>Ga0335082_10000835_pt1 | contig 32236 bp, 27 predicted proteins | sample Lox_Sample_41_FD_206718 | JGI IMG/M metagenome (GOLD analysis project Ga0335082, IMG submission 206718) | Soil microbial communities from Loxahatchee National Wildlife Refuge, Florida, United States - Lox_Sample_4.1 | ecosystem: Environmental > Terrestrial > Soil > Wetlands | place: USA... | reverse complement strand
GGCTGTCCCCGCTCATGGCCACCTGTTTTTCTGTTTACCTTCTTGCCCAACTTCTCGCGAATCCGACAAAGCGGATCAATGGGGAGAATATTAGCACAGCCGGCCATCACGAAGCGCACGCCGGCACCGGTGGCCGCTGAAGCTCAAATCTGGCATCTCGTCGCAACGGTTGGCAACCAACCGTAGCGTCTTTCCTCAAGCAAGTGCAGCCAATTTTTATGTATAATTGAGCATTCATGTACCATTCAATTAAGCCGCCACGGATTCAATAACGGAAACCCGTCAGCGGCAGGGTCTTTTCTCCCTTTCGCTGAATGCCCCTCGTAACGGGAGGCGGACTTATTCTGACTATGTATTGAGTTGACATCCTCCCCGCCCTGAAGTGACGGGGTTTTACGGCGCAGATGATAAGGGCAATTTGTGAAAATTCCTTAAAACTTTTTTTACCATATGGCTGTCTGATCGATGAGGTGGCGCATGAAAGTCGTTGTTATTCTACCAACATATAATGAAAAAGATAATATCGCACTGTTAATCGGGGAGCTTCAAAAACAATTTGCGAAAATTCCCCATGATATGGATATATTGGTTGTTGATGATGATTCACCGGATGGTACGGCGGAAACTGTCAAAGCTGAGTGTAAAAAATCATCGAACATTTTTTTGATAACCGGCAAAAAGCAGGGATTGGGAGCTGCGTATATCAGAGGGATGAAATTTGCGATTGATAATCTGCATGCAGATATCGTTATGGAAATGGATGCAGATTTCTCTCATAAGCCAGAAGATGTACCCCGACTCGTTGAAGCTGTTGATCGAGGGGCGGATTTTGCAATCGGCAGCAGATATGTTAAGAATGGTAAGATTCCCGAAGATTGGGGGTTTTTAAGAAGAATGATCTCTGCCTGGGGGAATGTATTTGCCAGATATATAGCGGGTCTCTATAAAGTCAAGGACTGTACGGCAGGCTTTCGGGCGATACGTTCTTCCATAATCAAAAAAATCGATCTCGATGCCCTCAGGGTTCACGGATATGCGTTTCAAATAATGCTTCTCCATCAGGCAATCGTTCATCACGCACTCGTCCAGGAAATACCCGTCGAATTCGTCGATCGAAAAAGAGGGAAAACGAAGCTGGGCCTTTCTGATATAGCGGAATTCATGTTCAATGCGTGGTGGATCCGATTTGAGAGAAGTAAGACTTTCTTGAAATTCTCGGTTGTCGGGGCTACGGGAGTATTTGTTAATTTGGTTTCTTTTACCCTGCTCATGAATGTTGGTTTGAACAAATTCATTGCTTCCCCGATAGCGATTGAATTATCTATCGTATCCAATTTTCTCTTCAATAATTTTTGGACCTTCGCAAACAGAGATATCAGCGATAAGATTCACATCAGGGGGGTAAAATTCAATGTTATTTCTTTTGTCGCGCTGGGGGTCAGCTATTCCACATTCTTATTATTGAGTATGTTTAATCCAAGCGGGTCACCGCAAATTCATCAGGCAGTGGGCATCGTGCCGGCCACAATAATAAATTATTTCTTAAATTCCTACTGGACATTTAAGGAGTAGGAAACAGGAAATGGTATTGGCCTCCCCTGGTCCTTATACCAAGTGGAGAGTTGGATGAGCACGCTCAGGGTCTTCTGCCAAGAACATGTAACATGAACGAAGCAAATTCGATAATTGCGACTTCCGCTTGGTAGAGGAAGGAATAAACACCAGATGTTTTTGCGCAAATTTACATTTTTCGTACCGAATATTAAAAAATTAAATCGATTCCACAATTAGCTTTTACCTTTTCCTTGATCCAACTCTCTGCCTGCCATCTGGTTCTAAATGTCATGGTTTCCCAACCTGTATGCTCAATGAATGATTGCCAGATATGCGCTGGACCAAAGGCGAAATCACCCTTGGCTATTACTGCGACAACAGCCCCAGGTGGAACGAGGCTGGCTATTTTTTTATCCTGCGCAGTAATCGTCAGCATTTCTGACTCAGACAGATGAATGTCGTCAAGTGCCGTCTCATCTATAAGACCATATCTCACCAGTTTTAAATGCTCGTTGAAAGCGAGGATTTGTTTGTTAGCTTCTATGAAGTCTTTGCCAGTCACCGTTCCATGGCAGAGATACAGTATACCAGCGCCTTCATGCAGAAATTTAATATCGATTGGCACTGCGGCTCCTCCGGCGACTATTTCGAAGTGTAATCTGGATATCTGTCAAGATTAAGTTTAGGAAAGCGTGTCTGGCATACATTGAAGCATTAATCATGATGCTAACTATATTGTTTATTTATGAAAATTATGTAATCAACAGAAAGGGCCGGATGTTGAGCAACGGTCGCAATACGGTTTGCGGGATACAACCATTCAGCTTTGCGGGATACAGCCATTCAACTTTGCGATGATCCGATCCGGATCTTGTATCGGCTTGCTAGGGTTCACTTGTTCAATTTGGTACCGAAGGTACTCTTCCTCAACACGGGTAAGGGAAACGAATCGGATGCCGCATCGATAACGGCTACCGAATTGATTACACCACATCAGGACACCGCATTTTTGTCCGTAAACCTGTTCCTTGAACCAGACAACACCAGGTTGTATCGGATGAGCCGTCTCGATACCGATACCGATTATGCTGCGATTCACGATTTGCGTAAGATAATCTGTTCGCACGAGATTATTAAACGAGATGACCCCGAGGGAACAGTTTAGATCACTTGAAACGGGGTGCCATAGTAACTCTTTTCTCTGATTACGTCTTTTCTCATCCATATCGGGATATCACCTTACAATCTAAAGCTGCGTTATCGGCAAACACTATGATATTCATTCCGTCTTCACGTTAATCTAAACATGAAGAGCCCGAAAAAATTTCACCGTAGCGGAGACAATTTAATAATCAGGCAATCATTTTATTGATTGTTGCAATGCTACTTTAACGTACAAATACGGGGAGGACCATGCCGTTATCATAAACAGTGTTACAAATCTACTATCCCAATTTAAAAACATATTCTAATTTTCCTTGCAAACTGTAAGGCTCTTAGGAAAAGTCGATGAAGAGGAGATTCGAAAGACATTACTATTAAACATTATTTTTACATTAAAGTCAATCCCCTTTGGAATGGATATGGACTGAAGATCTCAGAATGCAATATCGACGTTGCGAAGAGCTTCAACTACGATTGTTCCGGGAAAGGATTCGCATTCGACGATATCATTTTGACATCCTCCCCAGTGTGAAGGCCGATGATTCCCGAGAGCCAAAGCCGATTGTGTTCGCAGGTGCGGCAGAGATATTTGCCGCTTCCCCGATTCATGGGCTGATAAGACGGCCAGGTATTTCTCCAGGAGAACCGGTTGACTGCAGGCTGTGCCAAACAGCCACTAATACAAAAACTATCTGTTGATTTCAGGAGATACCTTTTACGGAAACACGTTGATTATGGCACCGAATGTCTTGCCTCATCTAATGTTCTTAAGGTTTCCAGCGTTGATCGCTGGGTTACCGCGAGCGCATGCAGCGCGAACAGTTGATTCAGCGAAATTATTGAGTCAGCGCCGTTATCTTCTTTCTAGGCAAAAGTTTTACTCGGGAACCTTCTCACCAGAGCCCCGTACTTCTGGTTCCAAAGAGCAAAGCGGGGATATTTCTCCCTTGTAGCGTATCTCGGTAAAATGTATTGAATGAACTATTGGGCTTCGAGCCATATTAGGCCGGCGCCTTATATCCCCGCCTTGAGACGACGGGGTTTTACGCGCAAAGGGATAAGAATCAATCCGGGTTTCACCTCTCTTTATTGCCCTTTCGTAAAATTCCCGGTCCCCCACAATCTCCCCTTTTAATAATACAGATGAAACGCACCATAGCAACTTTCGTTATATGTTCAGAGATGAGAACAAACTCTTTGCCATAACGTGAAAGGAAGAAGTTATATGCAACTCGCTTCAGCAATTCACTCAGGAGATACGAAAACCGGCACGCTCAGGGAAGGGTGAAGAAGAATGTGGCTCCCCTACCAGGCTCGGACTCCACCCAGATTCGCCCCCCGTGCCGCTCCACGATCTTCCTACATACGGCGAGGCCAATGCCCGTGCCGGGATACTGGTCACCCTGGTGCAGACGGTAAAATATCTCGAAAATCCGCTCGAAGTACGTGGAGTCGATGCCAATGCCGTTGTCCGAGACGGAAATCAACCAGCCGGTTTCGGAGTGCGAAGTGCGAAGCGTCGCGCGCGTAATCGTACCACGAGAGTTTACGACCGCATTACCAAGAGACCGTGCAGAGACATGGATTCGCGGTGGCAAGTCCTTCCGGTACTTGATGGCATTTCCGATGAGGTTCTGAAACAGTTGAATGAGCTGTGTTTCCTCTCCCAACACGTCCGGGAGATCATCGTATGTGACGACCGCAGCGCTCTCTCCAATAGCCCTTCCGAGGTTCGAAAGCGCGATAGCTAGGACAGCGTTGCACGAAACAGGCTTAAAGGGATTCACGGCTGAATTGACCTTCGCGTAAGCAAGGAGATCCTTGATCAGACTCTCCATGCGGATGGATCCGTTTATAATGCGGGAGATGAGGGTTTTCGCTTTGGCATCCAGCTTATCTTGATACTTTTCCCGCAGGATCTCGGCGAACCCTCCCAGGGAAACAAGGGGTTCCTTAAGGTCGTGCGAGACAACCGAGGCAAATTGCTCGAGCTCAGCATTGGAGCGCTCCAGTTCCGCCGTCTTTTGAACCAGTTTCTCCTCGGCACGTTTGCGCTCGGTGATGTCCTCGCCCGAGCTCAACGTGGCAATGATCTCCCCATCATCGTTCTCCAATACCGCATTGTGCCACGCAATGAGCCGCTCTTCTCCCTCCCGTGACACTACGGGGTTCTCGAAGTTCTCTACAGGCGGGAGCTCTCTTGTCATCAATTTGTTGAACGCCGCCTTCACATCGGCGCGCATCCGCGCCGGCACAAACGTGTCGAACCAGTTCTTGCCGATAATCTCGCTCTCATCGTATCCCAGGATATCACAGCCTTTCTTGTTAATGAGGCTTACTCTCTGGTCCGCGGAGATTACCACGAGGACCGTCTTCGCCACGTCGAGATAGTGCTGAGCCCGATCACGCTCCTCCCGGAGCGCTTCCTCACTTTTCTTCAAATTACGGAAGAGGGTGTTGTAGGGCATGACGAGCGCGGACTCTACCAGCGCTTTGTAAAAAAGATAGTACGCGGCGATTTTGATGAAGTGTCCGACCTTGCTGGTAAAGTCCTCCGCGCCGATATACGTCATGAGCATGAATTCGGAACCGATCCGCAGAAGGATGGAACCGATGAGCAGGCGCAGGACGCGCTTGTCGAATTCGCGCTGCTTCCAGAGGAGGAGGGCTAGGGCAGCAGTAAAGAGAGATCCAATGACGTATTCGCTCACGATCTTGAACTTCGTAAGCCTCCCGCCTTCGCCGACGCAATCGGGGAAGACCTTCCAGTAAAAAATCATGGCCAGCAGCACGACTGTCGCCGCCGCGTATGCATCGAAAACGACGCGCGGCCGCAGTCTACTATCCATGAACAGTGGTGCAATGAGGAGCGAGGTGCTTCCCAAAATGCGAGCCGTGATCCAAAGCTGGGTAGCAATGTTGTCGTCGATCCCCGGAACGGTATTCTGCCCTTGGTAAGCAACGGTGTGCAGCAGATCGAAGACGCTCACAAAGAGAAAGGAGATGCCTATGAATAGGATGTAGTTGTTGGAAAGAAACCGCCGCGTGTTCCAAGCGATCATGAAGATGCTGCAGGCAACGATAATGCTGAACATCTCCACCAGCGTATGCATGAGGACAGCACTGTGGAGGCTGATGATGGTCAGACCGAGGAGGACCGCCGCTCCAGAGAGGAGGTAAAAATAATTGGCAGGGACAACAGGCTGTTTCGTCATACGTCCCCCGGCCAGAAAAGCTGCCGTGACCGCAGCAGGAAGTTTCCACACGAATCTTTGTGTACGAGTAAACGAGAAGTGGCAATTCACCTTCCCGCTAAGGAATTTATATTACTCCTAAGTATCGGGCAGGTCAAGGGGTGGCGCTAGCTAGAACAAAGAATATCGGAATCAGCGATGACGTCAACATTTATCATTGTGGCGGCAGACGAAGGAAAAAATCCTTGAGCCGTACGGTATCGTATATCGGTTCAAAGCAGGTTTCATTGATGCATGGAATCACGCGGCCATTGTCCGCTCCGTAACGGATTGTGGAGTACGGACCGCTCAGTGCCAGAGCAGCCCGACTGAGATCGCTTCCCGGATCAGCCTCCACCGTTAATATCAGCATGCTAAAATATGCATCCAGAGCACAAAAGTAGGTTCCTGCGTGGATTCCCATCTCTCTTGCGGCCCGAGAAAAGATCTTAAGCGCTTTCTCCGAAGCAATGCGGTATGAATCCTTCCCCGTCAGTCGGAAGAGCTTTAACAGCAGCATAACGGCAATGGCGTTGGCTGAGGGATGGGGAATATCCTCAATGCGTCTGAGGCGTGTTCCGAGCACTTCTCCTTCGGTATCGAAAAACCCCCCTCCTTCGTCCCCGAACCTCTCCATGCACTCCGTCATGAGTGCATCTGCACGATCAAGATGGATCCTCATACCGGTTCCTTCATAGGCTGCTATAAGGGCTTCAATGAGATAGATGATGTCATCGAGCACCGCGGGGACGCCTTCCGAATGGTAAACTGTGTTTCCCATGAGGCGGTCTCGCAGGATCCGGTCAAGGCTCAAGAGGGCAAAATCTTTGAGAGAAGGATCTCCCAGCACCCGGTACGCCTGAAGATAGGAGGTGATGAGCATGCCGTTCAGCGAGGTATACAATGTCTGGTCCACGAAGGGCGCCTTTCGCGCACTCCTTTCGCGGAGCAGTTTATTTTTGCCGCTCCGGATCGTTTCGGACACATCAACAAAGGGTCTCCCGAGCTTTGCAGCGATCTCTTCCGGAGCCTGGGCAACGGCAAGGACCTTCTTCGAAGGATCATGGTGCATATAACCGCGCTCGTGAAAGAGGTGGCGGGTGAGCACTGCATACTCCTCATCCGTGAGAACTTTCTTGAAATCATCGTCTGTCCATGTAAAATAACCGCCTTCATCGTCTGGCGTCACATCCGCGTCCTGGCTGGCATGGAACCCGCCGCCGGCATCGGACAGCACGTCTCTCGTAAAAGCTATGATACCCCGTGCAACGTCCTTGAATCGTTCGTCGCTGAATACGGCATAGGCATCGATGTAGTTTCTGAGCAGCCAGGCATTGTCATCGGCCATCTTCTCGAAGTGTGGAACAATCCATGCCTCGTCCACGGAATAACGGTGGAAACCTCCGCCAATCTGGTCATGGAACCCGCCACGCGCCATGGCATCAAGCGTCCTGCGGACAGCGTCTCCCGTTGCCGTGTCCCGGATTACGGAAAATCGCCTTAGCAGGAACTCCAAAGCGCCAGGCATGGGGAATTTTGGAGACGTGCCGAAGCCGCCATGCTGAGAATCAATATGTGAGAGGATATGTTTCACCGCTTCGTCCAGAAAACTTTTGTTGAGGTCATCGGGAAGCAGGACCTCAGGTTGTAAGGTATCCATGACCTGTGATGAGTAAACCGTGACATCGCCTCGTTTTGTTTTGTAAAAATTACTCACGGCGCTGAGCACGTTCTTGAATCCCGGCCTCCCCTGCATATCCTCCGGCGGGAAATAGGTGCCTCCGAAGAATGGCTTCTTTTCAGGGGTCAAAAAAACACTCAAAGGCCAGCCGCTTCCCGCGCCCATTGCTGCCACCGCCTGCTGGTATCTCCGGTCGATGTCGGGCCGCTCATCCCGGTCGAGCTTGATGTTGATGAACAGCTCGTTCATGAGGTTCACGATATCGTCATTTTCGAAGCACTGCTTGGCCATCACATGGCACCAGTGGCACCACACCGCACCGGTGCTCAGGAAGAGGGGCTTGTCCTCGCGTCGCGCCCGATCAAATGCCTCTTCTGACCACGGATACCAGTCGACCTTCTGATACGCGGCGTGATGGAGATAGGCGGATTTTTCATTTGCAAGTCTATTCACGAAAATGCCTTTCACAATGGAATCGGCCACACATATGCATCGGTTAAAACGGCGCGGAATTATAATAAATCAGACTTTAGGGATAATTCCCGTTCGGCAATTTCCCCTAAGGTTTATGAATGATTAATACGTCTTCGGGTCTTCCGGCGGGAGGTCGGCATCATCAAACGGCATGACCCCCAGCTGATACATGACCCGGTCAATACCCTGAAGAATATCGCGATAATCATAACCGGGCATTTCTTCGTTCAATGCTCTCTCCATCAGTCTCTCGAATGTCTCGAACTCAAACGCGCCATCAAGCACGCCGGAACGGACCAAGACAGCATAGGCCGTCCTCTCATCCCTAAGATCATCGCCCTGTTTGGTAACAAGGCTCCTCTTATGTTCCGGCGAATTGACGTATGATTCCATTGCGGCGAGCAGAGCATCGTAAAGCGTTACAATGCCGGCGGATATTTTCCCTTGCCTTAGCCTCCGTTTCCCACCGCGAATATGGAGCCGTGCTCGCTGGAACGGGCCCTCTATCGGCCCAAGAGCTCTTTCGTCCATTAATCCGAAATGCGGCATACAGATCTCAGAATGGTGCACAGCGCAAAGCGAAGCTCATTATCTTCGGTAACCCTCTGCTCCCCATTCGAGGCACCATGTTCTCCTCCCCCTGCCCTTTGCTCATTTCACGCAGCCGCAGGACGAGGCCTTTTCGACCGCTTGATCATCTTCAAGGTCTCACGCATGAACGCAGGTAGGTCCGACGGCTGGCGCGAGGTCACCAGGTTGCCATCAACGACAACCTCTCTGTCCTCATAGAATGCGCCCGCGGCCTTCATCTCCTCGGCGACGGTCCGATAACAGGTGGCGTGCCTTCCCTTCAGCAGTCCCGCGGTTATAAGGGTCTGTGGGCCATGGCAGATGGCGGAGACCGGCTTGTTCTTCTGGAAAAAGCGCTGCGAGATCTCGACGGCCCTCAGCTGTTTCCGGACGGCCTCAGGTGCCTTGCCACCGGGGAGCACCAGGATATCGTACTCATCAGGGTTCACCTCGGCGAGTGTCTTCGTCGCTGCCACCTCATACCCGTGCTTGCCTTTGATCGTTCCCTTACGGATGGAAGCGACATCCACGTCGATCCCCTCCTCCTGGAGCCGGTAATAGGGGACGAGAAGTTCCGTATCTTCAAAATTGTCAGCACTGATCACCAAGGCTTTCATAGTTCCACCTCCCCGGAGCACAATCGATTTTCGCAGAACAAAAGATCAATTGAGGACAAAATTACTCCTCAAAACATCTTGATTTATTATATCACAGTACCGGTCGCAGGAGAATTGCAGTCTGGAAAATATGTAATACTTAGTGAGGACAAAGAGGAGGGGTAAACGATCGAGAAAAATGGGGACTCTCGAGCCGCAGGGAGATCATTTCATGGCCGCGAGTGGCATTGATGCACTTAATACGACAGCAAATACAGCACTCGTATCAACTAAACAGATGATCGGGAACAGGAGGTCTTGCAGACCAAGATAGACAGATCTGTGAAGGACATGGAATCGATTCGTTGCTCCTTACGGAGACCAAGCAGGCGATGTGTAGTTTGCATCATTCGGGGTGATGCGCTCAATATCCGTGCCGTCGGCATTCATGATGTAAATATTGAATTTCCCCTCGCGACTTGAACTGAATACGATCTGCCTGCCGTTCGGAGACCACATTGGGTTCTCGTCGTTCCCCGGTCCGTTCGTGAGCATCCGGAAATCGGAGCCATCCGGGTTTATCGTGGCAATCTTGAACAGTCCGCGGACCTGCGAAACGAACACGATCCGGTCACCCCGCGGCGACCAATTCGGTGAGGCATTATATGACCCCTCGAACGTTATCCTGCGTGCGTCAGTCCCGTCGGAGCTCATGATATACAACTGCGGCGTTCCCACGCGGCCCGAGGTGAACGCGATCTCACTGCCATTTGGCGCCCAGGACGGAGACACGTTGTCATACGCCCCGTAGGTCAGCCGCTCGAGATCGTTCCCGTTCGGTTCCATGGTATAGATCTCGGCGCTCCCATCCTTGCTCAGAGCTACAGCCAGACGCTTGCCGTTCGGGGACCATGCGGGTGATATATTCAGGCCTTCACTCCCCGATATCTTCCAGCGCCTGCCCGTTTCCATGTCCAAGCCGTAAAGATCGGGGTTCCTGTCGCGGTATGATACGTAGGCAAGCACCTTGTCATCCGGGCTCCATGCCGGGGACAGGCAAATGGAGCGGTCGGCGGTTATCTTCATCGCATTCTTGCCGTCGTAGTCCATGACGTACAGTTCTTTGTGCTTCGTCTTATCCGAGACGTACGCGATCCGGGTCCTCGCGATGCCCTTCTCGCCCGTGTACCGGGATACGATCTCATCCGCAAACGTATGGACCATGCGACGGAGCGTATCGCTATTGCCGAAGTACTCTTTGGCAGTCATCTTCATACCAGTTGCCGCATCATAGAGCCTGCCGGACAGCACGAGCTCCGTGCCCTTCTTCTGAAGAGACGCCCAGACAACGCCGGCGAGGCCGAAGGTCCCCGCCCGCTTGACGATAACCTCCGACGGCTCCGTCTTTGCTGGATAAGCAAGATCAAGCTTCTTCGGGTCCATGACATCGAATATCTGGGAGCGGCGCAGGTCCGCCTGCAGAACCTCCATCGCCAAGTCACGAAGCGACGGAGAGCCGGCATCGTCATAGACATTCAACACCACGATCGGGATCTTCTTTGCCTCACCCTGTATCACGCCAAGATAGTACTGGGAGTGGACAACGGCAGGAATCGCCAGCAGTATTAATATGATTATCGTTATTATTCTTTTCACGGGTATCGATGATACAGGGTCAAAGGTCAAGGATATGCATCGAGAAGAAGACTTCACTATGACCCGGATGCCGGACCCTGGCATGTCCTTTATTCTTTCTCCATCAAATCCACACTGAACTCCAAAGACTGTTTTGCAAATTCGTCGGGCAAGGGCGGAAACGGATTCGACGAACGGATCGCTCGCACCGCTGCCTGCTGAAAGCCGAAGGTCCCGCTCGAGTTTTTGGTATCAAGGTTTACCTCCCCTACCCAGCCCGACCTATTGACTGTAAATATTACCCTGGCTTTCGCATCTTTAACGTCCGGTGGTGGCCTCCAATGTTGCCCTATTTTTTCTCGTACGGTGTTAATATAATATTGATATTTGAAGTCAGGCTGCGCTGTTGCCACGGTCACGCCGGACGCCGTTCCACCGCCAGATACCGATGGGCCTCCGATCGGGCCGGCAGGCTGTTCCTTCACAATCTCTTCCGGTTTCGCCTCTTCCTCTTTTCTTGGTCGCTGCTTCGGCTGGTTAAGCTCGGGCATGGCGCCTTTCGCGGGAGCTGCCTTTGCCACCTTTTGTGGGACCGTAATCTTCTTCGGAGCCGGCTTTTCCTCATGCTTCGGCACGGGAGGCACAGTACGCCCTGCAGATCCTCCCGAAGGCACCTGGGGGATGTCTACGGGCGCGCCCACCAGCTTCACCTGATAGACCGGGGGAACATACCTCTTCGGCGTGACGCTGATGTGCAGGAATATAGCGGCAGAAAGGATAATAACATGGAGAAAAAAAGAGAAAAGAACGGTGTACGCAAGTTCCGGTCGCGACTGCCCGATCCTCTCCCCGGAGAGCAGCCTCATTTCCCGGTCCCGCCTCCCGATGCGGGCTCGGTCACCATGCCCAGCCGGTCTATACCCGCCCGCTTCACGACATCCATCACCTGCACCACCGCGCCGTACGGCGCATCGCGGTCAGCCCTGAGGTACACGTTGATCAACGGCTTCGATTTCCGTATAGAATCGAGCACGCCCTGCAGTTTTGAAATATCTACCCGCTCTTTCTCCACAAACAATTCCTGAGCACGGGTGACCGTGAGCACGATACGGTCTTCCGGCTTCACGGTATTTGCCTGGGACTTGGGAAGGTTCACATCGAGCCCCCTGCTCATCATGGGGGAAACGATCATATAGAAGAACAACACCGTCAGCAGCACGTCGATAAGCGGCACGAGGTTGATCTCCCGGATTATGTGCCTCTCTCTGCGCTCGAAGCTCATGACCGCCTCCTGAGAAGATTTCTTTCAATAAAGCTCAAGAACTCCATAGAGAACGAATCGCAGCGGATCGCAATGTCTCTAATCTTGTCAGCAAAATAGTTATATGCGATCACCGCAGGTATGGCCACGAACAGGCCGGATATGGTGTTAATAAGTGCGGCTGCGAGCCCCGGTGCCAGGGCGCCGATGTCGCCCGCACCCTTGAGGCCGATTCCGTAGAACGCATCCATGATGCCCCAAACCGTGCCGAAGAGGCCCAGAAGAGGCCCCACAGTGCCGGTCGTGCCGAGGAACGCCAAGTAACGCTCCATGTACACGATCTCATCCTGCGCGGTGATCTTGAGCGAGCGCTCGAGCTCCGTGGAGATGAGCGGCCGATCTTCCTCAGTCACCTTTCCGTCCGGAAGGGTCCTGATGATCGACTCGGCCTCCCGGTAGCCCTCGATGAAGAGCGTGGCGAGCGGGCTGTATTTCTTCATCTCCGCCTGTTTGAAGAGATCGTCGATGTTCTTGGTCTTCCGGAATGCAGACAGGAAAGAATGGGATTCCCTCTCCGCCCTTCGCAGGAACTGATATTTGAGCAGGATCATGGCCCAGGAAACGACCGAAAATCCCAAAAGGATGATCACGATCCCCTTGCCGACCCATCCGGTCTCCCCGAAGAGGCCGAAAACTCCCGCACCCAATCCTGGCACTACGCTGATTGCGAGCATTGTTACCTCCGGTAAAAAATTTTACAATTTAAACTGCGAAAAAAAATGAACTCCGTCATTTTACCTTTTGGTCTTTCCATTTTTAATTTCCAATGATGCCGACTACCGTTCCCATATCGCTTACATCATATCCTCCCATATTGATGATCTGCGCACGGAACTCTTTGTCCTCGCGGATTATCCCGAGCAAAGCCTGCAGCATGGGCGTATCGTAGAATTTCTGCGGTATCGCCAGGTCATATCGCTCTTGCGCTACGGGGACAAAATCCAAGTGCAGTGCCTGGGCAGCGGAGAGCACCGCAAGCCCCGTGTCCGCCGCTCCTGACAGCACGGCCGCGGCCACGGCCATATGCGTGAATTCCTCGTGATAATACCCTTTTACGTTCGCCGGGTCAATCTTCAATTTTCCGAGATACAAATCCGTTAGGAGACGCGTGCCTGCGCCAGCCTGGCGGTTCACAAAGACCACATCTTGCCGCACCAGGTCTTCAAATCCTTTGATGCCCTTGGGATTGCCTTTTGGCACAATAAAACCCTGTGTCCGATATACAAGGTTCACGAGCACGGTCTTGGCCTCGGGAAGTATCTTTTTGATGTAGGTAACATTATATTCTCCTGTCTCTTCGTCCAGGAGATGGGTACCGGCGAGGTGAGCTTCCCCGCGCTTGAGAGCCAGCAGCCCTCCCATACTGCCCACGTGCGCTGACGAGAGGAAAAGCTCTGGATGTTTTTTCTTGAGATAGTTGCCGAGTATGTCCAAGACATTGTCATGGGAGCCGATGCAGACTATGGTGTTCTCAATGTCACGGGCAGCCCGGAGTAAATCCACGGTTATTTCTTGCCCCGCAGCAATTCCTTCGCTCTGGGCAGGTACGCGGATGATCCCGTCTGCACGTACGAGCGACATGAGCGCACCCGCGCCCCTTGTCACGGGTGTGGCAATAAGGTTAGAGGACACGCTCCCGAGCTTCACGCGGATGAATTCTTCCTGTCCTAGACTTGACGCCACTTGCCTGCTGAGTTTTGCCGTCACCTTCATCGGAATGGGAGTTTTCAGCCCCAGCATGGCGTAGATCAGCGGTTTTACAAAGAGACTGAACGTGAGCGCCGCGGAGACCGGATACCCAGGAATACCGATCACTGGTTTGCCCTGAACGATGCCAAGGATCACCGGCTTGCCTGGTTTGATGTTAACGCCGTGAACGAAAACCTCACCAAGTTCAGCGATCACATCTGCTGTATAGTCTTCCCTTCCGGCTGACGAGCCCGCATTAATGACGACGAGATCCGAATCCAAAAGTGAATCTACAATCGTTTTCTTAAGAAGCACAACATCGTCTCTTACAATATTTTTTTTTGCTGCATGGGCCCCGCATTCCTCTGCCAAAGCCGCAAGCATGGTCGAGTTGAAATCTATAATGTCGCCTTTCTTGAGCTGGCTGCCTGGCTCCACGAGCTCGGTACCGGTGGGGATGATCGAGACAACGGATCTGCGGCGTACCATGACCGTAGTGTGGCCGCTCGCGATCATCGCCGCCATATCTACGGGCCGGATCACATGGTTCTCGGAGATTATAAGCTCCGTAGCAACAATGTCCTCGCCAACGAGACGCACATGCTGCCATGGGGTTGCGGGCTTTAGTATCTCGATCTCGGTTTCCGAACTCTTTTCCACGTCCTCAATCATTATCACGGCGTCGCGGTTGTCAGGCATAGGGTCGCCCGTGTCCACATAGAGGGCCTGATCCGGGATTCGGAGCCTCTTCGGCCGTGTCTCGGAAGCACCGAAGGTATCGCTAAAACGGACCGCGATGCCGTCCATGGCGGCGGAGTGATAAAAGGGCGAGGATATCTTCGCAATTACCGCCTCGGACGTAACACGGCCAAGCGAATCATTGACAGGGATCCGCTCACCCGGCAACGGTCCGCCGATATTCGCAGACCCGAGTGCGTCATTATATTTTTGGATGGCCTCAGCGAGCGGCCGGTTATCGAGGTATTTTTTCTGTTTGTACATGAAAATTTCAACGCGAATATCAGGAATGGATGAATCCCGCTAATTTTAGCCAATTATTTATGTATCAAGTCTCATTCGAACCATTCGTCCATCGTGTCATTCATGTGCCTAGTTACTCTCCGTGCTTCTGTGTCTCCCTGGCTATTCTTCCCGGCCTAGAACAATCGCACTTCCACATCCTCGCCAACATCGATCCCTATCTTATTGACCGGCACTACCACGGTGCCTGCGGCCTTGACGAGCGTACTGATGAGTCCCGATGCGCCAAACACGGGCTTGGCCCAGAGACCGTCCTCCCGCTTCTCGAGCGTGACACGTACGTGGTCTTCGCGGCCCGGCGAGGACGGGATGCTCCTTGCAAGCTTTGCCTTCACGGTCCGATTTGGGGCAACGCCTTCGAGTGCAGGATCAGAAATTGCGCCCGTGAGCCTCGTCAATATCGGTTTCACAAAAAGTTCAAAGCAGATAGCGACCGCTGCCTGGTGTCCCGGCAGGCCAAATACTGGAATCTGCTCGTTTCCTTCCTTCCGTTTCACCAAGCCGATGATAAGCGGTTTTCCAGGCTTGATCGAAACGCCGTGAACAAGCACTCCCGGTGGGCCCAGGTCGTTGATCACCTTAGCGGTAAAATCAGCCGTACCCACAGAGCTTCCGCCGGTAAAAAGGACCAGACTGCAATCCTGCACGGCGTCTTCCAAGGCTCTCTGTAGGCGGCCGTAATCGTCAGGAATAATACCCATTTTTACCGGTATGCCGCTTGCCAATGTAATGAAACCTTCCAGGCTATAGGAATTGCTGTCTCGTATTTGACCAGGCCCGGGGAAGGTATCGGCAGGAACTATCTCATTACCCGTGGATATAATTGCAACGCGCGGTTTCCCGAACACGGCTATGCGCGTGATGCCCATGCTCGCAAGGGCTGCCATGTCCTGCGGCCGGATCACGTGCCCTTTCGAGAGCACACGTTCACCCTTCGTGATGTCTTCCCCGGCCAGCGTGACGTTTTCCTGAGGCGCAACCGCTTTCACGACCTCGATGCTTTCGGTGTCAACAGGCTGGATGTGCTCGAACATTACCACAGCGTCCGCACCCTGAGGGAGCGCTCCGCCTGTGGCGATCTTCATCGCCTCGCCATTTACAATACTGCGGTCGGGCATCGTTCCCATGGGGATATCGCCAACGACGCGGAGCAAAGCAGGACGCGACTCGGCAGCGCCAAAGGTATCACCGCTGCGCACGGCGTATCCGTCCATGGTCGAGCGATTGAATTCAGGCAGATCAGCAGTTGACGTGATATCCAGAGCAAGAACCCTTCCCAGTGCGGCGCTGATGGAGATCTCTTGTGATGTGAGGTTAAAAACCGAGAGACGCTCATTCAGAATATTGAGCGCCTCTTCCCGCGACACCACACCGGAACGGCCAAGCATGTCTTTAACAGTCATGAATACCCCAAAGGGAAATTCTCAAATTCCAATATCTAAACTACACCTGCATTCCAATGAATCAAATTAATAATTGTTCTTATCGGGTCATGGTGTTTCAAATTATTGAGCTTGTTACTTATTTCCCTGCTATCTTCGCCTTAGATTTGCGGATGTTCGAAGCAGCCCGCATGCCCGCAACGGCCCCCTCGCCCGCAGCGGTCACGATCTGCATGCCTCCGCAGGTGCAGTCGCCTGCAGCGAAGACGCCGTCGAGGTTCATCCGCATATGCTTGTCAACAATCAGGCAGCCGCGATCATCGCTCAGTCCGCCTGCCTTCAGGATAAGCTGCGATATTGGTGTGGAGCCCATGGCGATGAACACTCCCTCGAGGGGAAGCACTTTATCCGTACCGTTCTCAGAGAGCTTGAGTCCAGTGACCAGCTCGTCACCGACGATAGCGTTTATCTTCGATACCGGCAGGATCTCCACGTTCTGCTTGGATTTGAGCCGTTTCATGACCGCGTCCACGATGTCGAGCTCCTTGTGCGGGACCAAGGTCACCTTTTCGGCAAGGTCGGCAAGGTGGAGCGCCTCTTCAGCCGCCTCGTTGTCCGAGCCGACCACAGCAACCCTCCTTCCCTTGAAGAAGTTGCCGTCGCAGGTCGCACAATAGGATACGCCTTTGCCGAGGAATTCCTTGGCCCCCGGGACCTCCAGCTTCTTTCTGGCCACACCAATCGCGATGATCACGACGTGCGCTTCGTATACCTGCTCGCGCGTGCGCACGCGCTTGATCTCATCGTCAAGCTCCATATCAACCACTTCGACTGGATAGACGATTGTGGCACCGAACTTTTCTGCCTGTTTTGCCATGATCTGGGTGAGATCCATCCCGTTGATGGTCTCATGACCAGGATAGTTCTCGATATGGGCGATCTTGGCCGTATAGCCGCCGACAAAATCCTTTTCGAGCACTATGCACTTCTGGCCTGCCCGACCGAGGTAGAGTGCGGCGGTGAGGCCCGCAGGGCCTGAGCCGATGATGATCGCGTCATAGAATTGCGCCATGCCTGTTCCTCCTCGCAATAGGGAATGTAGTATTTTATCTGAGAGACAGTGACAAGTCAACCCCGGAAACAGAGATTGTCAATCAGAAACCGGCCAAAGGACACTCTCGGCTTGTATCATGCATCATGTATCGTGTAGTATACTGTTATCCTACAACAGAGAAAGAGGAGGGCATATGACCCGGGAAAAGCTGATTGAGGCGATACGAAAGGCATCGATAAACGACAGGCTTACCTGCGAAAGGGCCCATGCCCTGACCGAGGAACTGAAGGTCCCGCTCAAAGAGATTGGCGCAGTCTGCAACGAGCTCAAGATCAAAATCGTTGCGTGTCAGCTCGGCTGTTTTTAGGGTTTATACCCCGATCTCGATTCTGGCGCTGGACCGGGCATTGAACACGACTCGCTGTACGAAGTGACCCGGTTCTTGCCCGTGGCCTTGGACCGGTAGAGCGCGATGTCTGCCTCGTTCATAAGCTCGGGCACGGTCTTTCCGCTACCCCGGGACATGGTGGATACCCCGAGGCTTACGGTCACCTGTTCAAAGGGGTGGGCGACCTTAACAGAGAACGGATACTCCTCCACACCCTTCCTCACTCGTTCAGCAACGGCCATGGCCTCCTGCAGCTCCGTTTCAGCAAGAAGTATAGAAAACTCCTCTCCCCCATAGCGGAAGCAGATGTCCGTGCTCGTTGTCCTGCATGCGGATTTCAGGAGTGGCCCCATCTGCGCTATCAGCCTGCTCCCTTCAAGGTGGCCGTATCGGTCGTTGATCCGTTTGAAATCATCGATGTCAATCATGATAAATGAGAACTCTCTCGCTGTACGTGCCTGCCTGCGGATTTCCTCTTCAAGCTTCTCAAGAAGCACCCGATAGTTGAGCAAGCCGGTCAGTTCATCTACCCGTGCAAGCTCCAATGTTTTTGTGAAGAGCTCCGCTTTCTCGATGCCGGTGGAAATCAGGTGGGATACGGTCCGGAGCAGATCGAAGTCCTCGACCCGGAATACGGCCTTCTTGCTGTGGCTGAAGCCCATCACGCCGACAATTCGGTTTTCGTTCTTCAGCGGTATTCCGATGTAGCTGCCGGGCTTGATCTCTTCATCGGGATGATGGATAAAACCCTCGAAGAGAGTGGCATCCTCCAAGAACAGCGGCTCGCCGCTGGCCGCAATCTCACCGGGCGCGCCGAGATCAAGGTAGACCATCCCGGTTGCTTTTTCCTGGACAGAGGATGCATGAATATACAGGGGCTCCAGGCCTGTCATATCCTTTTTCACGACATAAACGGAAGCATCCTCAAAGGTTATCGCCTTTCTGATGGATGCAACGATTTTTTGGACAAGATCTGACGGTTCCAGCTCTGAAGCAATGATTCTGCCGACCTCATAGAACAGGTGAGTTTCAGTAAGTTTTCGGTAAAAAAGGTTCTTATAGTCGCGCAGCGCGCCTATTTTACCGCCTGCTTTTTTCTTAGCAGTCTTTTTAGTAGGCATTCCCCACCTGCTCTGATCGTGCAATGGTAACGGCAGTAATTGTAATAATATACCACATTATTCTTTTGTCAGCCACAAATAATTTGTCTCGCCGCCTTTTTTGTGGTGGTGGGCTCGTTTTCCTTTGCAACACTCACGGGGCAGCAATAGCCTGAGCAGCCGCCCTGAACACCAGTCGCCGGTCATCCCGATCCACGACTACCCGAGATCCTTCCCTAATCTCTCCGGAGAGTATCTTCGACGCTAGCGGGTTCAGCACGTCGCGCTGGATCACCCGTTTAAGGGGGCGAGCGCCGTAGACCATATCGAATCCTTCCTCTGCCAACAGTTCCTTCGCTGCGTCGGTGAGCTCGATCTCGATCTTCCGGTCCGAGAGCCGCATCTGAACCAGGCCAACCTGGATCTCGACGATCCGCTTCAACACTTCAGCATCGAGAGGATGGAAGATGACCGTATCGTCGATGCGGTTCAGGAACTCGGGTCTGAAATGCTGGCGCATGGCCTCCGTGACCCGCCGCCGCATCTCTTCCTCGTCATTCTGCAGGTCCTGGATATACTGGCTGCCGATATTGGACGTCATGATGACCACGGTGTTCTTGAAATCGACGGTCCGGCCCTGGCCGTCGGTGAGCCTGCCGTCATCAAGCAACTGGAGCAGCACATTGAACACCTCGGGGTGCGCCTTCTCAATCTCGTCGAAGAGGATCACCGAATATGGTCTCCGTCGCACAGCTTCCGTTAGCTGGCCGCCTTCCTCGTAGCCAACGTAGCCCGGAGGCGCTCCAATCAGGCGCGATACCGTGTGCCGCTCCTGGTACTCCGACATGTCGATGCGGACCATGGCCTGCTCGTCGTCGAACAGAAACTCAGCGAGCGCACGGGCGAGCTCGGTCTTGCCCACGCCCGTGGGTCCCATGAAGATGAAGCTTCCAATTGGCCGATTGGGGTCTTGGATGCCCGCCCGCGCCCGGCGCACGGCATCGGACACGATCTTGATGGCCTCGTCCTGCCCCACGACCCGCATGCGGAGCCGGTCCTCCATGTGCAGCAGTTTCTGCATCTCCCCTTCCATCATTCTGCTCACCGGGATGCCGGTCCACTTGGACACGATCTCGGCGACGTCCTCTTCGTCCACTTCTTCCTTGAGCATCTTCGTCTGGGACTGCACCGAGCTCAGCTTTGCTGATTCGTCGTCGAGCTGCTTCTGGAGTTCCAAGAGCCTGCCGTACCGCAACTCTGCTGCCCTGCCCAAGTTGCCTTCACGCTCGGCCTTCTCGGCCTCGATCTTCGCCTTTTCGATCTGTTCCTTTATGGCACGTATCTTCTGAATGCCGCTTTTCTCGGACTGCCATTGCGCCCTGAGCCCGCTCCGCTTTTCCGCGAGTTCGGCAATCTCCTTTTCGATCTTCACCAGCCGATCGCGCGACGCGGCGTCCTGTTCTTTTTTCACCGCCTCACGCTCGATCTCGAGCTGCCTGATCCTGCGCTCGACCTCGTCGAGCTCGGTTGGCATGCTGTCGATCTCCATTCGAAGTCTTGAGGCCGCTTCATCTATGAGATCGATGGCCTTGTCCGGCAGAAACCGGTCCGAGATGTACCGGTACGACAGAATGGCGGCGCTTACGAGCGCCGAGTCCTTGATCTTCACGCCGTGATGGACTTCGTAGCGCTCCTTCAGGCCGCGCAAGATCGAGATCGTGTCCTCGACCGACGGCTCGCGCACCATGACCGGCTGGAACCGCCGCTCCAGGGCCGGGTCCTTCTCGATGTGCTTGCGGTACTCGTTCAAGGTCGTCGCGCCCACGCACCGCAGTTCGCCTCGGGCCAGAGCGGGCTTCAGCATGTTCGAAGCGTCCATGGCGCCTTCTGCTGCGCCTGCACCTACGACCGTATGAAGCTCATCGATGAACAGGATCACCTCACCCTGAGCTTCCGTCACTTCTTTCAGGACCGCTTTTAACCGGTCCTCAAACTCGCCGCGGTACTTTGCGCCCGCGATAAGCGCACCCATGTCCAAAGCTACCACACGCTTGTTCTTGAGCCCTTCGGGCACGTCGCCGGAGACGACCCGCTGGGCCAGGCCTTCGGCGATGGCAGTCTTGCCCACGCCCGGCTCGCCGATAAGCACAGGATTGTTCTTGGTGCGCCTGGAAAGCACTTGTACCACTCGCCGGATCTCCTCGTCCCGGCCGATCACGGGATCGAGCTTGCCGCGCCTAGCCAAGTCGGTCAGGTCCCTGCCGTATCGGGTCAAGGCCTGGTACTTGTCCTCGGGGTTCTGGTCCGTCACGCGCTGCGAACCGCGGATATCCACGAGGACAGTGAATATCCGGTCCTTGGTCACCCCGTGGCGCGTGAGAATGTCCCGGGCCGCACCATCGCCATCGGCTTCAGCGATAAGAAGGTGCTCGGTGCTAACATACTCGTCCTTGAGCCGCTCGGCCTCCTGCTCTGCCTTTTCGAAAAGCCTACTGAGCCTCGGAGATAGATACGTCTGTACCAGGCCCTCGACCTTGGGTAGTTTGTTCAGGGCTTCCTCGATATCAGCCCTGATTCTACCGGGATCTGCACCGAGCTTCTTGAGTAACGGCAGCACAACGCCGTCCGTTTGCTCTACAAGAGCGAGCAGCAGGTGTTCCGTATCCATCTGCTGATGATGGCGCTTCGCAGCTATGTCCTGGGCCGCCTGCACCGCTTCCTGTGCTTTTAACGTAAGTTTATCGAACCGCGCCATGATGCACCTCCAACTTTCTTCGCTCATAGCTCCTGGCTCTTATTCTACAATCTATTATCCATGAGCTATATCCTATAAACTATGACCTATCATCTTCTTCTTTTCTTATACTCCTCTCCTCACGATAATCCTCCTCACCGGCACGAGTGCGGTTCTCATCTCTTCGCGCCGGCGGATCTCGCGGGCCAGTTCCTCGCGGAGCAGCCGGATCGTTTCCTCCATCTCTCGCTGCATTTGCTCCATTTTCTCGCGCATCGAGAGGATCACCTCGACGCCTGCCAGGTTCACGCCCAACTCACGCGTGAGCCTGAGGATCATCTCGAGCTTTTCCACATCCTCCTCTGAATAAAGGCGGGTGTTCCCGACACTCCGCTTAGGCTTTATGAACCCTTCGCGCTCATAGAGCCTGAGCGTTTGCGGATGGATACCCAGCATCTCCGAAACGACGCTGATCATAAACAGTCTGTGTTCTCGTGCAGCCATAGGTTACTCCGTTCCAATAGCGCATCGCGCTCGCCGCATAGCGGGCCGCGTCTTGTGTACTGCCCTTCGCTCCATGCTCTATGCACTTTATGTATTTACCGCTTCCTGAACCCTCTGAACAGTATGCCCGCTCTCGGATTTGAAGGGTGCAACCGGTCGAACTCTCGCAACAGTTCTTTATCCTTCTCGCTCAGCCCTGTGGGCGTCACGACTTTGATCGTTACATAGTGGTCCCCGACTCCGCCGCCACCCAGATGGGGGACGCCTTTTCCCTTCAGCTTCAGTTGCTGACCCATCTGGGTGCCCGGTGGAATGGTGAGAGCAACTATGCCGTCCACAGTCGGTATTTCAACCTTGGTTCCGAGCGCAGCTTCCGCCACTGTTATAGGGACTTCAGAATACAGATTATCTCCCTTACGCTCAAAGTAAAAATGTGGCCTCACCCTAGTTATGATGAAGACGTCCCCCGGGGGTCCACCCCGTTCGCCGGGACCGCCCATGCCCGCGACCCGGATCTTGGATCCATTATCGACGCCAGGCGGGATCTTTACGTTGATCCGCTCAGATTTAAGAACAACACCCCTTCCATCGCACGTCCTGCACGGGTTCGGATTGATAGTCCCCTCCCCGCGGCATGTCGGGCACGGCTGAGCTATTTGCATGAATCCTCTACCTTGGGAGATAGTGCCTGTGCCCATACACGTAGGGCACGTTCGGAGCGACGTTCCCGGCTGGGCGCCGCTGCCGCCGCAAGTGAGACAGCTGACCTCGCGTTGCAGATCAACCTGCATCGTCTTTCCGAAAATGGAGTCTTCAAGGTCAATCTCAACGGTATAGGTAATGTCTTCGCCCTTGTTAGGTCCGCGCTGTCTTGCCGCACGCTCCCCGAAAATATTGCCGAAAATATCCTCGAAACCTCCGCCCCTAGAGAACTCAGCGCCCTGCCTGAACCCTTCGAATCCCGGTCCCTGACCGCCGGGCCCGGACCCCTGGCCGAAACCCGCATCAAAGGCCGCATGGCCGAACTGATCGTACTGCTGCCTTTTTTTGGTGTCGGACAGGACTTCGTTGGCTTCGTTTATCTCCTTAAATTTCTGTTCTGAGGTCTTGTCCCCGGGATTGATATCAGGATGATACTTCCGCGCAAGTTTTCTGAACGCCTTCTTAATGTCTGCCTCGGATGCCCCTCGGTTGACACCAAGCACCTCGTAATAATCTTTTTTTGTTGCTGTCCCCATAATATCTCCAAAATATTATAACGCTTATATTATAAAATATGAGTGAATGATTGTCAAGTTTTATGCAAAAAAATATACATGCTTCTCTAAAATTGCCTGTTTATATTTTCATGTGTTATTTTAGATATTTCCCCCACTTCATAATTTACAAAACCGTCATTTTTATATACCCATGCTTCTCCTTGGTCTGAATTAGTGCTCTCAAGAAGGGCCATTACACGTCTACGATACTCAGAACTCCAAAGATTTTCCCTGATTGCCGTCTGCCAAAGACGCTCTACGAGCTTGAGTCCATGTATTTTCACAAGAGGATTTTTTTCCGCCAACGACATAATGACTATTTTCTGATAGACTGCCACCTGCTCAGGAGCGGTCTCTGCTATCCGGGCAAGGGCATAAACCACGCCCGGCCTGAAGACCTCCTCCTCTACTTCATAGACCTGCGCGATGAGCGGGACAATGTCGCTAAACCTTTTCGGGTCTGCGCTCACGATCTCGCCGAGAAGCTCGGGCGCGGACCAGCCGATACCGCCGGATTCGTCAGAAAGCGACCAGAGAAGCTTCCTCACGGTCTCACGAAGGAATTCGTGATCCGTTTTGACAAGTGCCTTCGCCGCAAGCCCGACGGCCTTGATTGCCCGCCACCCAGCAAGAGTTTCCTTGTCGTAAGATATACGGACAAGGACAGCCAACGCCCTTCTGTTCTCCTTCACGAGAGAGGCAACGGCATCGAGATCGTTCGACTCGAGGGCGTGTAATATGGATTTTTTCAGACCGTGCATAAGCTACAGGCTTACAAAAGGAACGCTGTCATACGGCAGGAGTTGGCATGGATCTCAGCACTTGGCTTGAGTATCTTGTATAGGGCATGCAGCGATCTGCACCGCCACTACGAGTGGTGTCGCTGCAAAAATTACCGGCAATGTCATAGATACTTCTTAAATCACGTATTCTTCATATCTCCATAACACATAAATACTGAGTAAACCAGCAATGCTAATTTACTGTTACCGTCGCATTTCCTGAATTCGAACCGGACCGAACGTAAATAGTGTCATTAAATGTACCGGTTCCAGCTGAAAGAAGCGTTGAAAACGTATATTGGCCGGACTCATCTGTCTGCGCAGCAAACCCTGAATTAACGGGGAGATTGGGTGAAACCGAAGACGGATAAAATTGAAACTGGTAGAGCGCATACCCATTCGGTACGGCAAATGTTCCGGATACATTGATACATGCTTTTGGCATAATCGTCCCATCAGGATAGAATACTGTAACTGTCCAATCTAGGGGCGTAGGAAAAGCAAGGCCAGTTCCATTGGTAGTAACCGTTTGGCTCGATGGAGTGATTGTAATTTTGGACCCGTCAGGAGCCTGACACTCACTGCCGTTAGTATTTCCGCATCCCTGGATCAGCGTGATCAATAGCAGGACAAGAAGCAGGACAAGTATCACGATCTGCTTGCGTTTGATGGTCAATTTCATCGATCCAACCTCCTCACAACTTATGTCAGTATCGCAAACTATATGCAACATCGAGCTCCGGCATAATAGATTATTTTTCACAATACCGGCTGCCCAAGGACTTTAGCTATGAGTATGCAGCATGCTCTTTCTGCGTAATGGATTAATCATACCGTTCTCGCAATCCATTTTTTCCCGCCCTCACTCCTATAAGCGGTGAGCTAAGCTGAATCTAAATAGCCTCCTGTTTGACGACCTTCGGTGTTATGAAGATGATCAACTCCGTCTTGTTATCCCTTGAGCTCCTCTCCTTAAACAGCCATCCGATGAGTGGAATGTCGGCGAAGAAGGGAACCTTCTGCTCGGTGTAGCCACGATCGATGGTCAGAATGCCGCCGATCACCGCGGTCTCACCGTCTGAGAGGAGTATCTCTGTCGTGGCCTCGTTCTTGCGGATGGATGGCTGACCGCCGGCGCCCAGGAGCGAAGTGTCAGGCGCGTTCTTCGTGGCCTGGATCTTCATGAAGATCTTGTTGTCCGGTGTGACGTGCGGGGTCACGGTCAAGCGAAGAAGGGCGTCAATGAACTGCACCTGGGTTCCCGTGGCCGAGGTCGTCTGATAAGGGATGGACTGCCCCTGCTCGATCTTCGCCTCTTTGTTGTCGAGTGCGCTCACGCGCGGCGACGAAATGACCTTGCCTTCACCCGTGGACTCCATGGCCGAGAGTATAAGATCGAGGTTCAAGGCCTTGTTGAGAGAGCCGAAGGTGAACCCTACCGCTCCGCCTGATCCCTGTGCTACCGCTGCAGGGAGGTTCACAAAAAAGTTTCCGGAACCTGACGGCGTCGTCCCCAAGGAGGGTCCACCGGTCACAGTGACAGAGTTGGGGAAATTGAAGCTCGTGGGATTTCCGTGCGCCGCATCGTGCGTCGAGGTCCCCCCCCACTGGACACCGATGTCGCGGGTGAAGTTTGTTGATGCTTCGATGATCCTCGCCTCTATCATCACCTGGGCAATGGGCTTGTCCAGGATCTTAACAAGTGTCACGACCTCATCCACGTTCCGCGCGATGTCCTTGATGATGATGGTATTGGTCCTCTCGTCAACTACGCTCTCGCCGCGGGCAGAGAGGGATTTTTTGAGTGTAGGTTCAATCTCTTTCGCCTTTGCGTAGTTGATCGCGACAATGCGGGTGATCAGGTCTTCCGCCTTCTTTTTCGCTTCCTTGGCTCTTGACTCGTCCTCGGCCTCTTTGGTCAGGGCAGCAACTGAGCCGATCCGGAGGATGTTGTCCTCAAGCGCATACCCCAAGCCGTTCATCCTGAGGATGATATCCATGGCCTGGTCCCAAGGGATATTGACCATGCGTACCGTCACCTTTCCCTTGACATCGGGAGAGAGGATCATATTCAGGTTCGCCACTTCGGCGAAAAGCCGTAGCACGTTAACCAGGTCCGCATCCTGCAAATCGAGTGATATTCTCCTTCCCGCATATTTCCCGCCGCCGATGAGCGATGAGGCCTCTGTTGCGGCGGGCTCAGATCTTTTGGCCTCTGCGCGCCGTGCAGGCGCAGGTGGAACGGGTGCCAGAGCGGGAACCGCCGCCTCCGGTGCAGGCGGGGCGACTTCCTTCTCCACTATCGGGGCTTTCTCGGACTCTGCCGGAGCTGCCTTCTCCTGCATCGCCTTTTCCTCGGCCTTGGGCGCAGGTGCCGCTGCAGGGGTCATGGCAATGATAAACGTATTCCCCTCGGCTTTTGCCTCATACTCCATGGGTCTGATGAGATCAAGCACAACGCGCACTTTCTGATCGGGCGAGGCATGCTGGCCTACGCGGACCCTGTCGAGTCCGCCTTTTCGTACCGGGATGACACTCGGCTTGACCTTGCTCCTTGTCCCGGGGATATCGACGACGAGTTTTTTCCCTTCCACCATGAAGGTGCTCGGCACCATCGTGCCATTTGCGGAAATGACCACCTTGACACCACCCTTACCAGCAGTCGCTTTGACCGCAGTAACGACCGATGCCGTGCCTTTCTCCGGTTTCTCTGCCACAGGCTTCTCTTCTGCGAGCTTCTCTGCTGCCAGCGCCTGCTCCGCCTTCGGAGGTTCCGGCTGAGGCACCGGTTTGACCGCTTCAGGCTCGGTCTTTGCAACTTCAGCGGGTTTAGCGACCTCAATGATGAGCTTACCGCCTGCCTGATAGAGTTTGGTATCCACCGCTTGGGAGAGCGCGATCTCGAGCCGGGCAATACTATCCATCTGGCTGGGGGTGATGTCCAGGATCGCGCCTTTGTTCACGCTTATTTTGTCCTGGAATTTTTTTACGTCCGCGTCCGAAATATCGACCACAAGTCTGAGCGGCTCGGTCAGCTGAAATGACGTGTATTGCAGGATGGGTTCTGTCCCTTCAACCGCGATCTCGGTGGTGCCGTCCACATCGCGGGGCTCGATCTTGTTGATGACAACCGACGGCCCCTGCTGATTTCCCGCCGTCGGAGACTTTGCGGCACAGCCGTGCATCAGCAGTGTGAGTGAGATGAGGATCATCAACCAAAACATGCTGCGTGGTTGAGAATACTTCATGGCGTCTCCTCCTGTTTTTTCCGGAGTTCGACTACAATCTCCTTGTGTTCAGTTTCACCAGTATAGGTTTTATATTTTTCATCAACCACCATGGTGTTCTGCGTTATTTTCTTTACAACCCCGCGATTGGGGCCGAGAATAGTGCCGACGCGGACAAAATAGCCTTTTCCGTCCGGCCCTTCAAGCATAGCACTATACCCATAACCACCCCAGATGATACCCGTCAGCTTGAACTCGTTGATGTTATACCGCTCCAGAGGCGGACGGTCGCCCTCTTTCCCTTTTTTACTTTCCTTGATGATGATGGGAGCAAAAGGGTCACGTCGCCCACCGGGATTATAGGCGTATATCGGTATGCGCGTTTCTTCAGCCTTTGCAATCTCCGTCCTGGTCGGCGCAGAGACAATAGGCTGCTTCTGAACCGGCTGAGAGGCAGGCTTCGTCGGCGCTTGCTGAGGCTCGGAACAGCCGACAAGCGCAAGCAGTGCTCCGGCAAGGAGCTTTGCCGCAACGGCAAAATGGGCTCTATTTCGCTTTCTTTGTTGCTGGTCCCGCTGCCACATCTGGTTTTTTCTCCACTGCCGCAAAAGTCATGGCCGTACAGCTTATCTTAATCTCCATGTTCCCGGCTTTGTTCATCGTGGCCGAACCCATTTTGAGGTTCAGCATGTTCACGATCCTCGTCAGCTTGCTCACCCGGTCGAAGAACATTCCCACGTCATGATATCCGCCGGTGAGATCCATGTTGATAGGGATCTCTTCATACAACCCGCTCGGATGGGCCCTCCGTTTATCCGGTCTCCAGAGCTTGAGCGAGAGGCCTGACTGGCTCACAAGGTTCTGTATCTGCCGGAGCAGCCCGGAAACCTCGGTCTCCGGAGGGAGTTGCGCGGTAAGCAGTTGAAGCTTTTGTTCGAGCGATTTCACTTCGACCCTTAACTCGTCGAGTTTTCGTATTTTATCGTCATTCGCCTTTATCGTCACCTGGATGCCAGCGATATCTTTTTCAAGCCCCTTGATCTGCGTCTTTTTGGGGATATGTACCTGCCAGATAAAGAGGATCACCAAGACGCCCAAAAAGCCAAAAAATCCCACCACCCTCGTTTTGGACGGGATTTTCTGTATCTGGGCCGATATTTTGTCTATGGCCTGCACCATTATGCTCCCTTAAACGTGACCTGCAGCTTATATGTATAAACCTCAATTCCTTCCTGTGCACCTTGCACGGATTCCTGCAGGAACACATCGGTAAAGTAAGGTGACGCTTTAAGGTTGTCTACAAAACGTACGATGTCGTTGTTTGTGAATGCGGTACCGTCGATATCCACTTGGCCGCTCTTCTCCGACAGGGATTTCAGGTTCACTCCCTGCGGCAGGGCTTTGCTGAGTTCGTCCAGGAGCCTGACGAGACTGCCCTGGTTTTTCTTCAGCTGTTCGATGACGCCGATCTTATCAGCAACCTTCTTCCGCTCTTCCTCGACTGTCTTCACTTCCTTGAGCATGTTGTCTTGATCATGTATCCGCGCTTCTGCTGCTGCCTTGTCCCGCTGCAGAGTTTCGATGCGGTTGTTCAACTGGGTCCAGAAGTACCAGAAACCGATTCCTGACAGCATCAAGAGGAGAAAACCAAGGACTAGCTGCTGCTGAAGCTCGGTGATTTTCTTTGGAGGTTTTCGTTTGGTAGGAAGAAGATTTATTTTGATCATCGGTCCCCGGGCCTCCTGATAGCAAGTCCCACCGCTACCGCGCACTGTGGGCCTGCCTCCTGCAGGGCTGCAGGGTTAAAATGCTTCGGGTCAACCTTGATATTCTTGAAGGGGTTCGTAATCTCCACGGGAATCCCTATGCGCTCGGAGAGGGCAGAGATAAAATTTCCGATCCGTGCGCATCCGCCAGAGACGAGCACGCGAGAAACGCTGTCGCTCCCTGTCGTGGACCGGAAAAAGTCGAATGAACGCTGCGTCTCGCCCACAATGTCCTCAGTGACCGATGACATCACGCTTGCGACGTTCCCTGCATCGAGCCCCTCAGCGATCGTTCCCCGTTTTACCTTTTCCGCGTCCTCATAGCTGAGGCCGAACTCTTTCTGAAGCGCCTCGGTGTAGCGGTTGCCGCCGACCGTGATATCACGCGTGAATATGGACATTCCGTCTTTCAGGATGCTTATATTCATGACCGAGGCACCAATATTGAGCAGCGCCGTGATGCCGGTGCTCATTTCATAGTTGAGCTCGTACATGTTCGCAAGCGCGAAGGCGTCCACATCCATAACGACAGGCTCAAGGCCGGCTTCCTTCACAAGGTTGACGTAGTCGTTTATCTTGTCCTTTTTCACCGCAACCAGAAGCACGTCCGCCTGCCCCTCGGCCGTACCGGGCCCAAGCTTCTGAAAGTCCACATTCACGTCCTCGATGGAGAACGGGATGTACTGCTCCGCCTCCCATTTGATGGACTCGGCAAGCTCTTCTTCGGTTGTATCGGACACGGAAATACGTTTGATGATGACCGAGCTTCCGGAAACCGATATCACCGCTTCCTTGGCTTTGACGTTCTGTGCGGTGATGAGCTCCTTGATTGCATCGACCACGCGCCCGGCATCCATGACTGCGCCCTCAACGATCACCTCGGGCGGCAGTGGCACCATACCGAACTTGCTAAGCTGATAGGCCCCCTTGGACCCCTTCAGCTGTACCAGCTTGATGAAGGTTGATCCTATGTCCAGTGCAATCGGTTCTATTTTTCTTGAAAGAAGCATTTTTGCTCCGGCAACAAATCCATTTCACTACGTATCGGCAATAACGCAGAAAACTTTAATTTTTTCAAGTGTTCTTGTTCTTCATGATCTTCTCGATGGTCTTCAGATTTCTCTCATCGTACACACGCCATCCCCGCCAGTCACGTCCGACTCCTGTAAGGAGACCCTCGCTTTCCCATCGGAAGAGCGTCGCGCGAGAAATATCGAAGCGGTCGCAGATGTCTTTGGTTTTGTACTTTTTAAGAACCTTGCGTGTGACCATGGCACCCTCTCTGGATAACTTACATATAGTGCATATAGTAAGTATAGTTACGATGATACTGAAAAAACCCAGGTTGTCAAGATTTTTTATACTTTTTTGATAAAATAAAATAACATACGAGATATTGTATCCGGAAAGAGGGGAAAGCGCTAAATATAGGGGCGGTTTATTTGATTATCATGCCACATAGAGAAGAATGGTGAAATAGTGACATGCGCTGCCTGCCAGAACAAAGAGATGAAAAATCGTGTGGCCATAAGAAAGCCTCTTGTCCAAAGCGTAAAACACAACTCCGATGCTATAGAACAGACCGCCGGCAACCATCCATATCAAACCCTCAAGCGGGAGGGCGTGCGCAAGCGGACGGATGGCTATGACGACGAGCCAGCCCATCAAGAGATAAATAGCAATCGAGAGAATGCTCCTGCGTCTGGTAGACAGGACATCCTGGAGCATACCGCTGAGGGCCAATCCCCAGACAGTGCCGAACAGCCACCATCCCCAGGTCCCGCGGAGCGTAACAAGGGTTATGGGCGTATAGGTCCCCGCGATGAGAAGATATATTGCGGCATGATCCAGCGTACGAAATATCGTCTTGGCTTTGCCTCGCGCGCTGTGGTAGAGCGTGGAAAAAAAATAAAGCGCCACAAGCGTGGCGCCGTAGATGCTGAAGCTGACCATTTTCCAGGGATCGCCAAGCCGCGCTGCGTGCACAACGAGCACGACAAGACCTGCGAGCGCAAGGCTTGTCCCGATCAAATGTGTGATGCTATTTAGGCGCTCACCCCGATACATATGTTACCAGGAATTTATTATAACATCATTGTATGCATCAGACAATGAGCATTCTGTGCAGGAAAAAAAAGGAGAAGCTCGAAAGCCTCTCCCTAAGATGGCGGTACTAATTTTACTTCCTAGACATCTTCTCCATGCGGCGTTGCAAAGGATGCCGTGCGACGGGCTGCCATATCCATGAGCACGCGCTCGGTGCCGAAGGCTCCCGGCTCGTATTTCCGGATCTTCAGCTTCTCGCGTGCCGTGTCGATGAGTTTCAGGGTGAGCTCGAGGATCTTGCCTGGATCTTCCTCGAAATAGAAGCCCGCCGTGAACATCTCCCACCACTTGTTCTCCATGATGTCCTTCAGCGTCTTACTGGCGCTCACCGGGGAGCCCGCACCGAAGATAATCGGCACGCCTGACGCCACGAAGTAGGTGCCAATGGCAATGGCCTTCTCGCTCATCCACTCGGGGCCGATGCCAACTGCCGGGAGGCCGCCGATATCGTCGCCCAGGCCGCCTTCCTCTGCGATATTGGACGCGATGGTCAGAATGCGCGAGTTGTCCACGCACGAGCCCAGGTGGAGGACGGGAGGAATGCCGATGGCCTCGCAGACCTGGCGGAGGCCCGGTCCCGCGTTCTCCAAGGCGTTCTCCGGGGTCATGTATCCGGCCTTGGCCGATGCGTGGGCCGAGCAGCCGGTCTGGACCACGAGCACGTCATTCTTGATCAGCTCGCGGGATAGGAAGTTATGGATGCTGTCTTGGCTGATCCGCGGGTTGTTGCAACCGGCGAGGCCCACTACGCCGCGGATTCGGCCGGAGATAATGGCGTCGTTCAGCGGGCGGTAGGAGCCCCGGTACTGACCGCCTTGCATGTACTTGATGTACTCGTCCGAGAACCCAGCCACCATGTTGGCCTGTTTGAACTTGACCGGACTCGTCAGTTCCTTCTTGCGGTTCGGGAAGTTATCGATAGCGATCTTCAGGACCTTCTTCGCGATGTCCATGGCATGATGCTCGTCATACTGGA
>Ga0335082_10000834_pt1 | contig 32257 bp, 32 predicted proteins | sample Lox_Sample_41_FD_206718 | JGI IMG/M metagenome (GOLD analysis project Ga0335082, IMG submission 206718) | Soil microbial communities from Loxahatchee National Wildlife Refuge, Florida, United States - Lox_Sample_4.1 | ecosystem: Environmental > Terrestrial > Soil > Wetlands | place: USA... | reverse complement strand
TCTTGAAGTAGTAGTCGACGGGCTTCAGGGTGTCGTGATCGCGATACAGTCCGATGTGCCCCACACGGGCGGACGGGATGAGCTGCGAAATCCCGTCCACCATGCCCAACCCCGCGCGCAGGATCGGTACCAGGGTGAGTTTCTTGCCGGCCACCTGGGCCCCGGTCGCGCGCTCGAGGGGGGTTTCGATCTCCACCGTTTCGAGGGCCAGGTCCTTGGTCGCCTCGTAGGCCATGAGCATCGCGATCTCGTTCACCAGCTGCTTGAAGTCTTTGGTGGACGTGCGCTTGTCGCGGAGGATCGTGAGCTTGTGCTGGATCAGGGGGTGATCGAGCACGACCAGGTTTGGGTACTCGGTATTGGTCAGCACGCGGGGAAATTACTGCGGGTTGAAACTTCCCGCCGGAACGATAGGTTAGCCTCCCACCTGCCTTCCCCCTGGGAGTGACGATGAAGCGCGCGTTCTCGGTGTTCGTGTTGCTGTGCGGGGCGGTTCCCCTGCTTCTGGCGCAGGCCCCCACCAAACGGCGGATTGCCGTCCTCGATTTCGACTACGCGACGGTGCACCAGTACGTCTACGACGCGTTCGGCAGCGACGTGGACATCGGCAAAGGGATCGCCGACATGATCGTCACGAATCTGGTCAAGAACGGCACCTACTCGGTGATCGAGCGCAAGCAGCTGGACCAGGTGCTGAAGGAGCAGAACTTCCAGCAGAGCGGCCGCGCCGACCCGTCGTCGGCGGTCCAGCTCGCCAAGATCCTGGGCGTCGATGCCATCATCATCGGGAGCATCACCCAGTTCGGTCGTGACGACAAGAAGCTCGGCGTGTCGGGGGCCGCGGTGCACGTCGGCGGCATCGGGATCGGCGGCTTTGGGCACAAGGACGCCAAGGCGGTCGTCGGCATCGACGCGCGCATCGTGAGCACCACGACGGCCGAGATCCTGGACGTGGCGACCGGCTTCGGGAAGTCCGAGCGCTCCAGCACGTCGCTCGCCGGGGGGGTCGCGGTCGGCGGCACGGGCGGCGCGGGGGCCGTGGACATGGGCAGCTCGAATTTCGCCAGTACGATCATCGGCGAGGCCACCCGCAAGGCGGTCGACAGCTTGACGCCGCAGCTCGTGGCCTCGGCTCCGAAAATCCAGGAAACCAAAGTCGTCATCCACGCCCTGGTGGCGGATGTCTCGGGGAGCGAGTTGATCATCAACGTGGGGGCCAGCGCCGGGGTGCGGGCAGGCGCGGAGTACGACGTGCTGCGTCCGGGCCGCGACGTCAAAGACCCTGTGACCGGGAAGGTCCTGAAGCACACCACGACGACGGTCGGGAAGATCAAGATCACCCAGGTCGACGACGAGTCGGCCACCGGGACGCTCACCGGTGGTCCCGCCAAGGTGGGCGACTGCGTCGGCTCGTGTCCGTCGCAGATCGCCCCGGACGGCGGTGGTGGTGGTGGTGCCGCGGCCGGCGCGGCGGCGGGAGGGGCGGCGGCGGTGCAGGCCGCCCCGAGCGGCGGCGGAGCCGCGCTGCCCAGCCTGTATTCGGCGCCGATCACCGGGGCGTTCACCTGGGGGATGTATGCCTTCAAGGGGACCGAGCACTTCAAGTACAACGTGTCCGCCAAGGAGGGTAGTGAGACCAAGAACGGCTTCTACACCTTCGATGCCCAGCCGGCTGGCAGCGGCCGCTACCGGCTCACGGTGAACGGCAAGGTGGGTGACGATGCGTACGGATCATCGGTGACCATCTCTCCGAACCAGGGGATTCCGATGATGCAGCTCGCGTCCCTGGGGCCGGTGGGGATCGCGCTGTTCAATCCCATGTGGGGGATGCTGCTGGGAGGGCACGAGTGGGAAGTGGGCAACTATTGGAGCACGACGCAGAACGGCAAGACGGCGTCGTTCAAAGTCGAGTCGACCTGCAGTTATGCCGGCGTCAACGGCCTGCGGGGCGTGTGGCGGGAAGACCAGAAGGTCCTCGTGGACATGTGCGTTTCCCCGAACGTCGGCCTGCCGCTAGCAGCGACCTACAGCGACGAAGACGGGAGCACCCAGACCGCCACGCAACTGGTGGAATTCCGCCCCTAGGTGGGCTCTGGCCCACGCCCCCGGCAAATGTGGGCATCGGCTTGGCGCCGGTGCCCGACCCTTCTATAATCCCCTCCCGATTCTCTCGGTTCGGCCAGGTAGCTCAGTTGGTAGAGCAACGGACTGAAAAGACGAGAGGCCCCGTGCGGGCCTCTCGTCTTGTGCGTCGGCATTGGCAGTCACCCACCCCATTTCACTCCATCGGCAGGCACTGACCGGCAAACATTGTGGCAAACACCCGGGAGGAATCGCTACCCCCCCGCCGCCGAACTCGCCAAGGCGCCGAGTAGGTCCTCCGTCAGCGCGACAAGCGAAGCGGCAAGGGTGGTCGCGTCGACGGCCTGAGCTGCGCTGCGCGTCGCCATCTGGCATCCCAGCGCTGTGGGCGATCCGAACAGTCGGGGCAACTGCTCGATTGCGACCATCGTCGCGTCGCGCGAGAGCCTACTGCCCAGGAGGCCTCGAACGCGGTGTGCCAACTCCACCGTAGAAACTGCCCGCAAGAGCCGGTATACGTCGAGTGCGTCTTTGTCGCTCGTGCGGTCGCGCGACGTTACCCGCTCTCTGATCTTGTGAATCTTCGCCACCAAGAGGCCTGCCGGACCCGCGATCCATATGTCGAATCGGCGATCATCGCCTGGGTCGAGCGCGGCGATATTTCGGCGATCTCGGTCCACGAGGGTCGCCTCGAGGCCAACGACTTTTCGCGCGACCTGTTTCCCGTGAGGCGGAATCCGCGCCCCGCGGCGCCCGCGGCCGCCCAGAGAGTCCGGGACTAGAAGATCTACGGTAACCGATCGCACCTCGCCCGAGACCTCAATCGATCGATGCCAGATACCGACTACGTCGGGTCTCTGTCCAAAGCCTGCTGCGGTTAGCGCCGTCTCGAGAACAGGTTCGGGCCCTAGCTGATTAGGATCGATTGCCAGATCGCCGTCCGTAGTGTAAGGCGCGACTGCCAGGTCAATCTCTCCGCTGTGGATGTAGACTGCTTGGGAGCCGACGAGGACGAGAGCCTCAAGGTGTCCGCGGACTGCCTGGAGGGCGTCGAGCAGAACACGACGCGCGGCGACGTAGAGAGGATCAGGTGCGCCAGGCATCTTCGTTGCGACCCATCCAATCCATCAAGGCTCCTGCCTCTGACGGCTCACGTCCGGTCCCGGTCATGAGATCGACGGCACACTGGCTGATTGCGACACTCTTGAGACCAGCCTCTTCGCGAGTTCGCTCCCAAATGACCTGGTCGAACGGCTCCAGCAGAAGCACGTTTGCGCCTGCCTCAGCCGGTCGAAGGTCCAGCTCCTCCGCGGCACGCTTCGGGGCGTCCACGTAACACGAGGCAAGTCGGCCGGGCGCCGTGGATGCGGCACCTGGGACTGCTAAAGAGCCGGTGAGAGCCCATGGTCCGCTGTAGCTAGCCAGGCGAGACTTGAACCAGTCAAGACCACGGGGCGCAAGGTATGGAACGACTAGGTTCGTCTTGGCGACTTGGTAGTCCCGAGCCCACCGTTGCAGCAGGTCACGCCAATTCACGTCGGCGACCACGCCATCGGTGTCCCGTCGGATGACATCTTCCTCCCTGAGCAGACGCAGGACTCGGGTGGTGTACCCCGGATCCGCTCCAGCACGACGAGCGAGCTCGCGCACGCCGACTGGGGGGCGCCAATCGCAGAGAGCGCGAACAAGGCGGGCTCCTTTAGCTCCTTTGAGCGACTTAACTCCGCGCTCTGGGGGCTCGGGGTCCTTGTTTGCGCCCTGGGTCTCGATCAGCAAGGCCGGGCGGTCAAGTGCGACGCGAACGTTGCCGGTTAAGTCAAGGTATGAGACACCGGCTTCGCGGAGCCGTTGCTGGGTTGTGCTGCTCGCGAAGCGTGTAATCAAGAGTGCTGTGGCTCCAGGCGCCTGCTCGGCGGCTGCAGCCAGGCGGGGCGCGAGGCTGGCTGCCTGCTGAGCTGTGACGCGCGACTTAGCCTCGACCAGGAGGATCGCGCGGGCGCCGTCAGGGGCACGAACCTCCATCACTGCGTCCGGCCGGTACCTACCGAAATCAGGCTCTTTGCGCGCAGGCAGCAAGCTCCAGCGGTCCGGCAGGTGGGTCGAGAGAGCCGTAAGCCCCTGCGACGCAGTACTGTTGCTTGAAATAAGTATGTTGCTCATAGTGTGCAACTATAGCTATCTATGCAACACGAGTCAAGATACCTAGAGCTAAGCCTATTGCTCACAATCGACTGAGAGTTACGCCGAAGAATAGGCGCGCCAGAAAGCGAGAAGTGCGAGCCTCCTGACACGGTGGATCACGCAACCATAGTTGCACTAGGTAAATATCTATAATATTGCCGCTTACGAGTTTTTAGGGATATATTATCCAACATTGGGAAATGTCGGGGCAACTCTGCCCAGATCGACAATCTAGGCCCAAACTTCGGTGCGCATGGCAAGACCAAAGGTCGTAGAGGATCCGACGGAGCTGAAGTTCTATGCGGAGACTAGGACCGTGAGCATGCTGGACCTGATCGGGCGGGCCCAGCGATCCGGTCGTCCAAGCCGAGCTGAACAGCTCCGCGTAGCTCTCGAAGAGTACGTAGCCACGCGCATGGCCGACGAATCGATCAGAGAGTTCGTTCAAACTCGCTTGGAGACCCCCGCGCTCAAGCTCCACGCCGATGCTGTTCGGTCGGACAGCAGTTCCTAATAGAGTTCGGGCCGTGTATGGGACTCAAACCTGAAGCCCTTGCCGTAAGGCAGAAAAAGGAATGACGGTGCGTAACTGCGAGCTTGACGTGATGCGCTCGAGGCGTAGGATAGCCAGCGCCCTACCGGTGCTGTCAGCGATGCGAGGTGCCTCATGGTAGTCAGCACTCCAGACAAAGTTCTCCTGAAAGTCCTATGGGATGTGATCGAGGCTAACGGCCGACCACCAGAGACCCCCTTTGGCCAACTCGCGTATCGGCTGAGGGAGATGCGGAACGCTGGCGTGGCCGTTTATCAAGCTAACGATCTACCAGACCTCGAGGCAGCATTGAAAACGGACGCCCACCTCTTGGAAGAGCTGGGCTTCCTCCGAATCAAGAGCGACAAAGATGTGGAGCTGACCAGGGCGGGTGAACTTCTTGCCAGCACGCTGGAGTTTCCTGAGTGGGTACAAAGCCTGCTGAACGGCTCACATCGTGCCAAGCCGGCTGAAGCCCAGCCTACTTGATAGACTAGTAGTACTCGTGCTTCGGAATCCCCAGGTGTTCGAGAATCGCCTCCCGAACATCCTGGGGATTCTCGCATTTGTTCTGGCGTTCGTGTCCGTCACGGGGCAAGGGTGGGTCCGAGTAGTGGGTATTGCCTTTGGGCTCCTCGCCCTCGCGTTCTACGCCGCGGTAACGATCCTCGATCTAGATGGCTTTCTCGCACGCCGCTTCCGAGAAGGAGTCAGGGATGACCACATTGAGGTTCTGCTCACCTCCGAAGAAGATCAGAAGCTTGACGAGTACATTCGGACCTCCTATCCGTCTTGGTACACTCCTAGGCTGGCCAGAACGGTGCGGAGAACACTGCTCCTCCTAGGGATTCCAAGGCCAAGACTTTAGTCGCGCGCACGCACCCGATTCCCATTCAGGCGCCAAATGTCAGATCCTCAGCCAAGCACCACCGGAATCCTCGCCGAGTACAATGAGGTGGAACCGCGTTCAGGCTCTCTTCAGGCGGTTCAGGCAGTCCTGAATAGGTATATCCTGCCGTGGCTCGTGGAAGTCGGAACGCCGAACGACTACCCATTGCCGCCTCACCGGGAGACGATCCCGAGCGGCATGGCCTTCGAAAGATATCTCAAGGGCGCCCATCGCGTGCCATTCCTCTACCGCCTCGCGTTCCTCAAACAGCTCAGCACGGTTGGAGTCACCACGCAACTCGACGCAACTCACACTCGACTATCACACGCGATTGGCACCGCTAAGGTCGCGACTCGGATGTTGGACGCAATTCTGGTCGGCGGGCTGGGCGAACGCGGGGGGTTGGACCAGCTGATGCATGATGCGTGTCTCTTCTACTGCTTCATACATGACGCATTTCACGGTCCATTAGGTCACTCGCTGGACTTGATGAAAGACATCTTCAGGAACGACCTGACGGAGAAGTTGGATGACAGTTTGCTTCGGGAGTCGCTTCAGGGCATCGTCGATCGCAACCCTGATGCAACGGCGCGGCAGATACTGGCAGCGGCGGAATGCTGTCGTCCCGGCGAAGGCTTGCAGCTCATCGAAGCCGTTAGGCTCTTATCGGATCCCTATCGCCTAAAAAGGGAAGCGCCCAACAACGTCTTCTTGCGCGACATAGTCGATTCGGAACTGGACGCCGATCGCCTAGACTATCTCATGCGCGACGCACTAGTGCTCGAGGGCATTGACTGTAGAGAGTTCCCGGCTCTCGTAGAGACAGCCCGAGCGGTGGAGGAGGTTCAGAAGAACGGTGAACCGTCCTTGACGCGCCTAGCTTTCGCGAGGAGTCAGGAAAGAGCCGTAGCGAAGGCACTGGGCCTAAGACGGAGTCTGTACACTCGATACTATGAGGCTGCTGAGAAGCTGATAGTCGATGATATGGTTTGCCACGCGGTCTACTACATCCTGCGCGAAAAGCACCTGCTAGACAAGCGCGAGAACCCGGAAGAGGAACGATTGCGGCAGACTGTTCTGAAGAGCATTCTGCTGCTAACGGACGACGACCTGTTTGCTGCGCTGGGCGAACTGCGAGCGGAGGCCTCGTGCTATGAGCTGTTGATCCGAGTGCGTCAACACAATTACTTCGTCCCCATACATGAGCAAGGCGTCCGACTCGACCAAGTGGAGAGGATCGTCAAACGCCACAGGGAGTGGATGGAGGAGGTCGGCAAACTGGTTGACAAACTTACCAGAGAGCGCGGGAAGACTCGGTACCCTCAGGCGAGCAGACCAGAAGACCAACAGGCGTTGCTTCAAGTCAGCAAGGATTTTCTACAGGAAAAGGGCCTGCTCGTCTTTGCATTCCAGGAATGGACCAAGGGGAGTTTTCGCGTAAGAAAGGCGTTTGAAGATCGTGTCTGGACGCGGCTGTGCGAGAGGGACAGCGGAGAGAAACTGCGACAGCGATTCGCGGCAAGAGAGTATGGCTCTGTCGATCGGTACAATAGGGCGATGCTCGACAGGTTCCCCCCCCTGCACGTCACGACCTCATCGTTTTTCCACGTCATTGGCAAGAGTGATCTCGTACGGCATACCAAAGAAGGGTCCAAGACCTGGGAGCGAGGGATCCTCTTCTACGAACAAGTCCAGCCCGACTCCCTTCGTGTCGAGAGGGTCGAGGTGAGCACAGAGATCGAGGAGAGGCACCAGGGGTTCCCCCTAGTGCTTTCCGTCCCAGCGACGCTCCGTGACGTGGTTGGGAACGACCTACTGTGCAAGGTGCTCTTCGACGAGCTGGAGTCTTGCCAGTGGTTGTGGGGGCCGTTGAAGGCCGGCGAGATCCCAAGTCAGCACGCTTGAGAACCACTCCCGTAGAGCCCCGATAAAACAGCTCCGGGGGCGAGCCGTGCCGGGGCTGCTCCCAAAGCGGACGCCGGACTAGGAATCCCCTGGTCCTCCCTTCTGCTGGCCTAAGACTAGACCGAACAGACACCGCTAGCGCACGAGATGGGCGTGGACGTGATTCCGTGCGACTGCACTGATGCCCTTGTCGTAGAGCCCAGGCCGGGCTCGGCGTAGCACAGCGATCGTTGAAGACTCCCAGAACACACCTAGTAGAAGCCCCAGTTCCCTTAGCTCCCGATCCCGGACAACCTTGCTCTGTTATTCAGAAGTAGCCCAACCCCGCGAGCCGTCCGCGAACCCCAGGCATGCCTCGTTGGAGGGTGCCCGATGCCGTCCGTGTTGCCAGCGCTCCTGGGATCATCCCAGCTCATGGCGTGCGTGCGCGCCCAGATTGAGCGACTCGCGAGATTTCCGTTTCCTGTGCGATTTGAGGGCCCGACCGGGACTGGGAAGGGTGTCGCCGCTCGTCTCCTCCATGCGCTGTCGCCGCGAGCTGCCCGATCATTCCTCGTCTGCAGTATCGCCATGCTATGCGACGGTACGGATCTCGACGACCTAGTCGGACATCGGCGTGGTGCCTTCACGGGGGCGATTGCTGACCGGGCTGGCGCCTTTGAAGTGGCGCACCAGGGGACGCTCTTCCTGGACGAAGTAGGCGAGGCGTCTGCGCAGGTGCAGCAACACTTGCTCCGCCTGCTCGATGAGAAGGTGACTCGACGGCAAGGGGAGGAGCGCGACAGGCCTGTGGATGTACGAGTCGTGCTCGCGACGAATCGGAATCTAGAAACGCAAGTGTGTGCGGGGAAATTTCGAGCGGACCTCCTTGCCCGAATGGGGGCCCTGGTCGTGCGGATGCCACCCCTCGCCGAGCACCCAGAGGACATCCCCGTGCTCGCGGAGCACTTCCTTACGGCCCTGTGCCAGGAGACAGGCATCGGGGTGCCGCGATTGAGCCCCGATGACCTGGTACGGCTCATGGCCTACCCCTGGCCACTCAATGTGCGCGAACTGGGGAACGCGATGCAACACTTCATCGTTCACCTGAGCTTGCCCGAAGCCATTCGTGCGACCCGACCTTCGCCCACCTGGCGTGACCGACTCGACGAGGTGCTGGCCCAGCAGCGGGGCAATGTCAGCCAAGCCAGTCGGACGCTAGGGATCAGCCGCGCGAAGATGTACCGCGAGCTCGACCGCCGGGCGAGCCGCGCCCATTGACCGGACACCCGGACAGTCGGTGAACTGTCCGCGGACAGGTGGCGTCATCTTCTCGCGATGGTGGCGCCAGTCGCTAACCTCACGGCTGGATGGCGATTAGCGGATCGCCTCCCGGTCGGTCATGGGCTTGAGGCGTGGCACGGCCAATGCCTTGTCGAGCGGTCGATGCCGGACACGCCGCTCACGTCCAAGCTCCCGCTCCCCGAAGCGTTCGAGGCGACCTACCTCGAGTTCAACGGGATCCTGCCGCTCGAGATCGCCGGCGATCACCTGAAGGTCGCCGTCACGGGCGAGCCGGCGGTCGAGGTGCTGGACGACTTGGAAATCTCCTTCGGCTTGCCGCTCGACCTCGTGCCGGTGAGCGCGGAGGACCTGCACGCGGGCATCCGACGCGCCTACGCCGCGGCCGAGTCGGTCGTCGAGCTGGTCCGCGACCTCGACGCCGAAGTGGGCGGCGGGGCGGAGCTGAGCGACGCCCCCCTCGCTGACGCCCGCGACCTCGCCAACCAGCCGCCCGTGATTCGATTTGTCAACTTGTTGATCCGCGAGGCCCACGAGGCCCGGGCCTCGGATATCCACCTGGAGTCCACACGGGAGGGGCTCCGCGCACGGTTCCGGATTGACGGCGTGCTTACGGACGTCGCGAGCCCCCCGAAAGGTTTGCAGGCGGCGGTCGTCTCGCGGGTGAAGCTCCTGGCCGAGCTGGACATCGCCGAGCGCCGGCATCCTCAGGACGGGCGCATCCGGGTCCGGCTTGAGGAGCGCGAGCTGGACCTGCGGGTCTCCACCGTCCCAACGCTCTATGGGGAGTCCGTTGTGCTCCGGCTACTCGATCGCGGCGGGCAACCGGTGGGCCTGGCCGAGCTCGGCATGGCACCGGACGTCCTTGCCCGGTTCCTCGCGATCGCGCGGCGCCCCCACGGGATGGTCCTCGCCACGGGACCCACGGGGAGCGGTAAGACAACGACGCTTTATGCGGCGCTCGGCCTCCGCGCGCCGACCGCGGAGAAAATCATCACGGTTGAGGACCCGGTGGAATACCACCTCGAAGGCATCACGCAAGTGCCCGTCCACACCCAGACCGGGATGACCTTCGCGAGCGCGCTGCGCAGCCTGCTGCGCCAGGACCCCGATGTCCTGATGGTGGGCGAAATGCGCGATGGCGAGACCGCGGGGATCGCGGTCCAGGCGGCGATGACGGGCCACCTCGTCTTCTCGACGCTCCACACGAACGACGCGGTCAGTGCGCTCGCCCGGCTGATCGACTTGAAGGTCGAGTCCTACTTGGTCGCGGCCACGCTCGAGGCGGTGCTGGCGCAGCGCCTCGTACGCCGGATCTGCCCCGAGTGCCGCGAGCCCTACGCCCCGGACGCCCAAGTCGTGGCGCTCCTCGCTCAGCACCCGGTCGGGACAGCCCGACTCATGCGCGGCCGGGGCTGCGCCCGCTGTCGGCAAACTGGCTACCGGGGTCGGACAGGATTGTTTGAGCTGCTGGTCATGACCGAGGAGCTGAAGCGGGCGCTCGCCGAAACGCGTTCGCTAGAAGAGGTGCGATCGTTGGCGCAGGCGCAGGGGATGCGGACACTGCGAGAAGACGGATGGACGAAGGTGCAGGCGGGGCTCACGACCGTCGAGGAGGTGCTGCGTGTCTGTGAGGCGTAGCGCTGGGTTCACTCTAATCGAGCTACTCGTGGTGATCGTGGTGATCACCGTGCTCGCAGGACTCGTGGGGCCGATGGTGTTTCGCAACGTGGGCGACGCGAAGGTCACCGCGGCGAAGGCGCAGCTCGAACTGTTTGGCCTTGCGCTCGATCAGTACCGGCTCGACAACGACTACTACCCCTCGACGGCGCAAGGGCTCGACGCGCTGCGCTCGATCCCGACCGGGGAGCCCGCAGCAAGGAACTGGCGAGGACCCTATTTGAAGAAGCCCGTCCCCATGGACCCCTGGGGACGCCCGTACGTCTATGTGAGCCCGGGGCAGCGGAACCCGTCGGGCTACGACCTCCTCACCTACGGCCGCGATGGGAAGTCTGGCGGTGACGGAGAAGATCAGGACATCGTCCAGTGAACGGCCATCCGTGACGATGTATCGGTACGAGGCCGCTCGCACCGACGGTGCCGCCGTCCGGGGCATCCTCGAGGCCGCGACGATGGACGCCGCTGCGGCTCTCCTTTCGGCGCGGGGGCTGTACCCGGTGCGGGTCAGGGAGCAGCGCGCGTCCCCAGGGTGGCGTTGGGGTGGCCCCTCAGCCCGCGCGCGCGCGCTGGTCTTCCAAAGTCTCGCGTCCCTCGTTGAGGCCGGGGTGCCGCTCGAACAAGCGCTCGCCGCATCGACGCGTGTGGCTACTGGAGCCCTCGCGGAGGCCATGGGTCGGGTGACGGGACGAGTTCGGGAAGGGGCGAGCCTCGCTGGCGCGGTGCGTGGAGAACCGATTCTCGCCTCGGGTGTCACGGTCGGACTGCTTCGTGCCGGCGAGCAAGGCGTGGGACTCGGCGCCGCCTTGACGCACGCCGCGGAGCATCTGGAACGAGAAGCCGAGACCGTCAGCCGGATCCAGAGCGCGCTCGCGTACCCCGTCCTCTTGGCGGTCGTCGGAACGGTCTCCGTCGGAGTCATTGTGGTGTTCGTGGTGCCGCGATTCGTCGCCCTGCTCGCGGATCTCGGCCAATCCCTGCCATTCGCCACGCGAGTCCTCATCGATATCTCGCACCTCGTGCGCCACGCGGGCCTCGTGGGGATAGCGCTGGTCGTGGGCGGCGTGGCCGTCGGAGTGCGTGTGCTCGAGGAACGTCGTGTGGCGTGGCACGAGTGGTTGCTCGGACTCCCCTTCGTGGGGGCGATCCGCCACGCCTTTGCCACGGCGCGGGTGAGTCGCACCCTCAGCGTGCTGCTGGGGACCGGCACTCCCGTCTTGAGTGCGCTGCGCATTGCGCGCGAGGCTGCGGGGGACGCGGCGGTTGCCCAGCGCTTGCAGAGGGCAGAAGAACAAGTCGCGCAAGGCACGTCCATCGCCAGTGCCCTCGGCGCCTCGGGCGCGTTAACCGAGACAGCGCAACAGCTGGTCGTGATCGGCGAGGGCGCAGGGCGACTCTCGGCATTGCTTGGCCAAGCCGCGGCTCTCGAGGATCGTCGCGCCGAGCGACAGCTCGCGACGGCGGTGACCCTCCTCGAACCGGCGTTGATTCTTTGCTTCGCCGGACTCGTGGCCTTCGTCGCGGCGGCCCTGCTCCAGGCGGTCTACTCCCTGCGGCCGGGGCTTTGAATGAAAGGGTTCACGCTGCTCGAGGTGGTCGTGGTGCTGGTCCTGCTCGGATTGTTCATGGGGCTTGCGACCGTCGCGATGGTGAGCCTCCGGCCGCCGCGCCAGGCTGGCTGGCTGACCACCGTCGACTCCGCCCGCGCCTCCGCGATCCGGACCGGAGTCCCTGTGACCCTCACGATCACCACACCGGAGGATACTTCGCCTTTCGCACCTCGCACTGCGCATTGGGTTTTCCTGCCCGACGACCGAGCGCTGGGCCCGAACCTCGATCCCCTGACGGGTGCGGTTCACGATGCGCGGTGAGCGTGGCGTCGCCCTGCTCGAGGTCCTCGTCGCGGTGCTGATTCTGAGCGTTGCGGCACTCACTCTGGTGGAGGTGGTCTCCTCTGCGACGAGAGCTGTAACAATGGCCCGGGCCCGGGAAACGGAGTTGGCCGATGAGGAGCGCCTGCTCGCCGCCCTGACCCTTCTCGCCTGGACCGACCTCGATCGGCGCCTGGGATCCCGTGAGATCGGGCCCTACGTCGTGTCGATCGAGCGTCCGGAACGCACCCTCTATCGGATTGCCCTGGGTCGCCGAGCCGCACCCACCGTTGAGGATCTCGTTACCGTCGTCTATCGCCAGGCACCCGCCAATGGCCTCTAGGGGTGACCGACGCTCGACGCTCGCCTGTGCTGGACCCGATGGGGCTCGTGGACTCACGCTCGTCGAGGTGGTGGTGGCCCTCGCTCTTGGTGGACTGGTCGTGCTCCTGGCCCACCGGCTGTGTACCGGTGTCCTGGAGGGCGTCCGGCGCGTTGATCAGGCGCGGACTGCATTGGATCGAGCCATGAACGCGCGGCGCTACCTAAGCGAAGCCTTTGGGTCCCTCGCTATTGGGCAGACCGGAGACGGTCCGTTCACCGGGCATCCGGCCGCGGTGGCCTTCGATACGTGGCAATGGACCCCGCAAGGCTTCCATACCCGGCACCATGTCGACCTGCACGTGGACGAGGGTCGCCTGGTCGCAGAAGGGGTAAAGCTAGGAGACAGTGTAGCGGCCCTCGGCTGTGATTACTTGCTCGAACCCGGCGAAGAGGCCAAGTGGGTGCGCGAGTGGATCTCGCCCCTCTCCGCGCCATTGGCCGTGCGCCTGCGGGTCATCCGCGAAAGCGGCGTGATCGATACGATGCTCTTCCTCATCGGCCCTCGCGGATGAACCGCCGCGGCTTCGCCCTGATCACGGTGCTCTGGCTCACCACGGTGCTCGCGACGGCCGTCGGGCTGGGCATGGCGGCGCAGAGAACCGGCAACGCCGCGAGTGGCAACCGCCTCGTACTCGTGCGAGGCCGCTGGGCCGCCGAAGCTTGCTTGGCCATCGCCCAGGCACGCTGGAGCGCAAGCCGCTTCACTGATACAGCAACGATCGATCTCGGTCGCGAGACGGTGTGCCGGTGGACCGCGGACGATCCGACGGCACGACTCAACATCAACATGGTCGATGTGGCGGTGCTTGAGAAGCTGCAGGCCGTCATTGGGAGTCGGGGCTCGGCACCAGACTCGTTCGTGGCAGGGGTGGTCAAGCATCGCCAGGAGCGGCCGTTCGAGGACCTGCGAGAGGTCGTGGATCTCCTGGGATCGGATAGCGCGGTGCTGAGCCAGTTGACGGTTGATGGCCCGGGCACCGTGAACCTTTCCACCGCTCCTCCACAGATTTTGAGAACCCTGCCGGGTCTCTCCGCCGAGGCCGTTGAAGCGATCGGGCAAGCGCGGGCGCTGCACCGGCCGGTGACGAGCCTCGATGCGCTGGCTGCGAGTCTCTCCCCAGGTGGTCGGGCGGCCTTGTTGGCCAATTACGCTGATCTCTCGCGCCTCGTCACCTTCACGAGCCCAGTCCTCCGACTCACGGCCGAGGGCTGGGTGACGGGCATCGGTGGACCGGAGGGGCTGCACGCCACCATTGAGGTCCTCCTCGTGCCCCTGCCTGATCGGCTCGCCACCGTGCGGCGGAGAATGTGGTGAGGCCGCTCCTGGGGCTGAGCATCGGGCCCGCGGTGGTTCACGCCGTTCTCAACGATGAAGGCGTGATCGGTTGGGCCGGGAGTGCGTCGCACGCGTCCCCCGCGGAACTCGCGGAGACGATTGCGCGTCTCGCGGGAGAAGCGGGACGCGCGGTCCGGCGGGTGCGAGTGGTTCTCGAACGGGACCTGGTGCAGCTGCGCACGGTGTCACCGGTCCCACCGCTGCCGCCCAAGGCTTGGCGGCGCTATGTGACCCTCGATGCGCCACGCTTGTTCCGGCAGAATGGAGCTCCTCTCGTAACAGACGCGGTTCTGGTTCCAGGGCCGGCGCTCCTGGCAGCTGCTGCTCCTGAGCCCGTGCTCAAGGCCGTGATCGATGGTTGCGCCCAAGCCGGGATTGTCATCGAAAGCTTCGGGCCCGCTGCGCTCGTCCTTCCAGCGGCACTGCGGGTCCAGCCCAACGAAGGCGATCTCCTATTCCCGAACGGCAACTCGACTGAAATGCTCACCGTGGTCGCGGCGTCCGTCGTCCGAAGCCGCCGCATCCCTGGAACGGAGGGAGCGCGTCCTGATTGGGCACCCGCGCTGCTACCCCTCAAAATCGAGTCGAATCACTACGCCTCGGCCTACGCGGCGACGTGTGCGGTACCGGCGCTCGAACTCTGGCCCGAGGACGTTCGTGAGGGTCGAACGCGGGAGGTCAAGCGACGGCTGCTCAAGCTGGCCATTGCCGCGGGAGCCATTTGGCTCCTGGCCGGTGCGGTCTGGGTGGCGCGGCTGGCAATAGACGCGGGACGAGCGACGCAGGCTCTCGCTGCGCTCAGTCCCGTCGTCGACTCGGCCCTCGCTGTCCGGCGGGAAATCGATGCCGGGTCAGCGACCTTGGCCACAATTGCTCGAGCCCGGGCCCATCGGTCGCGACTCCTCGCCCTTTTAACGCAGGTCGCGTTGGCGCTCGGGGATTCGGCCTACCTGGTGGCGGTCCGTGTCGAGGCGGGAGGCACGGTGCGGCTAGCAGGACTCGCCCCGAGTGCCACCCGAGTTGTGGCCTTGTTGAGTCGGCTCCCCGACCTCACCGGCGTGCAAATCGAGGGGGCCGTGACCCGCGAAGCCGTTGCCGGCAACCGGGAGCTGGAGCGGTTCAACCTCGTCGCTCAGGTGAGTTCCCGATGACATCGAAAGAGCGGCGCGCAGTGACGCTCGGCTTCGGGGTGCTCGTTGTGGCGTGGCTGGGGCTGCGCGGCCTACCGGCGGTCGTGCGCCTGGTCGGGACGTTACACAACGTGGCCCTTGATCGGATGGCGATGCTCCAGCGGGCCCGCGACGTCGCCGCCGCGACCCCGACGGAACGAGATAGCCTAACGAAGATCCTGTCCGCTATCGTCGCGCTCGCGCCGGCACTGGTGGATGGCACGAGCGGCCCGGATGCGCAGGCCAGTCTGGCCGGATGGCTCTCCGCCACAGCGAATCGACAGCGCGTAAAGGTGCTGAAGCTCGACCCGCTCCCCGACTCCGCCGCTGGCGTCTTCGGGCGCGTTGCGGTGCATGGGGAGTTCGAAGGCGACGTGCACGGCCTGGTCGGCGTGCTACGGTCGATCGAAACCCAGATGCCACTCCTCACGGTCAATACGCTCGCGGTGGATGCAGCGGACCCCGTGGGCCACCGCGGTGCGCCAGAAGTCCTGCATCTCGAGGCCACCGTGAGTGGATTTTACCTTCCGCGCGCGAGCACGAGGCCGTGAGTCCGTTCGCCCTCCTGCGACTGAGCTGCTGGGCGGGGATAGCCGGTGGCGTCGCAGCGCTCGCCTGGGCGGCGCTCGTCCCGCTCTCGCCAGCATTGGCCGGCGCAACTTCGGAGCCCGCGGCAAGGCACGTTGAGCTCGCACAGTACCCCGGCGATTCACTGGCGCACCTCCTGGTAGTGAAGGATCCGTTCCGGACCAGTCGTCTACCAGCGGCAGTGACTTACGATCCCATACAAGGGGGTGGTGCGAGCGCCACCCCACCCTCCCAGCGTCCACCGCTGGTGCTCGACGGCATTCTGTGGGGGCGACTTCCAGAAGCGGTGATCGAGGGGTGGCCGGGCATTGAAGGCTCGCGTGTCGTCCGCCCAGGAGATCGCGTGGCAGGCTTGGCGGTCCGACGTATCACGCGACGTGACGTAGTGATCGCCGATGCCGACACCACCTGGACCCTCACGGTGAGAGAGCCATGGCGTTGACGAGGCCCGCCAAGGACCGGCGAGGACGGTCAAGGACGGCCAAGGCGGCACTAGGGCTCGGGATGGCACTGTGTCTCGTGGGCCGGCCGTTGCTTGCCCAAGACACGACCGCGGTGCGTCAAGTGGGGGACAGCGTGACCGTCCGGTTCGTCGATACGGATCTGCGGGCGGTGGTCGACGCCATCGGACACTACCTGCCGAAGCCGGTACTCGTGGGGACGCTCGCGCCAATGCGGGTCAGCCTTGAGACTCCAACGGCCGTGGCCCGCGCCGCCCTGCCAGGTCTTCTCAAAGGGCTCGTAGAGGCCCAAGGGCTTGAGTTCACGGAGGATTCGGCTTTCTACCGAATCGGGCCTCGACCACCACAACCGGCCCAGGTCCAAGCGCCTGGAGGAGCGCACCAGGGTGGCGAGGTGCAACTGTTCGTGATCCGGTTGAAGCACGCGCGAGCCGCGGACGTGGCGGCCACCGTGAACCAGCTCTTCGGTGGTAGTGGGGAGTTCTCGGGGAGTGCTGGCCTCGCGGGCGGCACTCTTTCAGAGGAACTCCGGCGCCATCAGGTTCCGCCTCAAGGCGTGACCCCGACACCCCCGCAAACTGCCCCGCCGACACAAGGCGCCGAACATCCAGCCACGCTGCTCGGCACGGTGACCATCGTGCCCGATGAATTGACCAACGCCCTGCTCGTGCGAGCGTCCGCGGAGGATTTTGCCGTGCTGAAGGACGCTGTAGAACAGTTGGATATTCGGCCTCTTCAGGTCCTGATCGAGGTTCTGATCGTGGAAGCGCGGCGGGATCGGTCGTTCTCCTTGGGCACGAACATCTTTGTGCCCCCGCAACCGGTCGACAAGGGCGACGGAACGGCGAGCGGCTCACTAACGGGTGTGGGCACCAGTCTGGGGGACGTGGTTGTGCAGCTCATGCATCTTGGCCACGCCCAAGTCGACGCGACCATCACTGCCGCGGCGAGCCGCGGGGACGTGAAAATTATGTCGCGTCCGGTGCTCCTCGCCTCGAACAACCAGGAAGCGCGCATCCTTGTCGGTTCTCAACGGCCGTTTGTCCAGGTGAGTCGTAGCTTGCCCACCGAAACCCCAACGCGCGACCAGGTCGTGCAATACCGGGACGTCGGTACCCGGCTTACCGTGCGGCCGACGATCAATCAGGACGGCTACGTGTCGCTCTTGATTCAGCAAGAGGTAAATCAGGCGACAAGCGAAGTGGCCTTCGACGCGCCCGTGATTTCCACGCGCGAGGCGGTCACGCAAGTGCTCGTGCGTGATGGGCAAACCATCATGCTCGGCGGCCTCAGGGACCAGGAGCGCGATCTGACACGAACGGGGGTGCCGCTTCTCTCTGAGCTGCCCCTGGTCGGTGGGTTGTTCGGCAGCGTGAACCGACAGAAGACCGAGACCGAGCTCTATCTCTTCCTCACGCCGCGGATCCTGAAGACGGACGCCGACGCGGACAGCATGACGACTCCGCACCTTCCCAAGGGGCAACCATGAACGTCGTCGCTCCGCCGCCCATTATCGGCGTGTCGCTGGCTATCGCACGGGCCCGTGACCTCATTAAGAAGTATGCGACGAGCGGACTGGCCATCCTCCTCCACGGGCCGACCGGGTGCGGCAAGGACCTTTTCGCGCAGCACATCAACTATCTCAATGGGAGTACCACCGCACTGATTGACGTGAATTGCGGTGGCCTCCCACGCGAGATGGTCGAGACCATCCTCTTCGGACATCGGCGAGGTGCCTTCACGAGCGCCTATGACACCACACCCGGGGTCTTCGAGCGAGCGGATCGTGGGACCCTCTTCTTGGACGAGCTACAACACTTGCCGATCGAGAGTCAGGTGAAGCTGCTGCGGGTGTTAGAGACGGGGGAGGTCGAGCGGCTTGGAGACACTACACGGAGGAAGGTAGCCGTGCGGGTGGTTTCGGCCGTGCAGGAGGACCTCGCCGAGCGCCTCCGGCTCGGCTTTTTTCGGCGAGACCTCTATCAGCGCATCGCCGGCGTAGTCGTGCACCTCCCGCCCCTCACGGAGCGACCAGAGGATGTCATTGAGCTCGCAGTCCACTTCGCGGGGCTTCAGAATCGCGTGCTCGAACCCGAAGCTCGTGCTGTGCTCGAGAACTACCCCTGGCCCGGGAATGTGCGCGAGCTCAAGGTGGCGATTGAACGCGCTGGGCACCTCGTCGAGAATGGGCGGCTGCCCGCGACAGCACTCGTTGAGGCAATTGACCTTGGCCTATCTCCCGACTCCTCTGACACGACCTCTCCAAGCAGAGCTGAACTGGAACGCGACGCGGTGGTTCATGGGTACTGCGCGGGGGCCATGGCGCGCGCTCGGGGGGTGCATCGGGCCACGCTGTATCGGTGGCTGAAGGCTCACGGTGTACAGCTTCGGGTCCTCCGTCAAAATTCGCATTTGTCGCGCGACAGTCGCGCGACAAATGCGAAAATCGAACCCCCAGCCAAGGTCTCACGCTCCTAACTCCTTTCAAGCCAACACTGACTCTGAGGATGCCGACGGCACGGCGCGTGCCTTGGTGAAGAGCGACCCTCTACCCGGAGTCCGTCGTGGTCGCTCGTCGTGTGGGGATCGTGGTGAGTCTGATGGCGTCGCTCGTCGTGTGGGCCTCTCGGGCTACCGCCCAGACGCCGTCGCCACTCTGCCAGACGGGATGTACTGGGGGATACAGTGTCGAAGTGCAGCAAAAGGGCAATCCGCACACGAACTACCTCAATAGCTCCCCGGACACCGTGCAGTTCACGGTGTCCAACGATGGGACCAATAGCGACACGTACACGTTCACGTGCCAGCAGACCGGCGGGATCAGCTGCATCTCGGTGAGCCCGAGCTCCGCGACGATTCAGGCCGACGGCTTCAAGAACGTCAAGGTCGTGTACGGTGTGGGCAGTACGGTGGGTAATGTGCAGCTGAAAGCATCCGGGCACGCCACGGACACCGGGTGGTACGCCGTGAACGCGAACCCCACGGTGACCCTCGTGGCGCCCTTACGCACCAGCGGGCGGGCGATCGTGGCGACGCGCCAGCCGTTGATCCGGGCGCTCTTTCTCCCCAACGGCTCCTCCCTGGACACTACTCAGACGCTCCTCACCTGGAAGCACGGCAGCACGATGGACACGGTGACCACGTTCCACGCAGATAGCCTGTCGGTGCCACGGCAGAACCGGGGGCTCCTTGAGTGGGAAGTGGATTCGCTGCGCTGGCTCAGCGGCCGACCCGATTCTGCCCAGATCCGGGTCAAGGCGTGCGCCCAGAATGGCCTGTGCACGTGGGATTCAGCTTGGGCTGTGCTCGTGAACGACTCGACCCCGATCCTGGGCTTCACCGGACGGCCACTCGAAGCCCTCGGGCGGGTGTTCGGGGCACCGTTCGGGCCGGGGCTTTCGGCAAGCGGGGCAGAAGTCGAGGCCGGGTTTGCGATTCCCGCCTATGTCTCGATGGGGGTTGCTCGGAGCGCGGGCCTCGTGTACTCGACAAGGACCTCCTACCCACGGGCGCTGGTCGCCGTGGATTTCGAACTCACCTGGCCGTCCGGCAATCCGAGCCAGCTCAAGTTGATCCTCCATGATGGCGGGGCTGCCGCGGCGAAGCTCGATAGCCTCGTCGTGACGAACGTCGACACCCTGTGCACTAAGCACACGCCCGCTCGACGCTGCCGTGCGATACTGCAAGGGGATTACTCAACGTTGACAATTTCCCCACGCAAGTGGCTCGCGGTGGAGGTGCAGGTCACATCGGGGTCGATCATGAAGGCCGCCGTCGATTCGACGGAGGTCGTCCTGGTCGACCGGCGCGCCACCCCGTACGGGTCCGGGTGGTGGCCGAGTGGTTATGCGAAGCTCATCGGGACAGGCAGCGACCGACTGCTCGTGAGTCCCACGGGAAGTGCAGCGATCTATCGTGGGAATGGCGACAGTCTGTACATCAGTCCTCCGGGGGATTTCTCCACTCTCATCAAAACGGCATCCGGCTGGGAACTCCACTCCCGCGGGACCCTCGCCAAGGCGGTCTTCGACAGCAACGGCCGTCTTCAGGCAGCGGTTGATGCGAGTGGCAACAGGGACTCGATGGCCTACAGTGGGTCGACAGATACGGTCACGAAGCAGGTGGATCCGGTAGGGAAGGTGATAACGCTGACCTACAGCAGCGGCAAACTCTCAAGTTTCACCGATCCCGGCGGTCGCCAGTCCATCATCTCGATTAACGGGTCGAATCAGCTGGTCTATGACTCGATCAGCTCACCGACGAGCCGGGCCTACACGACCACGTTTGTATACCAAGGCTACAGCGGGACTGGAACCGTCCTCCTGACGAAGCGAATCGGCGTCTTGGCCGACACCACGATCGTCGCCTACGACTCGACCTTCAAGCGGCGCCCGACTCAGGTGACCCTCCCCTCGGTGCGGGACGAGACGAACACCGTGGTTTGGCCAGTCGTGACCTACACCGCGTACGAACGGCGTGGGTTTGGGGCGCTCGTCTCGCTCGACAGCGTGTACGTGGAGGTGAAGGACCCCCGGAACAACTGGACCCGCTCGCTGCTGAATCGCTGGGGTGAGGCGCGCAAGACCTGGGATGCCCTGGGGCTGCTCGGGCAGGCCGCCTACACCGCGGATGGATTCGCGCGTTGGAGCGAGGGGAAGGTGGCGGACTCGAGCCGCGTGTACACGCGCTACGATAGTGGGTGGCACCCCTGGCGCAGCCTGATTCGGCGCTCGGCCACGGATTCGCTCATCCTGAGCACCGTGATCTACGATGCGAGCGACCGCGTGATCAAGACGGTCGATGCCCGGGGCGATACGGCCCGGATCACTTACGACTCGCTGGGGCGGGTGCTGAGCACGATCACCCCCCACAACGACACCACGCGCTACCATTATCGCTCGGATGGCCTTGTGGACTCCACCTGGGCGCCGGGGAGTGCCCAGGCGAAGACCCTGGCCTACCATGCGACGTGGAAGAATCTCGTGGCCGCACGGGATGAACTGGGCACGATGACCGACTCGGTGACCCTCGATGCCTGGGGTCGCGACTCGTTGAACGACGCGCCCATCCGGGTGCAGCTGAATTCCAGCGGGCAACCGATCTGGCAGTGGCGGCGGAGCCAACCGTTCTACAATGTTGCGGGCCAGGCGGACTCCACGCGCCTCGTGCGGTCGAACAACTGCACCAACTATTGTTCCAATCCTACCTGGCCGGGGGGTTTGGACACCAATACGACCCAGGTGCAGCACGTGCGGCACCTATTTGATCGGGTGGGGCGCGACTCGGTGCGCCTGAACGACCGCAACAAAGCCGTCCGGTACCTGTATGATCGCCTCGGGCGCATCCTGACCCGTCGCGACCCGGCCGGGGCGCAGGACAGCTTCGCGTACGACATCGCCGGCAACTTGAAAAAGATCTTCACGCGCCGGGGCGACTCGATCACGGTGAACTACGACTCCCGGAACCGGGACACCCTCCGCGTGATCCCCGGGGTCGGCACCCTGCGGAAAACGTTCGGCGGTCCCGCCGATCAACTGACCCGGCTGTGGTATGACACGCCCATCGACTCGACGGGCTATGCCAAGGGCGAGCTCGATTGGAACTACGACCAACGGGGTCGGCTGACCGCCGACACGAGCTTCTCGGGGACCCAGGCGAAGTGGGTGACGCGCTATGCCTACGACACGTATGAGCGGCTGAGCACGCGTACCGACACCCTCGGCACCTGGACGACGCGCTACGAAACGAGCCGTGGCGTTGCCGACACGCTCATCACGCCGCTTGGGGACACCGTCTCCTATACGTTCGACAGCCGCTCCCGGGCGGTGGGGCCTACCATGCGGAGCGGCGCAACCCCGTTCAGTCGCTGGCTGCATTGGAATTCGACGAGCAACCTGCGCTGGCTCAACAATAGTGTTGCCGGCACCTCCCCTTACGACCCCGGGGACTATGATAGTCAGTACGACTCGGCTCAACCGGACAGCAATCAAGCCCCCCTCGTCCCGGCTTGGCTGGAGCAGCATGGGGCGACGGCCGCCGACGTAATCCAGGACACCGTAAGTCAGGACGGGTGGGAGCGGGTGCTCGGGTGGCGGCAGTTCAAGAATGGCACGCTCGTGGCGAGCGACAGCTTTGCCCTCGACCGCGATGGGAACCTGAAGACCACGGCGGGGGCCGAGGTGTACGATTCAGTGACCGACCGGTTGGTGCAGATGACCGTCGGCAGCAGCAACTGGACCTTCACGTACGACGCCGCCGGGAACCTGACCCGCACCGTGAAGAGCGGTTCCAACCCCGACACCCTCACCTACGCCTACGATGCCCTCAACCAGCTGCGCAGCGTCCGGTGGAAGAGCACGCTCGTAGCGCGATATACCTACGACGTGCTCGGGCGCCGCATCGCCAAGCGGGTGTACTCCACGCAAACGGGCGGAACGGTGGGGTACACGGGGTTCGTGTACGCGGGGGCGAACGTGGCATTCGAGGTGGATACGCTGGCGCACATCGGGCTGCGCTACACCTGGGGGCCGGACGCCGATGATCTCCTCGCCATCCGGGACGCGAGCGGCAACCACTACTATGTGACGCAGGACAAGCTGCACAGTGTGCGGGGGCTCGTGAAGCGGGATGGCACGTGGGTGGAGAGCATCCGCTATCGGCCCTACGGAGCGACCGTCGCCAGGGACACGAACTCGGCCGTGAACCTCGGGTTCGTGGTGCGGTATGGGTGGACGGGGCGGGAGTACGATCCTGAGACGGGGTGGTATTACTTCCGCGCGCGGTACTACGACCTGACCGCGCGGCGCTTTGTGCAAGAGGATCCGATCGCTTATGCCGGAGGCAGCAATATCTATGCGTACGGCGAGGGGAGCCCGCTCGAAGGGCGCGATCCAGGGGGAACGGTGATGAACTGTAACAGGGAGGCGTGTGACCAGATGGCGTGGGCCAGTAACTGCTGGTCTATCAATTGCAACTTCGACTATGATAACGCCGGCAACTGGTGGTCACATCAAGAGGAGTTCTGGGGTGACGGTATTGTTTCAGCGTTCGACCTCGAAACTCCAGTTGAACAAAGTGACGAATATCAGCAGTATGTAGCCAATGCCAAGAAACAGCTCGCCAATGGCGGTATAGATTCAAGTAATGCGAGCGAAATGGACCCAACTACCTATTCACGTTTGCGAGAGGCGCTTGATAAGGACTTGGAGACTCCAGGCGCTCCCGCCGCTGACCTACCGTTATATGCTCAGGTGGCCAACACCATTCTTGAAGGAATTCAATCGGGACACTGGGTTCTAGCCCTTCGTTCCTTTTCTTGGATGGGCCACTCCGTTGCTCTCGACTGTAATGCTTCGATCTGCAATATAGGTGCAGAGACGGTTATAGAACGACCTCAGTACTTCGTTTTCGTTTCTCCTGACCTTTGGCGCTACTCGCGCGGCTTCATTCTAAACTTCGAGGTGCACGAGTACTCTCACCTTTGGCAAAACACGAACGATAGCTGTCTGAGCGGAGGCGTTACTAGCGCGTACTGGTGGGGCTGGCAATATTCAGGAGTCAGACTTCAGCCTCAAGGTTGTTGATGAAGGTGAGGTTTATCAGAATGCAAAAAGGGACTGTGCTGCTTCTATCCGTGGGGACGCTGGGATTAATATGTCTGGCTTCTGGTTACTCACGAAGTACCGAAACCAACGGTTGTAGTGAGATGCTTAGAGACGGTGTCGACAACTTTTCAGCCAACGCGAATGCTGAACCAGGCCATGACCCCCTAGGGGAGACGAGGGTGGATATCATAACCTGGCGACTGGTAAGCGACCTTTTCCGAGACAGTATCCCCAGTAGCCCCCGTGAACACTTTGACGCAAGTCGCATCCCTCAGAGTGAGTTCGACTTTCTTACCACAGACTCTCTGAGGCAGTTGCGAACCGCACGAGCTCTCGCTCTGTTGATGCGGGGGCCTTTCGGCGGTTTCATGGACTACCAAGCGATGGCGGCGTCCGACATCTACAGTCATTGGAGGCTGCCTCCGGCTCCAGCGTTGTTGTTGCTGACGGACCCGAAAGCTAATAATCGCGCTCGGATGTATGCTGTCAACGCGCTTGAGAACAACTGGGCCGATTCGAGTGTCGGGCAAGCCGCTGTAGCAGTGTTGTGTGGGTTGGCCGCGAAGGCGGAGGGCGTGCAATCGCTTACCGGACTTTCGGAGACGACAAAGGCTGTTCAGGTTCTGAACGAAGAAGACCTAGAACTCCTCAGTAAGGTTGAGCTCGTCTTTCATAGGGCTCCCAAATCTGTGGAGTACGCGCGGATTATCCTTCCGAAGCAGAACGTGCTAACTGCCACTTTTGTTCACGACATGCGATTTGTGTCGCGCTAGTGGATGTCCGCGCCTCAGGTGGGCGATTCCACGATCCGCTTCTCGACACTTTCAAAAGCCATCATTCCCCATGACGGTTAGTTCAATCTTCGACACTCGTTTGAACCCCGGACTCCAAGTCCGTTGACTCGTGCTACCGGCTGTCCCCACAGAGACTTCAAGGTGCTTTGCCAAACTGTTTGCCGAACACCTCTGCAGGCCCATCCGACACTCGACTGCAAGTGCAGCGCTTTGGACCATTATGGTCCAAGCCAGCCCGCGCCTAACGAAGGGGTGGGTCTCTTAGGTCCGGGTAGAGGCTCTGCCGAATAGTCTGCATGAACCAAGGGCAAGACCTTTTCGAGCGTGTGTGCGATCGCTTACTTCAGGGCGTTAATTCGTGCGGACAGCGTCGCCTCGAGCTTGTCGAGATGCCGGTTGAGCCCGCGCGCCCAGCGGAGCAGCTGCGAGAGCAGGAGGTAGCCTTCGCCGTTAGCATAGTCCGGGTGCCACCGGGTGAGGATGGCGAGGTCAACTTGTTCGTCGGGCAGTATCACTACTGCCAGCCAAGGTGCTTCGCTGTGCGCGAACCCGTGGCGCGCCTGCTTGAACAGCTCGCGCTCTGCCTCCGGAACACCTGGGATCGCGAGCAGGTCTTCGTCGCCCGTGCGATCGGAGGACGGGAACAACGCCCTTTCCGCGTCTTTCACTACAGCGACGATCGCGTCCTGCGTTGCGTAGAGGACCTTGACGAGCTCCTCCGCGTCCACCGCGAGCGTGACGGCCTCAACTCGGTCCACCATCAACCCGTAGCGGTCCTCCGCGGGCGGCGCCACCACCGCCTTTGCGCGTATCGCGATCCACTCCTCGGCGAGCCGGCGTCCGATGACCTTCAGCGAGTCAATCCGTGTCCGCAGCCAGATCAGGCGCTCGCGCAGGAGTTCGTCGTCCTCGGGCGACAGTCGGCCCCTCTCTCGCGCGTTGTAGAAGGCCTTGGACAGCTCAAACCCCCGCGAGTTCTGGCCCAGGTAGGTCAGTTCACGGACGCGAGCGTCGCTCGAGAGGCCCGCTGGTTGGCGGATGGTGCGGCGGTCGGAACGGGGGCGGGGCTTATTCACAGGTAGACGGACGCAGCGCAGGCGTCAGCCTCGGCGGGACACGCGATGCGGGCCTACCCGCGGCGACCGTAGGTCGGGATGGCCAGAACGCCGCGGCTCGAGGAGCTGCTCGAAGCGAGCACCTGCCCGCTGCTGGCCAGGTAGAACGTCGGCCGCTCGATGTGCGTGTGGAGTCGGTCGCGGTGAGCGGCGTGCAGCGCGTCGGCCGCGATGAGACCGAGGCACACAGCGCAGGTGCAGCGAGTGAACCTAGGAACGTTCATGAGTTGAAATCTAACCAGGCAGGTTTACGAAGTCCTCCGGTCGCACCCTTCAGTTTAGCCCCTGCTGAGTTCACTCGCTGGACGCTTGGCTTTGGTTCTTGTTGCCAGGCGAAGGGACGGGACTTAGGCAGGATATGCTACTTGGGAGCGTTGCGCGGCTCGCCGCGCATAGCGAGTAGCTGCATTCGCTCCACCAGCTCTTCGTCGGTCAAGAACCGCAACTCTCGTTCTTCCGTCGCCTCATCCGGTTCAACCTCCCAGGCTTTGCCGTAACCGCGGTCAGCTGCGAACGCTAGGACCTTCAGCTTGAGTTCGGCGAGCCGTATGGCTAGTTCCGGCTGCGCTCGGGCGATCTCAAGGGGGACCTCCGTTTGCAGCATACGCTCCATCCAACCGATGACTTCTTCGCTCGAAACCAGATCGCGCATGGCCTGGCGGAATTCGTCTCGCGGACGCCCGCTGCGGCCTTTCTTCCCGTGACCGCGGCGTGGGTCATAGCCGGCTACAAACCGCCCAGTATTACCGCCAGAATTCCCTGTACCATTGCGTCTTGCCATAGGGTCCAACCTATGAAATGCCTGAGCATTGGCGCAACTGGCACGGTGTCGGATGCCGTCCTACAGAGTGGCCGAGGCGGTCGGGCCCCCGGACTAGCGGGCGGCGTATTCTTGGGTGCTCTTAAGGAAGCCTGTCAGGCCACGCGGCGACCGGGAGTGGTGGTTGTGTGCCAACGCCCTTAGAGCGAGCGGCTTGGTCGGCGCGGTTCATGGTGGACTTGGCCTCCTGGTCATTAAGCCATGCCCACCACCGCTGGACGCGTCTAGTCAGTTCCGCGGCATTGGGTCGCGGCCCCCATGGAGGCAGGGCGAAGGCTTGGCCCGGGCGACGCTTGCGCCGCGTGTGGGCATCCCGAACCGTGGCTGCGGAGACCAGACCCCGTGCCCGATGCGCAATCATGCGGTCCGCAATGCCGGAAACGCTTCTATTCGATGGCGACCGGGCGTCCCGAATCTTCTTGAGCAAATCCGGCTCGATCTGCGGCAGATAGACCTGCCACGCGATGAGATCTGCACAAAGGTCTCTCTCTAGACTGCGGACGAGGGCTGCGAGCTGCATGGCCTGTCGGTGAAGTTCTGCTAACTCTTCGTTTGGCCAGAAAGCCGAGCGTCCGCGCTTCGTCGGGAGGATCAGCCCCAGTTTTTCCGCGACTCCTAGCCAGGCCGCCACGGCGAGCTCGTGCTTTCCACGCATGGTCAGAGCCTGCACCTCAGGGGCGGTAGTGAGAGCCGCCGACTCGATTCGGTGACGATCGAGGATCCAGGCTGCTCTCTGTCCTTGATCCTCTCTGAGGCCTGGTAACACGACATTCAGGAGTGCTGAGCGTTCGCGCTCCGATTCGTCAACGGGGGGAATGACGAGGAGGGCCAGTCTTCGGAGTTGTTCTCCCGATAGCCGCCAGCACAACCACCACGGCGCCTTCTCCTGCAGGTCTCGATACCACTGAGCGAGTTCTGCAAAAAAAGCGTTCTGCGCGTCTCCGGTCGAGGCCTGGAGGCGTTTCTTGCTGCGGAGTAATCGTCGTTTCCTCACACCATCGGCCCATGGGACAAGGCTGAACCCGTCACTAGGTTCGCGCTATGGCGGAGGATAACGACCCCCCTGACACGGCGCGAGCCAGGCGAGTGGGGTTTCTCGTCTCCTTGACGTCGCAGGAACGAGACACGCTCCACCGCGCCGCAGCCCTTTTGGGCGCGTCGGCCAACCTGTTTGTGCGAGAGGCGATTGCCGCCCGGGTCTCTGTCGTTCTGGAGGACTTTGAACGTGGACGCGAGTTTGACGAGGAGATCTGCCTCGTCATTGCCGCTGATGAGCTGGAGAGGCGGCTGGGCCGAATCCCAACGATGGATGAGGTCGCCGCCTGCGGGGCTGTTCACCTACACCACGTGCGGAACGACCGTCTGCAGCACGCCCTTCGTCGGCTTGCAGACCGGCTCGCGGCCAAACGCTCGACGGAGGAGTAAGTGCGAACCCCCGCCCTCGATACCTGGCGCCGTGAGCTAGTTCGCGGCGATAGGACAGTGACCACGTTCGATGCCCTCTGGCGCGCCGCCTGCGAAGAGCAGGCAGCGCTGGAGTGCGAGGAGAATGGCTTGTCGAGCATCGCCGCCTCACATCGGCACGAGGCCCGGCGACTCATTGCCGCGGCACGGAAGGGAACCGCGGCGTGACGGATTACAGCGCACTCGAGCGGGAGTACGACCACGAGGCTCTAGGTCACACCAAGCCGCAGATCATCGTCCGTGACGAGTTGGTAGCGGTGACGGACGAAGCGCTCGCCTTGTTAGAAGCGGCCCCGAATAACGGGCTCTACGTGCGGGGGCGGTTGCTGGTCCAGGTCGCCCGGAGCGAAAGTGCGGAGCGCCTCCCGTGGCTCCGACGACCTGAAGGTGGACCGGTCATCGTCCCGGTCGAAACAGACGCCTTGCTGGATGGTCTGGATCGCGTGGCGTGCTGGCTCAGGCCGCGCCGCGGTGAACTGGTTCCCGCTCGCCCCCCCGCCTGGGTCGCGCGTCAGGTCATGGCACGGCTCAACTGGCCATTCCCCCTCCTAGCTGGGGTCGTGGAGACGCCCACGCTCCGCCCGGACGGCACGGTGCTCGAGACGGCGGGCTACGATGCGAGCACCGGACTGCTCTACCTGCCGAACGCCGAGTACGAACCAGTACTCGCTCTGTCTCGGGCCGAAGTCGCCGATTGTGTGCAGGACCTGCTCGATCCGGTGTGCGATTTCCCGTTCGTCGGCGACAGTGACCGCGGCGCCTATGTGGCGGCGGTTCTCTCCTTGGTGGCCCGCTACGCCATCCCGGGTCCGGTGCCAGCATTCCCCATCGTGGCGCCCGTGCCGGGCGCCGGCAAGGGACTGCTCGCGCGGCTCATCGCGCTCATCGGGACCGGCCGGGAACCCGCGATAATGACCATGCCGGGCGACGAGATCGAGTTCCGCAAGCGGCTGTTGGTCCTGGCTATCGCCGGCACCGCCGTTGTGTTGCTCGATAACGTCTCCGGGGCGATCGGCTCCGACCAGCTGGCGGCTGCATTGACGACGACCGAATTCACCGATCGGCTCCTGGGGGTGTCGCGTCTCGTGACGGCCCCGTTGACCGCCACGTGGCTCCTGACGGGAAACAATCTACGGTTCGGCCGGACGCTCGGCCGCCGCATGGTGCCGATCGCCCTCGACCCACGCTGTGAACACCCAGAGGACCGCACGGATTTCCGGTATCCGGATGCGGTGGCCTACGTCAAGAGCCAGCGCCCCCGCCTCGTACTCGCCGCCCTGGCGCTGATCCGGGCCCACTTGCTGGCCAAGCAGCCGGCACACGGCGGGGCACGCATGGGGAGCTTCGAAGGATGGGATCGCTGGGTGCGAAGCGCTGTAGTCTGGGCTGGCCTGGCGGATCCCGCCGCCACCGACGACCCGACGAAGGCACGGGGGCGTGTCCGCGCCGAGGCCGACGAGGACCTGGAAGCGTTCGATGACCTCCTGCGTGCGCTCGAGGCCGCGTATGGAGCGAAGTCGTTCCGGGTGGCCGATGTGGTCTCCCAGGCGGCGGGGGACCCGCAGCTCGCGGCCGCGCTCCAAGTCAGCGCGAGCCCGACCAAGGGGGGAGCCCCCAACGCCAAGTCCATCGGCCTGACGTTCAGGAATATCCGGGATCGCATCATCCGCGGTCGCCTGCTGTCCAAAGTGGACCGAATTGGTCGTGCGGGGACCTGGTGGCACGTCAGTGCCCCCGACGGCGGGATGCGCGGGGAGGTGCCGGAGGGGACATGACCGGACATCGAGGTACATGGCTCCGGCTGGCCGCGAGCAAAAGTGGGGCAGCGCGGCGGGAACTCGATTCCGCCGACCCAAACCATGTCCCTTTATGTGGGGTGATATGGGGCTGAGCGCTTACCCGGGGTCGACACTTTCACAGCCCAGCCATGGCTGAACGCGAAGCCGGGGTGTTTGGGCCAGACTCCATCCTTACGCGGCAGGAGGTCGCGGCCTGGCTCAAGATCAAGCCGCGCCAGGTTGAGCGCCTCGGGGTGCCGTGCATCGATCTCGGGCGGAAGACGAAGCGATACCTCGCCAAGGATGTCCTGGCGTGGCTCGACGCCAGGCGCGGAAGGAGAACTAAGGACGGCGCCGTTCCCGCAGCCAGCAGTGCATGAGCAGAGCCACGGTTTCGGGGAGCTCGCTTTCGCCGGAGGCCCACCGGTAGACCGTGCGGACGTTCACCCGCAGCAGTTTGGCTAGCTGGCCTCGGGAGAGGCGAAGCCTCTTGAGTGCGGTGCGGAACTGGGCGGGCGTCATTGCTGGACAATCTAGGTCGCGCAGGGCATCTTGCCACGACTGGCATAATGCCAGTACATTCCCTCGCATGGACGTTCTAACCCGGGAGGGAGACCAATGAGAGGGCAAGGACGGGTCTTTCGACCTAGAGTGCGCGGTCGGGAGACCGCGGTTTGGTGGCTCGACTACTCGGTGCACGGCCAGCGGCACCGGGAGTCAAGCGCGATGACCAGTAGGGGCGATGCCCAGCGGTTGCTGCGACAGCGGCTCGCCGAGCGGGAGGATGGCAAAGTGGTCGGCCGGCCTGACCGCGTGACGTTTCGGGATGTGCGCCAGGGGCTTGAGCGTCACTATGCGCGTGAAGGGAACCGCTCGCTCCGCCGCGCGCAGCAGGCCCTCAATCACCTCGAGCGGTTCATGGGTGTCGAGCGGCGGGCGCTCGAGATCACGCGGCATCTCGTGAACGGGTATATCGAGCACCGCCTCGCCGAGGGCGCGGCGCGCAGCACGGCGACCTACGAGGTGCGCATCCTGGGCGCGGCTCTCTCCGTGGCGGTCGAGGAGGGGCTCCTCGCCATCCGTCCCACCTTCAAGCTGCCCGCCCTGCGCAACGCCCGGACCGGCTTCTTCGAGGACGGGGAGTTCGCCGCCCTGTTGCTGGAACTGCCTACTCACCTGCGGAGTCTGATTCGGTTTCTGCGGATGACCGGGTGGCGAGTGTCGGAAGCGCGCGGACTCACCTGGGATCAGGTGGACTGGGAGGGGCAGGTGATGCGGCTGCACGCGACCCAGACGAAGGGCGGGGACGCACGCGTGTTCCCATTTGGGCAGGCGGCGGAGTTGAAGCAGATCTTGGAGGAACAGCAGCGCCTGCGCGACGGGCTCTTCGTCTTCCACAGGCGAGGCAACCCAATAAGGAGCTTTCGCATGGTCTGGGCTCGCGCATGCCGGAAAGCCGGGCTCGAGGGAAGGCTGGTACACGACCTGCGGCGCACTGCGGCGCGTGACTTCCGGCGTCAGGGGGTATCCGAGGGCGAGATCATGCGCCTCTGTGGGTGGAAGACGCGCGCGATGTTCGACCGCTACAACATCATTGACGAGGCCGATCTCGCCCAGGCCGTAGCGAGGCGCTTTAATGGCAAACAAGCGGCAAACAACGGCACTCCCACGGCACCAACCAGTTCGCTAAGTTCTTCCCCTGCTTAATCCGGCCAGGTAGCTCAGTTGGTAGAGCAACGGACTGAAAATCCGTGTGTCGGCAGTTCGATTCTGCCCCTGGCCACTGCGCACGACCGGTAGCGGTGACGCCTGCCCTTGTACCCCCGCCTCGCTCCCGCCCGGCACCCCGAGAGCGCGGCTGCCCTCCGTAACGCCATTGTGTCCCGCATTCTCGCAGGGCGGTCCTACTCGATGGACATGTACCGCGTCGAGTCGACGAGACCGATGAGACCCAGTCTCCCGAGAGTACGGGCAGCGATCCTGGCGCTCGCGGCGCTCTCGCCCCTCCCACTCGCCGCCCAACAGCGGGATACGATCCCCAGGGACACCTCGGCACTCCGGCCGGTGGTCGTGACCGGCGTGCGGTTGCCGACGGTGCGGGAGCTCGCGAGCGGGCTCGCCGGCCGCACGGCGACACTCACCGCCCAGGAGCTCGACGCCCGCGGGGTGAAGACCCTGGCGGACGCGCTGGAGCAGCTCCCGGGCGTCACCACCGCGGACGAGTTCGGTGCACCAAGCCAGCTCGACATGACCCTGCGGGGATTTCAGGTCTCTCCGGTGATCGGGCTCTCCCAGGGCCTCACCGTCTACATCGACGGGGTGCGCG
>Ga0335082_10000833_pt1 | contig 32297 bp, 27 predicted proteins | sample Lox_Sample_41_FD_206718 | JGI IMG/M metagenome (GOLD analysis project Ga0335082, IMG submission 206718) | Soil microbial communities from Loxahatchee National Wildlife Refuge, Florida, United States - Lox_Sample_4.1 | ecosystem: Environmental > Terrestrial > Soil > Wetlands | place: USA... | reverse complement strand
CGCTTCTCGGGCATCGCACGCGATGCGGGCTATCTGGCTGAATGCATCGAAGCGAACCGGCGAACCTCTCATCTTCCGGCAACCCAGACGCTCAACGAGCTGGCACTCGGTTCCTGAGGCGCTGCACACGCGCTCACGCACTGTCCGGGTGCGTAATGCGCAATCGGCTTGTGCCTGCGCCCCCTTGTTGTGCAGACTGATTGCTAGTGCCGACCCGTCGCCTGTCGGAATCCCCCATCCAAGACCGCGTTATTTCAAGCAAATGCAGGACCGAGACGTCGCGTATCGCCGCTTCCGCGTGTCATCTCGGTCCGCGGGAGGCTTGGCACAGCGATTGCGACCTCTTCGGTATACGGGGGCAACTGATGGCTACTTCGGACAGACCATGAAATCGATGCCTGAAATGCACTTTCGTGTGCGTTGGCCCGATCAGACGCAGAGCAACTGCTACTCACCATCGCTCATCATCAAGAGTTTTCTGCGGCTCGGCGAAAGCTATGCAGTGGATGATTTTGTCGCCCGCTGCCGCCGCGCGCTGGAGATCGCAAGCGAGCGAGTACGCCGCAAGTTCGGCTACAGCTGCGCGCACGCTGCATATACGCTCGGCGAGATCGAGCGCATCGCGGCTCGCTTTGCAGGGCAGCCGAATGCGCGGATTCGGGTGGAGGCGTTCGAAGATTGAGGTCTGCGTCAACACGCGCGCTGAAGCGAAGAGCGTAGACGCGGCACTGGCAGGGACTGAAGCTGCAGGGGCGTCACGGGTTCGCGCGCGAAGCTGATCCCCCTCATTGCTTCGTGCCGCAGATGTGGGATGATGCGACATCGCGGCGTCATTTTCCATGGTGCCGTCGTGTTGAGGCCATGGCCACCGTCGCGCACGCTGGTACCGAAGTTCCCGCCATTCTCGACATCGAGGCGTCCGGCTTCGGCGCAGGCAGCTACCCGATCGAAATCGGCTACGTCTCGGGCGACGGCAGCAGCTATTGCACGCTGATCCGTCCCGCACCCGGCTGGACCCACTGGGACCCGAAAGCGCAGGCGATGCACGGCATCTCGCGCGAGCTGCTGCTGCGTCACGGGCGTGAAGTGAAAGACATTGCGCGCGATCTCAACGAGCGCCTGGATGGCAAGGTGCTCTACTCCGACGGCTGGGGCAACGACTTCGTATGGCTGAGCAGGCTGTACGACGAGGCCGGGCTGATTCCGCGCTTTCGTGTCGAGAGTTTGCGCAGCCTGTTGAACGATGCGGAGGCCGGGATGTGGCATGCGGCCAAGGACAGCGTTGCCGCCGACCTGCTTTCCACCCGGCATCGCGCCAGCACCGATGCGCAGCTCCTGCAACATGCGCTGATGCGCGTCAAGGGCATGCAGCCCGCCGATGGGAGGCGCGAAGCGCGCCGCGTCACCTGATCCTGTGAAGTGCGGAGTGCTTGCCCGATTGCGGTGTACGATGGCGGCAGCGGATGCAAGGTACACCGCGTCTCCCAGGAGCGTTCCATCATGACGTCTGCCGCCGTCCCCATCCCACCCCGCAAGCGCGTCGCGCTCGTGGCGCACGACAACAAGAAGCAGGACCTGCTCGAATGGGCGCTGTTCAACCGCGACCTGCTCGCCCAGCATGAGCTGCTCGCCACCGGCACCACCGGCATGCTCTTGGAAGACGCACTGGGCACGCCCGTCCTCAAGCTGCAGAGTGGCCCTCTGGGCGGAGATCAGCAGATCGGCGCCAAGATCGCGGAAGGGGCCGTCGATTTCGTCATCTTCTTCTGGGATCCGCTGGAGCCGCAGCCGCACGATCCCGACGTCAAGGCGCTGCTGAGGATCGCGATGGTGTGGAATATTCCGGTCGCATGCAACCGCGCTTCTGCCGACTTCATGATTTCGTCGCCGCTCATGTCATCGGCGTACGAGCGGCGCATGCCAGACTACGAAAGCTACCGCGGGCGCCTGCATCGCGATAGTGCGCGAGAATAGGACATCATCCTTGAGAGGAGGAGCCGCATGCCGTACTTCGATCGTTTCACGCTGTGGGCGATCCTGGCGATTGCCCTGTGGGACGCAGGCACGACCGCGGCCGGCGAGGTCGCGCCGACCAACGACCTGCCCAATCCCTACCAGACCGTCGCGCCGTGGGGCAAGCTTCCCGAAGGACGCACATGGGGCGCGTTCAACGCGGTCGCAATCGACAACGATGGCGAATCGGTCTGGGTGGCGACCCGATGCGGCGCCAATCCGGAGATTCCGCCCGGAGGCTCTCCCTTCGCGTATGACACCTGCGCCGGGTCTACTGTGCCGCCGGTGCTCAAGCTCGATACATCCGGAAACGTAAAGAAGAGCTTCGGCGCCGACATGTTCATCTTTCCGCACAAGATTTATGTCGATCGGGAAGGCAATGTCTGGGTGGTCGATGAACGAGGTGCGAACGAGCGTGAGCGCAAGCAGCACCCGGATGAAAAGGCGAAGGGCCATACGGTGGTCAAGTTCAGCCCGGAGGGTAAGATACTGCTCACGCTCGGCACACCCGGTGTCGCGGGGAATCCGCCCGAGGCCCTGACCGAACCTACCAGCGTCGTCGTTGCACCCAGCGGCGACATCTTCATCGCCGAGGGCCATTCGGGCCAGGCTGCCAATTCTCCGCCGGACACAGTCGCGCGCATCTCGAGGTTCACAAAGGACGGCAAGTTCGTCAGGTCGTTTGGCAAACTGGGTTCGGGCCCGAGCGAATTCAGGACGCCGCATGACATCACCATGGATGCGCGGGGGAGGCTGTGGGTTGCCGATCGCGGAAACATGCGCATACAGATCCTCGATCAGGACGGGACATTCATCGACGAGTGGAAGCAGTTCAGCCGTCCCAGCGGGATCTCCATCCGAGGCGACATGATCTATGTCACCGACTCGGAGTCCAATGGATTCCCCGATGCCGCGCATCCGGGATGGAAGCGCGGGATTCGCGTCGGGAAGCTCGCGGACGGGGAGGTGCTGTACCTCATCCCGGATACGGCGGACCTCAAGCCGACCAGCGCGGCAGAGGGACTGGCAGTCGACCAGCACGGCAACATTTACGGTGCCGAGGTTGGACCTAGGCAGTTGGTGAAGCATGTCAAGTAATCCATCTGCGCCGCCCTGGTACCGCGACCGATGGAAGCGCAGCTATGAGCGTTCTCACGATGGCCAAGCCCTACTCCGAAGCCTGTGAGCGCAACAAAGATCCGATTCTGGAAGTGCTGCGCGAGGTTTTTGCCGATCGCCACAAGGTGTTGGAGATCGGCAGCGGTACGGGCCAGCATGCGGCATACTTTGCGCGACATCTTGCGCATCTCGCTTGGCAGACGAGCGATGTCGCGCAGCATCTGCCCGGGATTCAGGAATGGATCGATGAGGCCGCTCTACCCAATCTTCCGGCTGCAATCGCGTTGGACATCGACCAGGCCGCTTGGCCGCGAATCGGCGCCGATGCGATCTTTACAGCCAATACGTTGCATATTGTTTCGTGGCCGCAAGTGCAGCGGCTGTTCGAGCGCGTCGGTGCGCTGCTGCCGGTGAACGGCGTGCTCGCGGTCTATGGACCCTTCAAATATGGTGGTGTACACACCGCGGAGAGCAATGCGCGGTTCGATCTGATGTTACGCGGACGCGATCCGGACAGTGGTCTACGCGACTTCGAAGCGGTAGATGAGCTAGCGCGCAAGCATGGGCTCGTGTTGGCGGGAGACCATGCTATGCCGGCGAACAATCGGGCGGTGGTGTGGGTCAGGAGTGACGTGATGAATGAGGGAAGGAGGGAAGGCGTGAATGCGACCCGCAAACCGCTGCGTTAGTAGGCTCCCTCTCCCGCTCTACTTGTCCTAAACCATATTCGACCGAACAGACCCTGTCTGACTAGATCTGAACATAGCGGCGAATGGCCGTGATAGGCGCATTTCACCAGCGGCAAGGGGAAGATTGCGGAAGCTCGGAATCCGGTCGCGCATGCCGGGAGCGCGAACGCGCCGAAAGTGAGAGCATGCCGGCGCGTCGGACTTGGCAACATTATGCCTTGAGCTCCCTCTTCAGCTCGTTGAGCAAGCGCCAGTCTGTACCCTCTGTGATGATCTTCTGCGGGCTCGCCTTGATCATTCCTGCCTCGTGCAGTCGCAGAGCGTAGAAGCGCAGGGTATCCTCGGGATCGTACGCGCGCCAAGCATTGTAGGGAACCTCCTTCAGGGTTTGCACGGTGTAGTCGTAGCGGGATGCGTAACCCTTATCGACTACAAGGCGCGCCACGCGTTCCGGCTCCTGTGCGCAGAGGTCGGTGGCCTTGAGTATGGCCCGCATCGCACGTTTGGTGGCCACCGGGTGCTTGCGCACGAAGTCCCGATTCCCGTGCAACATGCAGCAGTAATACTGCGACCAGGGCCTGTCAGTCGACGTGTTGACCACCACGTGCCCGATCCGCCGCGCCCGCAGCTCCTGCGGAGTGGGCGGAAAAGCCAGAAAGGCGTCTATCTTGCCAGCGGCGAGGAGGCTCCCGAATTCATTGTAAGGATGTTCGACCCAGTGGATATCCTTGCGTGGATCCAGACCGACATACGCGACCATGCTGGACAGGAGGAGATGTGCCGTGTTGCCATTGGGTATGATGGCAACGGTCTTCCCCTTGAGGTCGTGGATCGCGCGCACTCGGTCCGTCGCGAACAGCTCGATGCAGCCGGGGTGCACCCCGCCCAACACAAGGACAGGGTCCCCCGCATCGAAGCGAGCTACAATGTTCACAGCGAAGTTCAACGCGAGGTCCGCGTCGCCAGCGACCACGTGCTCCGTTATCGCGAAGTTGTCGACCCTGAGGTACTGCACATCAGTGAACCCCTCGGACTTCAGAAGGGCTTCGGCCACAAACATGGGGGCGATACAGATCGTCATGTCGTCGATCAGACGGATTCTCGTTGTCTCGGGGGGCGGCTCCGCGGCAGCCGGCCTCGGATCGTAGCCGAGCAGCCCCGCTGAGCCCGCCAAGGCGCTCAGACCCTTCACGAACTCCCGCCGGTCCCAGCGCACATCGTGTGGGACGTCATGGGTAGGAATGACAGGATCGACTGAAACCTTGCTGTCGCGCTTCATAGCGATTCCCTCCCAGGCTGGGTGGGGCATACGCGCGGCGCTGCGTTGAAGACAGCTTGAGCTGGCCCCGCTGGACCAGCAGGAGCCGCCCGAGCGCTAAGCGACCGCGGGCAGGCCGGATGTGCGCAGCATACGCCGAATCGGCGGGTGGGTTGGCGCTCGACAGTGGACCCGCGTTGCTGCGAGCCACGCGAAATACGCGGCTCGTGGGCTTTTACCTTAGCCCGCACGCGAGTGGCTTGGCGAATGGCGAAGAACGGCGTTACGTAAGACTGACGAGTGGTTGCCCTGCCCCTCAAGACCGGGATCGAATGATAAACCCTCTGCACGCGCATGCGATAGGCGGGCACTTGACGTCCCGATCATTACGAAAGGCGTATCCCCGTCCGGCGCCACCGCAAAGCGCTGGTTCTTCCGCAATCCGACCGCCTTGGTGTGAACCCATGCGTTTGCGCTTTCCGATAAGGATCTGATCAGATATCCTCGACTGGAATTCGGCCCGCCTTTGCCGCCGACTCGAGCGTGCCGAAGTCGGCTTCGGTTTGGTCTCCGTAGGCCGCCGCGAATCGGCTGATCGCAGTGTCGAAGGCATCGCTTCGACCAAGATACCCGCTGATGGCCGCCGCGTCGCCAGCCTTGGCATGAGCGCGCCCAAGGGCTTGGCCACAGTGCTGGGCATAGTCCAACAGGTGATGGAAATCCATGCCATCGATATTGGCGCTGGTCTTTCGGTCACGCAACTGCCGCACATAGAAGTCGGCTTTGAGGCTCTTAACGCGTGACCAGCCCAGGAACATATCGCTCGCCGACTGCATAAGTCGTTGTCCTTCGACGACCCGCTGGCCGTGATTCGCGTAGCAGCTGCGGCCAGCATAGGGCTCGAGAACGGAGGCGCGTGCTTCCTTGAACTGCAGAAAGAGTGAATCGTCGTCCCGCGCCATGAGAAGCGCCACCGCGCAGCGCGTTCCGACACTTCCAACGCCAACGACCTTCACGACGACATCTACAAGCGTGTACCGCTCCAGCAGCACGCGGCGATCATCGGGCAGCGTCTTGCGATACTGCGCGAGGAACCAACGTACATGGTCGATCGTGCGGTCCCCCTTCTGGGGGTGAAACACAAGTGGAGGCTGCTCCTTGATCCGACGCCCGGTCCCACTCGCCTCGGTGAACTTGGGGAACAGGTGTTCGGTCACCGGATGCAGCGGCGCCTCGGGGTGGCGTCTGCTGGCCCCGAGCGCGAGCTCAGCGACATCGCTGGCGTCGATGCGTTGATACCAGCGCTCCAGTGTCCCCATCGTCGCGTAGCGCGCCATGCCCTCCCGATAGGCTGCCACCGTGCTCATCGTGGCTTGCACGCAGTTCGCTCTCGAGAGCTTGAGGTAGCGCGCGGCGACCATCACGCTCGCTGCGAGCCGTTTCACATCCCATTCCCAGGGTGCGGGCAGCGTCTCGTCGAAGTCGTTGACGTCGAATACGATGTGCCGCTCGGGCGTGGCGAAACCACCGAAATTCAGCAAGTGCGCGTCCCCGCAGGCCTGCACCCGTAAACCACTCACTGGCGTGCGCGCCAGGTCATAAGCCATGACCACCGCCGCACCGCGCAGGAACGCAAACGGTGAGTGCAACATGCGCCCATAGCGCACTGGCACGAGGCTTGGGACGCGAGCACGGTTCGACGCCTCGAGCATAGCAACGATGTCGCGCCCCCTGCGCTGCGGGCGCCAGGTCGCGTGCGAATTGCGCGGCGTCTTCTCTCGCAACGCCTTCCCGGAGCCTCTGCCTGCTTCCAGGGAAAGCAGCGCTGGTTTGCTGGCCATGCTGACCGTTCTCTCGATGATGCGTATCTCGTATGGTATTCCGTTCGACCACTGAGTGCGATCCACAGCAGACGGAGCGACCGCCGCGAAGTTGGATGCTGCTATTAGCCGCGGCTCTCTTGAAAGGTCCTTGTAAGATGAGCCAGATAGTGTCTCTATGCTGTTCGAATAAGCGTTGGAATGAGGTGTCTGCAGACCGATGAGCAAGTCGTGTGTGTATGCGGCCCGCTACGGTTACAGTTCTCAGAAGGCCTCAGCGCCGAGAAGGAGACATCGCCATGACAGATGCAGCGTCGACGTTGGATTCCGTGCGCAGTCTCTCGCCGACCATTCGCGCGCACGCAGACGACATCGAGCAGGAGCGAAGACTGCCGGAGCCGGTCGTCCGCGGCCTGGTAGATGCCGGAGTCTTCCGCATGCTCATGCCGCGCTCGCTGGGCGGCGACGAGCTGGACCCGGTGACGGTCTGCCGGGTGATCGAGGAAGCCGCCAGCCAGGACGGTGCCGTGGGATGGTGCGTGCTGATCGGCGCCGCCAACGGCTATTTCGGCGGCCTCCTGCCTGCCGAAGGTGCGCGCGAGGTCTTCGCCGACCGTGACGTCGTGCTGGCAGCGGTGTTCCGGCCCACGGGCGAGGCAGTAGCCGTCGAGGGCGGTTTCCGCGTCACCGGACGCTGGCCGTTTGCCAGCGGAATCCTGCACAGCCAGTGGGTCGGCGGCAATTGCCGCATCCTGGACGGCGACGGCCCGCGCCTGACGCCGTCTGGCTCAGTGGTCACGAAGCTGCTGTTCCTGCCACGGGCCGAAGCGAGCGTGATTGACACTTGGTACACGGCAGGCCTGCGCGGCACCGGCAGCCACGACTTCGAGGTCAAAGACATCTTTGTCCCAGCGGCTCGCTCCCTGTGGTTTGCCGACCCGCCGGCAGAGCGTGGGCCGCTGTACAGCCTCCCGGCCGTCACTTTGTTCGCGCCAATGATTGCGAGCGTCTCGCTGGGCATTGCCCGCCACGCGCTCGAGATCTTCAAGCAGCTTGCGCCCCTGAAGAAGCCGGTTTGGTCGCAGGAGGCGCTCGGGAGAAGCCCGGTGGCGCAATCCCAGTTGGGCCAGGCAGAGGGGCTGCTGCGCGCAGGCCGTGCGTTCGTCTTCGAGTCGCTGGCAGAAGCGTGGGGGGGCGGCGTGCAGTGGAGCACCGCTCAGTTGGAAGCAGCGCGGCCTCCTGTGGCTCTCGGCCACTCAGGCGGTGACCCAGGCACTCCAGTCTGTCGACATCGCGTATCGGACTGCTGGGGCGAGCTCGGTGCATGCGTCGACCGGGCTGGAGCGTTGCCTGCGGGATATCCGCACTGCCTCACAGCACATCCAGGTCCTGCCCACCAACTACGAGCTGGCCGGCCAGCTCTTCCTCGGCGCCGACATGTCGACAACGGCCTGGAACCGCGACAACCGCGGTGACGCGGTTTGAAGCATCTCGCCATCAATCCCGCCCTCCATCGAGCGCTCGGCTACGATCCCGCCCAGTGCGCCGGTTGTCGCAAGCACCCCAGAACAGTTCAATGCATTCATTCGCGCTGAGTAGGCTCGATGGGCGAGACTGATCAAGCAAACCGGTGTGAAGATGGAATAGTGTCTACCTGGTCCGAGCTGCCGCTGAAGATGACGGTGAACGGCCGCTTCCGAGTATCCCAGGCTACTGGTTCGAATAGCTATTGGTCTTAGGCCAAGGCAGCACCGGGTCGGCGGTGCGCAGCCGGGCCGGCCACACGACTTCGGTCTTGCCGCCAATGTACTGCATCACGACCGGCGAGGAGCGCTCGTTCTGGCCCGCCATTTCACTCCCCGGCGGGAAGAACTTCACGCCGGTGCCTTGAATCGTGCCGCCGTCTGGGATATCGGTGTCGAGAGCCGCCTTACGCAATGCCTCCGGATCGACTCCACCGTACTTCTTGATCGCGCGTGGCAACACGTCGCTGAGAAAGATCCAGGTCTGGTTGAAAGCTTGGGACACCTGCGGCGGCACCTGGTCGACCTTGGTCTCAGCCTTGTAGCGCCTAATCAACTCCTGTGTCAGCTGGCTGAGCCCCGGAGCGAGCGTCTTGGGGTCGAGCAACTGTGCCGGCACCGGGTCCACCGTGTAGATGTACTCGGCGTCCTTGCCGAACGCCTCACGCAGCTTGTCGTACTGGCTATAGCCTGCACCGTGGCCGACGAGCGCCGCCCATTTGAGTCCTTGCTCCCGCGCCTGGCGCCAGAACAACGTGATGTCCGGGTTATAGCCGGTGTGCAGAATCACGTCCGGGCGCACGCGGCGCAACTTAGTGACCAGGCTTGAGAGGTCGGGGGCGGTCGCCGTGTAACCCTCTTTGAGCACAATCTGCATGCCGTATTTCGTGCAGGTCTGCTCGTTGCCCGCGGCAACGCCGGTGCCGTAGGGGCCGTCTTCATAGATGATCGCGACCTTTAGATCCTTCGGGTCCTTGCCAAGCTTTGCTTTGGCATTCTCGTTCAGAAAGCTGCAGGAGACGGCGCCGTACTGATCCGAGTGAACTCCCGCACGGTACACGTAGCGCAGGTTCTTGCCTTTGAGCACGCTCGATGCAATGCACGTATTGATCCACATGAACTGCTTCGCGGCGTCCACCTTCTGTGCCAGGGGTACGCAGTGCGCGCTCGAGTACACACCCATGACAAGACTGACTCTCTCTTGCTCCAGCAGGCGGGCGGCCTCGTTGATCGCTACCTCGGCCTTGGACTGCGCGTCGGCGTAGATCGGCACGATCTTGTAGCCCTCGACCCCGCCGCGTTCGTTCATCATGTCGATGGCGATCTTGGTGCCCAGCGCGGATGCCTGGGAACCGCCGGCCGCAAACGGTCCGGTGTAGTCGTAGATAATGCCGATCTTCACTTCTTTATGCTGCGCGCGCGCTTGCAGAGGCGCGCTGACTGTCGCGGCCAAGGCCGCCGCGGCCAATGTGCGAGAGACGATGGATCGCAAGCGCATCATTTCCTCCCTCGAAACGGGTGATCTCTGCTGATCGCAGCCGCCCCTATTTTGGGTGCAAGATACATCGTCCGTTAGATCGAGTCTTCGTCTTTACGCCTTACTGGGGAGAGGGGGTCACCTCGTTCACCTCCTTTACGCCTTCCCTCATTCCCTCCTTCACTCAACTCACGCCCCCTTCATCCCCAGAATCTCATTCGCCTGAATCACCGCATCAGCGATATCCTCGGTGGTGACGCGCCGGCCCATTGCCCGGCTGCGGATCAATTTGTAGGCATCGTCCTCCGAGATGCCGCGGCTTTGCATCAGAATCGCTTTCGCCTTCGCGATCTTGCGCTGACTGGCGAGCCGCTGCTCTGCCCGTGCCAGTATCTTCTCCCGCTCGCGTGCACGCTGCGCCTGATTCATTGCCACGACCATTGTGGTCAGCAATCCGAACGATTTCACCGGAGAGGCAATCACACCGTATGCATTCAAAGCGAGCACCGCTTCGACCAGCACCGGATTTTCGTAGGTCACGACGGCGATCACCGGTGGCGCGCCGTCGCGGCGCAGCCACGGCAGATCGATGCTCAAGACGTCGGGGCGCACCGCAAGGAACACCAGATCCACGTCGGGCGGCAATCTTTCCAGCGGTGGCCAGAACGCCTGAACGCGGCAGCCGATCCGGTGCAGTTGACCGGTCACCTCCTGTCCGTCCTGATCCTCCGGATGGAACACCACGACGTTCAATGAACGCAACTGGCGCAGCAAGCTGGAGTTGTTGACGTGCGCTTTCATTGCGGATCTTCAGGCACGCCCCGTGAGGCGCGAGCGCGCAGACCAATCGTGCAGGCTGTGCGAGACCAGATACGGATCCGGCCGCACCGCGTGCTCGACCTGCTCGAGGATGTCGAATTGTCCGCTCGCGTTCACTCGTCCGATGCGCGGGTGCAGATAAGTATGGTGATTGTGCTCGTCGATGCGCACGGACCCCTGTGGTGCAGCGTACGAAGAGCCCGGCAGCACGCGCATCAAGTCCGAGACGTTATCGGAGTTAACGCGCCGCATCCCATCGGCCAGCATGTGCAGCTGAAAGTAGGCGGCCTCCCAGCACTGATTGGTGACCTGGTCGTCACCGAAGCGGCGTTTGTAATTCTCGACGCAGCGCCGATTCACCGCCTCGGCCACCGACTCGAAGTAGGGCGCCGATGTGATGTGGCCCTCCGCGATGTCCGCACCCATCTGCTGCACTTCCGACTCGGACGTGGTCAGGCTCGCAATCGGCATCTGATCCGGCTTGAGCCCGAGTCCTGCGTATGCGCGATGGAGGAGTGCAGTGCCGTCGCCCACCACTGTGGAGAAGATAAAGCTTGGCTGCGTATCCTTGATGCGCTTAGCGATCGCCGTGAAGTCCGCCTGTGCTGCATCCAGCGGCAAGTAGACCTCCGCTACTTTCTCGCCGCCGCGCTCGAGAATCAGATCGCTCATGATGCGATTGGACTCGTATGGATAGATATAGTCCGAGCCCACCATGAACACGCGTGATCCGAACCGGCGCAACATGAAGTCCGCGAGTTGCACACTGTTCTGATTGGGTGCGGCTCCGGTATAGAACACGTTGCGCGAATACTCGAAGCCTTCGTATAGCGTCGGGTAGAGCAGCAGCGCGTTCCACCGCTCGACCACGGGGATCACGGCTTTGCGCGAGCTCGACATGTAGCAGCCGAGGATGATACGCACGCGATCTTCCAGGATCAGCTTCTCCGCGAGCGCATGATAGCGCGCCGGGCGCGATTGCGGATCGTAGGCGATGAGCTCGATCGGACGGTTGTCGATGCCGCCTGCCTGATTGATCTCATCAGTGGCGAGCAGCGTGGCCTGGCGCTGGGAGTTTTCGATCACGGAGGTGACGCCGGTTTGCGAGAACAGCACCCCCACGCGGATGGGATCTTGCGAACGTTGCTTCATCCAGATGGCTTCTTCGCGGTTCGGCGAGTCGGGGCGAGTGTCGCCGGCTGCACTCACGAGGCTCCTCTGAGAACCGCGCGCAACCTCTCACACGGCGATCTCGTTCGAGAGCCGCGCTGCGGTCGCGCCCGCAACGATGCAAATCTCGGACCGGCAGACCGCAGGCACCGATATCGCTGCTGCGATGCTGCTCGCTTTGCGTGGCCAGCCGCTCCTTGCAGCGCCAATCCACCGTGCCCTTACGCGCCGTTTACTCCGCATTGAGGTGAACCAATTCAGTGCGCAGCGCACCGGTCCTGCGCAAACGCGGTGCACGCGAACGCGCTGGCGTCGCTCGCAGAAGGGCATGGTGCAATGCGAGCGACTCGCCTCGAAAGCCAGATCGATCAGGCATTTCCGCGGACGATGAGCGTGCGCACGCGGTGGCGATCCACGCGTGTATCGACGCAGGTCCTGTTTTTGCAATGGGTGTGACAACGCGCAAACGATCGGCAGCGATCGGCGCTAGAGCATCGCAGGCTCGCCTCGACAACGACGTCGGGTGAGCGACAGGCATGGAAGCCCGAAGGCCGCAGCATTATCAGCGGTCTTCGGGCTTTTTTGTTTGCGCCGTGTCCAAAGCGGCTCACAGGTCAACGACCAACAGGGAAAGGAGTCCGATGAAGCTCAGCAGACGTAAATTCATAAAGAGCAGCGCTGCGGTCGCAGCCGCGAGCTCACTTCCCGCGCCCTTCATATGGCCGCGGGGAGCTCAGGCAGACGACACGGTGAAGGTCGGCATTCTGCACTCGCTGACCGGCACCATCGCTATTGCCGAAGCCTCGGTAGTGGATGCGGAAAAGCTCGCGATCGAGCAGGTGAACGCCTCGGGTGGTGTGCTGGGCAAGAAAGTGGAGGTGATCGTCGAGGATGGCGCCAGCGACTGGCCCACCTTCGCCGAGAAGGCGCGCAAGCTCCTGGAAAACGACAAAGTGGCCGCGATCTTCGGGTGTTATACGTCGGCCTCGCGTAAAGCCGTGCTGCCGGTGATGGAGCGCTACAAGGGCCTGCTCTATTACCCGACGTATTACGAAGGGTTGGAGATGTCGCCCAACATCATGTATACCGCGCAGGAAGGCACGCAATCGGCGATCGCTTCCATCGATTGGCTCTACCAGAACCGAGGCAAGAGCTTTTACTTGATCGGCTCGGACTATATCTGGCCGCGCACGATGAACAAGATCGCCAATCTGCACATCAAGAAGATCGGTGGCAAGGTGGTCGGGGAGAGCTACTACCCGCTCGGCTCCATCGAGTTCGCATCTGAGATCAACAAGATCAAGGCGGCCAAGCCCGAGGTCATCTGGAGCACGGTCGTCGGCGGCAGCAACGTCGCGTTCTATAAGCAGCTGCAGGCCGCGGGTATCACCGGCAAGAATCAGGCGCTGTGCGCGATGGCGGTGTCGGAGGAAGAAGCATCCGGCATCGGTGCGGAAAACCTCGAGGGTTTCCTGTCGTGCATGGGCTACTTCCAGAGCGTCAAAAACCCCACCAACGACAAGTTCGTGAAAGCGTTCAAGGCCAAGTACAACGCGAACCGTGTGCTGGGCGACACCATGGAATGCGGCTACATCTCGGTGCTGCTCTGGAAGCTCGCCGTGGAAAAAGCCAAGAGCTTCGACGTGCCGAAAGTGGTGGAGGCTTCTTCGGAGCTGCCGCTCGATGCGCCGGAGGGCAAGATCAAATTCCACAAGAGCAACCATCATCTGTGGAAGCACGCCCGCATCGGAACGTTTCGCAAAGACGGTCAGATCGACATGATCTACGAGTCGGCGCTGATCGAGCCCAATCCGTTCCCGAAGTTCTAGTGCACCACCCTCCTCCCGGTGCATGGAGCGTGAGCCGGCCGCGGCGTGAGCCGCGGCCGGAGATCGCGCAAGAGGGGGTGAAAAGGTGAACAGGTGAAAAGGTGAATGCGTGAGAGCGACCCGTTGCCGTTACTCCCTCCCTCGCGAAGCGGGGGAGGGTTGGGGAGGGGGCGAATAGCGCATGGATACCACGACAAACGCGCACTAATCACGATTCACGAATCACCAATCACAATTCACGGCTTCTCATGACACCCGCCATCTTCGCCATGCAGGCGTTCAACGGCCTTTCGCTCTTCACCATCCTCGTGCTGATGGCGATCGGCCTTGCCATCGTGTTCGGTCTGATGGGCGTCATCAACATGGCGCATGGCGAATTGATGGCAATGGGGGCGTACACCACCTACGCCACCGCGCGCCTGTTCGAAAGCGCGATGCCTGGCCTCATGGACTTATACTTTCTATTCGGCGTCGTGTTCGCATTCGCGATCACGTTCGCGTTCGGCTTCGCACTCGAGCGTGGGCTGATCCGCTTTTTGTACAAGCGGCCGCTCGACACGATGCTCGCGACTTGGGGTCTGAGCCTGATCCTGCAGCAGGCATTCCGACACATCTTCGGCCCCAAGGAAGTAGGCGTGCCCACGGTGAGCTGGCTGCAGGGCGCGTGGGCTCCCGGCGCGCTGCCGGGCGCGCAGTTTCCCTTGAGCCGCATCTTCATTGTCGGCCTGGCGTTGGTGGTCTCGTTCCTGGTGTATCTGCTGCTGTTCAAGACGCGGTGGGGATTGCGAATCCGCGCCGTCACCCAGAATCGCGTCATGAGCGGGGCCGCGGGTATCAATACCGAGCGCGTCGATGCGCTGACCTTTGCGCTCGGCTGCGGCCTCGCCGGCATCGCCGGCAGCTCGTTCACCATGCTCGCCTCGACCGGCCCGGTGACCGGGCAGCAGTATGTGGTCGATACATTCATCGTCGTCGTGTTCGGCGGCGTCGAGAGTCTGCTCGGCACCTTCCTGTCCGCTGCCATCATCGGCGAGCTGCAGTCGACATTCGAATTCCTCATGACCGGTTCGATGGCCAAAGCGTCGATCCTGCTGCTGGTCATCGTAGCCTTGTACTTTCGGCCGAACGGATTGTTCGCTTCCAAAGTAAGGCGCTAACAGAAAAAATGGGTAACGGAGTCATCACCGCAGAGGTAACGCCGAAGGACAAGGCGCCCGCTGCCGTGCGACCGCTTGCCTCGCGCATCAGCCGGCTGGGCCTGCCGATCATCGCGGTGCTGCTGCTGATCGTCTTCCCGCTCGTGCTGTCCGAGTTCCGGCTCAACCTGCTCGCCAAGTATCTGTGCTTTGCCTTTCCGGCCGTGGGCATCGTGCTGATCTGGGGCTACGGCGGCATCTTGAGCCTGGGGCAGGGCATCTTCTTCGGTCTGGGCAGCTACATGCTGGCGATGTTTCTCAAGCTGGAATCGACTGAGAGCGGCAGCTCAGCGCAGGCGCTGTCGTCCTTTTTCGGTTCCAATCTTCCAGACTTCATGGTGTGGAACAGCGTCGAAAAGTTGCCCTGGTGGTGGGAGCCGTTTCATTCGTTCGCCTTCACCCTCGCTGCTATCGTCGTGATTCCGGCGGTGCTGGCGTTCGTGCTCGCATATGCCAACTTCCGCAAGCGCGTGGGTGGCGTCTACTTTTCCATCATCACGCTCGCGCTGTCGGCGATCATGGCCATCGTGATCATCGGCCAGCAAGGCGTGACCGGCGGGGTGAACGGCATCACCGACTTCAAGACGGTGCTCGGCTTCAGCCTGGAAGCCGAAGGTATTCGCACCAAGCTGTACTTGTTGACGGTGGTGCTGCTGCTGATCGTTCTGGTCGTCAGCGGCTTCATCGTGAGAAGCCGCCTGGGCAAAGTGCTGGTCGCCATCCGCGACCGCGAAGATCGTGTGCGCTTCTCCGGCTACGATCCGGCGCTGTTCAAAGGCTTCATCTTCGCGGTGGCTGCCGTGCTGAGCGCGATCGGGGGTGCGCTCTTCACTTTGCAGGTCGGGCTCGCTTCGCCCTCACTGGTGGGCATCGTGCCGTCGATCGAGATGGTGATCTATGCCGCGGTCGGTGGCAGGCTGTCGCCGCTCGGCGCGGTGTACGGCGCGATTCTGGTCGGCGCCGCCAAGACCTATTTCTCCGAAAGCTTCGTGCAGTACTGGCTGTACTTCATCGGTGCGCTGTTCATCGTCGTGGTGATGTTCCTGCCTGAAGGGCTGGCCGGACTTCCCGCGCGCATCAAGCGCTGGCGCGCGAAGAAGGTGTCCGCGTGAGCGCTGTCATTCTTTCAGTCGAAGACCTGAGCGTCTCCTTCGATGGCTTCAAGGCGGTGGACGGACTCAACTTCTATGTCGAAGAGGACGAGTTGCGCTGTGTGATCGGCCCCAACGGCGCGGGCAAGACCACGCTGCTCGACATGGTTTGCGGCAAGACCAAACCGAGCGCGGGCAGGATCCGGTTTGGCAATCACGATCTCACCGGGATGATGGAGTATCAGATTACACGCATCGGCGTCGGGCGCAAGTTTCAGACGCCATCGACTTACGAGGATCTAACGGTCTTCGAGAATCTGGAGATCTCCTATCCGAGGCCGCGCAACGTGAGGGGCTGCCTGTTTTTCAGACAGACGCCGGCCATGCTCGAGCGTATCGAACAAACTGCGGCTGAGGTCTCGCTCCAGGATGACCTGCACACCAAGGCCGGGTTGCTCTCGCACGGACAGAAACAGTGGCTGGAGATCGGCATGCTGCTGATGCAGGAGCCCAGACTGCTGCTGCTCGACGAGCCGGTGGCCGGCATGAGCGCACGCGAGCGCGAGCTCACCGCTGAGCTGCTCAAGCGGATCTCCGATGGCCGCTCGATCGTCGTCATCGAGCACGATATGGCGTTCGTACGCCTGATTGCGCACCGGGTGAGCGTGTTGCACCAGGGCAAGTTGATTGCCGAGGGCACGATGGATCTGGTACAGAACGACGAGCGCGTCATCGAGGTCTACCTGGGGCACTAGCCTGGACAATTTCATGCTCAAAGTCGAAGGTCTTAGCGTTTACTACGGCGACAGCCAGGCGGTGCGCAACGTGAGCCTGGCGCTGGCGCCCGAGGAAACCGTCGCGGTGATGGGGCGCAACGGCATGGGTAAGACCACTCTGTTCAAGGCTCTGATCGGCATCTTGCCCGCGCGCAGCGGCAGCATTGCACTGGGCGGGCAGGACTTGAGCCGCAAGCGCAGCTTCGAGCGGGTGGCGAGCGGACTGGCCTACGTACCGCAAGGGCGCATGATCTTCCCGTATCTCACCGTGGAGGAGAACATCGTCGCCGGGATGGAGAATGCGCCCGACGAGCGCGTCCCGGACTATGTCTACGAGACCTTCCCCGTGCTGCTCGAGATGCGCAAGCGGCGCGGCGGCAATCTCTCCGGCGGGCAACAGCAGCAGCTCGCGATCGCACGTGCGCTGGTCGCCAATCCGAAGGTGCTGCTGCTGGATGAGCCCACTGAAGGCATCCAGCCGTCGATCATCAAGGACATCGCGCGTGCGCTCAATCGACTCAAGGCGCAGCTGCACTTTTCCATGCTGGTGTCCGAGCAGGTGCTGAGTTTTGCGATGGAAGTGGCGGATCGTTTTCTGATTCTGGAACGCGGCGAGATCGCCTACGAGAGCCGCAAGGCGGATATCGATACCGCGCGAGTGCATGCGTATTTGACGGTGTGATTGTATTTGCAACACTAAGGCCAACGCCAACGCAGAGGCGCAGAGGATGCAGAGGCCGCAGAGCAAACCTGAAGTACCGAGACGGACTAATGAATTGAAGATGGTTGGATGGATCAAACGAAAACGCGGAGTACGTACGACTGAGTCAGGTTGCTAAGCCGTGATTGGCTTTCTCTGCGATCTCTGCATCCTCTGCGCCTCTGCGTTGGCTTTTGGGTGTAGATAACACTTCCCAAACGGGAATGCATCAAGCAGCACAACCAAGGAGGCTTCAAGATGCTACATGGAGATATCTCGAGCAGTAACGACACGGTCGGGGTCGCGGTCGTCAACTACAAGATGCCGCGTTTGCATACCAAGAAGGAAGTCCTCGACAACGCGCGCAAGATTGGCGAGATGCTGGTGGGGATGAAAGTCGGACTGCCCGGCATGGATCTGGTCATCTTCCCCGAGTACAGCACACACGGGATCATGTACGACTCCAAGGAGATGTACGAGACCGCTTCCTCGGTTCCGGGAGAGGAGACGGAGATCTTCGCGGCCGCCTGTCGCAAGGCCAACGTGTGGGGCGTGTTCTCGCTCACCGGCGAGCGTCACGAGGAACATCCGAAGAAGGCGCCGTACAACACGCTCATCCTGATGAACAACAAAGGCGAGATCGTGCAGAAGTACCGCAAGATCATGCCGTGGGTGCCGATCGAGGGCTGGTATCCGGGCAATTGCACTTACGTGTCGGATGGCCCCAAGGGATTGAAGGTGAGCCTGATTATCTGCGACGACGGCAACTATCCGGAAATCTGGCGCGACTGCGCGATGAAAGGGGCGGAGCTGATCGTGCGCTGCCAGGGCTATATGTATCCGGCGAAGGATCAGCAGGTGATCATGGCCAAGGCGATGGCCTGGGCGAACAATGTCTACGTAGCGGTCGCCAATGCGGCCGGGTTCGACGGGGTGTATTCGTACTTCGGCCACTCGGCGATCATCGGCTTCGACGGGCGTACGCTGGGCGAGTGTGGGGAAGAGGACTACGGCATCCAGTACGCCGCGCTGTCGAAGGGTCTGATTCGCGATGCGCGCAAGAACATGCAGTCGGAAAACCACCTGTTCAAGCTCCTGCATCGCGGGTACACCGGCAAGATCAACTCGCGTGAAGGCGCAACCGGGGTGGCGAACTGCCCCTACGACTTCTACACCAAGTGGATCACCGATCCCGAAGGCACCAAGACTATGGTGGAGGCGCTCACCCGTACCACGGTAGGCACCGAGGAATGTCCGATCCCGGGCATCCCGAACACCAAGGACTTGTCGCACGCCTAAGGGTCGCTGGTGGATGCGCAAGTCGGTCTCGGCTCGTGCATCCACCAGCACTCGACAGTGGATTGCGATGAACCCACCTCTGTTGCTCGAGCGCGTGGTCGGGCTCGCGAGCGAGCCGCATATCTCACGTGCGCTGCATCGCGTGGAGCACGAGGACGGTATCGAGTATCTCTCGCTCAATGCAGAGGACACGCAGCGACATCGGCTGCGCGCGAAGACCGATCGCGGCACCGACTGCGCCATCGCTCTGCCGCGCGATCAGCATCTGCACGACGGAGCAGTACTCTTGTTAGAGAGTGCTCGCGCAATCGTCGTGCGCATGAGCGCTGTGGCGTGGCTCACCTTGAAGCCGCGCGATATCGCCTCGGCGCTGGAGCTCGGCTACTTCGCCGGCAACATGCACTGGAAGGTCGAGTTCGCTAACGAACACCTGCGCGTCGCCGTCCAGTCCGGGACGCTCTTCTATCTCGATCGCCTCGCGGCCTTTTTTCGCGACGGCCGCGCGGAATGCATCGATGAGCGCTGATGCGCATGGCCTGCTCAAAGCTTTGCAGCAGGCCGACAGCTTCTTTCCCTCCGGTGCCACGGCATTTTCCTGGGGCGTCGAAGCACTGGTTGCCGACGGGTGCGCGAACCTGCGCGCTCAGTTGAATGCCGTGCTGCTGGCGCAGCTCGAACAACGCTGGTCAACCTTCGATCGCGGCGTGCTGGTGTGCGCGTTTGACGCCGATGGCGATATCCGCATGCTGGCGCAGCTCGATACCGAAGTGGAGGCGATGCTGCTCCCCTCTGAGCTGCGCGAGGGTTCGCGCCGGGCCGGCGCATCGCTGCTCGATGTGCATCAACGCTTAGGCACGCGCGGTGCAGCGGATTACCAGTCTGCTATTCGCGCCGGGCTGGCGCTCGGGCATCTGCCTGTGGTGCAAGGGTGTGTGTGGCGCGCGCTTGGGTTGGGGCGGCTCGAAGCGCAGGCGATTTCCGCTCACGCGTTCTGTGTCTCACTGCTCGGGGCGGCGGTGCGTCTGGGGGCGATTGGACATATTCAATCGCAACGCGCGTTGTCGGCGGCGCAAGAGCGTGTCGCCGAGCTGCTATCGCAGCCTGTGCCGGCGTTGGATGCCTGCTACTCGTTCACCCCGGAGCTCGACATCGCGGCCATGCGCCATGAGACGCAGACCGCACGCCTGTTCGTCAACTGATCGAATTTCCTAAAGGCATCGCCCATGTTGCTGACCCCTACCGAGTTCGAGCGTCTCACCATCTTCACCGCTGCAGAGCTCGCCCGCAAGCGGCGCACGAAGGGTCTTCTGCTCAATCATCCGGAGGCCACCGCGTACATCGTCGACGAGATCCTGGAAGGTGCGCGCGCGGGCCAATCGGTCGCCGATCTGATTTCGTTCGGTTCCACCATTCTGAGCACCGACGACGTCATGCCGGGTGTGGCGGCGTTGATGCCCATGCTGCAGGTAGAGGCGATGTTTGCGGATGGTACGAAGCTCGTCACCGTGCATGAGCCGATTCGTCCGGGCGCCAGGCCGATTGCGACTCCGGGCGTTACGCCGGGCGAGATCATTTCCGTAGAGGGGGACATGGAGCTCAATGCCGGGCGCGTGAAAGCAACTGTGCGCGCGGTCAACACCGGCGACCGCCCGATTCAGGTCGGCAGCCACTTCCATTTCTTCGAAGTGAACAAAGCGCTCGAGTTCGAGCGCGCGAGAGCGTTCGGCATGCATCTGGATATCCCCGCCGGAACCGCGGTTCGTTTCGAGCCAGGCGAGGCGAAGGACGTGGCCCTGGTCGCCTTCGGCGGCAGCGCCGAAATTTACGGTTTGAACGGACTCACCAACGGACCCACTCGCGGCGTGACTCGGGCAGCAGACGCGCTGGCCAAGGCGCGGGAGCAGGGGTATCGAGGGGCGTGAATAGGTGAATAGGTGAAAAGGTGAACAGGAGACGCTATCGGTCATTCCACCGCTCGCACCGGTTCACCTCTTCACTTCTTCACCTTTTCACTTCTACCCCTTACCCATCCCTTTTCACTTCATCACTCGTCACTTCATCTTCCTATGGCCACCATCTCAAGACGACACTACGCCGAGCTCTACGGCCCCACTGCCGGTGACGGCGTGCGCCTGGCGGATACCTCTCTGATCGCCGAGATCGAGCATGACTACGCGGTGCCGGGCGACGAATGTCTGCATGGCGGGGGCAAGACGTTGCGCGACGGGCTCGGCCTCATGCCCGGGTTGGACAGCTCGCAGGGCGCGCTCGACATGCTGATCAGCAACGCTGTAATCATCGATCCCGTGCTCGGCGTGGTGAAGGGCGACATCGGCATCAAGAGCGGATACATCACCGCGGTGGGCAAGGCGGGCAATCCAGCGACCATGGACAGCGTGCACCCGAAGCTCATCTGCGCCGCTTCCACCACAGTGCGCGATGCCGAGGGGCTGATCGCTACGCCCGGTGGTATCGATGTCCACGTGCATTTCGACAGCGCACAGCTGGTGGAGCATGCGATCGCTTCGGGAATCACCACGATGATCGGCGGTTCGCTCGGTCCGATCACGGTTGGCATCGACTGCTCGGGTGCGTGGAACGTGGGCAAGATGCTGCAGGCCTCGGCCCAATGGCCGATGAACTTCGGCTTTCTCGGGCGCGGCAACTCTTCGAAGGCGCGTTCGCTCTACGATCAGCTGCGCGGCGGCTGCCTCGGGCTGAAGATTCACGAAGACTGGGGTGCGACTCCAGCCGTGATCGATACGTGCCTGCGTGTGGCCGACGAGATGGACTTCCAGGTACAGCTGCACACCGACACGCTGAACGAATCGGGCTTTCTCGAGCACACGCTGGAGGCGATCAAAGGCCGCACCATCCACATGTATCACACCGAAGGGGCCGGCGGCGGTCACGCGCCCGACATCATCGCCGTTGCCGGGCAAATGCATTGCCTGCCCTCGTCGACCAATCCCACCAATCCGTACACCGTGAACACGTTCGACGAGCACTTGGACATGATCATGGTGTGCCATCACCTCAACCCGGCCGTGCCCGAGGACGTCGCCTTCGCCGAATCGCGCATTCGCGCGCAGACGATCGCGGCCGAGGATGTCCTGCACGATCTGGGCGCGATCTCCATGCTCGGCTCCGACAGTCAGGGGATGGGACGCATCAACGAGGTGATCGCCCGCACCTGGCAGCTCGCCTCGAAGATGAAGGAGCAGCGCGGCCGGCTGCAGGAGGAGAAATCGCGCATCGGCGACAACGAGCGGATCAAGCGCTATGTCGCGAAATACACGCTCAATGCCGCACGTACCTTCGGCATCGATGCGTACGTAGGATCCCTCGAGTCGGGCAAGCTCGCCGACGTCGTGCTCTGGCGGCCCGGCTTCTTTGGTATCAAGCCGGAGCTGATCGTCAAGGGCGGCTTCATCGTGTGGTCCGCTATGGGCGACAGCGCCGCGAGCCTGATGACTTGCGAGCCGTTAGCGCTGCGGCCGCAGTGGGGGGCGTTTGGCGATGCCCCGCAGCACCTGTCCATGAACTTCGTTGCGCAGGCGGCGCTCGACGCCAACGTGCAGCGAAAGCTCGGCCTCACCAAGGTATGCATGCCGGCTCGCGGGACGCGCAAGTTGACCAAGCGCGACATGCTGCACAACACCGCGTGCCCGAACATCACCGTGAATCCGCAGACCTTCGATGTGATGATCGACGGAGCAATCATCACGTGCGAGCCGGCGCGCGTGGTGCCGCTGGGGCAGAGGTATATGTTGCGGTAGTGAACAGTGAATGCGTGAAGAAGTGAATGCGTGAAGAAGTGAATGCGTGAACCCCCTCTCCCTGACCCTCTCCCCCAGTCGCGGGGGAGAGGGAAGCGCAGATGCGCCACCCTTCACGCATTCACTCATTCACGCATTCACTATCATCATTGAAATGCCATGGAACCTACCCCGCTAAACATCACTTCCGCCCTTCGCGCCGGCAACACGGGCGCCGGCCGCGTCGGTATCGGCGGTCCAGTCGGTGCGGGCAAGACGGCCCTGCTGGAGCGGCTCATCGCCTGCTTCAGCGAACGCGGGATCTCGCTCTCGGTGATCACCAACGATCTGGTGACCAGGGAGGACGCCGAGCGCGTGCGACGCAGCGGTCTCATCGACCCGGAGCGCGTGCGTGCAGTCGAAACCGGCGCGTGCCCGCACACCGCAATCCGCGAAGATCCCACGTTGAACATGCTCGCCGCAGAACAGCTCGAGACCTGCTTTCCGGACACCGAGCTGATTCTGATCGAGAGCGGCGGCGACAATCTCGCGTCGACGTTCTCGCTGGAGCTCGTCGACTATTGGCTGTTCGTGATCGACGTCGCCGGCGGAGACGACATTCCGCGCAAGAAGGGGCTGGGCGTCATGCAATGCGATGCGCTGATCGTGAACAAGGTGGATCTCGCGCCCTACGTCAAAGTCGATCTGCCGCGGATGATCGACGAAGCGAAGAGCGTGCGTGCCGGCCGACCGGTGCTGCTCACCAACTGCCACACCGGCGAAGGTGTGGACGCAGTGGCCGATCTCATCGCCGATCACGTGCTGTTCCGCTAAGATGGCCGTGGCGGCGGCTTCTGCGAGCGCTCAGATTCCGGCGCACGTGTCCCTGCAATTTGTACGTGCCGGGGATGGAGCCACCTGGCTCGCACATCAGCGTGCCGCCTATCCGTTTCATGTCGGTCGCCGGCTCTCGATCTGCGGCGATCCGGCCGGCATGGCAACCGTGTATCTGCAGTGCTGCTCCGGAGGGCTGTTCGAGAACGACGACGTGCGTCTCGACATTGAAGCGCAGGCCGACACCGTGGCACACGTGTGTACTTCGGCTGCGACGATCGTGCACAGCATGCGCGGTACTCAGGCGCGGCAGAGTGTGAATCTGATCGCCGAGCGCGGCAGCCATCTCGAATATCTTCCGAGCAGCGTGATTCTGTTTCCAGCCGCGCGGTTGGTGAGCGTCGTGGGTGTGAGGCTGCACGAGGGAGCCAGCGTCCTGACTGGCGACATCGTGCTCGCACATGATCCGCAAGGTACCAATCGTTGCTTCGATACCCTGCACAGTACGCTGAGCGTGAGAGCCGAGACTGGGGCGTTGGTGGTGCGCGACCGCTGGAGGATGCACGGAGAGACCTTCGCGCAGAGTCTGCCTGGCATCACCGGTCCGCATCGCGCTCAAGGCACGTTGTTCATTCTGCGATCGAGCGGCAATTTGGCGGAACTGCTGGATCGGGTACGTGCTGTGTTACCCCAGCATCCGCGACTTTACATCGGCGCATCGCGTCTGCCTGGCGCCTGCGGGGTGGTCGTGCGCGCACTCTGCGGAGATGAGCCTTTGCTGCTAACGGCCTTCCGTGCCGTACGCGATACGGTCCGCGCTTTGTTGCCGGAGGCCGGTACAGCGGCTACGGGTGACTTCGGCCAACGCACTTGTCCAGGCTGCGGGATAATCGCATCTGGCACCACCTAACGCACCGACGCAGAAAGCCGATAATCATGGATCGCCACCCGCCCGAGCACGAGCTGGATCAGTATCTCATCGACTCGCAACCGTATTACCGGCCTACGGGCAATGAAGTCGAGTTGTATGAGGCCGCGTACGCGGTGCGCATGCCGATGATGCTGAAAGGCCCCACCGGGTGCGGCAAGACGCGCTTCGTCGAGTACCTGGCCTGGCGTCTGGGCAAGCCGTTGATCACCATTGCCTGCCACGAGGACATGACCGCGTCGGATCTGGTCGGGCGCCACCTGCTTGACGCACAGGGCACCCGCTGGCAGGACGGGCCGCTTACCGTCGCGGTGCGCTTCGGCGCGATCTGCTATCTCGATGAGATCGTCGAGGCGCGGCAGGACACCACCGTAGTGATACATCCGCTGACCGACGCGCGCCGCGTGTTGCCGCTGGAGAAGAAAGGCGAGCTGGTGCACGCGCATCCCGATTTCCAGCTGGTGATCTCGTACAACCCGGGCTACCAGAACATCATGAAGGATCTCAAGCAGTCGACCAAGCAGCGCTTCGGGGCGCTTGATTTCGGCTGGCCCAAGCGCGAAGTCGAGATCGAGATCGTCGCGCACGAGTCCGGCGTGTCGCCGGATATCGCCGGCCGGCTGGTATCGATCGGCGAGCGCTCGCGCAATCTGAAGGGACACGGGCTCGACGAGGGGTTGTCGACGCGCATGCTGATCTATGCGGGGTCGCTCATCACCCAGGGCGTCGACCCGATCGCCGCCGGGAGCGTGGCGTTGGTGCGACCGGTGACGGACGATCCGGATATACGGGATGCGTTGGATGCGGCGGTGAAGACTTTTTTTTGAATCGGCACAGACTAAACCGAACTTCAACGCGAAAGCGCAAAGAACGCAAAGGTCGCAAAAAAATGCGCTACCCGCGACGGGTCGGTGGAACGCCTCGAACTGTTCGGTATTGCTTAGCCTCACATGTCCGCTGAACTAGACCGCCTGCTTGTTCACGTTTCTCCGCACGCACGTGAACCAGCGCGCGCGCTCGCTGAAGACGGCCTGCGCCAGCTGCCACTCGACCTGCATGCGGCCTGGGTCGACGGCGCGGTGCAGCTCACCGCGCGCAGCCTCACGGCCAGTGTGCTGCTCGCTTATCTGCGTCTGACTCCGCCGGTCATCCGGCAGGGCGGAGCTGCGCTCCAGGCGCACGTGATTGCCACTGCACTGTCGATTGCGATGCGCGCGGACGCGGCAACGGCCGAGACGTTCTTCAACGCGCTCGCACTGGCGGCGCGCCGGCTGATCACCGTCGAATCCCTGCTTAGCTTCCTGGATGTGGTCGACGAAGTTGCGGCGCTTGCACCACGCGGACTCAACGCCATGCTGGAGCGCGTGGCCCCGCTGCTCGACCGGCTCACGGTGGACGGCCTGCGCCGCTGGGCGCTGCTCGGCGTGCAGTCGCATGTCACCGATCTGGGTGCGCAGGATCAATGGTTCCGACTTGAGAGCCACGACGCGCGCGCGGTGCTGCGCGCCGCCGGCGAAGCAGCTCTGTTCACCGAGGTCGAGCGCCGGCTCGGCTTCTATCTGCGTGTGCTATGGGCGCGGACCATCACGTTGCGCGCGACCGCCAGCAAGGCGCGGCACGAGGCGTCGAGCGAGCGCGGCCGACGTGTGATCATCACGGACGGTGAGATCCACATGCCCGCGGCATTGGATATCTTTCCCGGTCACGACGGCGTGGCGGCTTATCGCGCGGCAGCCGCCCATGCCGCCGCGCATCTCGCCTACTCCACGGTGCGCTTCCCCATCGGCGAATTGAAGCCCGTGCAGATCGCGCTGGTCTCGCTCATCGAGGATGCCCGCGTCGAGCAGCTTGCAATGCGCGAGCTCCCGGGTTTGAAGCGCCTGTGGCGGCCCTACCACGTCGCCATGCCGAGCGTCGCGAAGAGCGCGGTCTCGCTGATGGCGCGGTTGGCGCGCGCGCTGCTCGATCCTGCGTATGAAGACGACAACGCCTGGGTGCAAAAGGGCCGCGCGCTGTTCGAGGTGCGCCAGGCTGCACTCGGAGATCCCGCGATGAGCCGCGAGATCGGCGTGCTGCTGGGGAACGATCTCGGCCAGATGCGCGTGCAGTTCAACTTCCAGACGTATGTGGTCGAGCCGCTGTACCGCGACGATAACAGCTTCCTCTGGGAGACGAGCGTCGGACGCTCGCCCAGCGAGGACCCGGACAGCGCAACGCAGGCTGTCCATCTGACGCCGAGCGCGGATGGGGAGCCGGTTGACCTCGAGGTTGAATCCGACTCGGGCAGCGAGGGCGAACAGCCCGACGCGGGGGACAGCTCTGATGCAGCAGACGAGCACTCCGGCGGCGAGATCGATGTCAGCCTTGCGTATCGCTATGACGAGTGGGACTACGCGATCGCGCTGGAGCGCCCGGCATGGTGCACGCTGCTCGAGCGCCGCGCGCGCACGGGCGACCCGCGCTTGATCGACGAGGTCCTGCTACGCAATCAGGAAACGGTGAACCGGCTCACCAACCTGATCAAAGCCGCACAGATTCAGCGCCCGCTGCGCCAACGCAGGCAGCTCGAGGGCGACAAGCTGGATCTGGATGCAAGCGTCGCTGCGATGGTCGACCTGCGTTCCGGACGCACACCCGATCCACGCGTGCACGAGCGGCGCGGCCGCAGCAGCCGGGATCTCGCGGTGCTCGTCCTGCTGGATTTGTCTCAATCCACGAACGACTATGTGCCCAGTGCCGGGACCACGGTGCTGAATCTGGCGCGCGAAGCCACTGCGCTCCTCTCCGATGCGATGGAGAAGATCGGCGACAGCTTCGCGATTCACGGCTTCGACTCCAACGGCCGTCATGAGATCGAGTATTACCGCTTCAAGGATTTCGACGAGCCGTATGGCGAGCAGGCGCGCGCACGCCTGGCTGGCATGACCGGTCAGCTCTCCACGCGCATGGGCACGGCGCTGCGTCACGCCGGATTCTTTCTGCGCCATCGGCGTGCGGCCCGCAAACTGGTCCTGCTGATCACCGACGGCGAGCCGCACGACATCGACGTGCATGACCGCAAATACCTGGTGTTCGATGCCAAGCATGCGGTCGAAGAGCAGACGCACTATGGCATCGCCACGTACTGCATCAGCCTCGACTCCCGCGCCGACGAGTATGTCCGGCGCATCTTCGGCGTACGCAATTATCTGGTCCTCGATCATCTGCGACGCCTTCCGGAAAAGCTGCCGGCGCTCTATTTGAGATTGACTCACTAGTGTGCTGTCGCTCGCAAGCGTCAATCGCGACGTATTTCTCATGCGCTTGAGACGAGCTTGCTAGAATACCGGCGCAGCGGCTGGCTAAGGCCGGTCGCGGGACTTCACTCACATTTGCGGCCATGGTATTTCTCTGTGTTCTTGCGGCGCTGGTTCTCGACCAGCTGCGCCCGATCCTGCATCCCACGGTGTTCGAGCTGTGGTTCACGCACTATGCCAACCGGTTGTCGCGGGATCTGAACGCGGGTCAGCCGGTGCACGGGACGATTGCCTGGTTTCTCGCCGTGGCGCCGTGGGTCGTGGTCGTGGTGGTGTTGCACTACGGACTGGCCGCGCTCAACCCCGTCCTGGGATGGATCTGGGATATCGCGGTGCTGTACGCGAATCTCAATTTCAAGCGCGCGCTGCAGGATTACTCTGCGCTTGCCGAAGTTCTGAAGAGAGGCGCCCTGGACGAGGCGAGGGCGCTGCTCGCGCGCTGGCGCGGTGAGCCGACATCGAACTGGACGGAAAGCGAGATCGCGCGTGCATCGATCGAGACGTTGTTCATGCGTGCACACCGCGATCTGCTCGCCTTGATCGCATGGTTCGCTGTACTCGGGCCGGCCGGCGCCGTGCTGTACAAGTTGTCCGCGCTGCTCGCCGAACGCTGGGGGAGGCGCCGCGGCGAAGAGTTTCGCGCCTTCGGCCGCTTCTCGGCGCGTGCATTTCATGTCATCGACTGGATTCCACTGCGCCTCACGGCCATGGGGTTCGCCATCGCCGGTGACTTCGAGGATGCCGTGCAATGCTGGCGCGCACAGTTCCGCTCTTGGACCGATCCCGATGCCGGCGTCATTCTGGCGAGCGGTGCCGGTGCGCTCGGCGTGCGACTGGGTGGTCCGCTGCCGCGCGATGGCGGCGTGATCTACCGGCCGGAGCTCGGCACGGGTGACGATCCCGACGCCAACTATCTGCAGAGCGCAATCGGGCTGGTGTGGCGCACGCTCGTCACCGGGATGATCGTGCTGCTGCTGATTACCATCGCCTATCTGATCCGCGTATAGCGGTCCGTTCATTGGTGAGCTCTCGCGCCAGACGGCGGTAGAGCTCCAGGCGCCGCGTGCTGATCTCTGCGCGGTCCGCTGCCGTAGCCACCGCACAACCGGGCTCGCCGCAATGTCGGCAATCGGCGAAGCGGCAAGTCCCGAGGTACGGACCAAATTCAACATACGCTCGAGCGAGCTCAGGCAAGGTGAGATGCGACAAGCCAAACTCCTGCATGCCCGGAGAATCGATCAGTGCGCTCTCCGCATCGAGGCGGTAAAGGCGCGAATGCGTCGTGGTGTGACGTCCCGAATCCAGCGCGAAGGACACGTCGCCGATGCGCGCCGCGGCCTGCGGAACAATGCCGTTCACGATGGTGGATTTGCCCATCCCGGACTGCCCGACGAGAACCGACAGCTGACCATGCAGATAGGGCAGCAATGGACGCGCGTCGAGCTTCGCGGTGAGCGGTAGCAAGGTATAGCCGAGCTCCCGGTACAATGGCAGTGTATCCAGCGCGCTCGTCTGCTGTTCTGCGAGATCGAGCTTGTTCATCACGATCAGCACGCCGATGCCCTGATGTGCGGCGGCGACCAGGCAGCGATTGAGCAGCTCTTCGTAGAAGGACGGCACCGTCGCCAACACGATCACCATCTGCGTGACATTGGCTGCGATGACCTTCTGACGATGGCGATCGCTGCGAAAGAGCACGGTCCGGCGCGGATCGACGGCGTCGATCACACCTTGGCCGGCGGCAGTGCGCACCACCACCACCCTATCTCCGCATGCAGCCAGGCTGCGCTTGCCACGGGGAAAGCACGTGAGCACCTCGCCTGGGATCTCGACCAGGTAGTGACGGCCATGGACCGAGACGATTTCACCGTGCAAGAGCGGCTGCGCGCTGAGGCTCAACTATCCGACCGAAGAAGACGAGGTGAGCCGCATTCTACGCGATCGCCTCGGTGCAATATGCGGGCTAAGGCCGTCAGCAATGCAACTGGCGGCAGGCGCACTGCCGCTTGTCGAGAATCACCTGGTGTTCTTCTTCAACGCCCCCACCAGGCTGCTCATCGCGCGATCGATCAACGGCACATCCGCGAGGACCACTGCGCGTGCCCCCCGCAGCTCTTGTGCGAGCTGTAACAGCGAATACTCGCCGACCTTCTCACCGCGCCGATCGACGAACAGGTAAGTGCCTTTCAGTGGGCTAATGTATGACAAGCGGGCCTGCATGTGCTGCTCGCCGTCGCGAAACTCGAGCCAGTCGCCGGCTTTGAGACTCTTGACCGCCTGACCATATTGATCGCTGGTTCCGGCGTCCGCATCATTGCTCGCGGCATTGCCGAAGCCGGGCAGATCCGAGAGGCTGATCTCCTCGACCTCGATCTCGCCATCGCCGAACGGATTGCTGATAGTGACGCTGGAGAATTCCAGCGCTGCGGCCGGCTGCGCATCCTCGTCGGCCTCAACCGCTGCGTCAGCCGTGGCAGGCACCGGCGATGCCGCTGGCATTGAAGGGAGCGACGGTGCGGCGAGCACATGTTCGGCGACGGGCTGCGTCGCTTCACTCGGGTGGCCTGTGAGCGCCCCCAACCCGAAATCGAATGCTGGAATGCTCGGGATCGCCAGCTCGGGCGCCGGATGCATCGGCTCTATCGCGGGCGCCGGCACTACTTCCTCGCTGAGCGTCGGAACTGATCTTGGCTGTACCGCCGGCTTCGCGACTGCGCCTGACATGGCCTTCGTGTGCATACGCATCAGCCGTGTGAAGAACTGCTTGCGCTTTTCTTCGGGAGCGTTGATCGACTGCAGCCCGACCTGCAGGCGCTTGAGCAGCCCCGGCAGCAGATGCGCGAGCTTGCGGCGCTCTTCCACCGACGGCTTGAACGTCACACTCCAGATCAGATGATCGATGGTTTCCAGCGCGCTCTTCCAGGCGTCGCTGTCCTGACCGTGGCGCGCGTAGGTGAGCAGCAGCAGCTTCACCCATTCGTCGGCGAGGAACTTCTGGATGAGCTGTGGCATCTGGGTGGCCTGCGCCCGGTTCTTGATCTCCAGCTGCGCCATCGCCTTGCCTACCTCGAGGCGCTCTTTGTACGCGATCTTGCGTGCCATCTCCTTGGCCGCAATCTCGGCGCGCTTGTTCTCTTCGCGGATGACAGCGAGCAGCTCGGCGTGCAGCGTCTCGAAGATATCGACGTTGTCGACAAAGTCCTCCAGCAGGCGCGCGATGATGCTTTCGATCTGCTTGTAGAGCGGCGAGCTCTGGTCAAAGCTCTCCTCGAGTCCGAGCGCGAACTCGCCCAGGGTATCGAGCATGCGGCGCGCTGGATGTGACTTCCTGGAGAAGAACTTCTTGTCGAGCACGGCGACCTTGACCACCGGAATCTGCAGCCGGCCGATCAGCGCTTTGAGCGCTTCGGGCACGCGCTCGTCACCGAATATCTGATCGAACAGCATAGCGACGATGTCGATGGTGACGCCATCGGTCTGATCGACCTGATCCCCGAGGCCGGAGGATTTGAGGCTGCGGATCACGTTGGTCCTGCCCGAGATCAGCGCCGTGAGATCGATGTCCGACAAGCCGCCTGGCAGCGCCGCGACATCGCCGTGCTGAAGGCGGGTGAGCGAGCCGATCAGCTCGGCGCCCTGCAGATAACGCTGCGGCAGCGGGACGCCGTCTCCCGCGGGCGCGAGCGGCATGCCGCCGGGCATCCCGGCCCCCACGGGCACGCCGGGCAAAGCCGGCACACCGAAACCGCCTGCCGATCCGCCGCCGGGTGCTACCCCGCCATACGCGGCCGATGTTCCACCGCCGGCGCCTGCCGTCATGATCGGCGGGAAGCCTGGCACCTGTACGAGGCCGGCGCCCGGAACGCCGCCTGCCGCGCCGCCTGGGATGCCGGGCATGCCGGCCATACCGGCGCTCATCGGAGTCGCCTGTGCGTTGCGAGCGAGCAGCGATTGCAGCACTGAGAACAAGTCCCCGTCGCTCGCGCCGGCTTCGCCGCCATAACCCGTGTCCGCGAAGTCCCCGCCTGGCATTGCCATTGGCATACCCATTGCCGCCATGGGATTCACGCCGATTGGCATCCCAGCCATCGCCGGCGCGAGCACACTATCGGGATCGGGGAGTCCCGCGGCCGGGTTCACGCCGGGCCGACGTCCGATCGCGCCCGCAGCGCGGCGGATGCCGAAGCGGATCTTGGGCAGAATCGAGCGCTGGATGAGCAGCGCATTGATGTCCTTGTAGATCGAGCGCACATCATCGAGCACGTGATCGTCGAACAGCTTGTGGAAGATCATGCGGATCTTCATGCTCGGCTCGAGATTGCGGCAGGTCTGCTTCCAGGCGCTGCACAGCGCTTGCGGGCTGAACGGATTACCCTCGCCCTGCAGGTTGGCGTCGCCGATCAGCACGCCGATCCGCTGATCGAGTGCGTTGAGCTCTTCCTCGCAATAGCGGCGCAGCTTCGCCGCCATGTCGTTTACCTTGAGCGTCTCCTCGAGGTCCTCATCGTTCACCAGACCGAGCTCGAGCGAAGACAGGTCGAACTGGCTGAACTGGTCGCGCTTCACTTCGCGCTTAGCGCGACGCTCGAACTCGGACAGATACGTTTTCTGGAATTGCTCTTCGATGGTCTTGCGCTCGGCGACCACCTTGTCTTTGGCGGTGATGTAGAGATTGCGCAGCTCGCGATCCATCACCTGGTCG
>Ga0335082_10000832_pt1 | contig 32298 bp, 27 predicted proteins | sample Lox_Sample_41_FD_206718 | JGI IMG/M metagenome (GOLD analysis project Ga0335082, IMG submission 206718) | Soil microbial communities from Loxahatchee National Wildlife Refuge, Florida, United States - Lox_Sample_4.1 | ecosystem: Environmental > Terrestrial > Soil > Wetlands | place: USA... | reverse complement strand
AGCCTTTCTTGCCCTTGAACCACTTGATCTCGTTCGCCTTCTGCTCCTTCATCTTCTTGGCGACCTCCTGCGCCACCCAAAGCGACGAATCGCCCTTGCGGTCGGTCTTGGGATCGTTGACGCTGAGTCCCCAGATCTCCTTGTTGTCGGGGCTCATGATGTGGAGGTTGGCGGCAGCGCCCGACCTGTCGCTGAAGTTCTTGTAGGAGAAGGTGCCCTTGATAATGCCGTCGGCGCCGTCGGCCTGGTCCCAGGGGGTGAAGCCCTGATGCCCAAGCTCGATGGCCAGCTGGAAGCGGAAGCGCTCGGCGTCATCGTTGTTGCCCAGCTTCTCGACCCAGACCTTCTGGACCGTGGTCATGTTGGGCCAGCGATACTGCGCCAGGCCGGTGGCGATGGCGATGATGGCGATGAACAGCGCTACTGCCCCGAGTTTCTTCATCAGAGCACTCTCCCGATCACGCGCGCTCCAGCTGCGCGAATCTCTCCACCAGCTTTTTGAGACCGAAGCGGGGGAATTGTACCGTAATCTTCGCGTCCTCACCCTCACCCTCGCGCTTGAAGACGGTGCCTTCGCCATACTTGGGGTGGCGGACCTTCATGCCGGGACGGAAACCGGTGCGTCCGCTGGGGGCGGGGACGTCGGGTTTCGGGCGGCTGAACTTCTTGCCGCGCGAGGCAAAGAACTCGGCGATGTTGTCGATGGAATTGTAGGTCGCACTCCCGACCGCCGGGCGCTGCGGCTTGCGCCCATTGCTGTAGCGAGGGCGCTGGTCGAAGTCGTCGTCGTAGGTCGGGTGGGCGTGATCGTGATCGCGCACAGCCAAGGGCGGCTGTGCCACACGGTCGCGCGGCGCGCCCAGGTCCTCGATCAGCTCCGGCGGGACCTCCTCCAGGAAGCGCGATGGCACGGTGGCGTCCGGCAGGTCGGTGCCGTAGCGGCGTCGGAAACGCGCGCGAGTGATGACCAGCGCGTCCATGGCGCGGGTCATGCCGACGTAGCAGAGCCGGCGCTCCTCCTCGAGCTGGGTGGGGTCCATCAGCGTGCGCGAGTGCGGGAACAGGCCTTCCTCCAGGCCGATCAGGCAGACCAGGGGGAACTCGAGGCCCTTGGCGGCGTGCAGGGTCATCAAGGTGATCTGCGCCTTGGCATCGAAGTCGTCGGCCTCGCTGACCAGGGCGGCGTGGTCGAGGAAATCGCTGAGCGACTCGCCGCGGTCGCGCGAATCCATGGCGGCATTGACCAGTTCGCGGAGGTTGTCGATGCGGGCCAGCGAGTCCGGCGTGCTCTCTTCCTCGAGTTGCTTGATGTAGCCGGTGCGGTCGATGAGGAACTTCAGGATCTCGGGCAGCGTGGCGGGGCCGCCGGGGGAGCGGAAGGCCTCAACGGGGTCGCTGGTCGCTGGTCGCTGGTCGCTGGCGGAGTCGACGGTCGACGGCTGACGGTCGACGGGAAAGTCGAGCGCGAGCTTGTCGAAAAAGGCTTCAGCGCTTTCGGTGTCCCCGGTGGCTCGTTCTTCAGCCGTCGACTGTAGGCCGTCAGCCGTGGACTCCAGCCGTTCCACGAATGTTCCCGCCAGCATCGCGCGCGCGTCTTCGATGATCTGCTGGAAATTCTTCAGGGCGGCCAGAGCGCGGGCGGGCAGCAACTGGCGGCGGATCGCCTCGGCAACGGCACCCCACAGCGACACGCCGGTCTCGAGCGCGATGCGCTCCAGCGTCTCCACGGTGGTCTTGCCGATGCCGCGCGCGGGCGTGTTGACCACCCGCAGCAGGGCGATAGAGTCGTCCACGTTCTGGATGAGCTTGAGGTACGAGATCATGTCCTTGATCTCGGCGCGCTCGTAGAACGAGAAGCCGCCGACCACGTGATACTTCAGGCCGTAGCGGCGCATGGCTTCTTCCACCAGGCGGGACTGGAAGTTGGTGCGGTAGAGCACCGCGGCACGCGGCTGCTCCACGCCTTCCTGGTGCGCCCTGGCGGCATACTTCGAGATGGAGTCGGCAACGAACAGGGCCTCGTTCTCGCCGTCGGGAGCTTCGTAGAAGCCGATCTTCCCGCCGCCCTGCCGCGAGGTCCAAAGGTTCTTGCCTTTGCGCTGAACGTTGTTGGCCACCACCGCCGACGCCGCGCTCAGGATGTTCTGGGTCGAGCGATAGTTCTGCTCCAGGCGGATGATCTTGGAGTCGGGGAAATCCTGCTCGAATTCGAGGATGTTACGGATGTCGGCGCCGCGCCAGGAATAGATGGATTGGTCCTCGTCGCCGACCACGCAGATATTGTGGTGCGAACCGGCCAAGAGGCGGATGAGCTCGTACTGCGGCCGGTTGGTGTCCTGGTACTCGTCGATCAAGACGTACTCGAAGCGGCGGTTGTAGCGCTCGCGGACTTTCGCGACTTGCCTCAGCAGCCGGACGGCCTCCAGGAGCAGGTCGTCGAAGTCGAGGGCGTTGGCCTTCTTCAGTTCCTGTTTGTAGATCTCGAAGACGTGGGCCACGCGCTCGCTGACCGGATCGCTGGCGCTGTGAAAGACCTCCTGCGGGTCCATCATGTGGTTCTTGGCCCAGGAGATGCGCGAGAGCACGGCCGACGGCTTGGTCTGCTTGTCGTCGATGCCCAGGCGGCGCATGGCCGCCCTCACCACCTGCTGCTGGTCGGTCTCGTCGTAGATGGCGAAGTCCTTGCGGAATTCCTTGAGCGCGTCGATATCGCGGCGCAGCACGCGCACGCAGAAGGAATGGAAGGTCGAGATCCAGGGTTGCCGCAGCAGCGAGCCGCCCGCCAGGTTTTCCACGCGCTCAGCCATCTCCGACGCGGCCTTGTTGGTGAAGGTGACGGCCAGGATGGAGTCGGGCGAGACGTTCAGGTCCTCGATCAGGTGCGCGATGCGGTAGGTGATGACGCGGGTCTTGCCGCTGCCGGCGCCGGCCAGGATCAGCAGCGGACCGTGGACGGTCTCCACTGCCTTGCGTTGCTCGGGGTTCAGCTGGTCGAGAAGATGCTGCACGGAGTTCGGCTACTGGCTCTTGGCTGCTGGCTCGTGGTTCAGACTGCGCAGGGCGCGACATTCGCTGCAGGGACAGATCCAGCGCAGGTAATCCCAGGAATAAATGCCGTGCTCGTGCTTGTCGTTCCAGGTGAAGCGGATGGCATACTTGCCCATGCGCTCGACGTCCGCGGGCTTCATGGCGGGCTTGAACATGGGCAGCGCGCCCGGGGGCGGCTTCACCGGCTCGCCCGCCTGCCGGCCGGCCTTCTCGCGCTCCTCGTCGCAGAGGGCGCACGGACATGCGTCGCGCAGGTACTGGAACGTGTAGCTGCTGTGATGCCCGTCCTTCCAGTCGATCTCCATGCCGGCGCCGGTGGTCACGTTGACCGTGACGCCCTTGGGGTCGGCATGCGGGAGCGAGGAGGGAATGGGCATATGCTCAGTATCGCATATCGCGCACAGCGGTTTGCGGCGCGCCTCCAGGAGAAAACAGGTCCCTCACGACTGAAGTCGTTCGGGATGACGCTGAGTCAAGGGTTCGTTCCCGGTTTGTACGAGAGGTACTTCTCCAGCGGGAGCTCGAAGTACATGAGCTCCTGGCCGCTCGAATCGCGCACGCCGGTGAGGTAGAGGTGCGCGCCCGCCATCGGGTTGGAGATGCCCGCGACGTCGAAGTACAGGAAGCCGGCCTGGGTGGAGTGCGGCTCCACCGCCTTGGCCAGGAACTGCGAGTTCTCGACCTCGTCCTGCTGCTGCTTGCTGACCCTGGGCTTCACCTTGCGCGGGATGGGAAGCGGCACCTTCCGCGGCTCGTCGGGCCGAGTGACCGGCCGGCCGATGCGCCGGTAGATGTCGTCGCTGTCGGAGGGCTCGATCTTCACATTCTTGACCGTGACCAGCTGCACCTTGGCACCGGTGAGGACCACCGGCTTGTCGCCGTCGTTGGAGACGATCAGGCGGATGGGCAGCAGCCCCGCGTCCTTGTAGTTCACCCGGAGTACCCCCGCGGTCTTGTCCGGCAGGTCGTAGGGGTCGATAGCCACGCTGACCTGCTCCATGGGATGGTCGTCGACTGCCGGGTAGGTCTTGGCGTGGTACACCTTGGGCGCGACGTAGGCCTTGTCCTCGCCGGCCAGCGGCGACGAGAGCAGGGCACCAAGGAGTCCAGCCAGGCTGATCAGTAAAGCACGGCGCATAGTGGGATTATAGAGCGAGGGCGAGACGCCCTCACGGCAGCCGGCGAGACGCCGGCGCTAGATGTAAAGCAGGTCCCCTCACATGGCTTAGAATCGCCCGGATGCACCTCCTCTACAGCGCGGGTCTGTGGCTGGTCCTGCTGGTGACGCTGCCGTACTGGCTGGTGAAGATGCTCACCACCGGCAAGTACCGTGCGGGACTGGCCGAACGCCTCGGGCGGGTGCCGCAGCGCCTGCTGGGCACGCCGGCGGAGGGTTGTATCTGGGTGCACGCGGTGTCGGTGGGCGAGGTACTGGCGGTCGAAAGGCTGCTGAACGGCTTGCGTTCCCGCTATCCCGACCGGCGGATCGTGGTCTCGACCACCACCGCGGCCGGGCAAAAGCTGGCGCGGGAGCGGCACGGCGAGGACAACGCGTTCTTCTTTCCGCTCGATCTTGCCTTTGCCATCCGGTCCTACCTGCGCGCGCTGAGGCCCTCGCTCGTCGTGCTGGCGGAAACGGAGTTCTGGCCGAACTTCCTGCGCCTGGCAAAATCGGAAGGCGCCCGGCTTGCGGTGGTGAATGCGCGCATCTCCGATCGCTCCTTTCCCCGGTATCTCCAGCTTCGTTCTCTTTGGAAACGGCTGCTGGGCAACATCGACGTGTTTCTCGCGCAGAGCGAGCCGGACGCGAAGCGCCTGGTCGAGATCGGAGCGCCGGCGGAGCGCGTGCGCGTGGCCGGCAACCTGAAATTCGACGTCAGTGCGCCCACAGCGCAGCCGATCGTGGAGATGCTGCGGCAGGGGTTCGCGCGGTCGGGCGTGGCCGATGTGATCGTCTGCGGCAGCACCGTCGAAGGGGAAGAGCCGCTGGCGCTGGATGCATTTCGTTCGGTGCTGAAGGCGCGTCCGGCGTCTGCTCTGGTGCTGGCGCCGCGTCACCCGGAGCGTTTCGATGCGGTGGCCGGCCTGCTGATGGACAGCAGCCTTGCTTTCGTGCGCCGCTCACGGATGAATGGCGGTGAGAATCTCGCGGGTACAGTCGTGCTGCTGGACACGATCGGGGAGCTGGCCGGAATCTACTCGCTGGCAAGAGTCGCGTTTGTCGGCGGCAGCCTGGTTCCTCGAGGCGGGCACAACATCCTGGAGCCGGCGCAGTACGGTGTCGCCACGCTGGTCGGCACGCACACCGAGAATTTTCGCGACATCATCCAGATCTTTCAGCAGGCCAACGCAGTGCGGGTCATAGGTCCGGACTCCTTCACGGCGGAACTCACCCATCTGCTGGAGGACAGGTCCCTTCGGGAAGGCCTGGGCCGACGCGCCGCCGAGGTCTTTCGCTCACAGTCAGGCGCGACCGAACGCACCCTGGCCGTGCTGGGGGAACTGCTGCCGGCGCTGGAGATGAGCCCGCGATGATGCTCTCTGTCGTCTACGGCGCCGTGATCCGCACCCGCAACTCGCTCTATGACCGCGGATCTCTGCCCGCACGGCGGCTCGCCCGCCCGGTCATCAGCGTCGGGAACCTCTCGGTGGGCGGGTCGGGGAAGACGCCGTTCGTGATCGCGCTGGGGGAACTGCTGAGGGGGCGCGGCATCTCCTTCGACGTGCTTTCGCGCGGCTACGGCCGTCGGACGAAGGGCGTGCGCGTGGTCGATCCGGCGGGGCTCCCGGCTGATTTTGGCGATGAGCCTCTGCTGATCGCGCGCAAGCTCCAGTCGCCGGTGATCGTGGGCGAAGAACGGTACGAAGCGGGCGCGGTCGCCGAGAAGCAGTTCTCATCGCAGCTGCACCTGCTCGACGATGGCTTCCAGCACCGGCAGTTGGCGCGCGACTTCGACATCGTGCTGGTGACGCCCGACGACGCTCGCGACCGTCTGCTTCCCGGCGGCAGGTTGCGGGAGCCGCTGACTTCGCTGGCTCGGGCCGATGCAGTCGTGCTGATGAGCGGCGCCGAAGCGCAGTCGTTCCCGGCGGGAAAGGATTTCTGGCGGGCGCGGCGCGGCATCCTGCCCAGGGACGTTCCCCCGCGCCCGGTGGCCTTCTGCGGGATCGCCCGCCCGCAGAGTTTCTTGCTGCAACTGAAGAAGGCGGGCATCGAGCCTGCCGGCGAAGCCGTCTTTCGCGACCACCACGCCTACACGGAAAAAGACGTTCACGATCTCCTGCATCTGGCGCAGCGCAGCCAAGCCGGCGGCTTCGTCACCACGGAGAAAGACGCGGTCAACCTGGGCGGGCTGTTCTCCGCACTGAGTCCGCTGGCGGTCGTACCCGTGCGCATGGAACTGCTCGATGCCCAGGCGGCGCTTGACTCCATGCTGGCCACCATCGCCCAGCGTCGCGGGACTTCCTTCTGACGGCTGATGGCTGACGGCTGACCGCTCAGGTACAATCTGCCTTCTCCCATGACCCGCAGCAAGCAAGCCGAGCGGCTGGTCCGCATCATCGACGGCTTCCCGCGCATCACGGTGACCGTGGTCGGCGACCTGGTGGCGGACGAGTTCATCTTCGGTGAGATCTCGCGGGTCTCGCGCGAGGCCCCGGTGCTGATCCTCCAGCACCGCGAGCGGGCGCTGGTTCCCGGGGGCGCCGGCAACGCGGTCTACAACCTCGCCGACCTCGGCGCCAATGTTCTGCCGGTGGGCGCCGTGGGGGACGACGAGTCCGGACGCCTCCTGCTCCAGCGTTTCCGCCAGAAGAAGATCTCAGTGAGCGGCATCGTCAAGCTGAAGGGCTACACGACGCCGACCAAGACGCGCATCCTGGCCGGCCACACCCACTCGTCGCGGCAGCAGGTGGTCCGGGTAGACCGGGAGCCGGGGGAGTGTGAGTTCGACGCCGTCCAGATCGCGCGTTTCGCGCGTGAGTGCGCCAAGGCCTCGGACGCGGTGCTGATCTCGGACTACGGTTACGGAGCGGCCACGCCGCGCATCCTGCGCGCCATCCAGGCCACGAAAGCGCTGGACGGCATCCCGGTCACGCTGGACTCGCGGCATCGCATGCTTGAGTTTGCCGGGGTGACCGCGGCGACCCCGAACGAGCCCGAGGTGGAAGAGGCGCTTGGCATGAGGATCGGCGATGAGCCGCAGATCCTGGTGGCCGCCGGCGAGCAACTGATGCGCCGCATGAAGCTCGATTCGCTGGTCATCACCCGCGGCCGGGATGGCATGGTCGCATTCGTACGCAAGCATAAGCCGGTCGCCATCCCCATCTACGGTTCCGACCAGGTGGCCGACGTCACCGGCGCCGGAGACACGGTGATCGCGGCCTTCACCGCGGCCCTGGCGGCGGGGGCGGAGGCCGAAGACGCCGCGCTGCTGGCCAATTACGCCGGAGGGATCGTGGTCATGAAGCGCGGCACTGCGACCGTCACCGCCGGTGAACTGATCCACGCAGTGCAAGAGGACGCAACACGGCATTGACCCGCAGGCGGCGGGAGGCACAAAGCGAAGCCGCCTCCTGTATCCTGCCTCCTGCAACCTTGAGAAAGATACTTACCCGCGAAGAACTGAAGCACCAGGTCGCCGAGTGGCGGCGCGCCGGACAGCGCATCGTGCTGGCCAACGGAGTCTTCGACGTCCTGCACGTCGGCCACGTGCGGTACCTGCGCGACGCGAAGCAATTCGGGGGCAAGCTGGTGGTCGGCGTCAACGACGACGCGACCGTCCGCACGCTCAAGGGGGAGGGCCGCCCGCGCATGCCGGCGGCCGAACGCGCCGAGATCCTGGCCGCCCTGCAGGACGTGGACGCGGTGGTGGTCTTCTCCGAGCCTGACGTGCGCGCCCTGGTGCGCGAGATCCGCCCCGACATCCACGCCAAGGGCACCGATTACACCGCCGACAGCGTTCCCGAGCGCGACACGGTGATCGAATGCGGCGGGCGGGTGACCATCGTCGGCGATCCCAAGGAACACTCCACCAGCGACATGCTGCGGCGATGGAAAGAATCCTGATCGTACGGCTGGGCGCGATGGGCGACGTGATCCACGCGCTGCCCGCCGTGGCCGCCCTGCGGCAGGCTTTCCCGCAGGCGCGCATCGGGTGGGTGGTCGAGGAACGCTGGGCGGACCTGCTGGCTGCGCCCGATGCACGGCTCGACGACGCGTGCTCTCCCGCCAAACCCCTGGTTGACGTGCTTCATCTTGTGGACACCAAGGCCTGGCGGGCCGCGCCGTTCTCCGGCGAGACCTGGAGCCGGATCCGCGCGACCGTCGATGGCATGAAGGCAGCGCGCTACCAGGCCGCCATCGACTTCCAGGGCCTGCTGAAGTCCGCGATGCTGGCGCAGTCGAGTGGCGCGCCGATGCGGTTGGGGTTCGCGCGCCCCAAGGAACGGGCCGCCCTGATGTTCTACACCCGAGAGGTGGGAACGGAAGCCTCGCACGTGGTCGAGCAGAACCTGGAACTGGCATTCGCACTGACTCACGACGCGCGACGGGCTGCTTGCGGCCTCTTGCCGGTGGACCCCGCCGCAGAAGCCTGGGGCTCCGCCGAGCTCCAGCGCCGCGCCGTCCGGGAATTCGTGCTGATCAGTCCCGGGGCCGGTTGGGGTGCGAAGCTTTGGCCTGCCGAGCGATACGGCGAGGCCGCGCGCTCGCTCGGACTCACAGCGCTCGTCAATTTCGCTCCGGGTGAGGAGGAACTCGCCCGCGCGGTGGTCGAAGCCGGCGGAGGCGCGGCCCAGGCCATCCAGTGCTCGGTCGGCGAGTTGATCGCGCTGACCCGGCGCGCACGTCTGTTCATCGGGCCTGACAGCGGTCCCATGCACTTGGCCGCCGCTTTGAACATCCCGGTCGTCGCCATCTTCGGGCCGACCGACCCGGCGCGCAATGGACCGCACGGCGCGCGGACAGTCGTTCTGCGAAGCGCGTCGAGCCGGACCTCGTACTCGCACACCCCCGAAGCTGATGCCGGCCTGCTGAGCATCACCGCGGAGCAGGTCACGACCGCAGCCCGCGAGCTACTGGAGTCGGCGCGTGGCTGACTGGGGCCGGTTCGCGCGGCGCATCCGCATTCCGCTGGGCTTCGCCTTCGCCGTGCTCTACTTCTGGCTGGCGCGGCCGGCGTGGATTTCTATCGGTGGAGGCGCTGCCATCGTGGCCGCCGGTCTCGGCCTCCGCGCCTGGGCATCGGGGCACGTCAGCAAGGCGGCCGAGATCACGCAATCGGGGCCGTACGCCTACACCCGCAATCCGCTTTACCTGGGGTCGATCATCGTGGGGATAGGCTTCGCGGTGGCCGCGCTGAGCCCCTGGATCGCCGTCGCCATGGCGGTGACGTTCATGGTCATCTACGTCCCGGTCATCGGCTGGGAGGAACGCTGGCTGCGCGCCAACCTGCAAGGGTTCGAGGAATACGCGGCGCGCGTCCCGCGCCTGATCCCCCGCATGACGCCTGCCGGGGCACCGGGCTCTTTCTCCCGCGCCCGGTACATGAAGCACCGCGAGTACAATGCGTTGCTGGGCGCGATCGCTGCCATCGTCGCCCTCATCCTCAAACTGCAGTTCTTTTAGAGGCGCTCTGAGCACTCAACTGTCATTCCCATTGCGCGCATTCCTTGCTCTTGCCCTGCTGGCGGGGCTGGAGGCGACCGCGCAGGCGCCCGCCGCCCAGCCGCAGCCTTCGGCCACCATCGGCAACCAGGCGCAGATCCACGCGCCCGACCCCAATCGCCGCTGGCCGGATCGGGAGACCTACGTCTACGAAGCGGAGTGGAAGATCTGGACGGCAGGCGTCGCGACCCTGCGCCTCGAACCGGGGCCGAATGGGACGCGGCAGGTAATAGGCACGGCCGACTCCGCCGGCTTCGTCTCGCTGCTCTACACCGTCCGCGACCGCTTCCAATCCAGCTTCGATCCCAGGACCTTCTGCTCGACCCACCTCTCCAAGCACACCGAGGAGGGGTTTCGCCGGCGCGACACCAACATCACCTTCGACTACGGCCGAGGCAAGGCGGTGCTGGAAGAAAAGAATCTGAAGACCAATGAGACCAAGCGGGTCGAGAACGACCTGCCGTCGTGCGCCACCGACGTGCTCAGCGGCGTCTACTACCTCGGCTCGCTGCCCCTCCAGCCGGGCGCCAGGTACAGCCTCCCCCTGAACGACGGGGCGAAGACCCAGATCGTCGACGTCGCCGTCGAAGCCCGCGAGCAAGTGAAAGTGCCCGCCGGGATCTTCCCTACCATCCGGGTGCAACCCGCGTCTTCCACGGGCATGTTGAAGGACCGGGGAAAGGTCTGGATCTGGTATTCCGACGACGCATCCCGCATCCCGGTGCAGATGCGCGCCCGGATGTTCTGGGGCACGCTCACTTTCCGCCTGAAGCGGATCGAACGGCCGCAAGCGAAATAACCGCTTCGTTTACTGGGTGCGGAATCGCTCCTGCATGAGCCGCTGGAGGCGCGGCTTGTAGAGGATGTCGAAGGCGAGTTCCTTGTCGGGGAACATGGCCAGGGCCGCTCGCCTGGTGTTGGCAACCATCTCCGAGGCCTCTTCCACCGTCAGGTCCTCGTCCTGGCTGATGACCGACATCACCATGTTCATCATCATCTGCAGGCGTCGGATCTTGCGCAGTTCTTCCAGTTGTTCCTCGGTGAACTGCGGTTGCGGGTCTTGCGAACGTTCCGGGATCTCCATGGATCGGCCCCTCGCGGCGCGGTAACGCCGTTCCCCCTTCTGCAAACCCGGTCGCCACGCGGGTTTTCGTCGATGACGATGGGATGAGCGCGCCACCTTCCTGGTCGCGCACTCAGCCCGGGTGCTCCCGCGCCTGCGTCGAATCACACAGGGATCGCCTTCGGAAGCCCCGCCGTTGGGCGCATCATACACCGGGTTTTCAAGAGCTTGAGCCGCACCAAAGTGCCCAGGCTGGTGCGCGTGGTAGAATTTCCACAGGCCTTCCTCATGAATCCAGACCTGGAAAAGCTATTGGAATTACAGGGCGTTGACGCCCAGATCGCGCGCCTGACCGCCGAAGTGGCCGCGCTGCCCAAGCGGATGTCCGCCATCGAGGCCCAACTGGCCGGCACCAGGAGCCAGGTCGATAAGGCGAAAAGCGCCATCAGCGCCAACCTGGCCGACCGCAAGAAGCTGGAAGCCAGGATCCAGGACGAGCAGGGAAAGATCTCGAAGTATCGCGAGCAGTCGCTCGCGGTGAAAACCAACGAGCAATACAAGGCGTTGCTGCACGAGATCCAGTTCGCCGAGCAGGAGATCCGGGCCTGCGAGGACCGCATCCTCGAGGGCATGGTCGGCAATGAGGACCTGGAGAAGAGACTCAAGGCGGCCGAAGCGGAACTGAAGGCGGAGACCGCCGACATCGAGCGGGAGAAGATCGAGGCACGCTCGGTCACGGCCAAGGACGAGGCCGAACTGGCGGAGTGGAACGCCAAGCGCGATGCTCTGCGCAACGGGATCTCGCCGCAGCACCTGGCGTACTTCGACCGGGTGGCGGCGGTGCGCAAGACCGCCCTGGCCGAGGCCCGCGATCACAAGTGCAGCGCCTGCCAGGTGATGCTGCGACCGCAGACCTACAACGAGGTCCGCACCAACCAGCAGATCATCGCCTGCGACAGTTGCCAGCGGCTGCTGTACTACGACCCTTCTCACGAGGCCGTCCCCGAGCTGCCGGTGCAACAGAAGTCCAGGCACATGGCCAGCGGGTCGCTGTGGCTGTATCTGTCCGATAGCGGGTACGGCGCCGTGTTCATCTTCATGCAGAACCTCGAGGGGCTCTGCCGCAAGCGCTATTACGACGCCGATACCGGCCGCGCGCTCGATACTGTCGAGGTAGCGAACGCGGACTACAAGCACGCTTTCTCCGGCGAGCTGAGACACGGCCACCGCATGCAGTTCGAGGGTGCGCCGAGCTTCACCGACGAGCAGCTAGCCCCCGAGGCCTTGGCGGACTTGCAGCGCGAGCGCCAAGTGCTGCACCAGGAACAAGCCCCGGCGGCCCAGTAGTCCAGCCCTTTTCCCGACCCCGCCGAACGCGGATGCCCAGCAAGCCAGCCCATCCCGAGCATCCTGTGGTCAAGATCACCGCCAAGGGCGCTTCGCGCCTGAAGGCGGGGCACGTGTGGGTGTACCGCTCCGACATCGAGAACGCGGCTGGGGTTCCTCCCGGCGCGCTGGTCGATGTGCAAGACCATCGGGGACGGGTCGTCGGTTCGGCCTTGTACAGCACAGCGTCGCAGATCACGCTGCGGCTGATCTCGCGCCAGGCCCTTGGCCAGGCTGACCTGCCGGGCCTGCTGGCGGAGCGCCTGCGCGCCGCCATCCAGTTCCGCCGACAGATGGTGAAGGAGACCGACGCGTACCGCGTCGTCTTCAGCGAAGCCGACCAGCTTCCCGGCCTCATCGTGGACCGCTACCACGAAGTCATCTCCCTGCAGGCGCTCACCCAGGCGATGGACCAGCGCAAAGAAGACATCGCGGCAGTGCTCTGGGACGAGCTCGGGCCCGCCAGCATCGTCGAGCGGGTCGACCCACGCATCCGCGAGCTGGAGCAACTGCCGCCGGGGGAGGCTCACCTGCTCCGCGGTGAGCAGACAAAGACCGTCATCACCATGAACGGGGTCAAGTTCCACTGCGACGCGCTTGGAGGCCAGAAGACCGGGGCCTTCCTCGACCAGCGCGAGAACTACGCCGCGGCGGCGCAATACGCCCGCGGCCAAGCTCTGGACGTTTTCTGCTACCAGGGAGGCTTCGCCCTGCATCTCGCCGGCAAGTGCAGCAGTGTCACCGCGGTGGACAGTTCCCGGCCGGCGCTGGAACAGGCCGACCAGAATGCCGGCCTGAACAACCAGGAAGTGGAGTGGATCGAAGCCAATGCCTTCGACCTGCTGCGCGACTACGCCGACAGCGGCAGGCAGTACGACACCGTCGTCCTGGACCCGCCCGCATTCGCCAAGTCCAAGCGCGTGCTCGACGGCGCTCTTCGCGCCTACAAGGAATTGAACCTGCGCGCGCTCAAGATGCTGCGCCCGGGCGGCACCCTGGTCACCTGCTCCTGTTCCTTCCACGTCAGCGAGGCCGAATTCCTGGCCGTGGTCGGCGAGGCGGCCTCAGATGCCGGGCGCATCGTGCGTTTGATCGAGAAGCGCGGCCAAGCGAAGGACCATCCCGTGCTGGTCGGGGTTCCGGAGACGTCCTACCTGAAGTGCCTGGTCCTGCAGGCGATTTAGCAGCTCCGAGTCACATGTAAGATATTGAAAATAAATCATATCAAATTATTGACAATAGCACACTCATATTTTATGCTTCCTTCGTGCTTATGTAGCATCCAAATCATTGAACAACTCAATGGAGGTTGAAAGGCCATGACATTTGTGACTCGTTGGGACCCCTTCCGTGAACTAGGCACTCTGCAAGACCGGATGAACCGGCTCTTCCAGGACTTCACTCCTGGCCGCGAGGACGAGCTCCTGGCGACCGGCAGCTTCGTTCCTCCCGTTGACGTGTACGAGGACGAGCATGGCATCACGCTGAAGCTCGAGGTTCCGGGCGTCGAGCAGAAGGACATCGACGTCCGCCTGGAGAACAACACTCTCTCCGTCCGTGGCGAGCGCAAGTTCGAGAAGGAAGAGAAGGAAGAGAACTTCCACCGCATCGAGCGCCGCTATGGGGCGTTTTCGCGGAGTTTCGCCCTGCCCACCACAGTGGACCCGGAGCAGGTGAACGCGGAATTCGAGAACGGCGTGCTGAAGATCAAGCTGGCCAAGCGTGCCGAAGCCAAGCCGAAGCAGATCAAGGTGAACATCGGCGCCGGCAAGCAGATCGAAGGTAAGGCGACGGAGAAGGGCGCCGGCAAGGCGGCCTGAGCCGCTACGAGTCGCTGGCGTTGAAGGGGGCGTGCTGAAGCCGCCCCCTTGTTTTTGACATCTGTACGGGAACGAATGAAGAGGTAGAGAAATGGCGATCCGTTGGGACAAGTTGACGTTGAAGGCCCAGGAAGCGGTGCAGGCGGCCAACGACCTGGCCTCGCAGCACGGCAACACCGAGCTGCTGCCGGTGCACATGCTGGCCGCGCTGCTGGGCGACCGCGAGGGCATCGTACCGCCCGTGCTGGCCAAGATCGGCATCAACAGCGACACCGTCCGGGCGGAGACGCAGCGCGCGATGGAGCGCCTGCCCAAGGTTTCCGGCGGAGGCACCACGTACCAGGCGACGCTCTCCCAATCTCTCAACAAGGTCTTCGAGCAGGCCTTCACCGAGGCCGACAATTTCAAGGACGAATACGTCTCGACCGAACACCTTCTGCTCGCCATTGCGAGGCAGAAGAAGGACATCGCCGAGCAGATTCTCACGGCGGCGGGTGCGACCTACGACGCGATCCTGAATGCGCTTACCGCGGTGCGCGGCTCGGCGCGGGTCACCGACCAGAATCCCGAGGCCAAGTATCAGGCGTTGCAGCGCTATGCGCGCGATCTCACTGACCTGGCGCGCCGCGGCAAGCTCGATCCGGTGATCGGCCGCGACGACGAGATCCGCCGCGTGGTCCAGGTGCTTTCCCGCCGCACCAAGAACAACCCCGTGCTGATCGGTGAGCCCGGCGTGGGCAAGACCGCCATCGTCGAGGGCCTGGCGCAGCGCATCGTGGGCGGCGACGTCCCGGAAGTGCTGAAGAACAAGCGCCTGGTGGCGCTCGACCTCGGCGGCATGCTGGCCGGCGCCAAATTCCGCGGCGAATTCGAAGACCGCCTCAAGGCGGTCCTGAAGGAGATCGAGGACTCGCAGGGCCAGATCATCCTGTTCATCGACGAGTTGCACACGCTGGTGGGGGCGGGCGCGGCCGAAGGCGCCATCGACGCCTCCAACATGCTGAAGCCCGCATTGGCGCGCGGCGAGCTGCGCTGCATCGGCGCCACCACGCTGAACGAATACCGCAAGCACATCGAGAAGGACGCCGCCCTGGAGCGCCGTTTCCAGCCGGTGTACGTCGGGGAGCCCAGCGTCGAGGACACCATCGCCATCCTGCGTGGCCTCAAGGAGAAATACGAGGTGCACCACGGCGTCCGCATCAAGGATTCCGCCATTATCGCCGCGGCCACCCTGTCGCACCGCTACATCAGCGACCGCTTCCTGCCCGACAAGGCCATCGACCTGGTAGACGAAGCAGCCGCCTCGCTCGCCATGCAGATCGGCTCTGTCCCCGCCGAGATCGACGAGCTCCAGCGGCGGGTCACGAACCTGGAGATCGAGCGCCAGGCGCTGACCAGGGAGAACGACCCGAACTCACGCGAGCGGCTGGAGAAGGTGGAACGCGAGCTGGCGCAGCTGCGCGAACAGATCACCGCCCTGCGCGCGCGCTGGGAGCAGGAGAAGGCCGCCATCAGCCGCGTCCGCGAGCTCAAGGAAAAGATCGAGCAGCTCAAGCAGGAGGAGCAGGAGGCTGTGCGCAAGGGCGATTACACCCGCGCCTCGCAGATCCAGTACTCCGAGCTGCCGCAAGTGCAGCGCGAACTCGACCAGCTCAGCGCCGGCATGGACGGCAAGGCCAAGGCCCACCGCATGCTGAAGGAAGAGGTGGACGAGGAGGACATTGCCCGCATCGTCAGCAAGTGGACCGGCATCCCGGTCTCGAAGATGCTGGAAGGCGAGGTCAAGAAGCTGGTCCACATGGAAGAGCGGCTGCGCCTGCGCGTCATCGGGCAGGATGCGGCGCTGGAGCGCGTGTCCAACGCCATTCGGCGCTCGCGGGCCGGGTTGAGCGACCCGCGCCGCCCGATCGGCTCATTCATCTTCCTCGGTCCGACCGGCGTCGGCAAGACCGAACTGGCGCGCGCTCTCGCCGAGTTCCTGTTCGACGACGAGCACGCCATGGTGCGCATCGACATGTCCGAGTACATGGAGAAGCACTCGGTGTCGCGTCTGATCGGCGCGCCTCCGGGATACGTCGGCTACGACGAAGGCGGGCAGCTCACCGAAGCCGTGCGCCGCCGTCCGTACTCGGTGCTGCTGTTCGACGAGATCGAGAAGGCGAACCCCGACGTATTCAACATCCTCCTCCAGATCATGGACGATGGCCGCCTGACCGACGGCAAAGGACGCACCGTGGATTTCAAGAACACGGTCATCCTCATGACGTCGAACCTCGGATCGCAGCTCTTGCAGGATGCGGCCCAGAAGTACATCGGCTTCGTGGACACGCACGCCAACGGCAAGGCGAAGAAAGAAGCCGAGGACAAGTTGGAGCAGGAGCTGAATCACGCGCAGAAGCTGGTGATGGACGCCGTCCGTGCGCACTTCAAGCCCGAGTTCCTGAACCGGGTGGACGACATCATCATCTTCAACCCGCTGGGACGCGACCAGCTCTCTCGCATCGTGGAGCTGCGGCTCGAGGACTTGCGGCGGCTGCTGGCCGAGCGCAAGATCAGCCTGGAGCTGACCGACGCCGCCAGGCAGGTACTGTTCACCGAGGGCTACGACCCGAACTACGGAGCGCGTCCGCTGAAGCGGGCCATCCAGCGGCTGATCCAGGACCCGCTGGCGCTGAAGGTCCTCGATGGCGAGGTGTTGAACGGGGACCATGTTGTCGTGGATGTGGACTCCGCCACGCGCAAGCTGGCGTTCAAGGTCAGCCACCGCGTCGGGCAGTCCGAGCCGGCGAAGAAACGCTGAGAGCAGCTCACCCTGCTGGGCCACGGAGGCAGCTCCGTGGCCTATTTCTTTTTGTCTTTCTTGTGCTCGGATTTCGGCTTCGGCTCGTCCGACTTGGTCTCCGGCTTGGCCTCCGGCTTTGGCTCGCCCTTCGAGTCGGATTGTGAATGAGCACCCTTGCGCGCGTAGTCGGTCTGGTAAAAGCCGGAGCCTTTGAACTGGACCGCGGGAGCGGCCAGCAGGCGCTCGATCCTGCCTCCGCATTCCGGGCACTTCTTGGGGTCAGGGTCGGAGTATTTCTGGATCTTCTCGAAGCGGTGGCCGCACTTCCGACATTCAAATTCGTAGAGTGGCACGGCAGTGATTGTATGGGCCGTGCTCGCGGACGGTCAATTTAAGCGGGCTTCTGATACCTTTTCTGGGCGATGCGTCCGCGCTTCACATGGCGTCTGCGAGCTCGCTCGCTGGAACTGGGGCCGCGCACCATCATCATGGGCGTGCTCAACGTCACGCCCGATTCATTTTCCGACGGCGGGCGATTCCTCGAGCCAGGCCGGGCCATCGCGCATGGGCTTTGCATGCTGGATGAGGGCGCCGACATCCTCGACGTCGGCGGCGAGTCCACGCGTCCCGGCTCGAAGGCGGTCGAAACAGCGGCCGGGGAGTACACGGGCGTCCCGGCCGAGGAGGAGCTGCGGCGCGTGATGCCGGTCATCGAGGGCATCCGGCGCGAGCGGCCCGATGCGCTGATCTCCATCGACACTTACAAAGCGGAAGTCGCGCGGCATGCCATCGCTGCCGGCGCCGAGGTCGTCAACGACGTCAGCGCGCTGCGTTGGGATCCTCAGATGCCCTCGGCCGTCGCCCAGCTCGGCTGCGGCGCGGTCCTCATGCATATGCGCGGGCGCCCGCGGGAATGGCGCAACCTGCCGCCGCTCAACCATGCAATTGCGCTGGTCTCTCGCGAGCTGCGGGAGTGGAGCGACGCAGCGATCTCGGCGGGTATTGCCCCGGACCGCATCGTCCTCGATCCTGGCTTCGGTTTCGGCAAGAGCTTCGGCGAGAACTACCCCCTGCTGGCCCACCTCGACGAGCTGCACCAACTGGGCTTTCCCCTGCTGGCCGGGACCTCGCGAAAGTCTTTCATCGGACGCACTCTCTCGCGGAACGGCCAGGACGCGCCCCCCGATGCCCGCGAGCACGGCTCCCTGGCGGCGACGGTCGCCACCATCCTCAAAGGCGCGCACATCGTCCGCGTGCACGACGTCAAGCCCGCGGTGGATGCGGCGAAGATCGCGGACGCCATTCTCTCTGGCTAGAAGGCTTTTTCCGAATCCAGCAGGATGGTGACCGGCCCGTCGTTCACCAGTTCCACGTCCATCATCTCCTGGAAACGCCCCGTCTGGCAGCGCAGGCCCGCGGCCCGCATCTTTCCGACAAAATACTCATAGAGACGCCGCGCCTCGTCCGGACGCGCCGCCGCGTCGAACGAAGGTCGCTTGCCGCGCCTGACATCGCCGTGCAGAGTGAATTGGGAGACCACCAAGACCGCGCCACTCACCTGCGAAACGTCCAGATTCATCTTCCCGTTGTCATCCTCGAAGATGCGCAAGCCCGCGATCTTGTCGGCGAGATAGTCGGCCGTGGCCTCGCCGTCGCCCTGCCCCACGCCAAGAAGTACCAGCAGACCCTTGCCGATCTCGCCCACGACTTCGCCGCCGACGCTCACCTTGCATCGACTGACGCGTTGCACCACCGCTCGCATGCTCACCTTTCCAGCAAAAGCACGTCAGTTTACACGCACCGGTGTCGTCGGACCGCCGTGGCGCACGTTCGAGCTTTTGGTTTTCTCTCTATCTCGTCGTGCTCCGACCCTTTACAATCGCCCGTTCTCTTTTCCGCTCTCAAGGAGGAACGATGCGACACCTGCGCGCCTGCGTGCGCCTGGCCATGCTGATGCTGTCCGCACCCGGCATGATCGCAGCCCAATCCCAGCCGTCCACCGGACACAACGAGGTGCTGATCAAGAACGGCACCATCCTGACCATCACTCACGGCACTATCAAGAACGGGTCGGTCTACATCAAGGACGGCAAGATCGCCGCGGTGGGCGTCGGCGTTACCGCACCGCCATCTGCCAGAGTGATCGACGCCACCGGCAGATTCGTGATGCCCGGCATCATCGACGCGCACTCGCACATCGCGTTGCGCGACGACGTCAACGAGGCCACCAGCCCGGTCACGCCGCAGATGATGATGCTCGACGCCTTCGACTACACCGACCGCAATATCTATTACACGCTGGCCGGAGGGGTCACGACGTCGCTGTTGCTGCACGGGTCGGCGAACATGATCGGCGGCCAGAGCGTCGTCATCAAGCACAAGTATGGGCTGGGGCGCGACCAATTGCTCTTCCCGGGCGCGCCACGCTCCATCAAGTTCGCCAGCGGCGAGAACCCGAAGCGCGTCTACGGCGGCCGCCAGCAGCTTCCTTCGACGCGCATGGGCAACTTCGCGGTGCAGCGGCAGGCGCTGGTCGAGGCCCAGGACTATATGCGCGAATGGGACGACTACGACGCCAAGGTCAAACGCGGCGACAAGGACGCCAAGCCGCCCAAGCACGACCTGAAGCTGGAAGCGCTTGCCGACCTGCTCCGCGGCAAGATGTTCGTTCACCTCCATTGCTACCGCGCCGACGAGTTCCTCACTGAGATCGCCATCGCCAGGGAGTTCGGCTACACGCTGCGCAGCTTCGAGCACGCCCTCGAGGCATACAAGGTGGCCGACCAGATCGCCGCCGCCGGGATCGGCATTTCCACCTTCGCCGACTGGTGGGGCTACAAGCATGAAGCCTGGGACGCCATCCCCTGGAACGCCGTGATGGCCATGCGCAAGGGCGTCAACGTCGCCATCAAGAGCGACTCCGAGGACTTCGCCCGCCGCCTGAACCAGGAGGCCGCCAAGACCGTCCGCTATGGCGGCGCGACGGAAGATGAAGCGCTCAGGATGGTCACTCTCAACGCCGCGTGGAATGTCGGTGTGCAGGACCGGGTCGGCTCGCTCGACGTAGGCAAGGACGCCGACATCACCATCTGGAACGCGCACCCGCTCTCCATCTACGCCCTGGTGGACGTGGTGCTGATCGACGGAGACGTCTTCTTCGACCGCAGCTTGCCCGGCCTGGGCACACCGTACTACAAGGAGGGCCAATGAAGCGCGCGATTGGATCCGCCCTATTCGTGCTGCTCGCTTGCTGCGCGTGGGCCCAGACCGTAAAGCCGGCGGCAACGCCCACCGCCACCGCCCTCCGCGGCGGCAAGATCCTGACTGTCTCCCACGGCGTGATCGAGAACGGTACGGTTGTGATGGAGAACGGCAAGATCACGGCGGTCGGCGCTGCCGCTTCGGTGGCGATCCCGAAAGGCGCCCAGGTCGTGGATGTACACGGCATGACCGTCTATCCCGGCCTCATCGACTCCGAGAGCCGCCTCGGGCTGACCGAGATCTCCGCCGAGAACATGACCAACGATTACATCGAGCCCAGCGACGAGATCTTTCCTCAACTACACGTCTGGGAGGCATTCCACGCGGAATCGCAATTGATCCCGGTCACCCGCGTGAACGGCGTCACCAATGCCATCGTGGCCGCCGGCTGGACCGACACCCTGCCCGGCCAGTCGGCGTTCATCCAGCTCGACGGCCGGTCCGCCCACGATATGCTGCTGGTCCGCGACATCGCCCTGCCCCTGAACTTCACCGGCGAGCAGCGCCGTAACGAATCGTGGGAAAAAGCCAAGTTCCCCTTCACCCGTATGGGCATGGCGGCGCAGCTTCGCCAGGCATTCGTCGACGCGCGCGACTACCGGCAGAACTGGGCAGATTACGAGAGGAAGAAATCCGAACCGCAGAAAGACGACAAGAAAGATGAGAAGAAGGGTCCGCCGACCCCGCCCAAGCGCGACCTCAAGCTGGAGGCCCTGGTCCCCTATCTCGACGGCAAGAAGCCCATCGTGCTGGCCGCCGAGGAGCCCGGGGACATCGAGACCGCGCTGGAGTTGGCGAAGGAGTTCAACCTGCGCGTCATCCTCAACCATGTCGAGCACGCCAACAAGCTGCTGGACATGATCGCGGCCACCAGGTTGCCGGTCATCATCGGGCCCATCTACGAGCGGCCAAAGCAGGGCGAGCGCTACGATTCGGTCTACCGCATGCCGGCCGAGCTCCAGAAACGTGGCGTGAAGCTCGCGTTCGCTTCCTACTCGTCGCACGATTCGCGCAACCTGCCCTACGCCGCGGGATACTCGGTGGCGTTCGGGCTGCCTTACGAAGAAGCGTTGAAGGCGATCACCTTGAACGCGGCGGAGATCTGGGGTGTCGGCGATCAACTTGGCTCGCTCGACGTCGGCAAGACGGCGAACGTGGTGGTGGCCACCGGCGACCCGCTCGATCCCAAGTCCGACGTCAAGCAGGTCTACATCCAGGGCCGGCCCGTCTCCATGGAGACGCGCCAGACCCGCCTGCGCGATCAATACTCGAAGTAGCGTCCTTTAGGCTCGGCGCGATCGGTTGTACCGCGCGCCGGGCCGTCCTCCCGCACTTGCAACGTCCGACTCGAAACTAGAAACTAGAAACCAGAAACTAGAAACTGCTTTCTCATGCTCGAACTCTCGACCCCGGTCCAGTACGTCAAGGGCATTGGCCCCCGCATCGCCGAAGCGCTGGCGGCGAAGGGCGTCTCCACGGTCGAGGACCTGCTCTACTATCTGCCCTTCCGCTACGAAGACCGGCTGAACCCGCGCGGCATCGGGGAACTCCGGCCCGGCGAGATGGCCACCATCATCGCGGAGGTGCGGACCTTCGGCCTGTTCTACGCCCGCAACGCGCGCTTCTGGATCGCCCAGCTCACCGTCGGCCAGGGACGCGATGCCCTGACCTGCCTGTGGTTCCGGGCCGACTACCTGCGCGACCGCTTCAAACCCGGCCAACTGGTCGCGTTGTACGGCAAGGTCGAGCAAAAGAAGAAGGGCAAGGGGATCCAGATCATCCAGCCGCAGTTCGAGATTATCGGCGAGCCGCCTGGACCCGGCGAGGAGCCCGATCCGGAGGGACTGGCCGCGCAATCGCTGGAGGTGGGGCGCATCGTGCCCATCTACGAGGCCGCCGGCAAGCTGACCACGCGCTGGTTCCGGCGCGTGATCCACGGCGCACTGGCAAACCTGTTTCCGGAACTCCCCGACGGCCTGCCGCCCGCCATCATCCAGCGACACCGCCTGGCGCCCCGGCGCGAGGCCTTCCAGGTCGTGCACTTTCCCGAGGCAGGCGAGGCCTTCCTCGATCTGCTGAACGGGCGCACGCCGGCACACCGCCGCCTCATTTACGAGGAGCTGTTTTTTCTGGAAGTCGGGCTGGAGCTGAAGCGACGTCGCCTGCGCCAGCAGCCGGGTATCTCGTTCGAGCTGAACGAACGGGTTCGCGCGGCCATCAAGAAAATCCTTCCATTCCATCCCACCAACGCGCAGAAGAAAGTGCTGCGCGAGATTGCCGACGACATGGCGCGTCCCTCGCCCATGCGCCGCCTGCTGCAAGGCGACGTCGGCTCCGGCAAGACGATCGTGGCCCTTCAAGCCGCCATCATCGCCATCGAGAACGGCTTCCAGGTGGCCCTGATGGCGCCCACCGAGATCCTGGCCGCGCAACACTACATCTCCGCCCGCCAGATCCTGGAGAACGCCGGCTACCGCGTGGTATTGCTCAGCGGCTCCATGGAGGACGACCGCAAGCGGGCCATCCGCCGCCACATCGCGCGCGGCGACGTGCAACTCGTCATCGGCACCCACGCCTTGATCCAGGAAAAGGTCGAATTCGCCAGGCTCGGCCTGGTCATCGTGGACGAGCAGCACCGCTTCGGCGTCATGCAGCGCTTCAAGCTGATGAAGAAAGGCGAACTCGATCCCGACGTGCTGGTCATGACCGCCACCCCCATCCCGCGCACGCTGGCGCTCACCCTGTACGGCGACCTGGACGTCAGCGTGCTCGACGAGCTTCCGCCGGGCCGCACGCCCATCGTCACTCGCCGTGTCTCCGACGAGCGCGCGCCCGAGGTCTGGGACTTCGTACGCAAGCAGGTCGCGAAAGGGAACCAGGCGTTCGTTGTCTATCCGGTGATCGAAGAGACCAAGCAGGACGAGCCCGCGCTGGTGCTTCAGCCCGACCTGCTCGAAGTGAAGCCCGCCGCCGAGCTCAAGGCCGCGGTCAAGATGTACGACGAGCTGCGCAAGAAGATCTTTTCCGATCTGCGCGTCGGTCTGCTGCACGGCCGTCTCGACCCCGACGAAAAAGAGCAGGTCATGGCGAAGTTCAAGAAGGGCGACATCGACGTGCTGGTCTCGACCACCGTCATCGAGGTCGGCGTCGACGTGCCCAATGCCAGCGTGATGGTCATCGAGCACGCCGAGCGCTTCGGCCTGGCCCAACTGCACCAGCTCCGCGGGCGCATCGGCCGCGGGGCCGCCAAGTCGTTCTGCATCCTGATGACCGGATCGAAGATCTCGCCCGAGGGCGAGCAGCGCCTCGACACCATGGTCCGCACCACCGACGGCTTCGAGATCGCCGAGGTGGACCTGGCGCTGCGTGGCCCCGGCGAGCTGGCGGGCACCCGCCAGGCCGGAGTGCCCGAGTTCCGCGTCGCCAACCTTGTGCGCGACCGCGAACTGCTGGAGCTTGCCAAAAAGGACGCCGCCGCCCTGGTCAATGGCTCCGACCCGCAAGTCTCCCCTGACGACAAGGCGCGCGCCATGGCTCATCTCAAGGCCCACTGGCAGCGCCGCTACGGCCTGGTCGAAGTCGGGTAAACTAGGCCGCACGTGAAGAGCCCGACCAAAGCCGAGCTCTACCGCAAGCTGCCCGCGGTGGACGATGTGCTGAAGCTCGAGGCATTGGCCGCTCTGGTCGAGCGCGAGGGCCGAGCGGCCGTCACCGAAGCTGCCCGCGACGTGCTGGCTGCTCTGCGCCACGAGATCTCCGCCGGCCACCTGGACGCACCCGCCACCGACCTGGCGATCAGCGGTATCGCCGAAGCGGTCGAGCGCCGCCTGCGCCAGTCGCTCTCGCACTCGCTCCGTCCCGTGATCAACGCCACCGGCGTGGTGCTGCACACGAACTTGGGGAGAGCGCCGCTGGCGCGCGCCGCGGTCGAGCGCATCGCCGAGATCGCGGCCACCTACTCCAATCTCGAATTTGAGATCGAGGCCGGGAAGCGAGGCAAGCGCGACCTCCACGTGGACCGGCTCTTTGCCCGGCTGCTGAATGTCGAGGGCATGACCGACATCTCGACCATCGTGGTCAACAACAATGCCGCGGCGGTGCTGCTGGCCCTGAACACCCTCGCCGACGGCGGCGAAGTCGTGGTCTCGCGCGGCGAGCTGGTGGAGATCGGCGGCTCGTTCCGCATCCCCGACGTGATGTCGAAGTCCGGCGGCGTGCTGCGCGAGGTCGGGACCACCAACCGCACCCGCCTCGCCGATTACGAGAAAGCCATCAACGAGAAGACCCGGCTGCTGCTGCGCGTGCACCGCTCCAATTTCCAGATCGTCGGCTTCACCGAGCAGCCCAAGCTGGAGGAGCTGGTCGCGCTGGCCCGCAAGCACAAGCTGAGAGTGCTCGAAGACCAGGGCAGCGGCGCGCTGTTCGACCTGCGTGCGGTGGGCGTCAACGGCGAGCCCGTGGTCGCCGACAGCCTGCGCGCCGGCGTCGACGTGGTCACCTACAGCGGCGACAAGCTCCTGGGCGGTCCGCAAGCGGGCATGCTCAGCGGCAAGAAGCAGGTCATCGCCGAGATCCGCTCCAATCCCATGTTCCGCGCCTTGCGGGTGGGCAAGCTGACCTACGCCGCGCTGGAAGCCACGCTGATGGCCTACATCCGGCAGGACCACGATGCCATCCCCGCGTTGCGCATGATGCGCCTGGCCCCGGACCAGGTCGGCAGGCGCGCCGAGAACATGTCCGCCCGGCTGAGCGCGAGCGCGCCCAAGCTCTGGATCGCGCTGGTGCAGGGCGTGTCGGTGCTGGGCGGAGGTTCCGCGCCCGGCGCCGCGCTGCCCACCATCCTGCTGGCCATCACCTGCCACGACCTCAGCGCCGACGAGCTCGCTACCCGCCTGCGCGGCAACGATCCCGCCATCATCGCCCGCGTCGAGGACGGGCGCGTCCTGCTGGACCTGCGCACGGTCTTCCCCGAACAGGACGCCGCGGTCGCCGATGCCCTGGTCCGCGTCTCAACATAAGAGAAGTCCGCCACGGACACACAGGGAACACAGGGATCCCTTCGTGAGCTTCGTGTTAAGTTAACCAGTTCCCATGATCGTCGGCACCGGAATCGACATCATCGAAGTCCCGCGCGTGGCGGCGGCCATCGAGCGCTTCGGCGACCGCTTCCTGCGACGCATCTACACCCCCGGCGAGATCAAGTACTGCCAGTCCAAGCGCAACGCGGTGGAGCGATTCGCGGCGCGCTTCGCCGCCAAAGAAGCCGCGCTGAAAGCCATCGGAACCGGGTTGAGGAAGGGAGTGGCGTGGATCCAGGTCGAAGTGCGGCGCGAGCCCAGCGGCCGCCCGACGCTGAACTTCTCCGGTGCGGCGGCTGCCCACGCCAACGCCCTCGGCATGAAGCGCGTCTCGCTCTCCATCTCCCACACCGCCCAGCTGGCCATCGCCAAAGTCATCCTCGAGGACTGACCTGCCCCCAATGACCGAATCCGCAGTCCTTCCCGACATCGCTGAAAGGGCCGTAGTTCCGCCGGTCCGGCTGCTGCTGCTGGGCGTCGGCCTGGTCAGTCTTGCCAGCCTTTTGCTCGAGCTGGCACTCACCCGCCTGTTCTCGGTCATCCTGTTCTACCACTTCGCGTTTCTGGCCATCTCCATCGCCCTGCTTGGCCTGGGCGCCGGCGGCGTGTTCGCCTTCCTCACCCGCGGCTGGCTGTCCCGCTGGGGCACTCGCTCCCTGGGCTCCGCACTCTGCGCTCTGAACTCCGTGCTCATCGTCGGCGTGCTGGAGGTCGTCCTGCACGTGCCGGTCGCGCTCGACCTCAGTAAAGCGAACTTCCTCCGCCTGACCGTCCTTTACCTGACCGCCGCCATCCCGTTCTTCTTCACGGGTTTGTTGTTCTCCATCGTCTTCGCTCGCGAGACCTCGCTGATCACGCGCCTTTACGGCGCCGATTTGCTGGGCGGCGCCGCCGCGTGTCTTGCGGTCGTGCCGCTGCTCAACTGGCTGGGTGGGCCGAACGCGGTCGTTTTTTCCGCCTTGCTGATGGCCGCAGCCGCCATCGTCTGGGCCGACACCGCTTACAGCCGTCACCATGCGACAGCGCTGGCGGTCGTCCTCATCCTTCTGATCGCCGCTAACTACCGCGGCCGCCTCATCGACATCGTCTACGCCAAGGGCGAGCGCCGCGACCAGCCGTGGATGCTCTGGGCGCGCTGGAACGCCATCTCCCGCGTCGAGGTCGACCAGGTCGGACAGTCCAGGTACATCGTCATCGACGCCGATGCCTCCACCGCCATCATGAACGTGGACCCCAAGCGCTGGGCGGAGCAGCTGGCCCCCGCGCAGGGCGCCGATCAAGTCGGACACGACCGTGACCAGGACGAGAACGACCAGGGCGAGGGCTACAACTGGAAGAAGGACCTGATGTCGGCGGCCCCCGCCATCGCCAACGTGCTGCGCCCGCATGGCGACTTCGCCATCATCGGTCCGGGCGGCGGCGTGGACGTGCTCCGCGCCGTGGCCAACGGCAGCCCCAGCGTCACTGCCATCGAGATCAATCCCCTCATCGCCAACAGCATCATGCGCGGCAGCTACGCCGATTACTCCTACCACCTCTACGAACAGCCGCAGGTGCACATGCACGTCGGCGACGGGCGCTCCTGGATCCGCTCCAGCCACGACCGGTACGACGTCATCCAGATGACCCTGGTGGACACCTGGGCCTCCACCGCCGCCGGCGCTTTCGCGCTCAGCGAGAACAATCTCTACACGCTCGAAGCCTTCCGCGAGTACTTCGACCACCTGAAGCCCGACGGCTTCATCGCCATCACCCGCTGGGAGTTCGCCAAGCCGCGGGAGGCGCTGCGGGTGGTCATGCAGAGCATCGCCGCGCTGGGCAGAAGCGATCCTGCGGCGGCTCAACACTTCATCGTGGTCAGCGATGGAGAGCTGAACGTCGATGGCCGCCCGGTCCTGGTGCTGGCCAAGAAGAGCCCGTTCACGGCGGAAGAAGTCCAAAGGGTCAGCGCCCATCTCCAGGGCAACCCGAATCTTCACGCTTTGTATCTGCCTGCGCGCGATCCCCATGAGACGCTGGCCGGAAATGCGTTCCAACGGCTGATCACTTCGGATGGAGGATTGTTCGGCTGCAAGTCTCCCCGTGGCCAGTTCGTTTGTTTCTATCCCTACGACATCACGCCTGTCACCGACAGTGACCCGTTCTTCTTCTTCACCTTCAAGACCGGCGACGCTGTGACCCACGTCCTCGAAGGCTCCGGCGAAGGCATGGACTGGAAGAACAACCTGGGCATCGTGGTGCTCGGCATGCTGCTGGTGATCGCCATCGGCGCCGTGCTGGCGTTTCTCATCCTGCCCTTGGCTCTCCACTCCCGCGCCCGCCGCGCCGGATTCGTGCCCCTGCTCTACTTCGTGGCCATCGGCTTGGGCTACATCCTGGTGGAGATCACGCTCATCCAGCGCTTCGTCCTGTTCCTCGGACACCCGACCTACGCGCTGACCGTGGTCGTTTTTCTCATGCTGCTTTCCAGCGGCGCGGGCAGCATAGCCTCCCGTTTCTGCCTCGCGCGGACCCGGAGCATCCGGGTGGTGCTGGCGCTCATCGTCCTGGGCATCCTCAGCTACCTCTACCTGCTGCCGCGGATCCTGACTTCGCTGGTCGGCCTCGACTTCTTCCTCAAGCTGCTGCTCAGCGGACTGCTGATCATCCCGCTGGGACTCGCGATGGGCATGCCCTTCCCCACCGGCCTCCGGGCGCTGGCCCAATCCCCCGCCGGGCGTCCGGACCCGGACCCCCAGGAGGGCGCCATCGAATGGGCCTGGGCGATGAATGCCGCCTCCAGCGTGCTCGGATCGGTGCTGGCCATGGTGGTCGCCATCCACTTCGGACTGAGCGTCACCCTGGTTTGCGGCGCAGCCGCCTACTTGCTGGCGGCGATCTTCACCGCCTCCTGGCGCCCAGCAAGCAATTACTGACTCGCCGATTCCGTTCTGCTATGATGCGGCGCTCTGCATTTCCATTCGGTCCCTGGGCCCACTGCCGGTGTGCCCGGACGAAGATCATGGGGGCGAGGTGCCTAGTCAACAACAGGTCAGGTGGTCGCAGCTCCGCGTCGGCATCACCGTTCTAGCTGCCAGCGTCGTGCTGGCTATTCTGATCTTCCTCATGACCGGCTCCGTCGGCCTGTTCACCAAGAAGATCCGCTTGCGCTCCTACTTCGAGAACGCCGAAGGTGTGCGCGTCGGCGCCCCCGTACGCCTGGAAGGCGTGGACATCGGCAACGTCATCAGCATCCGCGTGGTGGACCGCCCGCTCACCCCAGTGGAAGTCACCATGAAGATCAGCACCCGCTACATCCGCGGCATCCACAAGGATTCCAAGTCCGTGTTGAGCACCGCCGGCGTGCTGGGCGAGACCTTCGTGGACATCAGCAGCCGCACCGCCAAAGGACCGCAGGTCGCCGACAACGACGAACTTCAGACCGAGACCCGTCCTGACATCAACGACATGGTGCGGGCCAGCCAGAGCACCTTGCAGAACATCGACGTCCTGGTCAAGCGCGTGGACCGCATCGTGAGCACCATCGAAAGTGGGCAGGGCTCCATCGGCAAGGTCATCAACGATCCCGAACTCTATAACCGCCTGAACCAGACCTTGTCCGAGATGCAGCACATCGCCGAGCAGATCACCTCCGGCAAGGGCTCCATCGGCAAGCTCATCAACGACCAGGAACTCTACGACAAGCTCAATGCCTCCATCACCAAGGTCGATCGCATGGTGGATGACATCGACAAGGGCAAGGGCACTGTCGGCAAGCTGTTGAAGGATCCGGCCCTCTATGACGAGGCCCATGCCACCATCGCCAAGGCCAACCAGCTCATGGCCGACATCAACGCCGGCAAGGGCGCGATGGGCAAGTTCACCCACGACGAGGAATTCGCCAAGAAGCTCGATAACAGCATCACCAACCTCAACGCGCTGCTCAACCGCATGAACGCCGGCGAAGGCACGGTCGGCAAGCTGTTCGTGGACCCCTCGCTCTACACCAACGCCGACCAGATGATGCTGGAGACCCGCAAGCTGGTGCAGGCCGTCCGCGAGAACCCCAAGAAGTACCTGACCATCCGGTTCAAAGTGTTTTAGGGCGAGCCTTCGAAAGATGCCATCCTGACCGAGGCGCCGCGACGGTTTTTTTCGCGCCCGGATCTGGGCGCGTCGCGGCGCAGGGTCGAAGGACCCCTGCTCTCACGACCATCTGGGTGTTCATCACAGCTTTGTGGCTGCCGCCGTTCCAGGCATGCGGGAACGGTCTATACTTGTCGGTTTTCACTTCCAGCGCCGTCGGCGCAAGGAGCCCCAATGCGTTTCGTCCGTATCCTTTGCTTGTTGCTGATCTCATCTTTTGCTTTCTCCCAGGAGAAGCCCGCCGAGGCGCAACCCGTGCGCATGAAGAGCTTCGACCTCGACGCCATGGACCGCACAGCCGACCCATGCCAGGACTTCTACAGCTTCTCCTGCGGCGGCTGGCAGAAAGCCAATCCCATCCCGCCCGACCAGGTGCGCTGGGGACGCTTCGAGATGCTGCGCGAGTACAACCGCGCCATCACCCGCCAGATCCTGGAGAAGGTCGCCGCCAAGAAGAGCTATGCCGACTCCAACGAGCAGAAGATCGGCGACTACTACGCCACTTGCATGGACGAGTCGGCCACCAACGCCAAGGGCCTGGCGCCGGCGCAGAAGTATCTGAAGGAGATCGACGGCATCAAGACCAGCCAGGACCTGGTCCGCGTGGTGAGCGACCTGCATCGCAACGGCATCGGCGGGATGTTCGTGTTCTACCAGCGGCCGCAGCTTCATAACGCCATGGTCAGCGGAGGCTGGGCCGACCAGGGTGGACTGGGGCTCCCCAACAAGGATTTCTACACCAAGACCGATGACAAGTCGGTCAAGCTCCGCCAGCAGTACGTCGCGCACGTCGGCAACATGCTGAAGCTTCTTGGCGTGCCGGCGGCCGAGGCCGCAACCCAGGCGCAGCAGATCATGGACATCGAGATGAAGCTCGCCAACGCCTCCATGACTCCGACCGAGCTCCGCGACACCACCAAACGCGACCACTGGATGAAGGTCGCCGACCTCCAGGCGCTTGCGCCGTCCTTCGCATGGGACAAGTACTTCGTCGACCTCGGCGCTCCCAAGTTCACCGAGCTCAACGTGGGGAACCCGGAATTCTTCAAGACCCTGGACACGATGCTGAAGTCCGTCCCGCTCGAGCAGTGGAGGACGTACTTGAAATGGCATTTCGTTCACAGCCAGGCCGATGCTCTCCCGACCGCGTTCGTGGACGAGAACTTCAACTTCAGCGGCAAGGTACTGGGCGGCGCGGAGCAGAACCTGCCGCTCTGGAACCGCTGTGCCCGTGCCGTGGATGGCGACCTGGGAGAAGCTCTCGGCCGCTATTACGTGGATGTGGCCTTCGGCGGCAACGCCAAGGAACGCACGCTGAAGATGGTCCACGACATCGAGAACGCCATGGAGCAGGACCTCAAGCAGCTTGACTGGATGACCGACGAGACCCGGCAGAAGGCGCTCGCCAAGCTGCATGCCGTCGCCAACAAGATCGGCTATCCCGACAAGTGGCGCGACTATTCCACGCTGAAGATCGTGCGTGGCGACCGGCTCGGCAATTCGCTCCGCTCCAACGACTTCGAGGTCCACCGCCAGCTGGCCAAGATCGGCAAGCCGGTGGACCGCACCGAGTGGGGCATGACGCCTCCCACGGTGAACGCCTACTACTCGCCGCCGCAAAACAACATCAACTTCCCCGCCGGGATCCTGCAACCGCCCTTCTTCGACAACGGCATCGACGATGCGGTGAACTATGGCGCCATCGGCGTGGTCATCGGCCACGAACTGACCCACGGCTTCGACGACTCCGGTTCCCGCTACGACGGCGACGGCAACCTTAAGAACTGGTGGACCGACAAGGACAAGGCCGAATTCGACCAGCGCACCGGCTGCATCGCCGATGAGTACAGCGGCTTCAGCCCCATCGAGGGCGTGAACCTCAATGGCAAGCTCACGCTGGGCGAGAACACCGCCGATAACGGCGGCGCCCGGCTTTCGATGATGGCCCTGAGAAGCAGCTTCCACGGCCAGGAGCCGCCGGCCAAGGACGGCTTCACCGCCGAGCAGCGCTTCTGGATCGGTTTTGGGCAGGTGTGGTGCGAGAACGTCCGGCCCGAGCGCGCCCGCACCCTGGCGCTGATCGACCCGCATTCCCCTGGGCGTTTTCGTGTGAACGGCGTGGTGCAGAACTCCGCCGATTTCCAGAAAGCGTTCCACTGCAACGCCGGGCAGCCCATGGTCAGCGCCAAGGCCTGCCGAGTGTGGTAAAAAAGAAGTATGAAGGACCGTCGGAAAGCTCGTCGCGAGAAAGTGAAGGACCGCCGCAAGAATCCGCGCGATCCCGATCATCCTCTGACCCGCATCGAGAATGTGACCTACCACGTCATGCGCCGTCACGAAATGCGCAAGGGTGGCACGGTCCGCTGACCTTATCCTGAGACAAGAAAGGCCTGGCGTGAGCCAGGCCTTTATTCTTCGTCGCGCGATTGCGCCTCTTGCTAGGCGGGCGCCGGCACTGCGGCAGGCGAGGGAGCCGCGGACGCGGACGCCTTCTTCACGACCTCGGAGCGCCGCTGGTTCACGGCTTGCAGCAGCGCATCGCGGTTCTTGTCCCACAGCTTCTGGACGTCGGGGGAGAATCCGGCGATCGCCCACGGCGCCTTGCCCGCGATGGTGACCAGGAGCTGGTCGATCTTCTCCTGCTTGTCGTCGATCTGCACCATCCGCCCGGTGCTGGCGCACAGAATGGCCGCGTACGTCTTTCCGGTGGGGATGAAGTTGACACGATGCTGTGTCACCTTCTTGTAGACCCAGACCACGTCATCAAGATGCATGATGCTGGCGCCGAAGGTGTGGGGCGCGATGACCCATGACTTGGTCAGGATCGCCTTGCCGAGCTTGCCGCTCGACTGCGCCACCTCGGAGTCGATCTGCTGGCAGGCCATCATGCCGCCGCGGTGCTGGAGCTGGGTGACGATGGGGCTGGTTTCCGGATCGGCGGCGCGCTGCATCCACTTCTTCAGGTTCCAGGCCGCGAGCAGGATCGACGGCACGCCAAAGATCAGCAGCAGCCGTCCATCGCTCTTGTACTCGATGGTGTCCAGCATCACCGGCATCAGCGCCTGCCG
>Ga0335082_10000830_pt1 | contig 32302 bp, 24 predicted proteins | sample Lox_Sample_41_FD_206718 | JGI IMG/M metagenome (GOLD analysis project Ga0335082, IMG submission 206718) | Soil microbial communities from Loxahatchee National Wildlife Refuge, Florida, United States - Lox_Sample_4.1 | ecosystem: Environmental > Terrestrial > Soil > Wetlands | place: USA... | reverse complement strand
TCTCAACAGTGACTCGGCTTGAGCCCCGGACGCCGCACCAACCGGAAAAACTTAAGAAGTTGTCAAAGAACGAGTTTGTTTTTACTCCTTCTATTTTCTACGTCAATGAAAATTACGCCTTTGTAACTACTCGTATTTTCAGTCGAGTGCACGCCGTTCACAGGGCCATGCCGCAAAATGGTGCAGCCACTCCATTCATTTTTTCGCAAGGCCATGCCAGACTTGGCGTTCCGAATACTCGCGCGTTGGATCATCTAGAGTAGAGCGATCGATCCTGTAAGAGAAGATTGTGAAAATCCAGCAAATGTCGCTACTGACGAGGAATTTGACTGCGTTACTAAGACTCCAAATTCGTTTGGCAAAGGTTCGGCATGCGACTCTCAATGCGTCATTTGAGTGAATTTACATAGAACCTTTTGCATTCCTGTAAACGCCGTCCGTTTGGGGGGCGGCGTTTTTTGCAGTCGCGGAAATATAGCGCGTGCATTGGCTTTTTTCAGTAAGGGCGAAGGGTATAGTCTGTAGGCAAGGCAGGCCGATGTCTCTTTCGCGGTTCAATCCGCTGTTACTGATCCTCCTCGCAACCGCGTTCAGTGGTCCCCAGCCAGTGCTCGCGCAAACCGCGACCGGAAACGGATCCTGGACATCAAGCAGCGAGCAAGGAAGCGCTGACGGCAGCATCAATCCCACGCGCACTACAGTGAGTCATGCAGGCTCTGCCGATCGGGATACAGACCGGACGTCTGTGGAGCGCCTTGGCCCCGATGGCCGCTATATCCCTTATTCGGACACTGAGAAGGAATCCGTTCGCATTAATGACACGACTGTTCGCACCGTCGAAAAGACCTTTGGCAGAGATGCCGATGGGCGCAGAACTCTGATCCAGGAACGGCAAGAAGAGACGCGAAGTCTGACTGGCGGCGCGAGGCAGGTAACACGCACACTTTCGAACCCTGATGGCGATGGCAAATTACAGGTCGTGCAGCGAGAAGTGGAGGATTCCAAGCTGGTCAGTCCCGGCGTAATGGTGACCAATACGACTTTGATGATGCCTGATTTGAATGGAGGGTTCTCGGCAGCCGTACGGACGGAGGGACGTGAGATCCGGAGCAATGACGGCACGATTGAGTCGACGAAAACCACCCTCATTACCGATGGGACCGGAGGTTGGAAGCTAAGCGAGGTGCGCGAGACGAGCAGCAAGCCAGGAGATGGCAACGTGCGCACCAAGGAAGAACGTGTGTCGCGGCCAGACGCGGATGGGAAACTGGCCGAGGTCGAGCGCACCGTCACGAAGCAGTCGCAGGAGAGTTCGGGAGAGAAGCACGCAACTGTTGAAACGTATTCGACGAATGTTCCGGGCGTGGCTGGAGACAATGGCCTGCAACTTGTTCAGAGGGAAACGACAGTTCAACGATCATCGGCCACTTCGAAGAGCACGGTGCGGCGAGTTGAGCAAGCCCGACCCGGTGCTGTCGGCGAAGGACTGCAACTTACGCAAGAGGCGATAGACATCGTACGGCCCAACGCAAGTGGCACCGCAGAGCAAACTCGCACCATTCTCACGACGGATTCCAACGGACGCATGGGGCAGGTTTGGGTGGATACGGGGAGGACGAGCGATCCTGCGGCGGTTACGGTAGACACAAAAGCTCCCGTGAAACCGGCTAGCAACGCCAAGTAAGAGATCCGACCCTAGCGCACTTCGACTCCTTCGTCGACCAAATGCTTGTCGGATTCGTCGGTTCCCGTCAGTTCGAACGAGTTCGTAATCGCGGCCTTCCCTTTTTCCACGCTGGTAATGACGTAGGAACAGCCGATCCAGTGGGCTTCTTCGTGATCCGTCTTCGACCAGTGGGCTGGATGGTCCGGGTGGGAGTGATAGAAGCCCACGATGTCCTCGCCGCGGTCGCGGCCTTCGCGTTGAATGCGTACCAGTTCCTTTGGATCGATATTGTAGCGGTTGTGCGCGGAGTCAGTACGGGTGTTACCGCATTGGGCAGTGCTGGTGACCGTACGAGAGCCCGCGTCATCGAAACGACCCAAGAGCACGCCGCAGCATTCGTGGGGATAGGTTTCTTCGCCGTGCTTGCGGATGGCATCGTAGTCGGGGCGGGTAAATATCAGCATGATCTTTTTCACCACGGAGTCACTGAGACACGGAGAAAGCAAATAAGAGAAATGATTTCTCCGTGACTCCTTGGTGGACTAACCTTCGGTCCAGAATCTCTCGCTCAGGTATTTGTCGCCAGAGTCGCAGAGGACTGTCACGATCACTGCTTCCTGATCTCGTCGAAGCGACAGGTCACCTGCCACTTTCAATGCGCCAACGACCGCGGCGGCGGAGGAGATTCCTACCAGCAGTCCTGCGGTACGGGAGAGCCGTCGCGCCATGGCGTAGGCATCTTCTGTCGCGATCTCGATGTTGTGGTCGGCCAATGCCGGATCATAAATCTTGGGAACGATTGCGCTGGCCATATGCTTGGCGCCTTCGATCCCATGGAAAGACGAATCCGGCTGCAGAGAAACGCACTTTACGGCGGGATTCAACTCTTTCAGGCGGCGCGTGGTGCCCACAAAGGTCCCGCTCGTTCCGAGCATCGAGACGAAGTGGGTGAGTTGTCCCTGGGTCTGCTGCCAGATTTCGTTGGCCGTCGCGTGGTAGTGGGCTTTCCAGTTGGCGTCGTTCGAATACTGGTCAGCGTAGAAGTACTGATCAGAATGCGCGGCCGCGAGCTGGCGGGCCATGCGGATTGCACCATCAGATCCGTCGGCGGGATTGGTATAAATAATGTTCGCGCCGTAGCCCTGCAAAATCTGCTTGCGCTCGCGAGAAACATTCTCGGGCATGCATAGCGTGACAGGGAACCCTTCGGCAGCGCCGAGCATCGCATAAGCAATGCCGGTGTTTCCGCTGGTGGCGTCGAGCAGAATTTTGCCGGGTACCAGCAGGCCTTGGCGCCGGGCTTCGGCAACGATATTTGCGGCCGCGCGATCCTTTACGGATCCCCCCGGGTTATACCATTCGGCCTTGCCCAAAAGTGTCACACCGGGTAGTTCGCGTGTGAGCGCATCCAGGCGCAAGAGGGGGGTATTTCCGATGCGCTCAATAAGTGTATGACCAAGCGTATCGCCAAGGCTGGCGCGCGTTTCAAGAGACATTGGAGGTTCGGTGCAGGAACGCATCGCGGCGGTTTTGGTTGAGCCAAACGTCATTGTTGAAACTCGATCGCCATGACCAACGTAATGTGCTATGCAGCCAGAAACAAGGTATGTAGTATCTCTATTAGATGAGTAAGATTCGCCCGGCGATGCAGCTCATGTAAAGTTACTCCCGGTTCTTATATTGCGCATCTCATTAGACGAGCGAGCGCCGGCAAGGAAAGGTTAGCAAAAGGAAATGGCAAAAGAGACACAATCACGGACCTACGAAGAAGCGCTCTCGTGGCTGCGCGACAATGGGTTCGACACCACCGACGCACCGGGGACAGCGGCCCGCGTATTCCTGCGGAAATACAACGTATCGGCCGCGATCCAGAAGACGCCAGAGGACGGTGTCAAGATCTTCGCGTATCCGGGATACCTGATTGGCAGCGAGATTTCGAAGCTGGTGAACCGCGGATACCAGCAGTTCCTGAAAACCTCAAAGAATGAAGTTCCGGCAACGGCGGAGCAGCTAAAGGCGCTCCAGACATTTTCTGAAGAACTGAAGATGGCTTTAGGGCTACCGAGCCTTTACAACGAGTCTTTGGGCACGGTGAGCGAGGCGTATCAGTACGACCGGGTTCAGGACCGGGACAAGCCAGCTGTGGAGCGTCCGAAGCGGCCGTGGGAAGTGGCAGGCAAAGAAACGGCTGTGGCCGCCAAAAAGGGTCGAGCGTAGAAGAGCAGGTTTTGAGGTTTCAAGGTCCCCTCGGTCATGAGGCCGATCAGATACTTTGAGACCTTATTGTTTTTCCGGCTGATTGAGGTCTGGCGATGCCGGCATCTTCCCTGCAACACTTTCATCGGATTTCTCGTGCAGTTCTCTCACCTTCGTTAGTTCTCGCTCCGCCTCTGCTTTTTTTCCTTGTGCCTGATAGAGGCGACTCAATTGATAATGCGCGTCGGGTTGTGCCGGGTCGAGTTTTACAGCCTGATTTAGAGCAGCCTCGGCTTCGCCGTACTTTTTCTGCTGGAGATAAATCGCCCCTAAATCCACATAGGGTATACGGAGATCCTTCTTGGCTTTGATCGCCTTCAGCAGCAGCGGCAGCGCTGGTTCCGGGTCATTATTCTTCCACTCCACATCTCCCCAATAGGCCAGAGCGTGGGCACTGCTGGGATCGATTTCCAGTTCGCGCTGGAATTCCTGCTTGGCTTTGTCGTATTGCTGCGTCTTCCAGTAGAGATATCCGAGGCCGAAGTGGACGTTCGGCTCACGGGGCGCAATCCGCGCGGCGGCTTCGAATTCGGCAATCGCTTCTTGCGACTTCCCAAGCCCGTCGAGGGCTTCGCCCATCAGGACATGCGTAGGGGCTGAATCTGGACTCTGTTGGAGGAGCTGCTTGAACTCCTGGCTGGCACAGTCCAGTTTCTTAGCCCAGAGGCAGCTTTGGGCCAGCATCTGATGAAGTTCGGCGTTGCTGGGATCGGCTTGGCTGGCGGGCTCGAGATACTGAGATGCGAGGTCAAACTTCTTTGCGCCGTAGTAGCTCATGCCAAGGAGTGTCTGAGCCTGTGCACTAGAGGGATCGGACGCGAGAGCCGCTCGAAACGCGGTAGCGGCGGCATTGAATTCGCCTCGCTTGAACTCTGCCAAGCCAAGATTCAATTGCAGGCCGGGCATTTTGGGATTCAACTTCAGCGCTTTGCGATAATCGGCGGCAGCCTCAGCGTATTTTTGCTGCCTCGCCAGATCCAGGCCCATGCTGGCGAAAGCTACCGCATCGTTGGGATTGCGTATTGTTACGGCTTTCCACGCTTGTGTGGCCTCGGCCCATTTCTGCTGCTGCTCGAGTGCCAGAGCATCGGCGGGACTCTGCGCTTGTGCGTTTGGCTCGAACAGAAATGAAGCCGCGACTATGACTGAGATCCACCTGTTCATTGCTAAATACCAGCAACAAAGCACTCCGGGGCCAAAGTGCACGACAGAGCTTCTTTCGCCCCCTGCGGGGCTTTGCTCTCGCATTGCATTCTTAACCCACGGCTTGCGCCGTGGGCTGCATTCTCTCGCCGCTCCGCGGCTGCAACGGACAGACCGGCTAAAGCCGCCGTGCCTTCTGCCCGCTAGTCTATCAAGCAAAATTGAGGACAAGAAAAAACCGCCCGCAACGGGTGCGTTGCGGGCGGGGTGAGCAGTTGGGGTTCAGATCAGAAGTACAGCTTCAAACCAAGCTGAATTTCGCGTGGGTCGTGAGCCGACGTGACCGCACCGAAGTCGCCGTTGGTGAAAGTGTTGCTGACGTTGTTGAACTCGGTGTGGTTGAAGGCGTTGAAGAATTCCGCGCGGAATTCCAGCTTGCTGCCGCGAGTCTCGCTGAAGAGGAAGCTCTTGAACAGCGCGAGATTCCAATTCTGGCGGCCAGGACCACGGATGCTGTTGAATGGCAGGTTACCCCATGTTCCAGCTACCGTCGGCGAGAATGCGGACGCGCCGAACCAGCTCGTCACAGTCTTTGGGTAGCTAACGCTGCCATTGACGTTGGGCCGGTTATCGGCATTGGGAATGATGCTGCTGATGTTACCAGTGCCGGCGAGCGACCCTGCGCACTTTACAGGATCGTTGTTGGCTCCCTGGGCACAGTTCTGAATACCGCCTTCCGAGATATGGATAGGCTCGCCCGTTTGCAGAGCAACGATACCCGACACTTGCCATCCGCCGACAGTCGACTTGAGCAGCTTGTTAGAGCTGTTCTTCAAGAACGGAATGTCGTAGATGAAGTTAACGAACGCGATTTGCGTACGATCCAGGCCAGATGGGCCGTTGTCGTAGTGCACATCGTAAGGGTTGTCAAAATTGTTCAAGTCCCCCACACCGTTGTTGCCTGTCGCTGGGTCGATTGCCCGAGACAGGGTGTAAGCCGCCTGAAGTTGCAGGCCATTCCGAATCTGACTATGAACCTGAGCCTGGAATCCATTGTAGTGCGAGCTCTGTATATTCTCCGTCTGTTTGATGGAGTGGAATCCCAGATACGGAACGCGCGTGTTGTAGTCCGCGTTGTTATTTGCGAACAACGCGGTGATGTTGCTGGAAGTGGGCAAATCCGTTTCGAGATAAGCGTTCTGGTTGCGGTTCTGGTTGCCAACATACTGGAGTTCCAGAACGGTGCGGGCCGAGAGCGCATGCTGCACGCCAACGCTGTACTGATAGCTCACCGGAAGTTTGTTGTTCACTTTGTCCAAGCCGGTGATGCTAGCAACCGTAATCGGCGCAACCAGGGGTTGACCGTTACTAAGTTGCGTGCCGGGATTTTCCATTTCGATGTTGCTGAAGTTAATGTTCGTGCTGAAAGGCACGTTGGGACCGGCATTGTACATGTCGTTGCCCTGGATGCGTTCGTACATCATGCCAAATCCGCCGCGGAGAACTGTTTTGCCTGATCCGGTTAGATCATATGCAAAACCGAGGCGAGGACCGAACGCCGCCCAGTGATCGTTGACAAGGCCTTTGGGGACCCCAGGAGTCTTGCCGGGGATGCCAATCCCATTCAGATAGAACTGGGTGCCAGCCAGGATTGGATTGGGACTTGTGCCCAAGCCCGGGCTGTTGGGTGCAATGTTGTTGCCGGCTGCGTCAGCAAAGATCGGAGCGTCAGCCGTATTGTAGAGGTTCGGATAGAAGTTGCCCATCCGGTTGTTAGATTCATACGTATGCGGTGCGCCGTCCCAACGCAGACCGAGGTTCAAGGTCAGACGATTGTTTACGCGCCAGTTGTCTTGAACATACGCGGCCCAGGAAACGTTGTTCCACTTACCACTGTCTTGTACGGCCAGCTCGTTGTAGCCGGAAGCGGTTCCCAGCAGGAAATCAGCGAAGTCGTTGCCGGTGAAGTTGTTGTTGAATGTGAAGGAGCCCTGGGTATTTCCGAAAAGGTCCTGGACCTTCTTGTAAAGCGCCCAGCTGCCGCCCATCTTGATCTGGTGAGCACCCTTCGTCCATGAGATGTCATCACGGACCTGATAATCAACTGCCTTATTGTTCCACGGCCAGCTCGCGTTCGTGTAATCCGTATTGTTGTAGCCCGCCAGGTGGATTTCGGGAATGCGATTGTCGTTGTTCGGCCCGCTGAAGATGCGGTTCGACGTGAATCCGCTCGGACGCGCGATCAGGTTGCTGGGCAGAATGTTAATTTGGTTGCCGTTCTCGTTGAACGCGACTTCGTTCAACAACGTCGGGCTGATGACGTACGTGGTGTGAACCACATAGCTGTATGACGGATTGCCAAACGTGTTGCTGGCGGTTGGGACATTGTCGCCGCTCCACATCGATGTTCCGAAACTCTGCGCGATCTGCTCTCTCAAATAGTGACCGTACACTGAGAACTTGCTGTTGAACTGATGGTCAATGCGAACAATCTCTTCCTTCACGCTGGTGGGGACATTATTCCCGCCCTGGAAGACCGGATTGCCGCTGCTGTTCACTGCATTGTTAGCAGGGAAGATGCCGGCATTCAGAAGAGCCGTCGCATTGGGATCGATCATGCAGCTCGGAATCGTGTGGTTCGGGAATGGATTGCCCTGAACGATTCCCGTCGGTGCGGCATTGTTAGGACAATTTCTGAACAGGTACGCCGCGCTGACGTTGGCAGCGGACGGAACGGTAGGCGCTGGACCTCCTGCCACGTCGCCCGTGTACCAAGCGGTATCGGGAACGGTCTGGTTCAGTGTCTGACCCTGAATCAGCCGCCGCCATTCCATGTTGTAGAAGAAGAATGTCTTGTGCTCACTCTTCCAGAAATCAACCGGGCCGCCAACGTTGAAGCCGAATGTGTGGAACCGGAGTTCGGCGACTTTTGCGGGTGCTGGGTTGAAGTAGTTGCGGGCGTCAAGCGCGTCGTTGCGCAGGAACTCCCAGGCGCTGGCGTGATATTGCCTGGTTCCGGACTTGATGACGGCCGTCATGGTCGCCGCGGACGACAAGCCATATTCAGCGCTGTAGTTCGAGGTCATCTGGCGGAACTCAGCGATTGCGTCCATAGACGGCATCACGTCGGATCCACCTGCGCCGCCGCGGTCAGAGCTTTCTGAACCGTCGAGAAGGTACAGGTTGTGGCTCTCGCGCATTCCGTTGAAACTCACGTTGGCGTCGCCGCCAACTGGAGTCGGAATCTGGAAATCGCCCTGACCGCTTGAAGCGCCGGGCGTCAGTGAAATCAGCGAGTACATGCTGCGACCATTGGTCGCGAGCTGCGAGATCTGCTGACCGGTGATCAGGTCGCTGACTTCGCCAGTGTCCGATTGAACGGCGATCGCGGCCGCTTCCACCGTCACCTGCTCCTGCGCGCTTCCGACCTGGAGCTTAAAATCGATACGACTGCGGTCGTTGACGGCGAGGACGATATTTTTTTGCTCGGCGACTTTGAAACCGGAGGCTGTTGCTCGAACGGAATAGCTTCCGATGTGAAGGTCAGGTACGACGTACTGGCCGTCGTTGCTTGTCGTCAGGGTACGAGACAGGCCAGTGTCATTGCTGGTAACGGTGATGTTGACGTTGGGAACAGCTGCGCCTGATGGATCAGTAACGGTGCCGACGATCGTGGCTTCCTGAGCCAAACCCTGAGCGGCAAAGAGCACAATAACTGCCGCAAAGAGAAGCACATAGCGTAGGTCGCAGCGTTTCAGGAAACGGCCGAGACTCCCGGCGTTCGTGGGCGAGAGGGATTTCATTTGCCAGCCTCCAGAAAAGCGATTGGGACCGGGCTGTTGTCACAGGGAACGGCCCGGGGACTCCGAGAACGTTTACGGTGTTACATTGAGGGAATCCCTGTTGTCAAGCACAAAATCGATATTCGGGTGAAGTATTGGGGGCTCTGAGCGCGTTTAATGCGTGTTTTGCGCAGGTCTTTGCAACCGTTGGAGGAGTTATGAATGGTCCTCTCGGCGAAAAATCCGCTTCCGAAGCGCAAACCGTAACCGTTAACGGGCTGCTGCATGGTGAAGATCGCGATTGTGAGGCTGTTTCAATAAGTGCGCTGTTGTCTCTGCACTACCGAAGTTCACCTCCTCGTCAATGAGCCGTACAGGCTGTTGTTGATGAAGTTGGTACGACCCGGAATTTTCTGGAATCTATCTGGGGATTAAAGCACTCGCGGGTTGCGGACGAGCTCGTTTAGTGGCAACTCCGCCGAAGAGCCTACGAACGCGTTGCTTGTGATTGAATAGTGGTTTGGCTCCCTTGTCGATCTGCCGCAAAGTTGTGTCACTCGTGCTGCTGATGTTTTCTTCGGTTTCCGTGGTGGCGCGATCTGAAGCCCAATCCGGGCAGAATCCCAAAGCCGCGGGAGTGGCAGACACCTCCGAGAGTCCGATCCGATTTGCATTTCAGACAGTTGACTTCAAGCTCGACAGTAACGAAAGCGCAGAACGCCACGCGCCCGAGACGATGGCGGGCGGAGTGGCGGTCTTCGATTACAACAACGACGGCAAGCCCGACATTTTTTTTACCAACGGGGCTGACCTCAAAACGCTGAAGAAGGATTCTCCCAAGTACTACAACAGGCTTTTCGAGAATGACGGCAAGGGACGCTTCACCGATGTGACGGAAAAGGCAGGGCTGACTGGCACAGGTTTCGACACGGGCGTTGCCGTTGCGGATTACGACAACGATGGATACGAAGACATCTTCCTGGCCGGCGTGTATCGCAACACGCTTTACCACAACAACGGGAACGGGACCTTTACCGATGTCACATCCAAGGCAGGACTCAAGAAACCTGATCTGGAATTCGGTCCACTCTGGGCGGTTGCCGGCGCTTGGATCGATGTCAACGACGACGGGCTGCTTGATCTCGTCGTCATCAACTACTTGAAATGGGATTACGCACATGAGCCTGAGTGCAATGGTTTCGGGCACCGAGATTACTGCCATCCAAAGATGTACAAGCCCACACCGAATCAGCTTTTTATCAACAACGGCGATGGAACATTTCGCGACGCGTCGGTTGAGGCTGGCTTCCGCAAGCATCCCGGAAAAGGCATGGGCGTCGCGATGGCGGATGCGGAGTTGAATGGCCGAATGGACTTGATCATTCCAAACGACAAGCTGATGAACTCTTATTACCGCAATCTAGGCGGCGGAAAATTTGAGGAATCTGCGTTCGAGGAGAACGTTGCGCTGCGGGAAGATGGCGTTTACATCTCCGGCATGGGAACAGATTTTCGAGATCTCGACAACGATGGATATCCCGACATCGTGATCGTCGCGCTCGACGGAGAGACATTCCCGATTTTCAAGAACACAGGCAAAGGGGGCTTCACGGAAGTTACGCGCGAGAGCGGCATGACGAAGTTGAGCCTGCCCATGGCGGGATATTCTCCGAACATTGCAGATTTCGATAATGACGGGTGGAAGGATATTTTCGTCTCACGAGGCCACGTGCAATCGCTGTTATCAACCAATCTGTCCATCGAACAGCCAAATACTGTTTTTCGAAACTTGGGTGGAATGAAGTTTGCGGCGCTCACGGCTGAAGCTGGATTCACATCGCAACCTCCTTCACGGCATCGTGGCGCCGCGGTGGGCGACCTGAATGGGGACGGCAAGCTCGACGTGGTGGTGAATGCTCTGAACGCTCCGGCGGAAATCTGGATGAATCAAAGCCCTGGCACGAATCACTGGATCGAATTCAAGCTGCAGGGCACGAAGAGCAACCGCGACGGAATCGGGGCGCACATTAAGGTCGTGACCAAATCGGGCGCACAGTATAACCACATGACGACAAGCTCGGGATATGCATCGTCAAGCGCAGTTCCCGTACATTTCGGTCTTGGAACAAATGCAACTGTCGATCTGGTGGAGATTCACTGGCCGTCAGGTGTTGTGCAAAAGATGAAAAATGTGGCGGGGGACCGAGTGGTTGCTGTGAAGGAAACTGCTCAATAGAGCTCGATAAGGTATGCACATCAAAAGCGGGCATCTATGCGATGCCCGCTTTTATTTGGAACGAGAGGCCGTACTACTTTCTTCCCGAGAACAATCCCGGCAGAACCTCGGTGCCTTGCTTCTGGACGGCCTGCAAAGCGGTGGGATTCATCCCCAAGGCCTGCAGAACTGTGGGAGCAATTTGCGCCGTTTGCACGGGAGTGGTTACGGTGGAAGCTCGAATACTTGGGTTGGCCACGAGAATCATGACGTTCGTGTCATCGTGCGAAAATCCGCCATGTTCCGCGAGTTTCTTCGAACTTCCCGAATAGGTCACACCGACATTCGGAGAGACGATAATGTCCGGCGTGCGCGAATCTCCATTCGGCGGAACACCCGGAGCGTTGAAGATTTGATTCAGAGACTGTCCCCAGAAGATATGCCCGATGCCGGCTACGTTCGCCGAGGCGGGCGACTGGGTTTCGAGGATCTGAACTTGCGACGCCGCCGTGCACGATGGGGTCAGCCACAAGAGTGAGATGTCGTCTTCCGTCGGACCGATCTGTCCACCAGCGTTCGACTCGGAAGCCGGCAGGCAGGCGTCAATCAACTGACTCGGCGAGGTCGTGACCGGACCAGATGATGTGATACCCGTGTAGCGCTGCGAGTCGATCGGGCTCTGTCCGTGCTTCGCCGTGATAATCACGAGTGTCGAATTAGCCAGTCCCTGCTTCTGCAGTTCGGCCATCCAAAGCCCGATGGAGGCATCTACAAACTGGATTTCATTGAGGAGGAATGAGGTCGGTGTCCCGGTCGCGTCAAGATATCCGCCGCTCCCAACGTTCTTTTCGATCAGTTTCTGAGCGACGCTTACCGTCTGGAAGTTCATCCCGAACAAAGTGGGAACTTGCGTCTTCGCAGAGCGGTTATGGTTGAAGCCGTCAATCTCATTGAGAATCGCATGCACCTTCAGGGTGTCGTAGCACTGGATGTTTTGGAAGCTGTTCGTCCAGGCGCTGAGGTCCGCGTTGGGATCGGGAATTGGGCTGCAAGCCAATCCCAGAGGAGTCTTCACGCCGGGAAGCGCCACGACGGTGGAGTTGATCTCCGGCGAATAGAAATCATTCAGATTGGAGCCATCTCCGGGACCAGCGACGGAGGAATAGGCAGGATGCTTGTCGGACCATGCGGTGTAGCCGCCGGCAGCGTGGACCACTCCAAAAATCGTGTTGGCACGCACGAAGTTCCATGGATAAACCGGAGCACAGTTGTTAAACGGATCGCGCTCCAGTTTGGTTGGATCGATCGAGTTGATGCCTCCGTCGCCGTTCTTCGTGCTGATGCCGTCAATGCCGTTCAAGAACGTCTGGTTTCTATCGATGCCCTCTTCGTATTCAGTTGTAGTACCGTTCGCCTGATTCGGAACGCAAGGTCCGCCTAGCAAGCCGTTGCCGGTTGCATTCTGCGGAGGAGCAAGCACGCGATCATAGGCAACGTCGTAGAACGCTCCATGAAGACGGGGAGTTCCGCCGGTGACGATTGTCATCAGACCAGGAAACGAATCTGAGGGACGGGACGTACTGGTGTCGAGATAATTGACGGCCTTCTGGCCGAGCCTTGCCAGGTTCGGGCAGTAAGGCTCGCCGTTGTTGACACCGCTCACACCCTGGGAGCAATTGAGATAGTCCACAGCGTGCATACCATCAATGCTGACGAGCAAAACGTGCTGAATGCGACTGGGTTGGGTCTGTTGTGCTGAAGCCTGGGCCATTGCCTCCGACCCCAACGAAGCGGTCAGAGCAATAGCAGAGGCAAGAATGGATAGAGACCTTCTTGTCATGGGAGAGATTCCTCCATCTTTTGTGTACTGATCAGCCGAATTTAACGGGGGAATATTTCTCTTGTGTTACGCGAAGATGAATTTGTTTTCAGAAATAACTGTGGAAATATTGCTGAGCGACGGCTGTGGGCGGGGGATTAGGCTCGGTGGGGAAGAGTTTGGGCGAACCAATGTGATCGGCTCCCTGCTCCAAATAGAACACAGCCACACGCACGTGCGATCACGACGCGAGGTTGCGCAGTGCCGGATAAACCTTCCGATAGGTCTGATACGCGTTCTGCATCGTCGCCGAATCTTTCTGATTCGGAACGACTCGCTTGGCGACACGCACAATCGCGTCGCAGGCCTGCTCGACCGACGACCACTCCTTCGCGCCGGTACCTGCGAGAATTGCGGCGCCATACGCTGCACCTTCTTCGGCGGCGACGATCTCCACTTCATGGGCGTATACGTCCGCCTGAATCTGACGCCATAGAGACGAGCGAGCACCGCCCCCACCTAGACGAATCGCAGTTACCGGAACGTTCATTTCTTCGAAAATCGTGAACGTATCTTTCAGGCTGAAAGCGACACCCTCAAGAATGGCGCGGATCACATGCGCGCGCGTGTGCGAAGCTGTTAGACCGACTAAGGCGCCGCGGGCGTTGGGATCGAGATGCGGGGTACGCTCGCCCATAAGGTACGGAGCCCAAATCGCGCCCTCGCAACCCGCTGGCGCAGAAGCAGCCTCTTCAGCGAATACATCGTAGGGATCGCGCCCGTCTTTTTTCTGCATGCCCGGCGATGCGGCCCCGAAATTATCGCGATACCAGCGCAATGAGAGACCGGCCGCTTGCGTTACGCCCATTACATGCCAGCGCCCCGGAATTGCGTGACAGAAAGTATGCAACCGTCCGACCGGATCCATGGCGGGACGATCCGTGGAGGCAAAGACTACGCCGGAGGTTCCGATGGTCGCGCTTACCGCTCCAACTCGCGCAATCCCCATTCCGACAGCGCCTGCTGCTTGATCCCCGGCGCCAGCGACAACGAGCGTTCCGTGACGCAAGCCGGTCGCTTCAGCGCCTGCTGCGGAAACGTTGCCGCATACTTCCGGAGATTCGAACAAAGCCGGTAAGAGGTTCTGATCGATTCCGGTTTTGGTCAGAACTTCCTTGGACCAGCGGCGATTGGCGACATCGAGCAGAAGGGTGCCAGATGCGTCGGCCATGTCGATGGCTCGCTCACCTGTGAGGCGGAATCGAACGTAGTCCTTTGGCAGCATGACGTGTCTGACGCGATCCCAGAGTTGCGGCTCGGTGTCGCGGACCCAAAGGAATTTGGTCAGCGTGAAATTTGTCAGGGGAGGGTTGCAGGTTAGCTTGATCAGTGTGTCGCGGCCAAAGACCTTCTCTAGTTCAACGCACTGCGCTTCGCTGCGCTGATCGCACCAGATCAGGGCTGGCCGAACGACATCATCGGAACCATCGAGCAGGACCGCCCCGTGCATCTGACCAGAAAATCCCACGCAGCCGACGTCTTCCGCGCGCACGCCTGAGCTCTGCAGAGCCTTACGGACAGCGTCGCCGCATGCTTTCCACCAATCACGGGGATCCTGCTCGGCCCAACCCGGGCGGGGGCTTGCGAAATGCTGGTGTTCCGCGGATGCGGATGCAACAAGATTTCCCTGCGCGTCCATCACAAGCGCACGCGTGCCGCCAGTACCGACATCTATGCCTAGGTAGTTCATGATTGCGTCTCTCGGGTGTTGCTGGGCTATGCGAAATCGTGCACTTGCTGCCGCGTTTCTGCCTTCGCGATGTGCTTCTCAGATTCTTGGGACTGACGCCGCAGAAAGAAATCCAAATTGCCGCGCATGACCAGGTGGGGCGCGAGAGCGACTTGATGGGATTGGCGGCCGCCTTCAGCCAGAAACTCGTGCAACATCCGCAGCGCCATTTCTCCTTGCGCACGAGGACGCTGGTAAATAGTGGCGATGACGTTTCCGGAGCGAATATAAGGCACCAGGTCCGGGAATAAATCCGTCGTGATGATCGTCAACTTGTCGAGGATGTTGGCGTCACACGCAGCTTTCAGGACCGGTATCGAAGCCTCGGTTGTCACATAGATGGCAGTGAGGTCGGGACTCTGCTCAAAAAGCTTGCGGCACTTGCGATAAGCTTCTTTCTCAATATCGTGATCTTCGATGGGTTTCAGCAATTGCAAGTTCGGGTAGAAATCCTTCAGCGTGGATTCGAATGCGGCAAACTTCTCGGCATGTTCCGTGATCGCCATATCGAAGACAGTGATCGCAACGGAACCTTGCTTCGGTCCGATAAACCTGCCAATCAAGTCCGCCGCAATGGAGCCGCTGGCGAGAGTATCCACCGAGACAATTCCAAGTCTCCCGCTATTCGGTGCATCGGTCGCTACACAGACCACGGGAATGCGAGCGCGAGATGCACGGCGAATCCAAGGGCGTAGTGTTTCCGGCCGACTCGGAAAAGTGATAATGCCGTCGACCTTGTCCTGGATAGCTGATTCAAGCGCTTCCTCTTCGCCTTCACCGAGGCTGGGAGTCGTTCGAAATTCCACTTCCACGTTTTCGAGCAGAATTGCCTCGGCTTCTTCGCGAATGCCCGCGCGAACCTCATCCCAGAAGGAAGTGGTCCCCTTCAATGTATTCACGCTGATCCGAAGGGTCTTCTTCGAGGAGAGATATCGGGCAGCCAGATTCGGCCTGTAACCGAGAGTCCTGGCAACTTGAAGCACGCGCGCCTTGGTAGCGGGGCTTACTCCCGGGTTGTCATGCAGAGCCCGGTGTACGGTGCCGATGGATGTCCCCAGAGACTTGGCGATGTCACTGAGCGTGGTGGGAGGTTTTCCCATGTGATTGGCCTGCTTCGCGGCCGGCCGAAACAGCCAGCAGATGTCTTCCGGAACCCAGTAATTGAGTGCCCGGAACCGTAAACGTTAACGGAAGTCGGCAAAATGCGCAAGCGGCAGAGTCACATGTGCAAAATTCCTGGGCAGTGACATCTGAATAGCAAAGAGTGCCCAGGCGGAGGAAAACTCAGCGTGTGAAGTACGTTCAGCAGCCGACATGTTCATTGGTGGAGTAGTAGTTGGCCAACACGACCCGCCTTGTCGGGAATTCCCGACGTGCGATATGCCCAGTTGCAAATCGCGTCGCGCCACTTGATGGCTTCTCCCGCCTGGAACTCAAATCGCGAGAGTGTATCGCGATACCGATCTTCGTCGATGTGTCCAGCCAGTTTCTGCCAGCGCACAACGAACTCCTGCGCTCTTGCTGCGCCATCATAGTGCGAGTCGTAGATGTGCTGGATCACCGTCTTCCCGGAATGCAGGGCGTAGGTCCAAGGAACATGGTGAAAGAACAGGAGCAAGTTGTCTGGACAGGCAGTGAGTGATTCGTAGAGCTTCTGCACTTCCGGTGGATATTGCCCAACATAGCCGGTTCCGGTCGCGACAGTACGGTCCATGCCGATGCCATCGTGATCGGCGCGGTGCCACTGTCCCCAGCCATTTTCTTCAGAGGACTCCGGCCCGGGATCGTAATGATTGCCAGTTATGTTCGTCAGCGTGCCCGCGCCGAGCGGACCCGTATAACTCTCGTACACCGGCCAGGAATCGAGTTGCAAGTTCGAAATCGTCTGCACGACCAATGGATCGTTTCCGAAGGTGAGCCGCGTCCATTCGTTGATGATCTGCTCCGAGCTCAAGTCAGGATTCCACGCAAGGCGTCCGAAGCCATAGAGATTGGCCATCGCCAAGGGGCTGCCGAGCCAAGTCTCATTGAGACCAACATTCGCAACGCCGACGAATCCTGTGAATGGAGTATCAGGATTGGCACGCGAGACGATTTCTTTTATGTGCGAGGGCTCTCCGACAAGAACGTGCATGTCGAAGTCGAGCACTTCCTTCCACATCGGCGCAAGAAAACAGAGTTGCCTCTGTTGACCGGTGTATTCCTGAGTGATTTGCAACTCGATCGCCTTGTTCGTGAATTTCAGATCGCCGAAAAGAGGAGAAGCCGGCTCGCGCACCTGGAAGTCGATTGGGCCGTTCTTTATCTGAACAATGACGTTGTGGTCGAACTTGCCGTCGAGCGGATGGAAGTTGTCGTATGCGGCCTTAGCGCGATCGTTTTTCAAATTGCGCCAGTCGAGATGGTGGTTGTAAACAAAAGCACGATAGAAAACGACGCCGCCGTGCGGATTCAGCGCGCGGGCAATGACATTGGCGGCGTCAGCGTGAGTCCTTCCATAGGCCGAGGGACCAGAGCGGCCTTCGGAATCAGCTTTTACGACGAAACCGGCAAAGTCCGGAATCTCGCCATAAATTTCATCCGCCTTCTTTTGCCACCAGTCGACGACCCGCACATCGATCGGATCGAATGTGTCGGGTCCACTAATGACTTTCGGACTGCTGAGGTCCACTGATAGAGCGAGTTGCACTCCCCAGGGACGAAAGACGTCGGCTATCCGGCGTACCTGCGCGATGAAACCGGAGTCCAGCACTTGGGGAGCCGCGTTCACGTTGTTGATGGTGCAGGTTGTGATGCCAATCGAAGCAAGTAGTCGAGCGTATTGGCCTGCTCGGGTCAGATCATCATGGACCTTGCCGTTTTCGAAGAAGATCGAACGGCCGCCATATCCGCGCTCAACGCTGCCGTCGAGATTGTCCCACTGATTGACCCAGCGTATGCGGGCGGCGGGATGCTGATTTTCGTCGAGATGTGAGATGCTTTCACCCTGTGCAATTTTGCGCAGCAGTGCGAAGGCACCGTAGAGCACTCCACGATCGTTAAGCGCGGTGATCAGCAGGCATTCAGAATTCTTTACCTTTACTGTGGTGATCGAATAGCCATCGCCAATCAGTTTCTCGTTATGAGAGATGCCCGGGGAAAGCGTTTGAGCATCTTGCAATGTTGCAAGCACAATCGTGGTTCCATTGACGTTGGAGGCGGCAGCTAGAGTTCTCCCTGTCATCTTCGGAATGCCGATCAGCAGTTCTCCTTCGGCAGTCTTCAAAATCGGGGAGTCGCCCAAAACGACGACTTGGGATGGCAGACGCTCATACTTTTTTGCGGTTGCAGGTTCTAGCGGCGAATAGCGTAACCACGCATCAAGATCGGTGGCTGCCGGCGCGCAGGTTACCAGGCTCAGCATGCCGAGCCATGTGAGGAGAACCCTGGAAAATGCAGTGTTCATCAGGAGGATAGTGCGAAAGCAACGATTGTATTCCCACGAACGCCGCTCGATTGCTCCAGTTTCTCCACGAGTTGCGATTCAAGGCCCTCCGGATCAGGAACCATCTCGCAAGCCGCGATTTGCTCGTCGGTCGCTCCATGGAAACACAATTCGCAAACCCCCAAGCCATCTTCGGAACGCACCGGAGGACCGAACACTCGGCAAGTCATCGGCCTATGGTCGTATAGCTCGCAGAGCCCGTTGACTGGGTCGAGAGCGGGACACGGCTCGTCGTTCGCGAAATTTTCGAACCGTTCTACGCCACGTTCGCTCTCATCGAGAATGCCGTTCATGAGGTTTCCGGGGAATTCTGGAGACAGCCTGGCTTTTGAATCGCGAGCACGCTTTTGCACTGCCGCAGCCCGCTTAGGAAATTGCTTCTCCAGTTCGGCCAACCCTCGTTGCAGGCGTACGGCATCGAGTCGGTTAATCGCGAAGACACCATTGCAGCACTGCGTACAGGCTGGCCGGCATGCCAACCACTCTCCACTTTTCCGAGCGGCGTCGGCCAAAGCTGCGTCCACGATTTGCACGAGCTTCCTATCCTGCGAACTTGGAAAGCGACCAGGCACCCCGTGAGAATATCTCACAAGATCGAGGGGAAAAAACGAAGGAAGTTTTCTTCGACATCGTCTTTCGCAATTGCAACGATGACATTTTTGAATTGGACTCCATGACCTTTTCTTCCTAAATTGAAAGTGCCTCCTCTGCAGCGTCGCAGCAGGCCTTTGCTCTCCGTTTGATCCCGCCCCTGGATGGGTCGTGCGTTCACGAGCAACACGTAACGAACGGCAAGCCTGTAGCCGCCATTTCGATTTGGCGGAAGCAGAGTACTCATTCGGGAGGGAGAAATGTCGAGGCACAAGCACGATAAGGTCAATCTGAAAACCGTAGCCGAGCGAGTAGGGTTGGCGCCTTGTTCGATTTCGGCAGTCCTAAATGACACACCCGCTTCGCGGACAATTCCGCAAACTACTAAGGACAAGATCTTTCGCGCAGCGGCGGAGTTGAATTACCGTCCGAACTTCTGGGCGCGTTCGTTGCGCACGAAACGCACGCGGATGGTCGCGGTGATAGCAAAGGATCTGGGGAATTCGCTCGTTGCGAGAGTGGTCGCTGCCGCGCAGGAGAAGCTGTGTCGAAAAGGATATTTGTTGGTACTGCTTTCGCTCGCTGAGACAGACATCGAGTTTCACAGGTCCCTTCAGCAACGCGGGATCGAAGGCGTGATCGTGATCAACGCGACCGTTCCCAACGATCCAGACATTCCCATGGCAAATGTTGGCCTCAGCTATCTTAGTCCGACCGAAGGCATTGGCTCGGGAATCGAATCGTGGCTAGAACATCTTGGCGCTTCAGCAGCCGAGACGATCGTAAATGAGATCGAACAGGCGAAACCTGCAAGGCATGTCACGGCAGCGCCCCATTTCGTCCCGGCACGCGCTGAATTTGCTATAGCCCCGTTCGCCGGTACGTTCGATCCTGCTTAGACTCTCTCTTCTTGCGCTCTAAGCGGCTTTGCCACGAAGCGCTCTGGCCTGCTCCAGAATGCGGAAGAGCAAGAGCCAGCGCTTTACACTCGTGGTCATCAGGAAGTTTTCTTTCACGTGCTCACGTCCACTGGATCCAATGCTGCGGGCAAATTCCGGGTGCGTCAAAAGGTATCGAATCTGAAACGCGCATCCCTCCACGGAATGCACCAGCAGTCCTGTAAGCTTGTGAATGATCTGGTTGGGAATGCCTCCAACCGCACCTGCAATCGTCGGTTTCCCCTTCCACAAAGCCTCGGTGACTGTAAGGCCGAAGCCTTCTTTCAACGATTTCTGCACGATGATGGTGGACGCGCGCTGTATGGCGTTGATTTGGAGGGCGCACCAGGGCGGCAGATCGAGAATGATGATATCCGGATCGTTGCCAGCTGCTTCTTTTACCTCCTGCAGAACGATGGCGCCTTCGGGATCGTCGGTTGCGCCTCCGCCTGCAAGCACCAACTGACAATCGACATATTTCTTAGCCAGCTTGTAAGCTTGCACAACTCCGACTGGATCTTTTAATCGATCAAAACGCGAGACCTGCGTGACGATTGGGCGCGTACGATCAATGCCGAATTCATCACAGATCCGCTGGATTAGAGATTCGGGTAGCTCTTTGTTCTTTTCCGAAAGCGGATCTATACATGGGTAAAACAGGTACTGCGGAATCGGCAACTGTCGCGCGAAAGACTGCGAGGAGAAGATTGCAGCGTCGTACTGCTCCACAAAGGGCCGCAGAAACTCCCAAACATCCGGATTCGGGTTCGAGAGATCGATGTGGCAGCGCCATACCCAATGCGCCGGTGTGGTTCCCTTTGAGCGAACGAGCGCGGCCGGCTGCGGATCATGAATCACGACCATTTCCTCATCGAACTTCATACGCGCGCGGTTCTGCTCGTTGTACATCAGGAAGATGTCTTTGGCTGACTGGCTGAGTTCGTAAGACGTACCGTGAAGGGCATTGTGGAAGGCCTTGGTGATCTCGAAGAAGTCGTTGCCGCCAGTAATCACATCCCAGTGGGTAGGCACTTCCAATTCTGAAAGGAGAGGAACAAGACGGTTCAGCATTTCGGCAACACCGCCACCCACCGCGGTGGAGTTCACCATCTTTATCGTCTTGCCCTTCAGCTCCTTTGCTAGGAAACGCAATGTATCGAGCTGCGCTTGCCCGACAATGGCAGAGTAGTCATCCAGGTGAGCGGGAGGCGGCGGGGTCGGCGGAGTAAGCACGCTAGCCGGCAAAGGACGATTCGTTCGCCGGTCGGCAACACGCCGATCAGCTGCTCGGCGAGCCCGATGAGGCGCGTCGGAACCAGGCGGCGGAGCACTTTCAACGGCCTTCGAACCGTTGCTCGGCGACTGCGCTTCGATCGTAGAACCTGCGGATGTAGTCCGCCGATCTTCTGAACTCATTGTTCTCCTAATATCAATTCATGGCTTGAGAGAGGATGCGGGCAATTTGGCGCCGCACCCCCTCCAAAGTGTTGGCATAAATGTCGATGCGCTCGATCTCATCAGCGACTTTTGGCAAACCGATTTCTTCCTCCAGCCACTGCGAAAAATCGTTCGACATACGATGCAGACGGAGGCGGGCCTCGATGAAGTGATGATGGATCGAGTGCACACTGACCTGATTAATTCCATTTAAGAATGCCGCCATAGTGTCGCCACAGAACGACGTGGGCAGCACCACGATATCGGACGCGCAGAAATAGAAAGGTTCATAGGCTGGACGAACCCCGGGACGGTTCTCGGTGTGCAGGAATTCGTCGAGAATCTCGACCATCCTCCTGCGAAGTCCCTCGATCGCGGTAAATTCGCGGATATCGACACTCGCCAGTTGTTCGGCAAGAGCCGGTTCGTTGCACGCGAAAAGACTCCAATGGGCAAAGTCGTTCGAGAATCCTTGCCGGATGAAGTGATGCTCTTGCAACGTGCGGAACGTGTGCTGGAAGATTGAGTCGTCGGGACACGTCTGCATCGCATGCAGCAGATCGGAAAGGTTGCTTGCTTTCTGCCTCCCAATCCGCAACAGGTGCTCAGACGTATTAAAAAAGAACGGCTTCTGCGGTTTGCGCACGACGGCTCTGGCAGTTTCTGACATGTTTTTAGTAGGAAGCACTCTCTGTCAGGAGGGTTGTCGGAGCAGTTTGAACTGATTTTATGCTACGGAAGTTCCTGCTGCGAATTTGCTTCCGCCTTTTTCGCCCACATCAAGGCGGATATCGCATACCTCACCAATCAGACTTGCCGCCCAGCGATAAACGTTGTGCTCACGAACGTCTTTTCGCATTCGATGCATGCGCATCTGTTTCTCTTCGGCACTCATCTCGAGGGCTGCGCGGATGGCCTCGGCGGTTTGATCAATGTCGTAGGGATTCACCTGCAAGGCATCGCGCAACTCGCGCGCGGCACCGGTGAAACAACTCAAAATGAGCACGCCGCGTTCGTCCTGCCGGGTGGCAACGAATTCTTTCGCCACTAAGTTCATGCCATCGTGCAGCGAGGTCACCAGGCAGAGATCGGCAGCGCGGTAGTAGGGTGCAATCTCATGGTGGTCGTGGTGCCGCTCGAGCAGAATAATTGGCTTCCATCGATCGGCCTGAAACTTCCAGTTGATGCGCTCAGCCTCAGCTTCGACCTCGGCCTGAAGATCATGATAGCGCTTGATGTGCGTTCGACTAGGCGCGCCGATCTGCACAAACGAAAAAACTCCCTGATAACGAGAATATTTCTCCAGGAATCTCTCAACTGCAAGAAAACGCTCGAGAATGCCTTTCGTGTAGTCAAGACGATCCACGCCCAGTCCCATTAAGGCGGCTTCTACCCCGAGACTCTTAAAGAGTGCCGCCCGCTCCTCATAGGCCGATGCGTGTGAGGCCGGCTGTTGCACATCTGCCAGTTCAACGCTAATCGGGAATGGCAGCACGGCAGTAAGGTGCTCATGCCGCTGAACGGTGGAGTGATCCCAATCGATGCGCGATTCAACGATGCGGTCCACCGTTTGCAGGAAGTTCGTGCAGTGAGCCTGAATATGAAAACCGACGAGATCTGCACCCAGCAATCCGTCGACGAGTTCGCGCTGCCAGGGGCAAATTCCGAATGCCTCCGGATTAGGCCAGGGAATATGCCAGAAAATCGCCACCCGCGCATCCGGACGCATCTGCTTGATCATCCGGGGCAGCAGAGCGAAGTGATAGTCCTGAACGAGCACAACCGGATTGCGTATGCCCTCCATCTCCTGCAGGAGCGCCGTCGCGAACTTGCGATTGACGATTTGGTAGTGCTCCCAGTCGTCGGCCCGAAATAGAGGGCGTGTATGGGCAATATGGCACAGCGGCCACAGACCCTCGTTCGCGAATCCGTAGTAGTACCCTTCTTCCTCTTCCTTCGACATCCACACGCGCCGGAGCGTGTAATGCGGATCATCCGGAGGCACCAGCAGACGATCTCTCTCATCCACTGTTTCAAGGTCGGCATCTCCAGAGCCATGGGCGACCCAAGTTCCGCCGCAAGCGCAAAGGACCGGCTCGATCGCCGTGACAAGTCCGCTAGCCGGCACACTGACCTCAATGGACTTTCCATGCCGAACGTGCGTGTAAGGTTCGCGGTTGGAAACTACAAATATCCGTCCATCTTCAAGACGCGAGCGGACATGGACCGCGAGCCTCTCAGCGGTCCAGATGGATTCACCGGTGGCGCGTAGACGGGCCTCCAGCTCCGCGGCGGAACGAGCGGTATTGAGACTCTCGGCTAATGTCGCGACTTCGCGTGCCAAAGGGCGGAACAGGTCGAGATCAAGCGGCTTGATACGCGCCGACATCGCTCGCCCCGTTCGCAGAGCCTTGATCCAATGTGCTGTCCGGGCGATCGGTCCGGCAATGCTCCAGCGCACGATCAGCAAAGTAATGAAAACGATCAGGACCACGTGCGCCAAGGCGCTCAGGAACGTCTCTCGCCAAATTCGCAGACCCTCAGCATGGATGTATCCCGAATCGTGGACGATCGCGAGGCTGCCAATCAGAGTGTCGTCGTGATGCAGTGGCGAGGCATAAATGTGGATAGAAGCGGTCCCCATCCGGAGGAATGCTCTGGTATCGCGATTCTCACGTAAGGATTGCAGCACGATGGGCGGCGCGCTTTCCATCAGCGGCTGAAGAGTCGTAGTTACGGCGAGTGGATGCCCTTGCGGATCGTAAACGGCGAGTCCCGCCAGATGCTCACGATTCGCAAATTGCTGGACAGTTTTTTGCAGGGTGTGCTGGGCGTCGCGCTCGAGATCACGCTCAACATTACTGGCGAGGCTGTCCCCTAAAACTTCGGCGCGGTGATCGAGATCCCTTCGCATGCCACGCTGAAGTACGAACACCTGGTAGTAGGAAGTACACAGGGATACGAGCGTGATACCGATGACCAGCGAGATGATGAGCCGGGCGCTGAGAAGTCTCATCGTTACGACCTCGAAACCAACACAAGAGATCCACCACGCCGCGAACAGCCAGTAGGAAAAGGAACTTGTTGCTACGCCGACTACACTTCAGCCCTATTGAGACGACAAGACCATGAGAAAGGTTGCAACAAGGCTGCCAAACGGCAAGTCCTTCGATTTCAGTGGACAAGCTTCGAACTAACCAGCCAGCGAATGTAGATGTTGCACGTGCGGATCGCGGATTTGCGTAACACAGTCGCTCTTCAACTCCAAATGAGAGTGGTTATCGAGTTCGGCGTCAGGGAAAGATCGGCGCTGCGATTTCCCTGCTGAAGATCAACCTTCCTCGAATCACCCGAGTTGCTGATCACCAGGACCTTCTCTCCGTTGGGATTCTGGAAGGCGACATGATCAAGCGTTTTCAGACTGGAGGCGGAGTCGACCCGGTGCGCTCCGCGCTGAACATTCCGAGAGAAATGCGCGAACGCCCAATGTTGCCCGCTGTAGGTGATTTCTCTGGTCTGCGAGTGAATCGTAACCATTCCTCCACAAGTGAAGGGTCCGATGTTCGGCCGTCCCTTCTCGTCCAATGCGAGATTCCATCCCGTGACCGATTGGCACCAGTTGCGCATTGCTTCCGTGAAGGTCTTCCCCCAATTTGCCCAATCGGTAGCGTAATCCGGTTGAGTGTAGTCTGGGCCGCCTTCGGTCCAATAAATGTTCGCGTCAGGATAAGCCGAATGGAATTTGCTCATCTGGTCGGCCGTCCCCACGTATCCGTGGAATGCGACTGAATTGCAGTACTTTCGGACTGCAGGGTCATCGAGTTCTGCGACGGCACGGCCCCACAAATTGTAGTTGTGATCGAGGATCCAGATTTTTGTGGAAAGTCCGTTCTGCTGCAAAGCTGGGCCGAGGAACCCTTTGACGAATCCCATCTCATATTCCTGCGGCCAGGCGCATGCGGGCATGCGGCCATCCTGGTCGGTATCAACTTCGTTCTGTACTGAGACGGCTTGGATCGGTACGCCTTCGGCGGCGTACGCTTGAAGAAATTTCACGAAGTATTGCGCGTAGGGTCCGAAGTAATGCTGTCGCATCGATCCGCCCAGCATCGATCCGCCAGCCTTCATCCACCCGGGAGGACTCCAGGGTGAGGAGAAAAGGAAAAGATCCGGATTCTGCTTTCGCGCTTCACGCAAGATCGGCAAAACATACGGTTGATCGTGGGCGATGGAGAAGCGCTTCATCTCCGGATCGGGCTCGCCTTCGTCGTAGCTGAACATTTCCGTCGCATAGTCGCTGGAACCGATGCACGTGCGGCAGACGTTCAGGCCCATTTCAGACGGATGGAACAGCTCATGGAAAAGTTTTTCGCGAGTCGAGGCGTCGAGACGGTTGAATGTGTAACAGGCCGCGTCTGTGAAGGCTGCGCCGAAACCGAGTATTTCCTGGTATTTTTTTGCAGGATTGACGTCAATCACGGCGTCTTTCGCGGCGCCTGCATTTTTCCACTTGAGAGCAGGCTGGGTTTGATACCGGAGTTCGCCTCCTGTCACATACACACTGATCTCGTCAGATTTGGGAGCTGGCGCTGATGAACTGGTGAGCGAGGTTGCGACGTCGACTGCACCCGCGGCCACTACCCCGCACGCGGATAATTTCAAGAAATCTCTTCTGCTCTGTGTGCTCGACACGGTGGTCTCCTGTGGAAACAAACCGAACCCGTGAGTATAGTGCGTACGAGTCCAAAGTTCCTATGAGGCTACGCATGAAAATATACGGAAAATTGATCATCATTCCCGCAATAGTCTTTGTCTCTACCTTGTGCGCCGGATCACAAACAGTTGCGGCGCAAATGGGGCGTCCGGGGTGGACGCTGGTTTGGAGCGATGAGTTTAATGGCGCGGACGGTTCTCAGGTTGACTCCTCGAAATGGGTACTGGAAACCGGCGGCAACGGCTGGGGGAACGACGAGCTCGAGTACTATACCGCGCGTCCTGACAATTCATTCCAGCAAGGCGGCAATCTTGTCATCAAGGCAATCCAGGAGAAGTACACCGGCACAGATGGAGTCTCGCGGGACTACACGTCGGCTCGTTTGAAAACCGAGGGGAAGTTCGCGCAGAAATATGGACGGTTCGAGGCTCGCATCAAAATTCCGCGCGGGCAAGGGATTTGGCCAGCGTTCTGGATGCTCGGCGACGACATCGCGAAGAAGGGCTGGCCGAAGTGCGGCGAGATCGACATCATGGAGAACATCGGGAAGGAGCCATCAATCGTGCATGGAACCATTCACGGTCCCGGGTACTCTGGGGGCGGCGGTCTCAGCTCACCGTCCACGCTCGTTGGCGATCAAAACTTTGCCGATGATTTCCACATTTACGCCGTTGAGTGGGAAAAGGAGGCGATACGGTTCTATGTTGACGATCGCCTGTACTCGACCCGTACTCCCGCTGACCTTCCGAAAGGAACAAAGTGGGTGTACAAGCATCCGTTTTTTATCATCTTGAATGTGGCGGTCGGCGGAGGATGGCCGGGCAGTCCGGACAGCACCAGTACGTTCCCCCAGACGATGCTGGTGGACTATGTGCGGGTGTATAAGCGGTAGAACTCGAAGATGGCCGCGAACTCGGTTGAGCTACTTCTGCGCTTCGACCTTTTCGATTACCAGCGCGGTCGATCCTCCGCGTTCAAACGTCTTTCCAGTCGCTGTGACTTTCCGACCGGCGAAAGGCATGAGTTTGTCGTTTTGTCCGCTGGATGGAGTGGTGTCGGCGATGGGCCAATAAATTGTGCCGTTGTCTGACAGGATCACAAGCGGAGATCCGGCCTTTGCACATGCCGTTGCGCAGTCTGTGCTGATCGGCTTCTTGAGACCCTTGGTAAAGGCACATGCTGAATCTATGACGTAGCCCTTCACCGTGGCGGGCTTCCCCGCGTCGGCGCTCCAAACGAGTGCTCCAGCGAGAAACAGTATTGCGAACGAAGCCCTGATGGCCCTCTGAAAAGTCATGCGCCCCTCCTGAGAAAGATCGCATCAAAGTACGCGCTGACTTTCCACGTAGCAATAATTTGAAACCACTATCTAGGCGGCGGATTCCGTTTCGCCGGGGGCAGCGATCAGCTTTGCCTCTGGATCCTTGGGCGCCAAGAGCATGAAACCCCTTCTCAAGACAAAATCAAGCCAGGCCCCTGCAATCTGGGAAGTGAGAATCGCTGCGAGCACCAACGTTGTGTAAAACCTTTGACTGATGATCCCCGCATCAAAGGCGACGCTCGCCAGCACAATCCCGGGCCCTCCGCGAGCGTTCGTTGTAATAGCCAGATTAAGGAGATCGAGTCCACGAAATCCGGCAAATCTTCCCGCAAGAGAGACAGACAGGATTTTGATGAGGCAACTGCCCACCAGAAAAGCAACCACCATCCAGAGCGAAAATCCTTTTACCAAATCGATCTTCAACCCAACGATCGCGAAATAGACCGGAATAAAGAACGCGAACGAGACTTTTCCAATGGCATCGAGGGATTCGGCGAATAATCTGCGTTTCTTGTGGACCACGGCAAACCCGGCCAGGAACGCCGCGAATACCAGGCTCACGTCCAGCGCCCCCGCCACCACGCAGTAACCAAGCAGGACCGCGATGGTGTAAGCGACCGGGGAATGCTTCGCTAGAATATTGAACTCCGATTTATTGATTTTCTTGACGGCTCGTGGGAGTAGCGTTAGCCCGAGAATGAAGAATGCAACCGTCGCACTTAAATGGAATGACATCTCGCGAGGTTTGAGGACGTTTGTTCCCGCAACCGAGGTCGCAATCGCCAGCGCGAGCCACAACACTATATCTTCCAGAACGGCCACTCCCAGTACGAGACGCGCAAAGCGCGTATGCAGGATCTTCAGGTCAGCAAAAATCTTCGAAACCACCGGCACCGAAGTGACCGCCACACCGACCGCGAGGATAATGATGAGCGAAAGGCGATTGCCGTTCGGACCAGCCAGTGCCGGACCTATCAGCCAGGGACCGAGCGCAAGTCCCAACAGGAACGGAATACCCGTGCCTACGATGGTCAACCAGCCGACTTCCCTGCGCTCTTCCCGGGTAAACAAATTTCTGGTCTCGGCACCCGACAAGAACATCAGCAGAAGCAGTCCGAGCCAATACACAAAGTTCAGAATGGCAGCGTGATGTAGCGTGCTTTCGGTAAATCGCGAAGCGAACGCAAACCTGCCTAGTACGGAGGGTCCAAGCAGAATGCCGGCAGCGATTTCGCCTACGACCTTCGGCTGACGAAGTCTCACGAACGCCTGACCGAGCAACTGGGCCATGCCAATCAATAGAAGGAGGACAAAGAGAAGTGACGTTAGATCAGAGTTCGACAAGGTTTTGGTTCCGGCTGCGTACGATGACGAAGCCGGAGAGAAGGTTGGTTCGCATCGTATCTCGACGGGAACCGGCAACTCAGCCACTCTCACGAAATCTCATCGACTCCGTCCAATGAGAAATATGAAGAGCATCCTCCTGGCTGTGCGCTTGTTAACTGTTGCACCTGTGCTGCTCTGTCCGACGTTGCATTCTCAAACGCCGAAGGGGCCTATCGGCATTGCCTATCAGTTCACTCACTCAGTGAACGATTCCCCATCCTTCTCTCCGGATGGGGAAGAAATGGTGTTCATCTCGGTAGTTGCAGGCAAGGAGCAACTGTTTCGGAGGCGCCTTGATGGAAGCAAAATTATGCAACTGACTCACGACGAAGCCGACCACGAAGATCCCGCCTGGTCTCCAGGCGGAAAGCACATAGCCTTCGTATCTATGCACGACGACATAGAACAGATTTTTCTGATGAATACCGACGGCTCCGGTGTAGAAGCGCTCACCCCGCTGGAGGTCAAGACGATTCATCCTAACTGGCATCCCGATGGCAAGAGCCTCGCGTACTGCACCGACGATGACTTGAAGCCTCCGAAGAAGAATCCTGCCGAAATCTATTCGATCGACATCACCAGCAAGAAGATTACGAAGCTGATTGAAGGCGGAGTCAACACCTATCCTGCCTGGTCGCCCGATGGAAAAAGAATTGCGTTTCGGCGAATGCTCGGAGAGAACAATTCGGAGGTCTTCATCGCGAATGCCGATGGCGGCGACGCACGTAACCTGACAAACGATCCCGCTTTTGATGGTTGGCCCTCCTGGTCGCCGGACGGCACGAAGATAGCATTCGCGTCCAACCGAAGAGGGAGCTACGAAATCTACGTCATGAATCCGGATGGGACCGATGTGCGCAAGCTTGCTCACAACGAAGGTCGTGGTACCGCTCCGCAATGGACCAGAGATGGTAAGAACATCTTCTTCCCGATCTGCAAGAAGGTGGATTTTTCTTTTGATTGCCAGATATATGCTGTAAAGCTGGACGCGTATTCGAGGTGATCGCCTCGTCTCTCCATTTCACAGTTTCGCGGTCCTGCAACGTGAGCGGTCCGCCGACCCTAGCGTCGGTGATGGTTTGTTCTGTTTTGGGAGTGCACTGATGATCTATGCAGCAATAGCGACCGCCGGGACTCGAACTCCACCCATATACTGACGTCATGGCGCCAGAAGTCGATCTGCTTGGGCCGCTACGCCGCTACTGGGGATACAGCGCGTTCCGGCCGCATCAGGAAAAGATCGTCCGCAGTTTGCTGGCAGGTCGCGACACTTGTGTCGTAATGCCTACAGGAGGGGGCAAATCGCTCTGCTATCAGTTGCCGGCGTTGATGTCGAAAGATACGACGGTTGTGGTCTCGCCACTGATCGCGCTCATGCAGGATCAAGTTGCACAACTGGCACAAATGGGAATTCCAGCCGCAGTGCTCAACAGTTCCCTGAGTCACGACGAACAGAGTCGCGTGATGCGCGACGCCAGCGAAGGCGCCTATCGGCTCCTGTATCTATCCCCGGAACGGCTTCAGCGCGGAGACACAATCGCATGGCTAAAGAAAGTTCCCATTGCATTCTTCGCGATTGATGAAGCGCATTGCATCTCGGAATGGGGACATGAGTTTCGGCCGGAATACCGCCAACTCAGTCGACTGCGCCAGGCTTTTCCGGACCGCCCCATCGCGGCTTTCACCGCCAGTGCCACGCGCCACGTACGGCACGACATTCTCGCTCAGCTCGCCTTACGGAATCCGGACCGGTACATCGCGAGCTTTCATCGTCCGAACCTGCGCTACATCGTTCGGAAATGTGACAACTCCGAACATCGCACTCTCCTCGTCACTGCACTCGAAAATTACTCCGAAGGAAACGTCATTGTGTACGCACCAACGATCGCCAACGTTGAGGAAACGGTGGATTTTCTTGAAAACCGGGGGATCGATGCAGTTCCGTATCACGCGAAAATGCAGAACGAGGAGCGACGCAGGAATCAGGAACGCTGGATGTCAGACGAGGCCCGCGTCTTGGTTGGGACAATCGCGTTCGGTCTTGGGATTAACAAGGCGAATGTGCGGGCGGTGATCCACCTCGCTCTGCCCAAGTCGATCGAGCAGTTCTATCAGGAGGCTGGGCGTGCAGGACGCGATGGAAAACCGTCAGATTGTCTGCTTCTATGGCGCAAGAAAGATGCAGGGCTGCTGGGCTATTTCGCCAATCAGATCCTGGATCCGGCAGAACGTGACCGTGCATGGCAGCGTTATCACAAGATCCGTGAGTTCGCGGAGTCACACCAATGCCGGCACCGACAAATTTGCACGCATTTCGGAGAGACTCCGAAATGGGATTCATGTCGGGCTTGCGACGTATGCGGCAGCACTCCAGAATGGCTAGTCGTTGCTAAGAGCCGATCAGCGGTTCGCCAAACTGCCATCGGACGCTCGCGAACTACGCCGGACCGAGGATCTGAACCCGATTCGGAATTGCGCGAGTACTTGCGGGAATGGAGGCGCGTAATCGCTAAGGAGCGAGGTATCGCGGCATTCGTCGTCCTGCACGACACGACTCTCGACGAGATCTGTCGGGTCATGCCTTCTACGATTGAAGGATTGAAGACCATCACGGGGATCGGCGAGCGCAAAGCGAAGACCTTCGGCCAGGAGATTCTCGCGGCTCTGCGGCGGTTCAAAGAAGGAGCCCGCGCCGCCGCGTTGCCTCAGCGCAGAACCGCTCCGGCGCTGGAAACCCTGCAATTAATTTCCCAAGGCAAGAGCCTCCAGGAGATCGCGGACATTCGAGGCCGCCAGTTAGGAACTGTCATCAACGCCGTGGCTTCTCTGGTGGAAAGCGGCGAAATTGAATTTCATCCCGATTGGATTGATCGCAACAAACAAGCTGTGATCGAGGCCGCCTGCAAGCGAAACGAAGTGCACGCGATCGACCGATTGAAGCCTTTGAAAGATGCTCTCCCACCCGAAATCACATACGACGAAATTCGATTAGTGCTGGCCCGATTACGGCGTGAAGAGAGCAAAAAGCCGAGGGAACTCTCGACCTGAAATCGAAGGCATGCCTATAACTTGGCCGTTCTATCCCCTTAGTTCCTGTTATCATCTAACCAATAGCAGTTTGGCTAAAAAAATCGACGCTGTTGACTGTGCAGCGTCCCCTTCGCCACATCGTCTTGAACCATGCCTATCCGGAGGGTGGGGACCCATGGGAAGCGGCACTTCGCTTTCTGCACGAATCTCGAGAAGCACTCCGCTGCAATACCTGTTTGCGTTCGCAGCGCTGCTCGTCGCTGCCGCGATCTGTGTGGGACTGTGCACCTTCGTGCCGAAAGGCGCTTTTGTTTATGTCCTGCTCTTCCTGGCCATTGCATTTTCAGCTTGGAACTGCGGTGTTGTGCCTTCAGTCATAGCCACGCTGCTGGCGGCGCTCGGAGCGGCCTACGGCTACCAACTAAAGCTTCATCCCTTTCCGCCTCTCACCCGTATTGATCAACTGGATCTGCTGGTTTTCCTCTTATCAGCGGTGCTGGTTATTGCTATGGGCGAATTCAGGCGCAGGCAGAACGCCATCCTGTGGAGGGCGCAGGACGACCTTGAGGTACGCATTCAGGAACGCACCGCGGATCTCGACGCGGTCAATCGCAACTTGCGCGAATTGTCCGCCCGCCTCATGCAGTTACAGGATGAGGAAAGGCGCCGCATCGCCCGTGAGTTGCACGATAGCGTCGGCCAAACCTTGGCGGCCTTGAGCATGAATCTCT
>Ga0335082_10000829_pt1 | contig 32302 bp, 26 predicted proteins | sample Lox_Sample_41_FD_206718 | JGI IMG/M metagenome (GOLD analysis project Ga0335082, IMG submission 206718) | Soil microbial communities from Loxahatchee National Wildlife Refuge, Florida, United States - Lox_Sample_4.1 | ecosystem: Environmental > Terrestrial > Soil > Wetlands | place: USA... | reverse complement strand
ACCCATGGAGAATGATACCAATCTGCAATGACCGTAGCGGCAGCGAACACTGTCGCGGTGTGGCCGGAGGGGAACGCATCGTAGCTTCCCATACCCGTCAGCGGGCGCCGGCGAAAATAGGAGAAGGGTCCGTGCCATGCTCCTCGCGGAGCCGTTGCCATGTTTGGCTGCTCTCTGCCGAACAGGAGTTTCATCATTTGAACGGTGACTCCGGTTGCAGCGAACGATTCCAGACCGATCTTACCAAATTGGGCGGCATCTGGCTGGTTGAAGAGAAGTCCGTAGCTGAGCCAGCTTCCAAATAGCCCGATGGAATATCTTCCATCTCCAAAATTGGTCACGAACGGGCTGATGGTTCCGAGCAATCTGCTGTGGTGACGCCAGCGGTCGAGAAGAGTATACGTTTGCTGATCCGTTTCAATGAAGCCGGCGGTGAGAACAGCAGCTCCGGAGATACAGAGTGTTGTTGTGAACGGGAACCCCGACGAGGATTCCTCCGGGACGAGTTCACCAGGGTTTCGCAGGGCGAGCGTCGTGTCGCGGGGGTGGGGCAAACTTGTTTCGATGCTCCGGGAATTCAGATCTCTGGAGAACATCAACCCTTGGAATGTGCAGAAGAACAAGAGAACGGCTGATGCCTGTTTCATCGTATCATTAAACGTTTCAATTCATTTCCACTACCTGAGGTATCCTCACGATCCGTCTATTCAGGATGAACACGGACCGAATCTCTCATAAGATACTTCCTTTGGAAGAGCTTGTCAAATGATCGTTCGATCGATTGCTTCCTACCGCTCATCCGCGGTGGGACCGTACATTCCCGGGAGCGGTACGCCCAGAAGCCGGAGGTAAACGGAGAGTTGCCCGCGATGATGGATAAGATGATGAAGTCCCCGCTGGATGACCTCCCGGCGAGGAAGGTCGAAGATGATCTGACCCCTATTCAATGCTTTCCAGTGTTTTTCCAGCTCGGTGTCGCTCGAATTCTTGAGAGCACCAACGGCATAGGAAAGCGCAGTTTCAAATTCTCCCATAATTTGCGCGTGCGATTCCGGTATGACAGGTTTGTAGGCGGCGGTTCCAAAGTCATAGTCCTGCGTTTCGAGGTATCGGACGATCCACCGGGGCAGCTCGGCAATATGCATCCCCAGCCGGCCGAGTGTCATCGATTTCTCATGCGGTTTCCACGTCATCTTCGATTCGGGGATGCGTTCGAGTATTTTTTTCGTGCTGTTCGATTCCGCTTGCAATTCCGCCGTCAGTTCTTGTGCGCGATTCATAACCTGTTCTCCATTTTCGTTCGGCAAAAATATTTATCGGCATTCATCAACATGAGATGCCGTCTTGATCCGGCTGCAGAAATATGAAGTTCTTCCTTCAACGTCAAATGTCAGGAGGTCTTGGCATGTCCGCCTGTAGGTGGCATCGATGTCCCAAGCACGAAACTGAATGTCGTACCATTCCCGACTTCGCTGACGACTTCAATTCTGCTTCCGTGTGCCTCCACAATATGCTTTACAATGGCAAGTCCGAGTCCGGTGCCGCCTGCTTCGCGCGAACGCTCTTTGTCGACGCGGTAGAACCGTTCGAATATTCGGGACAGATGTTCCGGTCCGATGCCGACCCCCGTGTCTGTTACGCTCACCCGGACACCGGAATCAGTACGCACGGCGGAAAGATGGATCGACCCCTTCGGACGATTATACTTGGTGGCATTGTCCACGAGGTTCTCCAGCACCTGCTTCAACCGTTCCTTGTCGCCGAACACCTGTACGGGGTCAGCCCGCTCGAGCGTAAGCGTGATCTTATGCTGTGTGGCGAGGGGAGCCATTTCCGCGACGACCTGTTCGAGGAATTCATCGAGGGCGAAGTAGCGAAAGCTCAGCTTCATATCGCCCGATTCGATGCGCGAGATTTCGATGAGATCTCCGAGCAGGGTATTGAGTCGCTGCGTATTATGCAGTGCACGTTCCAGAAACGTCCGGTTCACTTCCTTGTCGTCGACGGCACCGTTCAGAAGCGTCTCGAGCATACCCTGTACGGCAAAGATTGGTGTCCGCAGCTCGTGTGAAACGTTCCCGAGAAATTCGGTGCGTACGCGTTCGAGTTTTTTCAGCTTTGCGATATCCTCGTTGAGCCGATCGATCATGCCGTTCAGCGTCTGTGCGAGATGCCCCAGCTCGTCCTGCGAGAGCACCGGTATGCGTTTTTCATAATTTCCCGCACGGATTTCCTGGGCGCGCAAATCCATGCGCTCCACGGGGGCTGCCAGACGTCGTGAGAGCAACACCGCTATCACGCTGACGATGACAAGAACGATGCAACTTGCGATAACCATCTTTGACTGGATCGCAGCCATCATCGCGTTCACCTGGGTCAGCGGGATTCCTACACGCACGAATGCCGCTTTCGACATGCTGCTGGCATGGGGGAAAGGATTGGCGAGAACTTTGGCAAAATAAAGCATGTCCAGATGAAGCGTGGCACTTTGCCGTGTGTTGGTGCCGGATCCCTCCCGCAGTGCCTCCTGGACCTCCGGGCGCAACAAATGGTTCTCGACGCGCGAAAGGTCCGACTCTTTCAGTTCCGATTCAAAAATCACGACACCGGAGGAGTCGATGAGCGTTATCCGGATGCCGGCAGCATGAGCAAAGGACTGAATCGAGGAGTAGGTGTCGGAAGTGGATGTTGTGATCGTGCGGATCATGTATTCCGCTTCATTTGATTGCGTTTTCAGCTCGTCGAGTATGCGTGATCGGAAATAATCATCCAGAGTGATGGTGGAGAAAATACCGGCGATCACAATCACCGCGAAGGAGAGCAACAAGAGCGCAATGGTCAGTTTGGTCTGGATCCGCATAAGAGGAAGATATTCCTTCAGGGATGGATAGTACCAATAATGTCGCCGAAAATCAACGTCGTGCCGGAGTCCCGCAGTGATTGGAATTCGACTGACATTTCATTACATTCTTTCGCTTATAACTCCATCGTCCATTTCCTTTACTTTCCACTCATGCGACTAGACCGGCTTATCCAGGTACTTCTTCCGCACGATGAAAAATTTTATTCCTTCTTTGAAGAATCCGCACAAAATCTCGTGGATGCGGGAAAGCTGCTTCCGGAGCTCTTTGCAGCGAAAGATCTCGACAGGGAACTGGTATTGAACAAAATCCATGACCTCGAACACCATGGAGATACCGTTACCCATAAGATCTACGCAGAAATGAATGCCACATTTGTGACACCATTCGATCGGGAAGACATTCATCTTCTTGCCTCCGCGCTCGACGATATTATGGATTACATCGACGGGAGCGCATCCCGGTTTGTTCTCTATAAGATCCGAAAATCTCCGAGTGAGCTCCAGAAGCTGGTTGAAATTCTCCAGAAGCAGGTTTGGGAATTGCAGCAGGGAGTGAAGATGCTGCGTGACTTCCGGAATGCCGGCCCTCTTCAAAAAGTGTTGGAAAAAGTGAATGAATACGAGAATGAAGCCGACACAGTCTTCGAACATGGTGTTGCAAATCTGTTCGAACACGAGAAGGAAGCGATACAAATCATCAAGCTGAAGGAGATCCTTGTCGGACTCGAAACCGCCACCGACAAGTGTGAAGATGTGGCCAATGTTCTCGAATCCCTTCTCATCAAGCACGGTTGATTTCCTTACCAAAACCCCGGCATGCTGGTCATCATCGTCATCCTGATCGCCCTCATCTTTGATTTCCTGAACGGCTTCCACGATTCTGCAAATTCGATCGCAACTGTTGTATCGACGCGCGTGTTGACGCCGAGAAAGGCGGTTGCCTGGGCGGCGTTTTTCAACCTCGTCGCAGCGTTCTTCTTCGACGTTCATGTCGCACGAACGCTCGGTAGCGGATTGGTCGATATCAATGAAGTGACTGCCTATGTCATCATGTGCGGGCTTCTCGGGGCGATTGTCTGGAATATTATCACCTGGTATTTCGGATTACCGACGAGCTCTTCGCACGCGCTGATGGGAGGGTACGGCGGCGCGGCGATTGCCAAGGCGGGCGTGGGGTCTATCATCTTTTCAGGTTGGACCAAGACCGTCCTCTTCATTTTTCTTGCTCCGCTGATTGGGATGATACTGGGATTCATCTTCATGGTGACGCTGATGTGGCTCTTTCGCAACAAGTCTTCTGCGAAGGTCAACGGGATGTTTCGCACATTACAATTATTTTCCGCTGCACTTTACAGTCTCGGTCATGGCACGAACGACGCCCAGAAGACCATGGGAGTGATCACCGGCCTTCTCGTGACGGCCGGATTTCTCCGGGCCTTTGAAGTTCCTTTTTGGGTAATTCTCATGTCACACTTTGCCATTGCCATGGGTACGCTCTTTGGAGGGTGGAGGATTGTCAAGACGATGGGTCAGAAGATCACGAAGCTGAAACCGTCGGGGGGATTTTGTGCTGAAACTGCAGGTGGCTTGACCTTACTTGCCACGGCGTGGGGTGGAATTCCTGTCAGCACAACACACACCATCACCGGTGCGATTATGGGTGTTGGAGCAACGAAGCGTTTATCCGGGGTCCGCTGGGGAGTTGCTGGCAACATCATTCTGGCGTGGATCTTGACCATCCCGGCCTCCGCCGTCGTCGGCGCACTCTGTTACCGCGCGATCGCATTCTTTCTCTGACCGGCTCGTTTCCCTCCGCGATTCCGCTTCCGGGAGAGTTACTTCTCCTGAAACCTGTACCCGATTCCCTTGATCGTCTCGATATAGTCTGCGTACTTGCCGAGCTTCTCCCGAATCTTGCGGATGTGGACGTCGACGGTTCTATCCACGACCCGCACGTCGGTTCCCCAGATCGTATTCAGGAGTGTTTCCCGATTGACGACCTGATCAAGGTGTGTGGCAAGGTAGGTGAGCACCTCGAATTCCTTTTTCGGAAAGAAAATCTCCTTCCCCGCAACCCTGACGCGGTGTTGAGAGGGGGAGATTTCAATCGAACCGACAAGGATGGGCTGTTTTCCTTCAGGCGCCTGCTCGCGCCGCTCGCGTTTCCGGAGGACACTCTTGATGCGGGCGAGGAGCTTCGGGATGCTGATCGGTTTCACGATGTAGTCGTCCGCTCCCAACTCCAGTCCGAGAACTTCATCGATATCCGCACCCTTCGCGGTCAGAAAGATCACGGGGATCTCTGCAGATTTCGGATGTTTCTTCAGTTCCTTCAGGACTTCCCATCCGTCCAGTTCAGGCATCATCACATCCAATAAGATGATGTTAGGGTGTGATCTTGCCTGATCGAGTGCCTGCTTACCGTTCCGCGCAGTAAGAACGGTATATCCCTCTTTCTGGAGATTATATTTGATGAGGTCGATAATGTCCTGCTCGTCATCGACCAGGAGAATTGTTCTTGATCCCATATTCAAGGCCGTTTGGCTAACTCATATTGCTGTAGCTGTTCGAGGCGCCGTGAAACGAGCTCATGAAAATGAGCCCATCGTTCCCCATTCTGCCTGTAATACTCCAACGAAGCCGTAATCTGATCCGGATGGAATGAGTATTGTCGCGAGAGACTGTCGAGGCGGTGATTCACGGTGAGAGTATCAACTCCCTGAATCGCTGCCTCATTGTTCAGGATCAACCTGTCGGCATAGTATCGCACAAAGACATCTTCCTGAAGCGGTGGCGGAGTCAGTCGGTCCGGAGCGCAGCTGAGGCCAATAAAGAGTGCGAGGGAGAGCTCAACCAGTAAGAATCGCCTCATAGTTGCTCATAGTACGCAGAAAATGAAAGAATTCCAAGCCAGACCTCATTATGAAATTGTTAAGGGAAAGAGCGCGCTGTGGAAAATATTTTGATATGGTTGGCTAATATTTCTGCACGGAGATGCAAATGCAAGTAATTAGAGTACACAGGTGCTTGAGAAGAATCTCTGTTTTTCTTCAAGGGTGATGTGGATTAGGGTAATAAAAGGCGAAGAAACCCGTCGTAGAGAGCGTGCGACGGGTTTATTATTTCCATCAGACTGAGCCGAACCCGCGTATCCTTGACTTTCGTTACCATTCTTCGTATTATAGCTCGCCAACTAGTTCGATTTTCTTCCTTTTTTTCAATCCGCAGGAGAGTTATGGCTACAACGGCAGAGTTTCGCCCTGGTATGACAATACGGATGGACGGTGAATTATGGACAATTGTGGAGTTTCAGCATGTCAATCCTGGCAATTGGCGTGCGTTTGTGCGTGCAAAACTGAAGAGCTTAAAATCCGGCAAGGTCATTGAGACACGTTTTCGTGCCGGAGAGGCAATTGACCCGGTTCGCATCGAGACCAAGAAATTTCAGTATCTCTATCACGACGGATCAGGATATGTGTTTATGGACAAGGAGACGTACGATCAACTCAGTATCGAAGAGCATGTGCTGGGGGATGGGGCGAAGTTCCTGAAGGAATCCGAGACCGTCGAGATCGCATTTAATGGAAGCGATATTGTCAGTGTGGAAATCCCCATCACTGTAGAACTTCAGGTTGTGGAAACGGTCCCAGGGGTCCGCGGCGATACCGCGACGGGCGCACAAAAACCGGCAAAAGTCGAAACAGGCGCGACGGTCAATGTCCCGCTCTTCATTAATGAAGGGGACAAGATCAAGGTAGACACGCGGACGGGTGATTACATCGAACGCGTGAAGGCCGCCTGAGAACACTTTCGGATTCGGTTGTCATCCGCAGTATCATTCCATGTACCACTGTCCGGAGAAATCATGGATTTAGCGTATTTAAAAAAACTTGTGCACATCGTTGAGCGGAGCAGTATTGATGAGATTGAAGTTGAAGAAGAGGGATTGCGGGTTCGTGTAGCAAGGAATATCCACGGAAACTCATCTGCTGTCAACGCTTCTGCACCGGCTCACAGCGTATCCACACTCCCCGCTTCTCCCGCGGCAGCAGTTTCGCCCGCACCGACCACACCCGAGAAAAAGTATCACGAGGTCAAGTCTCCGATCGTCGGCACATTTTACCGTGCTCCGGCTCCCGATGCGGATCCCTACGTCGATGTTGGGCAGATGGTTCAACCGAAAACCGTGTTGTGTATCATCGAGGCGATGAAGCTCATGAACGAGATCGAATGCGATGCTGCCGGAAAGATCGTAAGCATCCTCGTCGAAAACGGAAAACCGGTCGAATATAATCAGACGCTTTTCCTCATCGAGCCCTCATGAATGCTTGTTCCGAAGCTCTTCCGGCCAGCAGACTCACCAATATTAAGGTCCCGTGTTTAACAAAGTTCTCATTGCAAATCGGGGAGAGATAGCACTTCGCGTCATCCGGGTTTGCCGTGAGCTCGGTGTTCGAACGGTCGCGGTGTATTCCGAAGCAGATCGGGATTCTCTCCATGTCAAGTTCGCCGATGAAGCGGTGTGTATCGGCCCTCCTCCAAGCAAGGAAAGCTATCTTCACATTTCACGTCTTCTTTCCGCTGCGGAAATTACCAATGCCGACGCCATACATCCGGGCTATGGTTTTCTCGCGGAGAATGCTCAGTTTGCCGAAATCTGCGCCTCTCAGGGACTGAAATTTATCGGCCCTTCACCCGAGGCGATCTCCTCTATGGGCGATAAGGCGCTTGCCAAGGAAACCATGAAGAAGGCCGGCGTACCGGTTGTTCCGGGGAGCGAGGGAATCGTAAAGGATATCAAGCAGGGATTGGAAATTGCTACGGCCATCGGTTTTCCCGTCATGGTCAAGGCCTCCGCGGGCGGCGGGGGAAAAGGGATGCGCATTGTGAGCAGCCCGGAAGAGTTCGAGAAGCTTTTCCAGATGGCGAGCAATGAGGCGGGGGCGGCATTCGGGAATTCCGATCTCTACATCGAAAAGTTTATCGACCAGCCGAGGCATATTGAAATACAGGTATTCGGAGACCAGCACGGAAATGTCGTCCACCTGAACGAACGCGATTGCAGCATCCAGCGGCGTCATCAGAAACTGATCGAGGAATCCCCCTCGCCGATTGTGGATACCGCACTTCGGGAGAAGATGGGATCTGCCGCGATCAAGGGCGCAAAAGGAGTGAAGTACGAAGGAGCCGGGACGATCGAATTTATTGTCGACGTCGCGGGAAACTTCTACTTTATGGAGATGAACACCCGAATCCAGGTGGAACATCCCGTCACGGAGGAAATTGTCGGATTCGATCTCATCCGGCTTCAACTGCAGGTTGCATCCGGAGAACGGATCCGGAAGAAGCATTTTCCCACGAAAGGGCATGCGATTGAATGCCGGATCAATGCCGAAGATCCGGAGCGGGGTTTCCGTCCCTCGCCGGGGGATATCAGGAGTTTTCATATGCCGGGAGGATTCGGCGTTCGTTGCGATACCCACTGCTATGCAGGATATCGTATTCCGCCCTACTACGATTCGCTCATGGCGAAACTTGTCGTGCACGCTCCGACGCGCGACGAAGCCATCAGCAAGATGGCAACCGCTCTGGAGGAATTTACGGTGGAAGGCGTCCCCACCACCATTTCGTTCCATCGTCGCGTGATGCAGAACGAAGCATTCCGGAAGGGCGTGTTCGATACTTCGTTTATTGAGAAGCATTACAACAGGGATGAATCAACCATTACAGGAAAGTAAACGTATGACATTCCCAGACAATCTGAAATACACAAAAGATCACGAGTGGATTCGTGTGGAAGGAAATTCCGGAATCGTCGGGATTACCGATTATGCACAGGGTGAACTTGGCGACATTGTTTTCGTTGAGCTGCCGGCGAAAGGGAAGAAACTCAAACAGGGAGAGAGCTTCGGTTCGATCGAGGCGGTGAAAGCGGTATCGGATCTCTTTTCACCCGTATCGTGCGAGATCGTTGAAGTGAATGCTGCTCTCGCCAAGAATCCGGAAGTGGTGAATAAGGATCCCTATGGCGGCGGTTGGATGGTGAAGGTCGCCATAACGGATGCCGCCGAATTGTCGAAGTTGCTTGATGCGAAAAAATATCGTGAGCTGACTGGAAAATGAACCGGAGACACCGGGTCTCCACCTGAATTATTCTCAGCAATTCCGTATGAATGAATCTGATGTGACACGAGAGAACTTCCGTGAGAGGCACGTTGGTCCTGGCGAGGACGATATCCGTGAAATGCTCACGATTGTCGGTGCCTCATCCCTCGATGAATTTATCCGAAGTGCCGTTCCCCAACAGATCCGGTCGAACCGGCCGGTCACGCTGCCGCAGGCAATGGGGGAAGAAGAAGCGGTCCGCAAATTGCAGAGCATTGCTTCGACAAATCGCCTCTACCGTTCCCTGATAGGAATGGGATACTCCGACACGCTCGTTCCTCCCGTCATCCAGCGTAACATCCTTGAAAACCCGGGATGGTATACACAATACACGCCGTATCAGGCCGAGATTGCGCAGGGAAGACTGGAGGCGCTTCTGAATTTTCAAACCATGGTGATCGATCTGACGGGACTCGGGATTGCCAACGCATCGCTTCTCGACGAAGCGACCGCAGCAGCGGAAGCGATGACGATGTTCTTCGGGATCAAGGAGCATCCTGCCGACGGGACCTTCTTTGTCTCTGACACCTGTCATCCCCAAACCATCGGGCTGATACGAACGCGTGCCAAACCCCTTGGCATCCGCGTTGTCGTTGGTGATCACCGGACGTATGAATTTTCGACATCGACCTTCGGTGCGATTCTCCAGTATCCTGCAACGGACGGTGCCGTCTATGATTACCGTTCCTTTTGCAAGCGGGCACATGAGGCGGGGGCTCTTGTCGTTGTGGCCGCCGACCTTCTCAGTCTTATACTCCTGACGCCGCCGGGCGAACTTGGCGCCGATGCCGCGGTCGGAAGTACACAGCGCTTCGGCGTGCCGCTCGGTTACGGCGGCCCCCATGCTGCGTATTTTGCCACGAAGGACGAATACAAGAGACATCTCGCGGGCAGGATCATCGGCGTATCGGTCGATGCGCGCGGAAAACCTGCGCTTCGTATGGCACTGCAGACGCGCGAACAGCATATTCGCCGCGAGAAAGCCACTTCGAATATCTGTACCGCCCAGGTCCTCCTCGCGGTCATGGCCGGGATGTATGCGGTGTACCATGGCCCGTCCGGCCTTCGAAGGATTGCCGAGCGCGTGCACAATTTTGCATTGATTCTTGGTGCCGGATTAAAAGAGCTCGGCTATGACCTCGTCCATGAAGACTTTTTTGATACTCTTCGTGTAAAGTGCAACCCGGACACAAGGCAGTATCTTCAGTCCACGCTGCATTCGGAGAAAATCAATTTGCGCTGGTTCGATGATCCATCTGTCGGTATTTCTCTTGATGAAGTGACGACAGAGGAGGAACTTGATACCCTTCTTGAAGTATTCGCACATAACAATCCCCGAAAGGTCTCGGCGGGTGGTCTTCGTTCGCATATTGCAGCGGGATATCACGGCACGATGAAACGCAGCTCGCCGTATCTTCAGCATCCCGTGTTTAATACGTACCGTTCCGAAACTGCGATGCTGCGGTATATCCGCTCCCTTGAAGAGAAGGACCTTTCCCTTACCTTCAGCATGATTCCGCTCGGATCCTGCACGATGAAACTCAACGCCACGACCGAACTGTTGCCGGTGACGTGGAGAGATTTCAATAACATCCATCCCTTTGTCCCGATCGAGCAGGCAGAAGGGTACAGGATACTCTTCCGGGAGCTTGAACAGATGCTTCGGGAGATTACAGGGTTTGCCGCAATCTCGCTCCAACCGAATTCGGGTGCACAGGGTGAATATACCGGTCTCCTCGTGATCCGGGCGTATCATGAGTCGCGCGGCGAGAAGCATCGCAACGTCTGCCTTATTCCGTCCTCTGCTCACGGCACGAACCCCGCAAGCGCAGTCATGGCGGGGATGCACGTCGTTATCGTGGCATCGAATGCCGATGGTACGATCGATATACGCGACCTCGAATCCAAGGCGACGCTCCACGCGAAGAATCTTGCGGCCCTGATGGTGACATACCCTTCTACCCATGGTGTGTTTGAGGAAGGCATCAAGGAAATTTGCGGCATCATACACCGTTGTGGCGGACAGGTTTACATGGATGGCGCAAATCTGAACGCGCAGGTCGGCCTGAGCCAGCCCGCTGAACTCGGTGCGGATGTTTGCCATATCAATCTTCATAAGACGTTCTGCATTCCCCATGGCGGCGGCGGTCCGGGCATGGGACCGATCGGCGTGGCCGCGCACCTTGTCCAGTTTCTCCCGACACATCCGGTAGTGATGATGGATGCGGTTGCCGGGATTGGCCCGGTCTCGGCGGCACCGTGGGGGAGTGCCGGGATACTCATGATCTCATGGATGTATATCGCGATGATGGGAGCTGAGGGACTGACACATGCCACAAAAATTGCCATACTCAATGCAAACTATATGGCCTGCCGGCTCGAGAAATATTATCCCATCGTGTATCGGGGAACAAACGGGCGCGTGGCCCACGAATTCATCATCGATTTGCGTCCAATCAAAGAGAGCGCGGGGATCGAAGTGGAAGATGTTGCCAAGCGATTGATGGATTATGGATTTCATGCCCCGACCACGTCATTCCCGGTTCCCGGGACATTGATGATCGAACCGACGGAGAGCGAGACAAAAGAAGAACTCGACCGGTATTGCGATGCACTGATCTCGATTCGCGAAGAAGTCCGCGCGATCGAAGACGGAACAATGCCGAAAGAGAATAACACACTCAAGAATGCCCCTCACACGGCCGACATGGTGGTAAATGATCAATGGAATTATCCGTACTCCCGTGAGCAGGCGGCATATCCGGCGCCATGGACCAGAGCGAGAAAATTCTGGCCTTCAGTCGGGAGAATCAATAATGTTTACGGAGACCGGAATCTTGTCTGTTCGTGCCCGCCGGTTGAGGAGTATCTGGCTGCCGAACGGGAGCGCTAGAGCAACTCCTTTCTCATCGGTCGAGAGGCGGATTTCTATACTTGAGACCAGCAGAGTGGATCATTGAGGAAACGCTAGCGTGATTTGTTTCGTACGTACCCGGCAATTTGCAATAAGATTTTTTACTTCCTCCCCATCCGGCAGCTTCACCGATTTCACACCATGACATGCAGCATTCAGAACTCATCCTCATTCTCGATTTTGGGTCCCAGTATTCCCAGTTAATTGCTCGGCGCGTTCGGGAACTGGGCGTGTATTCGGAGCTTCATCCGTATCACCTCAGTGCGGAACGGATTGCTGCCCTGAAACCGAAGGGGATCATTTTTTCCGGAGGCCCCGCAAGTGTTTACGAACCCGGGGCTCCGCACTCAGCCCCGCAGATCTTCTCCCTCGGCATTCCCGTCCTCGGTATTTGTTATGGACTGCAAATGGTCGCCTATCAACTCGGCGGCAGGGTGGATACGTCGGCAAAACGGGAGTTTGGTCGCGCTGAGGTCACCATCGATGATCAGAGTGATCTCTTCGCGGGATTGGATGGCTCGGGAGAGCATGTCTCAACCCTCGTCTGGATGAGTCACGGCGATGCTCTGACGGAAATGCCGGCCGGTTTCCATCGGCTCGCACATTCTTCCAACTCTCCCATCTGCGCGGTGGGAGATGCAACAAGGAAAATTTACGGGGTACAGTTCCATCCGGAAGTTGCTCACACAGTGCGCGGGAAAGAAATCCTCAGGAACTTCGTCTTCAGGATATGCGGTGCACACGGGGGATGGAATGCGGGGTCGTTTGTCGATACCGCAATCCGCGATATTCGCTCCATCGTCAAGGAGGCAAATGTTATCTGTGCATTGAGCGGAGGCGTCGATTCCTCCGTCCTCAGCGTTCTCCTTTACCGAGCCATCGGCGGGCAGTTGCACTGCATTCATATCAACAACGGCCTGATGCGAAAGAACGAGAGCGAAAATATCGTGAAGCTCTATCGCGACACGTATCATCTCAATATTGGCTATGTGGACGCGACCGAACTGTTCCTGGGCAGGCTTTCCGGGGTCACCGATCCGGAGAAGAAGCGAAAAATCATCGGCAAGACATTCATCGAAGTTTTTGAGGAAGAGGCGAAAAAAATCGGAAAGGTCGATTTTCTTGCACAAGGTACGCTGTACCCCGATGTGATTGAGTCTGTTTCATTTCGAGGGCCATCCCATACCATCAAGACGCACCATAATGTGGGCGGCCTGCCGGAACACATGAAGTTTGCGCTGATCGAACCCTTTCGTGAACTCTTCAAGGACGAGGTGCGTGCCGTGGGGAGAATTCTCGAGCTGCCGGAAGAATATATTTCGCGGCATCCGTTTCCCGGAGCCGGGCTTGCCGTCCGGATTCTCGGAGATGTGACGCAGGAAAAACTCCGGCTGCTGCGGGAGGCGGACGATATATTTATCGATGAAATCCGAAAAGGGGGGCTTTATGATTCTATCTGGCAGGCATTTTGTGTGCTTCTTCCCATTTATTCGGTTGGCGTCATGGGAGATCAGCGCACATACGAAAACGTGATTGCTCTCCGCGCGGTCAAGAGTGTGGACGGCATGACCGCCGACTGGGCACACCTTCCCTACGACCTTCTCGCATCAGTTTCCAGTCGCATCGTGAATGAGGTGCGTGGTGTGAACCGCGTTGTGTACGATGTAAGCTCGAAACCTCCCTCAACAATTGAATGGGAGTAAGCCGGCTCTTCTTCTTTTCAGGAAAGCGGATAGAGCCGAGCTCCTGCCTGTTTCTTCATCAACCGTAAAGTTCAACTCTTGAAGGATCGTCTCCGAAAGAGTGGAGAATTCCAAGCGGCGAGGTGTCTTCAGGTTTCCCTAATACGTTATGTCGAATCCGTGACGCTTTGCGTTCCAGGCGTATGTGTGGATCCCGCCTCTGACGGGTTTGTCGTTTACGGCTTCGGTATAGTTCATGATAATCTTGCGTACCGAACCGTCTCCCGATCTCTCGACATACCGATTCGTCGTATAAAGTGTGGTAGAATCGTGACCGTCCTGACCGTGATTCACCTCTTTGCGGTATTCAAGAATCGATGCGATCGGTGTGACCGTACGAGGGTCAAGACGGTAATAATGCAAATAGTGTTCCTCGATGGATTGTGTCTTTCCGCAACACGGATTGTCGTTCGAGAGTGACGAGATGACCGTAACAACCTGATGACCTTCCACAGCCAGGGAATCTTCATACATGCCAACGCGCGAGAGCTCGCTGCAGTCCTGGCATTGTAAACCGAACGGAAGTACAGCCATTGTCGTGGAGGTGTGGTCAATGGTGAAAGCCGCCAGCCGCTCGTCATAATAGTGATCGCCGAATCCCTTGGCCTGTGAGTAACACGTATAGATGACGAACGCTTGAATGACGCTGTCCGGCATTGTCTTGACAAAAATCGTCCTCGGGGCGAGAGACTCTGTCCCTTTCGCATCTTTTCCCCACGAGTCGACCATCTTCTTGCATCCCGTCCTGTACTCTTTTGGCAGGAGTGAAAGAACGAGCTTTTCGACCTTTACGTTGAACACATCCACCACGTCGCCGAGGGAGGAGAAGAATCTCCTCAGCATCTGGTGATTTTTTCCTGTAATAGTACTCACGAATTTCTTCTCGGGGAGATTCTGAGCGGGGGACGACTGGGGAACAGATGCGAGAAGAATGACGGAACACATAAACGCTGCGGCAACTCGACGGATTGAGCTCATGAAACCATATCCTTACAAGTATGATTCGATTTTCGGAATATAACAATAAATCATCTGAAAGTTGAGGGGGCTCGGTCGAAGTGCCGGGGGACGAAACGACTCCGGCAACAGACCGCTGGGGGCACTGTTGCCGGATTTCAAGCCGATGTACGATGACGGGAACGAGGGGGCCGGAGAATCAGGAACAGCCCGAGGTCTCTCCACAGTTGCGGCACTTGTAACAACTGCCGCTCCGGATCATGATGCTGCCGCACTGATGACATGGCGGGGCATCGGATTGCGTCTGGAATACTTCGCGCTCTGCCTTTTCACGGCTGGGGGCGCTCGAAATCTTTGTCGGTGAGAGTGAACTCAGCGTGCTTTCCATTTGATCCTCGCCCGCTCCCGGCATCTCCTCCGCGGGAATGAACTTCTTTCCCAGCCATCGGAAGATATAGTCAAGGATGGATTTTGCCAGCGGGATATCCTTGTTGCCGGTGAAGCCGCTTGGCTCGAACCGCATGTGGGAGAATTTCTCGACGAGCACACGGAGAGGTACTCCGTATTGCAGCGCCATCGAGACCGAGGTTGCAAACGCATCCATCAGACCGGAGATCGTGGATCCTTCTTTCGACATCGTGATGAAGATCTCACCCGGGACACCGTCTTCGTAGAGCCCGACCGTGATGTACCCCTCATGACCTCCGATGGAAAACTTGTGCGTGATTGCCTGTCGCTCGTCCGGAAGCCGGCGGCGGATGGCTTTTTTCTTGCCGGTGGACATCTGGTCAAGACTCGTATTCAACGGCTGCGTGCGTTTGCATCCGTCACGGTAGATCGCAATCGCCTTCAGACCCAGGCGCCATGCCTCGATGTAAGCGTTCGAGATATCCTGCGCGGTCACATCGGTGGGCATGTTCACCGTTTTCGAGATTGCTCCCGAAATGAACGGCTGCACGGCGGCCATCATTTTGATATGTCCCATGTACTGAATGGAGCGTTGCCCTTTTGCCGGTTTGAAGGCACAATCGAATACCGGAAGATGCTCTTCCTTCAGATGCGGTGCCCCTTCGATCGTGTCGTTCTTGTCGATCGAGGCGGTGATATGCTCAATTTGCTCATCGATGTATCCGAGCCTTTTCAGAGCGAGGGGAACCGTCTGATTGACGATTTTCAACATCCCGCCGCCCACGAGCTTCTTATACTTCACGAGCGCGATATCGGGTTCGACGCCGGTCGTATCACAGTCCATCATGAACCCGATCGTTCCGGTAGGGGCCAGAACAGTGGCCTGAGAATTTCTGAAGCCGTACTCCCGGCCGAGTGCGTAGGCATCATCCCACACCTTGCGCGAAGCGGTGAGGAGATCACTTGGGACGTGGCGGTCCTCAATCTTATCGGCCGCAAGGCCGTGCATCTTCATCACCTTCAGCATCGGCTCACGGTTTTTCTCGAATCCGCCGAATGGCCCGATCTCCTTTGCGATGCATGCCGATTGCTTGTATGCCTGTCCGCTCATGAGCGCCGTGATAGCCGCGGAATACGACCGTCCTTCATCGCTGTCATACGCAAGGCCCCGGGCCATCAGCAGAGCGCCGAGATTCGCATATCCGAGCCCGAGAGGGCGGAACTTGTGACTATTCTCCGTAATCTTCGGTGTGGGGTAACTCGCATTATCAACTTCAATTTCCTGTGCAGTGATGGTGATATTCACGGCGTGGCAAAACGACTCGATGTCGAATTCCCCATCCTTCGACAGGAACTTCATGAGGTTCAGCGAGGCGAGATTGCATGCGGTATCGTCCAGAAACATATACTCGCTGCAGGGGTTCGAAGAATTGATCGGCGCGGTGTTCGAAGAGGTGTGCCAGTTGTTAATAGTGGAATGAAATTGCACTCCCGGATCACCGCAGATCCATGCCGCCTCGGAAATCTCCTTCATCAACTGTCGTGACTTGAACGTTGTCATCGCCCGTCCGTCGTGGACAGCGTGCGTGGTCCATTCCTTGTCATCCACCACGGTTTGCATGAAGGCATCAGTCACACGAACGGAATGATTCGCATTCTGATAGAAGATAGAATCATACGCGCCCCCCGGAACATTGAATCCGCCGTCATACCCGGCATCGATCAGCGCCCAGGCCTTCTTTTCCTCCTCCGCCTTACACCGGATGAAATCCATAATATCGGGATGGTCGGCATTCAGGATGACCATCTTTGCGGCACGGCGTGTCTTCCCTCCCGATTTGATCACACCCGCGAACGCATCATATCCCTTCATGAATGAGACCGGACCAGAGGCGGTCCCGCCGCTGGAAAGCATTTCCTTCGACGAGCGGAGAGTGGAGAGATTGGATCCCGTTCCCGAACCCCACTTGAACAATCGACCTTCTGTTCGTGCGAGTTCCAGAATGGAATCCATCGTGTCCTCAACCGAATTGATGAAGCAGGCCGAACACTGCGGATGTTCTTCAACACCGACGTTAAACCAGACCGGACTGTTGAACGACATGTACTGATTGACGAGGAGAAACGTCAGTTCGGCGTAGAAGACTTCGGCATCTTCCGCCGTTGCAAAGTAATTACCCTTTTTCCCCCATTCAGTCATCGTCCGGGCGACACGGTCTACGAGCTGACGGACGCTTATTTCCCGCTGCGGAGTACCGATTTTTCCATGAAAATACTTCGAAACGACCACATTTGCGGCAGTCATCGACCACGATTTCGGGACCTCCACGTTCTTCTGTTCGAAGAGCGTTTCCCCCTTTTCGTTATTGATTGTCGCTGTCCGGAATTCCCATTCGATTGCGTCGAAGGGGTGGACTCCCGGTGTCGTGAAGTAATGTCGAAATGTTAAACCCTTTTTTGAAGAAAGGCCTTCGGATCGTGCAGGTGCAACCGACCCAACATCCTCTCTTCCGCCAAGAATTGCCATCTCGGGATTTGCCATCTATCTGCTTTCCTCCATGAATGAACGCGTTTGAAATGTGGTACCCTCACCAAATGGCAAAGGATCGTTGTCGCCGCAACAAAAATGCGGAGTATGTGTTACCGGAATTTCAATTTTCTGGAATAAAATACCGCCGAATTGTGTATACTCGTCCAAATCCTACATCCTCTACAATTTTAGTGTAATTGGTGGGAACACTAATCTGTCGTCCTGCCCCCTGTGGTAGAACGACATTGGTTGAGAATATATACACTTGCGGTAAAGAAGTCAAGTAAAAAATAATTAAAATTTTCCGAACTGGTGTCAGTTCGAATGAGAAATTTTTTTTCTCGGAATTTTGAATTACATTCTTCCTGTCACAAGTTGCTAATTTTTCAAATGTTGGAGGAGCGCATCTTCCCGAACGGATTGATGTGAATCAGACATTCTGATCCTTCTGGCATGGTTTTTTTCGAAGCCGATCCGTAATACTCGTCGATCGCAATGAACGAACAACTCTCCTATACCACAGTGGCCGAGATGTTTGATGCCGTTATGGCGAAATTCCATGAGGATACGAAGCCGGTATTGATGTACAAATCCGACCGTGCATTCCGGGGAATCACCTACGACGCGCTGCAGAATCTGGTATCGGAATTTGCCCTTGGGCTCGCTTCTCTCGGTGTAAAGCGCGGCGATGCCGTCGCGCTCCTTTCGGAGAACCGGCCCGAGTGGGTGGTTGCGGACATGGCGATCATGAAGCTCGGCGCCGTCAGCGTTTCGATCTATACCACGCTTACCGCGAAGCAGATCGAATTCATCCTCAACGATGCCGGAGTAAAATACATCATCGTGTCAAATCAGTTTCAGCTCGCAAAAGTCACCAAAATTCTCCCCGCTGTACCGCAGCTTCAGAAGACCGTGATCTTTACCGAGAAAAATGGATCCTTGGGAGAAAACGTGCATTCCTATGCGCGGGTCTTGGAGCGGGGAAGAGAGTTCGGTGCCGCACATCCTGACTATCTCCGCAATGAGGAGCGAAAGATCAGCCCCGAGGATATTCTGACGATCATCTACACCTCCGGAACAACGGGAAATCCAAAGGGAGTCGTCCTCACACACCGGAATCTTGTAAGCAACATGCGTGACTCGGCGAAGTGCATTCCCTTCAATCATGACGATATTGTGCTTTCGTTTCTTCCGCTCAGTCATTCGTACGAGCGTATGGGCGCGTATTACACGGTCATGTCTCTCGGCGGACGCATTGCCTACGCCGAGAGCATCGAGTCAGTTCGCGAGAATCTCGTGGAGATCCGTCCTACGGTGGTGACGACCGTACCGCGATTGTTCGAGAGGATTTACAACCGGCTGATGATCGAAGTGGAGCAGAGTACTCCTCTCCGGCAGAAGTTCTTTGCCTGGTCGGTGGAGACGGGGAAACGTTACAAGCTTGCGCAGCGGGCCCGCAAGTTCTCGCCGGTGCTCTCCCTGGCGTACCGGATTGCCGACGCCGTTGTCTTCAGAAAGATCCGCGCCCGTACCGGCGGCAGGATTCGTTTCTTTGTCTCGGGAGGTGCGGCGCTTCCCCGTGAGCTTGGTGAGTTCTTTGATGCCATCGGCATTCTGATCCTGGAAGGATACGGGATGACCGAATCATCGCCGGTGATCAGTGTGAACCGGCTGGAGGAGTATAAGTTCGGCACGGTGGGGAAACCGATTCCCAACGTTCAGGTGTGCATTGCAGAGGATGGGGAGATTCTCGTCCGGGGTCCGAACGTCATGAAGGGATACTGGAAAAATCCCGCGGCAACAGCGGAGGTTATTGACGGTGACGGGTGGCTCCATACCGGAGATATCGGACATTTTGACGAGGAGGGATTTCTCACGATCACCGATCGCAAGAAACATCTCTTCGTCACATCCGGCGGCAAGAATATTTCACCGCAGCATATCGAGGATCTTTTTCTCCAGAGCCGGTTCATCGATCAGTTCGTCCTGATCGGGGATGGAAAGATGTTTCTGACCGCGCTCATTGTCCCCGAGTTTTCCGCACTGAAGGAATATGCCTCCCGGAACGGTATCGCGTATGCCAACCTGGATGATCTCTCCTCGAAACCGGAGATCACGGCATTGTTTGAAAAAGAGATTGCCGACATCCAAAAACATCTGGCGAATTTTGAACGGGTGAGAAAATTCACGCTGCTCAGGAGCCCGTTGACGATCGAGAACGGTGAGATCACCCCGACGATGAAGGTCCGCCGGAAGGTGGTCGAGTCACGTTTTCGGAATGAAATTGAGAAGATGTATCTTGGCGTGCGCTAAATTGGTTCTTGACTCTTCCGTGAAAAATGGCTATCATGAATGAAATTTTTTCCGCAGAATCACGATTTTCATACAGTTCATTAGCATAACTGGACGATTATGAACTCCACGTATACGCTTGCGGTCGAATCCCGTGCCGGAATCGCATCCGAGGGGCTATGGCTGCGCAGCAAGGCATGGGACCTGACATTCATCAGTTTGAGCGCAGCGCTTGTTGCCGTCCCGATCCTGACGTTCCTGTTTGCAAATGAGGCGACACCGTCCATTAATTCGTTCCTGTCAGCCGTCGGCATTCATTTCACGTGGGATGGAGACGCCAGCCGTAATCTCGTCAATGGAATGATTGCACTCTTCATCGGCGGACCGCATATGTATGCCACGTATACGCGGACGGCCCTCGACAAGAACTTTTCACGCAAACATAAAGCCCTCCTGTTCTCATCCCTGCTCATTCCCGTCGGCGTCATATTCCTCGGCGTGAATTATTTCCAGGTCCTCATCACCTTCTTCTTTTTCTGGGCTTCGATTCATATTATTCACCAGGCGGCGTTCATCGTCAATTGCTATAACGAGAAACTTCCCACGAGGATTTCCTGGTCCTCACGGCTGATCGATTATGCAGTCCTCTTCACTGCACTCTATCCCATTGCGACGTACAAGTTCGTTTATGAGGACTTTTACATCGGTTCGAACAAAATTCTCTATCCCGATTTCCTGAGATCGGAATACATTTTCTATCTTGTAACGGCAGTCTTCCTCGGGGCTGTCGTTCTCTTCATTCTGAAAACTATTAACGAAATCCGCTCTGGAACCGCTCATTATCCGAAGATCCTTCTGATCTCGCTGACCGGGGGAGTGGCATTTTTCATTCCTGCGTTTCCGAATCTCGATGTCGCGTTCCAGGGATTCAATGCCTGGCACTCGTTCCAGTATCTTGGTCTTACCTACTATATTAACCGGCTCCGGCATGAGCGGGGTGAAATCGGTACAAAATTCATTGACAAGATCTCAGAAGACGGAAAGACCTGGCAATATTATTTCTTCAACGTGGGATTGACTGCCGGTGCGGTGAGTATCATTGCTTTGCTGATTGTCCTGAAACCGTATCTCGGGCTCACATTTGATCAGTGCTATTATATCGTCGTGCTCTCCTTCCTCCTGATGCATTACCTGCACGATCATGTACTGTTTACGAAACCGGAAGAGATTCTGCTCCAATAGGATGTGATCGCTTATGAGCTTCAAGCCCAATTCCTGGTAGCGAGTTGGGCTTTTTTGTTCATCGGTTCGAAACTGCATGGAGAACTCAACTAGGATTATTGATCGATGGAAAGCATGGCTGGAGGGCTTTGCAACGCGACCGCATGCCCTCTGGCTCTTGTTTCTCATCTCATTCAGCGAGGCCTCGATCTTACCGGTCTCGGTCGATGTTCCATTGATTGCGCTCGGCGTTGTCGCACCCCGCAAGGGTCTCCGCCTGGGCTGGATAGCGACGCTCGGCTCGTTTCTGGGAGGATACCTCGGGTATTGGATCGGATTCGCGTTCTATGATCATTTCGGCCGACCGCTTCTCGAGCTTTACGGACTCTCGCGGAATTTCTCGGTTCTTCTCGCACTCTACCATCAGCATGGAATCGGCGCGCTTATCCTCTCGGGTTTCACGCCGCTTCCTTATATCTCGTTTACGTACGCCGCTGGATTCAACCGCACCCTTGACCTCACGATGCTGACGGTCGGTGCGTTTATCGGCAGAACACTCCGGTTCTATTCGATCGGTGTGCTCCTCTATCTCGTGGGACCGAAGGCGAAAGAGTATCTCGAGAAATACCTGAGGACGGCAGCGGTGGCGTTTGTGATTCTCGTTCTCGGAGGGATCGCATTGTTCCGATGGCTGCTGTAAGAAAGCCCGTTGCGCGGCGCGTGAGTCTTGCCCGTGCGCTCTCGAAACTCGGACTCGCCTCGCGCGCCGAGGCCGCCCGGTTCATTCTGTCCGGACGCGTCTCGATGAACGGCCGTGTGATTCGTGCGCCTTCGGCACGATGCGCACTCGAAGTTGATACCATCCGCCTCGATGGGAAAAAGACAACAAAACCATCCCCTCTCTATATCATGATGAACAAGCCCGTCGGTATCGTGACAACCCGGTCCGACGAGAAGGGAAGGCCGACAGTCTACCATCTGCTCGGGGATCTTCAGGCGTGGTGCTTCCCGGTGGGCAGGTTGGACAGGGATACATCGGGATTGCTCCTGTTGACGAACGACAACCGGTTGGGTGAGCAGTTGACCAACCCCCGTTCGAAGGTTCCGAAAACGTATGTCGTCGGGCTCGACCGGAAGCTGAATAAAGAGGATGCTGCCAGGATGCGAACGGGAATGGTGGTCGGTGATGAACGATTCCTCCCCGCCAAAGTGAAAATGCTGGAAGGAAAGCTCGTCGAAATCGTTCTCTATGAAGGGAAGAATCGTCAGATCCGAAGGATGTGTGAAGCGCTCGGCTACACGGTCACGGAACTCATTCGGGTACGGATTGGCAACCTGTTCCTTGGGGATATGCCTCCCGGTCAATGGAGGCGTCTGACAAAAAAAGAGATCGAACTTATCAAACCGCAACGCGGGGAAAAGAGGTGATAGACATGGCAATCATCGGTGCGACAATGGTGGAGGTTTGCATCTTTTCCCGGAAAAGGACGAGAGTCCGCTATCTTCTTCTCCGCCGGTCCAAGGATGAAAAAATCTATCCCAATTTGTGGCAGTTTGTTACCGGATCCATAGAGAAGGGTGAGAAGGCCTGGCAAGCTGCGACAAGGGAGATGCGGGAAGAAACGGGGATGAAACCGAAGACGCTTTGGGTCGTACCATACGTGAGCTCCTTTTATGATCCGGGATGGGATTCGGTGACCCTGATGCCTTTTTTTGGTGCCGAGGTTGAGGAAGAGCGGGATCCCTTACTCTCTGACGAGCATGAGAGTTTTGCCTGGTTATCTTATGAAAAGGCCGTTTCGCGGCTCGTCTGGCCGGGTCAGAAGAGGGGTATTGAGATCATCCAGCACTTCATTGTGAAAGGGAAGAATTCGGAACATATCAAGCGCCTCCCGTAGTTCTTCCAGTGTCAACCATTTGCCGGATGCCGTGGTCTAAGATGTGATAAACCCAGCATTCAAGGAATCCGAGGAAAACCCTATGAAAAACCTTTTATTGCGGCTCGTCGTCGCATTTCTGTTTGTCATGAGCTTCGTTTCTGCAGGGTGTTCCCGCCCGCTGCACAGGCAGGTTCACGTGTTCAGCAGCAGCAGGTCGGAACGAACCTGGCTTGGGGTTCAGCTGCAAGATGTCACATCGCGGTTAAAGGAGCGCAAGAACCTGACGACAAGCGAGGGTGCATATGTTGATGAAGTAGTGGAAGGGAGTCCCGCAGAGCGGGCCGGGATAGAAGAGGGTGATGTTATTGTGAAATTTGACGGTACCACAATTACTGATAGCGACGATCTCACAAGCGCAGTACATAAGACTCCTCCGAAGAGTGAAGTGAAGGTCGAACTCCTGAGGAAAGGGGACCGCAAAACAATTTCGGTCACTCTCGGCAGGCAGCGTGCACCTGAGGCCTACTCCTACCATTTTGAGATGCCGAGAATCCCTCGCATACCGAGAATGCCGTCTATGCCGAGGGCACCCTTCCATGTCTTTATGAGTACGACTGAGGAATCCTACGGTCTGACGCTCGAGTCATTAACCAAGCAGCTCGCGGAATATTTCGAGGTTCCGGGTAAGAAGGGCATCCTGGTCTCAGAAGTTGAAGAGGATAGTCGCGCTGAGAAAGCCGGATTCAAGGCGGGCGACATCATTACGAAGATCAACAGCCATACAATTCGGAACGTGGAAGATTTTCAGGAGGAGCTCTCAGACAGCCGCGACAGTTCGGCATCCTTCGAGCTCGTGCGTAAAGGAAAGACGGTGACGGTCTCAATGAAGCTTGAACGCCGGGACGATGATGATGATGGCGAAGACGACGACTACTCGTTTAATTCTTGTCCGGCAGCACACTCGCCCGTCGCCCGGAGTGATTGGTGGTCTCAGCGGCACGCTTGGATTACAAGCGAGCTCAACGTTATCCAGGAAAAAATCGCAACGGTGGAACAAATCGTCTTGTCGAAAATCTCCCTTCTGCAGGATGAATTTCGGAGGGCGTTGTCGTAATACGGTTTCAACTTCCATGGGGAGAGGAGGTATCAAACGAAATTCGTTTAATCGGGGGCGATTGAACGAGAGAAAACCGCCCTGCCTGCTCACCATGGTTCCTTCCTAACGTCGGTGTTTGCACTTCGGGAGAATTTTCCTCATATTCTTTTTTTCTGAATTTCAGCCAGCTCAAGCATTTTAATCTTTTCCCTCATCCCGAGACTCTCGGGCGGGGATTTGTTTTTTCATCACTTGAAAGACCTATGATAGCCCGGCTTTCTACGGCTGGAATCGCAACATGCCTCCTCTCGCTGGCAGTTGGTCACGCCCAGCCCTCACCTGAACTGCCCTACCAAACCGTCGCAAAAGAACTGACAGCTGCAGGGCTCCGTTCATGCGGAGCATATAAACTCCTCGGGGAGTTGAGCGGCGGCATCGGTCCGCGCCTCAGCGGTTCCCCGAACGCCGCCAGAGCGGTTGAGTGGGGAAAGCAAACGATGGAGCGACTTGGATTTGATGATGTGCACCTTGAACCCGTTCTCGTACCCCATTGGGTTCGCGGTGATGTTGAAAATGCCGCAATCCTGCCGACGAACGGCGGCGAGATACCCATAGCAATGTGTGCACTCGGGGGGAGTATTGGAACTCCGGCTGAAGGTGTTGTGGCCGAAGTTGTGGAAGTGAAATCGTTCGGGGAGCTTCATTCCCTCGGGGACAAAGTGAGGGGGAAAATGGTGTTCTTCAACCGGCCAATGGATCCGACGAAGTTTACGACCTTTGAGGCATACGGTGGAGCCGTGGATCAGCGTGGCGACGGCTCGATGGAGTCGGCCCGGATGGGCGGAGTCGCCGCACTGGTGCGTTCGATGACGACCCGTCTCGACAATGTGCCGCATACGGGTGCGATGTATTATGTCGATTCCATTCCCAAGGTTCCAGGTGCGGCAATCAGCACCGTGGCCGCAAACGTACTCGACAGTCTGTTGTCGGTCGATCCGCACTTGAAGGTGCGCCTCCGACTTTCTTGCGCGACGCTTCCTGATGTGGAATCTGCCAATGTCGTCGGTGAACTCCGCGGAAGTGAAAAACCGGGAGATGTTATTGTGATCGGCGGTCATCTGGACAGCTGGGATAAAGGCCGCGGTGCCCATGATGACGGAACGGGAATCGTTCAGTCGCTTGAAGCCCTCCGGTTGTTGAAGGGTGCTGGGTTGATGCCGAAGCGAACGATCCGGGCGGTTCTTTTTATGAATGAAGAGAATGGGTCACGCGGGGGCAAGGGGTATGCGGCGAAAGATCGTCCCGGAGAACATCCCATGCTTGCCATTGAATCGGATGCCGGAGGATTCTCGCCGAGGGGGTTCGGATTGTCCGCAGACTCGGTGACCTTCGGGCATGTTGCGCGCTGGTCGTATCTTCTCGACCCGATTGGCGCAGGGAAAATCACCAAAGGAGGCGACGGGACCGATATCTCACCGCTCGGAAGAAAGGGAGTACCTACCATGGGCCTTTTCGTCGACAGCCAGAGATACTTTGATTATCACCACTCCGATAGCGACACGATCGACAAAGTCAATGAGCGGGAAGTCGAGCTCGGGGCAATTTCCATGGCCATTATTTCCTACGTTCTTGCACAAGAAGGAATGTAAATCTTCACACGTATGTCCTACCATCACAAGAGGTCATCATGAAATATGTTGCGGTTGTGTTTGCACTCCTGACGTGCATCTCTCTCCTCGGAGCCCAGTCGAAGCCGGAATCCTATGATTCCGCCGCTGTCGCTCAAATCAGGGATGAAGGGATGAATCATTCGCAGGTCATGGACATTCTCAGTTACATCTCTGATGTCTACGGTCCCCGGCTCACCGGATCTCCCGGCTATAAAGTTGCGGCGGCATGGGCCCGCGAAAAGCTGGCATCCTTGGGACTGGAAAATTCACATCTGGAATCCTGGGGTCCGTTCGGCAAAGGATGGGCGCTCAAGCATTTCTCGGCGAATCTGATCGATCGACAAGTCTATCCGTTCCTGATGTTCCCCAAGGCCTGGTCTCCGGGGACCGAGGGTGATGTTACGGGCGATGTTGTGTACTTTGATGCATCGACCGACAGCGCCGTCGACACGTATAAAGGCAAACTTAAGGGAAAATTTGTGTTGATGGATGATCCCCGCGATATCAAAGCACATTTTGATCCCGAGGCAATACGGGATGCCGATTCGACCCTGCTTCAGATGGCAAATGCCGACACGCCGATGCGGGGGCGGGGAAGGTTCAATTTTACGCCAACACCCGAACGACGCCGTCGCTTCCTCGTGGATTATCACAAGTACCTGCTTTGCCAGGAAGAAAAAGCTGCGGGCATTCTGACGATCAGCCGCGGTGACGGAGGCAACATTTTTGTTCAACAGGCATCCGTTCCGATGCACCCGGACACGCCCTTTGTCAGGCGCATCAGTGCGTATGATTCCAAAGCGCCAAAAATTCTTCCCCAGTTTTCTGTTTCCGCCGAGCACTATAACCGCCTTGTCCGAATGATCCAGAGAGGGGAACATCCGAAACTTCAGGTGGATCTCACAGTCGAGTTTTCAAAAGCGGATTCGATTTCAAACATCATAGCGGAACTTCCCGGCGGAGAACTCAAGGATCAGATCGTGATGATCGGTGCGCACTTCGATTCGTGGCACGGAGGGACTGGAGCGACGGATAACGGCACCGGGTCGGCTGTCTGCATGGAGGCGATGCGGATATTAAAAACGCTCAACCTCAAGCCACGCAGGACAATCCGCGTCGGATTGTGGGGTGGTGAGGAAGAAGGACTCCTCGGTTCGGCGGCGTATGTGAAGCAGCATTTCGGCGAACGAGCAGAATCGGCCGACGGGAGACCCGCTGGTCAAAACTTTACGATCAACTTCAAGCCGGAGGCGGAAAAGTTTGACGTCTACTTCAACAACGACAACGGCAGCGGGAAAGTCCGCGGAGTCTACATGCAGGGGAACGAAGCGGTCAGATCGATATTCCGGTCCTGGCTGACGCCGTTTAAGGATCTGGGTGCCTCCACTCTTACGCTTCAGAATACCGGTGGAACAGATCATCTTTCATTCGATCAGATCGATCTTCCCGGATTCCAGTTCATTCAGGACGAGTTGGAATATGATACACGCACGCATCATTCCACCATGGATGTGTTCGATCGTGCCCAGCAGGACGACCTGAAACAGGCGGCAACGATCATGGCGGCTTTTGCCTACAATGCCGCAATGCGGGATGAGATGTTTCCCCGTAAACCGCTTCCTACTCCGACAAGGGCAGGAAACTGATATTAGCATTCGCGCTTAGGGTTGGGAATTCATCCCAACCTTAAGCGTTCTGATTGAACGCGAACGGTGTTGAAACGAGAGCGACCAACATCCTTCCTTGCACTTCCGGGCCGCTTTTTGTACATTATACTCCGGTCTCCCCATTCTCCCATCGACAGGAAGAAATCATGAGTTTACTCGTAGTCGGCTCACTTGCCATCGATACTATCGAAACGCCATTTGGCCGTGTCCAGGGAGTGCTGGGCGGCTCTGCGACCTATATCTCCGTCGCGGCAAGCTATTTCGTTACCCCGATCCGGCTCGTCGGCGTCGTGGGCGGCGACTTCAAGAAGGAGTACCGGGACTTTTTGGAGAGCCGCGAAGTCGACCTGGAAGGATTACAGGTTATTGAGGATGGAAAAACGTTCCGTTGGGGAGGGCGATATCACTACGATTTGAATGCCCGCGATACACTCTTTACCGAACTCAACGTCTTCGAACAGTTTAACCCGGTGATCCCGGCATCATACCGGAAGACAACGTACGTGTGCCTCGGCAACATCGATCCTGTGCTCCAGAAACGCGTCCTCGAACAGATCGAAAAACCGCGCATCGTTGTCGGCGATACGATGAACTTCTGGATCAAGGGCAAGCAGGCCGAGCTGCGCGATACGCTGAAGCTCCTCGATGTTCTCATCGTCAATGACGCGGAGGCGCGGGAGCTTTCCAATGAGCCGAATCTCATCAAGGCGGCGAAGGCGATTTTCCGGATGGGTCCGCGTGTCGTGATCATCAAGAAGGGTGAACACGGCGCTCTCCTTGTGACGGAACAGACCATTTTTGCCGCTCCCGCATACCCCCTCGAGAATATCAACGATCCGACCGGCGCCGGAGATGCTTTTGCAGGAGGATTCATCGGGTGGATTGCAAAGACCGACGATGTTTCGAGTGAGAACCTCAAGCGTGCAGTTATTCATGGGAGTACACTTGCATCCTTCTGCGTCGAGAGATTCAGTCTCGATCGCTTCAAAGATCTTACCTATCTTGAAATCCTCGACCGCTTCAGGGAGTTCCGCGAGTTTTCGAGATTCGACGAAGAAATCACTGCCTGACATTTTATGATCCTCCCTATCGAGTGGCGGGAAGGAAGCGTACGATTTCTCGATCAGACCCGGCTTCCCCTCGAAGTCTCCACGATTTGCACAAAGGACTACCGTATTCTCGTCGACGCGATTCGCACGATGAAGGTTCGCGGAGCCCCGCTCATCGGTATCAGTGCTGCTTACGGCGTCGCACTCGCCGCGGCGTACACCCGTTCGTCCGACACCTTTGCTTTCAAAAAAGAACTCTGCACCGCTATTGATGATTTTGCCGCGACCCGGCCCACGGCGGTAAACCTCTTCTGGGCATTGAAGAGAATGCGCTCCGTGCTGGATGCGAGTTCCACAATTTCCGCCGCAACAGCTGCTCTTCTTCGGGAAGCAGAGTCGATTCATCGTGAGGATGCGGAAATGTGCGAACGCATAGGCAGGAACGGAGCAGTTCTCGTTCCCCCAAAGGCATCGGTTCTTACACACTGCAACGCCGGAGCACTCGCGACCGGCGGACGCGGGACCGCAGTGGGAGTGATTACGGTCGCAGCCGAAATGGGAAAGAACATCAGAGTGTATGTGGATGAGACACGACCGCTTCTCCAGGGTGCACGGCTGACCATGTGGGAGTTGCAGCAAGCCGCAATCGACTCGACACTCATTACCGACAATGTCGCAGCATCACTTTTCCGACAGGGTAATATCGACCTCGTCATCACCGGGGCAGATCGAATCGCCGCGAATGGCGACAGTGCCAATAAGATCGGCACGTATAATCTCGCTGTGCTGGCGCATCACCATGGTGTTCCAATGTATATCGCAGCCCCGGGGTCCACGATCGATCGTACAATCGAAACGGGAATTGACATTCCCATTGAGGAACGCTCGCCGGAAGAAGTTACGTCCAGCTTCGGCGTGCGCATCGCTCCGGAGGGAATTAAAGTCTATGCTCCTGCGTTTGATATTACACCGGGCTCCCTGATTTCGGGAATCATCACGGATCAGGGAGTCTTCAGGTATCCGTACGATTTCCATTTGCGTGAACCCCAACGGGAACTCTGAGAAAATGAGTGCAATCTCCAAGACCGATGCCGTTATTCTTCGAACGATGAAGTTCCGCGAATCGAGCAAGATCGTTTCGCTCTTTACGCAGAACTTCGGCAAGATGAGTGTGATCGTGAAGGGCGCGCAAAGAGCGAAGCACGGGTTCGGTACAATGCTCGAGCCGATGTCGCACGTGGCACTTGTCGTGTACAGGAAGGAAGGCCGTGACATCCAAACAGTTTCCCAGTGTGATGTTGTGGAATCCTTCCGGCATATCCGGGAAGATCTTGAAAAGTTGGCGGCCGGAATGTCTGTTATCGAGCTGGTATCACTGGTCGGACACGAGGAAGAGAATGGCGCGCTTTTTCACTTGCTGGTGGATTCTCTCAGATGGATCGACGCGTCCGAAAAACAATCCTACGGATACTACTGGCATTTTCATTTAAAGGTGATGGGCATCCTCGGCTTCGAGCCGAGATTTGACCGGTGTGCCGTCTGCTCGAAACAGATTGAGCCGGGGATCCGCAGCATAAAATTTTTGCTCGGAAAGGGATCTCCGGTTTGTGGCTCATGCCAGTCTTCATCAGGACCGACGATATCCCTGTCCGGGCGGCTGCACCGGCTCCTCGAAGACCTCCATTCAACCCCGGTGCCTGAAACTGCTGTGCCGGCACTGGCTGCTCCGGAGATGAAGGAGGAGGTCGAGGGGTTTCTCTGGACGTATCTCCGCTTCCATGTTTCCGGAATCGGAACAATGCGCTCGGAAAAAGTGTTTTCACAAGTGCTGGCACAGATGTAAAAAAATTAATGCCATATCCCTGAAATTATCGGTTTCTTCATTCAACCCGGGGATATGTTTCTGCAACAAATAGAGAGAAGAGAAGGTATAAGGTAGTACAACCCGAAACATCATCACGAAGGAGTAAAGTATGTCGAAAAAATCAATTTTAGCATCGATCGTTCTGATCTTTGTTGGAATTGTATTCGGTGTCGTTCTTGTGTCAAATTTTCATGAAGGAATCCGGTTGGGATTTGCGGGTGATCCGCAGGTCAAACTGGGCGCCCCAAGTCCGATTAAGAATTCCGATTATGATTACAAATCTCTGAGCAAACCGTTCATCGAGGTGAGCAAGGCGGTAACGCCGACTGTCGTTTCTATCACCGTGACGACGAAACCGCAATCCACCGGAAACGATTTGAATGATTTCTTCCATTTCTTTGGTCCCGATGGAAAAACACCGCAGGCAGAGCCGCAACAGGCGGGCGGATCCGGTGTGATCATCAGTCCCGAAGGATACATCCTCACCAACAACCATGTCGTTCAGGACGCGGAGGAAAAAGGAATCAAGGTGCTCCTGAAAGACAAACACGAATATGATGCAAAACTCATAGGAACCGACCCGACGACGGATCTCGCGGTTATCAAGGTCGACGGGAAAGAACTGCCGACTGCGGCATTCGGAAACTCCGATAATCTTCAGATCGGAGAATGGGTGCTGGCCATCGGAAATCCTCTCGGTTTGCAATCGACGGTCACCGCCGGGATTATCAGTGCAACAGGCCGACAGATTGGCATCCTGCGCGATGAACAGCAGTATGGCATTGAGGATTTCATACAGACGGATGCTGCGATTAATCCCGGCAACAGCGGCGGGCCTCTGGTGAATCTCAACGGCGAAGTCATCGGCATCAACTCGGCAATTGCGACCACTAACGCGCGCTATCAGGGTTACGGATTTGCGATTCCGATCAACCTCGCCAAGAGTGTTGCCGAAGACATCATCAAGAATGGAAAAGTGCGCCGCGGATACATCGGCGTGAGAATCGGAGGCGTCAACGATGCGTTTGCGAAAGCGCTGGGCATGCCGAAGACCGAAGGCGTTCTCGTTCAGAGTCTGGAACCCGGCAGCGCCGCAGAAGCCGCGGGCATTCATGAGAAGGACGTCATCCTCTCCGTTGACGGAAAGGACGTCAACGAGGCAAACGAGCTTCAGATGTATATTGCCCGCAAACATCCCGGCGAACAGGTTTCCTTGAAGGTTTTCCGGGACGGTTCGATCATCGAGAAGAGCGTAACGCTTCAGGCCCGGAAGGATGAAACCCTGGCGGCAAAAAATGACGGTAATTCGAGCGATGAGGATCGCAATACTGAGAGTGATGCTCCTTCCAGGACCGTTACTTTTTCCAGCCTCGGTCTGAGCGTCCGGCCGCTTTCGTCGGATGAGAAGAAATCTGCCTCCATCACGAACGGGGTTATTGTCGCCGACGTGAAACGCTTCGGCGAGGCCTATAACCAGGGAGTCCTGAGCGGAGATATTATTGTCGAGGCGGATAACACAAAGCTTCGCAGCCCGAGCGATCTGAAATCGATCATCGAGAAGCATAAGAGCGGCGATGCCATTCTTCTCCGAGTGAAACGCGGAGATTCCATGGCATATTTCGCACTCCAGATGCCAAGTTAAGAGGAGAATGTTCGTCCTACCCGCCCCGTTCAAATTGCAACTGGGCGGGTTTTTTATTTTTTCTCTCCGGAAATCAAACGGTCTCCCTCCGGGTATACGCTTCCGAAACAAGTTCACATCAACACTCTATTCGGCAGCTCATCTGCAAAACCGTTGATTGGAAACCCGTTTGCTTCTCACATTCAAAATGGGTAGATTCATTGCAATCTGTTTGCACCTCACTCCAACTCCTCGAAAGGGATACTGTCCCATGAGACGTATTGCTTCTTCACTTATTCTGGTGATTACCATGTCTGCGGTGACGATCTCACAGATCAACATCCAATTTGAACAGTACAAACT
>Ga0335082_10000828_pt1 | contig 32330 bp, 24 predicted proteins | sample Lox_Sample_41_FD_206718 | JGI IMG/M metagenome (GOLD analysis project Ga0335082, IMG submission 206718) | Soil microbial communities from Loxahatchee National Wildlife Refuge, Florida, United States - Lox_Sample_4.1 | ecosystem: Environmental > Terrestrial > Soil > Wetlands | place: USA... | reverse complement strand
ATCGATCCCCGCGTATAGTTTCATTCCCGGCTCCTCTCTCGAGTTGTACGTCATGACGAACGCAAACCATGAACGTACCCTTCGTCTGAGGAGTCGGCTAGAGGATTATCAGATCTTGAATCTTGAAAGCAGGAACCGGGTACGATCCTGGCCGTTGAACATCCCTGGACGCCGCTGATCTCGAGCGTTCCGGCGAGCTCCGAGCGGGTGTGTCATGGCGATCGCCGCCAGCACCCGCCGAGCGAACGCGATACCCTACTACGCAAGCCGGCAAGCGGCCCGGCGTACGCTTGCGGGTCGCGGGTTGGACCCGAGGGGGCGGGAACACCCAGGGCACGAGCTTGATGGGGCATGGACAGGATCTGGATCAAGAGCTACCCGCCTGGAATACCGACCGAGATCGACTACGGGCGACATCGCTCGATCGGGGAGCTGTTCGAGGAAAGCGTCGCGAAGTACGCGGATCGCCCCGCGTATTCCAACCTGGGCAAAACGCTCAGCTTCGGCGATCTGGACCGGCTCACTCGTCGATTCGGCGCCTGGCTCCAGGGGAAGGGGCTTGCGAACGGCGCGCGCGTTGCGGTGATGATGCCGAACTGCCTGCAATATCCCGTGTGTGTCTTCGGCGCCTTGCGGGCCGGGTATGTCGTCGTCAACGTGAACCCGCTGTATACCGCGCGGGAGCTCGAACATCAGCTCAAGGACTCGGGCGCCGAAGCGGTCGTCGTCCTGGAGAACTTCGCACATGTGCTGCAGCAGGTGATCGCGAAGACTCCGGTGAAGCATGTCGTGATCGCGGCGCTCGGCGACCTGCTCGGCTTGAAGGGCCCCGTAGTCAACTTCGTGGTGCGCCGGGTCAAGAAGCTTGTCCCGCCCTGGGACATCCCCGCGGCCGTTCGCTTCAACTCCACGTGCGGGGAAGGAGCACGGCTCCAGCTCAAGCGCGCCGAGGTTGGCCCTGAGCATGTCGCGTTCCTGCAATATACGGGCGGGACCACCGGCTCGTCCAAAGGAGCGGTGTTGCTGCATCGGAACATCCTCGCCAACCTCGAGCAGGCCTTCGCGTGGGTGCAGCCCTTCCTGCGCGAGGACGAGCCGCAGGCGATCATCACCGCACTCCCGCTCTATCACATCCTGTCGCTTACGGCCAACTGCTTGCTCATGATGAAGGCGGGCGGCTGCAATATCCTCATCACCAACCCGCGCGACATTCCCGGCTTCGTGAAGGAGTTGCGCCGCCACAGGTTCACGACGTTCACCGGCGTGAACACGCTGTTCAACGCGCTGATGAATGATCCGGACTTCGGCAAGATCGACTTCTCCGCCCTCCAGGTCGCCCTCGGTGGAGGCATGGCGGTGCAGAAGGCCGTGGCCGATCGATGGAAGCGCATGACGGGCTGCACGCTGGTCGAGGCCTACGGGCTGTCGGAGACTTCTCCTGCGGTGACGATCAATCCGCTGGATCTGCAGGAGTACAACGGCTCGATCGGCCTCCCGGTCCCGTCCACCGAGGTCGTCCTGCGTGGCGATGACGGCAGGGAAGTGCCGCTGGGCTCACCCGGAGAGCTCTGCGTGCGCGGGCCGCAGGTCATGCAGGGTTACTGGAACAATCCCGGCGAGACCGCCAAAGTGCTGGGCGCGGACGGGTTTCTCGCCACCGGAGACATCGCCGTCATGGACGAGAAGGGCTATATCCGGATCGTCGACCGCAAGAAGGACATGGTGCTGGTGTCCGGGTTCAACGTATTCCCGAACGAGATCGAGTCGGTGGTGATGATGCACCCCGGCGTGCGCGAATGCGCCGTGATCGGGGTGCCCGACCCCCACTCGGGTGAGGTGCCGAAGCTGTTCGTGGTGAAAAAGGATCCGGCTCTCACCGAGGCCGACCTCCGCAAGCATTGCGAGGCCAATCTGACCGGCTACAAGCGTCCGAAGTATGTGGAATTCAGGACAGACTTGCCCAAGACCAACGTCGGGAAGATCCTGCGGCGCGCCTTGCGTGACGAGGCGAACGCCCAGCCTGGATGAGTGACGGCGCCGCCGCCCGATAAAGGGGCAAGGCGCGTTTTGCGTGATACATCGGCAGACACGAAGGGCATGTAGCGGAGGCGAGGGTGGATCTAGGAATCAGAGGACGCAAAGCCATCGTTTGTGCGTCGAGCCGCGGACTCGGCAAAGGTTGCGCCATGGCGCTCGCGCATGCCGGTGTGTCACTCGTCATCAACGGGCGCGACCGAGCGGTTCTGGAAGCGACGGCCGAGGAGATATGGCGGGCGACCGGCGTGACGGTGACACCGGTAGCGGCCGACATCGGCACCCCCGAGGGGCAGGCAGCGGTGGTTGCCGCCTGCCCCGATCCCGACATCCTCGTCAACAACAACGGCGGACCGCCGCATCGCGGATTCCGCGAGCTCGACCGGCGCTCCATCCTGGACGGCATCACGATGAACATGGTGACGCCCATCGAGCTCACGCAGAAAGTCATCGATCATATGGTCGAGCAGCGTTTCGGCCGGATCCTCAACATCACCTCTCTCAGCGTGAAGATGCCCGTAGCGGGGCTGGATCTTTCGAGCGGCGCCCGCGCGGGGTTGACCGCCTTTCTGGCGGGGGTGGCCCGCAGCGTGGCGGACCGCAACGTCACGATCAACAATCTGCTGCCCGGCTACTTCGACACCGACCGCTTGCGCAGCGGCCTGCGCGCCTCGGCGAAGGGGTCGGGCGCCTCGGAAGATGCACTGGCGGCGCAGAGGGCCGCGCAGGTGCCGGCCAAGCGCTTCGGCACGGCGGCAGAATTCGGACAGGTGTGCGCTTTCCTCTGCAGCACGCACGCGGGATACATCACGGGTCAGAGCATCCTGATGGACGGCGGGCTGTACCCGAGCACGTTTTGAAGCAGCTCGACGCGCCGCCGGCTCCTGAACGCCGGGGGCTGGAGAGATGTCCAGCAATGCTCTATAGTTGCCGGCGTGGCGACGCCCCTCGCTTTCGACCGGCTCAATCCAGCGCAGCGCACGGCCGCCCGCTTCGGCGAGCGCAGTGCGGACGGGGCGTTTCGCGCCGGACCCCTGCTCATCATCGCCGGAGCGGGCACGGGAAAGACCAACACGCTCGCTCATCGCGTAGCGCATCTGGTGCTCGAGGGGGTGCGCCCCGAGCGCATCCTGCTGCTCACGTTCACGCGCCGCGCCGCGCTGGAGATGACGCGCCGGGCCCAGAACATCGTCGCCACAGTGCTCGATGAGAAGGCCGGTGCCAACGCGCATTCCGGCCGAGCGACGCCGCCCGCCGAGGTGAGGCTCCCGTGGTCGGGGACCTTCCACTCGATCGCGGCCCGGCTGATCCGGCGCCACGCGGCAGCAGTCGGTTTGGATGCGAGCTTCAGCGTTCTGGATCGCGGTGACGCAGCCGACCTCATGGACGTGGCGCGCCACGAACTGGGCCTGTCCAGGGCCGAGCAGCGCTTTCCGCGCAAAGACACCTGCCTCGCCATCTACTCGCACCGCATGAACACTCAGCGACCGCTCGCCGATACGCTCGCGAGCGTCTTCCCGTGGTGCGCGCAATGGGAGCCGGAGCTGACCCGTCTGTATCGCGCCTATGTGGAGAGAAAGCTCGCCAACCAGGCGCTCGATTACGACGACTTGCTGCTGTACTGGCACGCCATGGCGCACAACCCGCGGCTTGCCGACGAGATGAGCGGGCAGTTCGATCAGATCCTGGTCGACGAATATCAGGACACGAACGCGCTGCAGGCGGAGATCCTCCAGGCGCTGCGGCCTTCGGGCTGCGGCGTCACCGTGGTGGGAGACGATGCGCAGTCGATCTACTCGTTTCGGGCCGCCACGGTGGAGAACATTCTCGGCTTCCCGGCGCAATACACTCCGCACGCGAGCGTGGTGACCTTGGAACAGAACTACCGCTCGACGCAGGGCGTGTTGGACGCGGCGAACGCTTTGATGGCGGAAGGGCAGCGCCAGTATCGCAAGAGCCTGCAGGCGACGCGGGGGCGCGGCGAGCGCCCGCGCTATGTCACAGTGCTCGACGACCAGGCACAGGCCGATTACGTGATCGCGCAGGTGCTCGACGCGCGCGAGCGCGGGATCGCGCTCAAGCGCCAGGCGGTGCTGTTCCGCAGCTCTCATCACAGCGACATGCTGGAGCTCGAGCTCGTCCGGCGCAACATTCCGTACGTGAAGTACGGCGGGCTCAAGTTCCTGGAAGCCGCGCATGTGAAGGACCTGCTCGCCGTGCTGCGGTGGGCGGACAACCCGAAGAATCGGATCAGCGCGTTCCGCACGCTGCAACTGCTGCCCGGGATGGGGCCGGCGAATGCGGGGCGATGCTTCACGCATTTCGAAGCCGCCGGCTACGCGTGGCGCGCACTCGGGGCGCTTGCCGTCCCGTCGCTCGCAGCACAGTCCTGGCCCGAGTTTGCGCAGCTCATGTCCGCGCTCGGGGCGCCCGAGGCGCCTTGGCAAGGCCAGGTCGGGCGCGTGCGCGAGTGGTTCGAGCCGCACCTGGAACGCATCTACGAGGCCGCCCATGTGCGTGCAGGCGACCTGGTGCAGCTCGAACGCATCGCGCAGCAGTTTGCGACGCGCGAGCGCTTCCTGACCGAGCTGGCGCTCGATCCGCCCCGCGCAACGGGCGACCTCGCCGGCACGCCGCTGCTCGACGAGGACTACCTGATCCTCTCGACCATCCACTCCGCGAAGGGCCAGGAATGGGACGCCGTGTACGTGCTCAACGTCGCGGACGGAAATTTCCCGTCGGATTTCGCGACCGGCCGCGCCGAGCTGATCGAAGAGGAGCGGCGGCTGCTGTACGTGGCCATGACGCGGGCGAAGACCGGTCTGCACTTGCTCGCGCCGATGCGCTACTACGTCACGCCGCAGCCCCGGCGCGGCGACGCGCATGTGTACGGAGCGCGCAGCCGCTTCATCACCCCTGCCGTGCTGGCGCAACTCGAGCAGGTGACTTGGCCTCGGGCGGAGGCGGAGACCGCCGGTCGGGTGAGCGGCATGCCATGCGTCGACGTCGCCGGCAAGCTGCGCGGCATGTGGACGTAGCCAGCCGGTCAAGCATCGCAATCACCGACGAGGTCCGCGGATGAAACGCAACATCGCACTGGTCGCCTTTCTCTGTGCAGGGCTCACGTCAGCGTTTGGCGCGCCGCCCTATCAGCGTCCGGCCGGGATCGCCGACGACAAGGAGCCTGCGATCGTCGCGGGCTACCGCGCGCTGTTCACCTGCTCGGCGCACTTCTTCGCCGGGCGTCCGCTGGACGATATCAAGAAGGTCGAGCTGGTCGACGTGGAGGGGCTGAGATACCCCGATCCCGTGATCGACGAGCGGCGCAGGCTCGTCACGGCGGCGGATGTCTCCGGGCAGATCGTGCGCATCGCCGCCTACCGCGACACAATGGGATGCACGGTGCTGCCGCCGCAATGGCAGATCGGCGACGTTCCACGGCTGCCGTATGTGTCCTACGCGCCGCCGCCCGATGTGAGCAACGTCGCGTTCCCGGCCGGCGATCGGGTGGCACTGCCCGCTGACGGCATCGACGCCCGTTATCGCGCGCTCGCGCCGGTGCTGGAGCGCGCTTTCGACGGGAAGAGCTATGGCGACGCCGACGGGGTCGTAACGCTGGCGATCGTGATCGTGAAAGACGGCAAGATCGTCGCCGAACGATATCGCCCCGGATTCGGGATCCACTCGGGCTATCGCACCTGGTCGACTTCGAAGAGCATCTCCGCGGCGCTGATGGCGATCGCCGCGAAGCAGGGCCTGCTGGATCTCGACGCTGCGGTCGGCATCCCGGAGTGGGGCTACCCGGGCGATCCGCGCCAGGTCATCACGTACAAGCAGCTACTCTGGATGTCCAGCGGCTTGTTCAGTGGCGGCGCGAACACCTACGCGGTCTATTTCGGCGGAGAGGATGTGGTGAGCGCAGTGACGACTACGCCGCTCGAGGTGCAACCGGGCACCCGCTGGAAATACGCGAACAACGATACGCTGTTGCTGTTGCGAGCGCTGCGTCATCGGCTCGCGGATGATTTGAGGTACCTGCGCTTCCCCTACGACGAGCTGCTCCATCCGCTTGCCATGTACCACACGCGCATGGAGGTCGACCATCTCGGCAACTTCGTCGGATCGAGCCAAACCTATACGACGGCGCGGGACCTGGCGCGCTTCGGCATGCTGCTGGCCAACGACGGCGTGTGGAACGGCAAGCGCCTGCTGCCGGAAGGTTGGGTGCAGTTCTCGAGCACGCCCGCGCCCACGAAGCCGCCCGTGGCCGGCCAGTGGGGCTACGGCGCACAGTTCTGGCTCCTGGACCAGATGCCCGGAGTTCCGCCGGGCACGTTCACCACTGCGGGCAACAAGGGGCAGTTCGTCACGGTCGTCCCCGGTCATGACCTCGTGATCGTGCGCACCGGCGTCGATCCGGATGGCAAGCGCTGGCAGCAGGACCGGCTTGTCGCAGCCGTCGTCGACGCGCTCGGCAGGTAGACCCGTAGGGAGCGCACGCGCGGCGGTCCTCGCTGGTCATGTCCATCGCGCCGCTCACTCCGAAGGGTGAAGCCTTGCGTCGTGCCGTAGGCTGGCTGGCCGAACATCCCGGCTGGACACTGGAACTCATCGAGCAGGCCTGCCAGCGCTTCGATCTCTCTCCCGCGGACGAGGAATTCCTGATCCAGGAGTTTCGCAAGTTCCACCAACCGGGGCGGAGCTGACGGTGCCGCAGCCTGCGAGCCGCGGGCTCGGTCCGCAACCCGCTCAGCGCAGCGACCCCCGCCGCCTGGCCGCTCGCTCGTCGAAGCGCCATAGGCCGGCACGGCGGGCAGCAACGTACGCATCATCCAGCTCGGTCCGCGAAGGCCGGCGGTCGATCTCCGCGTAGCGCTTGCGCCCATCGTCCGCCACCGATCCGACCTGAAACTCCGGGCGATACTGCTCCATGATGTTGACGTAGGTGTCCGGGGAGACCTCGCTCGCCAGCCAGTCGAAGATGGCCGCGGCCTCATCGACCAGCCCGGGCATCACCAGATGACGCACGAGCACGCCGCGCTTGGCGAGCCCGTCGTGGCCGAACTTGAGCGGGCCGACCTGGCGCTGCATCTCGAGGATGGCTTCGCGCGCCCGCTCGGGGTAGTCCTTGGCCTTGGCGAAGCGGCGCGCGCTGTCCTTGCTCCAGAACTTGAAGTCCGGCATGTAGATGTCCACGATGCCGTCGAGCAGCTTGAGCGAGGCGGGCGCATCGTAGGCGCTCGTGTTGTACACGATGGGCAGCCGCAATCCCTCGGGCGCGGCGGCGGCGACGGCTTCGATCACCTGCGGCGCCACGTGCTCGGGCGTGACGAAGTTGATGTTGTGGCAACCTTGCTCCTGCAGCTCGAGCGCAAGCTCCGCGATGTCCTGCGCCGTGCACTCACGGCCTTGCTCCTGCTGCTGGGAGATGTCCCAGTTCTGGCAGAAGACGCAGCGCAGGTTACACAGCCCGAAGAAGATCGTCCCCGAGCCGTTCCAGCCACGCAGGCAATCCTCCTCGCCAAAGTGCGCGAAAGCGCTGGAGACGATCGCGTGGCGCCCGGTATGGCAGATCAGCGTCCGGTTCTCGAGCCGGTTGATGTGGCAGTTGCGAGGGCAGGCACAGCAGTCGGCCAGCTCGGCAAGCGCGGCTTCCGCTCGGGAAGCGAGCTCCCCGCGGCGGTGGAGCTGCAGATAGGCCGGCTCGAAGTCGTCGATCACGAATCGGTCGTGGATCGGGGAGGCGGTTGGTTGTGCAAACATGGTCGTATTGCGTCGGACCGACCTGAGGGAGCTCCGCGCGTCACGCTCATTCGACAACTGGGCATGGCTGCCGTTTAACGGGCAAAGCCACGCTGAAGGCTGGGCGGAGCGGATGGTGCGCCGGACACCCGGTAGGCTGGCGACCGTTATACTGGGGGCGGGACTGGGAGATGACAAGTGGCCGTGCTGTTCCTCGACACGGAGACCACCGGTCTGAGCGCCGCTCGCGGCGATCGGATCGTCGAGGTCGCGATCGTCGACGCGGGCGGGCGCTCGCTCGTGAATACGTTGGTCGATCCGCAGCGGCCCATCCCGCGCGATGCGAGCCGCATCCACGGCATCACGGACCGCATGGTTGCGGGCGCTCCCGCGCTGACAGACCTGTGGCCGCAACTCGAGCCGATCCTGAGCGGAAAAGAGGTCGTGATCTACAACGCTGCCTACGACCGGGAGTTCTTCCCGGACCGGCTTCGCTGTGCGGCGCATGTCTCCTGCGCGATGCTCGCGTTCGCGAGAGCGTACGGCGAGTGGAATCCCAGGTTCGGAGACTTCCGCTGGCAGCGGCTGGACATGGCTGCGGAGCATGTTGGCCATATCTGGAAAGGGCAAGCGCACCGCGCCTTGGCCGATGCGCTCGCGTGCCGCAGCGTTTGGCGCTGGCTCGAATCGCGGCGGCGATGACTGCGCGGTGGCGCTGCGCTCGACAACATCTTGGGAGGGTTTCCAGCATGAGCGACAAAGCCGGCCCAGAGCCCATGTACGTCCTCGGACGGTCCAGCGAAGAAACCCGACGGCTACGAGCTCAAGCGGCCTTCGTGGAGCCTTCGACCGAGCGTTTGTTCCAAGACGCCGGAGTCGGACCCGGCATGAGCGTACTGGACCTCGGCAGCGGCGCCGGCGACGTTGCGCTGCTCGCCGCCAGGCTGGTCGGGCCGAAGGGTTCGGTCCTGGGAGTGGACGCGAACCCCGTGATTCTCGAGACGGCGCGTGCCAGGGTCCGCGCGGCAGGCTATGACAACGTCTCATTCCATGCCGGGGACATCGGTGAGTTGGCGTTGGCGCGCCGGTTCGACGCCGTGGTCGGCCGCTATGTGCTCATGTTCGTGCCCGATCCAGTGGCGACCCTGAGCGCTGCAGTGAAGCATCTGCGGCCCGGCGGCGTGGCCGCCATACAAGAGTGCGATTGGACGCAAAGCCCATACGCGGCGCCTGCCTCGCCGCTGCTCGACCGGGTCTGGGCGTGGATCTGCGATGCATTCAGAAGGTCGGGCGCCGACACGGACCTGGGACCCAAGCTGCGGGCGCTGTTCCTCGCGGCGGGCCTCGCTGAGCCGCAGCTGCACGGGGATCGATTCGTCGGCGGCGCTGACGATTGGTACGGCTACGACCACATCGCCGGTTTGATGAGCAGCGTCCTGCCGTTCCTGGAGTCATCGGGAGTGGTGACGGCGAAGGAAGTGCAGATCGACACTCTGCGCGAGCGGCTGCGCCGAGAGATCGCAGCCGACGGCGGCATCGTCATGTACCAGACGCTGGTGCGGGCCTGGGCGCGGAAGCCCTAGCCCGGATATTTCATGAAGACGCCCCGAACCTCGATCGACGTCTTGATGGACGGGCGATCGCGCGAGACCGGAGTTGGTACGTTTTGTACCGCCGGGCTACTCGGGCGCTGGCGGGCGATTTCCGGCCATTTTTGCCATGCCCGTCTGGCCAATAGTCATGGCTATTGGCTGCGACGGTCGAGGCAAAACTGGCTCGGAACTCGCCTCGCCATCATCCCGAGTCCCGCATGGAATATCCGGGCTAGCGACCGGGTGCAGCGCATCGATTCCGGAGCCATTCGGTAGAACAAGGAGGAGACCCATGACATCTGCAAAAGCACTCGCTGTTGTCGCGTTCAGCTTCGTATGCGTTTCAGCCGTGTGGGCTGAAGAGACCAAGCCGATCCGGATCGGCGTAGTGAGCTTCCTATCCGGCCCCGGCGCCGGGGCTTTCGGCGTCCCGTCGCGCAACGCCGCGGAGCTCACGTTCGAGGCGCTCAACTCCGGCACGCTCCCGGCGCCTTATCGAGCCAAGGGATTCGGCGGGAACCCGGTCGAGATGGTGCTCATCGACGAAGCCGGGCCCACAAGCAACGTCGTGACGGAATACCGAAATCTGGTCCAGCGGCGCAACGTGGATCTAGTGATCGGCTACGTCTCGAGCGGAAGCTGCCTCGCGGTCGCGCCGGTGGCGGAGGAGCTGAAGACGCTGACGGTGCTCTTCGATTGCGGCACGCCGAGGATATTCGAGGAAGCCACCTATCGATATGTGTTCCGGACCGCGGCTCACGCCACGATGGACAGCGTCGCCGCCGCGAAGTATGTCAAGGACACGCTCCCCAATGCGGTTCGCGTGGCCGGGATCAACCAGAACTACGCCTGGGGCCAGGACTCATGGAGGGATTTTGCGGCGTCGATCAAGGTGGTGATGCCATCGGTGGAAATCACCACGTCGCAGATGCCTAAGCTGTTCGCCGGCCAATACGGAACGGAGATCTCGGCGCTGCTCGGAGCGAAGCCGGACGTGATCCACTCCAGCCTTTGGGGCGGCGACTTGGAGGCCTTCGTCCTGCAAGCGGCTCCGCGCAGCCTGTTCGCGACGAGCCATGTCGTGCTCACCGCAGGCGAGCCGGAGATGCACAGGCTCCAGAACAGCATTCCCGACGGTACCATCATCGGCGCACGTGGGCCGCATAGCGTGTTCGCCCCGGACAACGAACTGAATCGCTGGTTCAAGAGCGCTTACGAGAGGCGGTATGGCGTGGCGCCGGTGTATAGCTCCTATCACATGGTCCAGGCGATCCTGGGCACGAAGGCAGCGTACGAAAAAGCGAAGGCGGCCAACGGCGGTCGAAACCCCGACCAAGATGGGATCATCGCCGCGTTTCAGGGGCTCACGTTCGAAACTCCGAGCGGCACGACCAAGATGGCGCTTGGTAACGGGCATCAGGGAATTCAGGGAACGGCATATGGGATGACCAAGCTGGTCGCTGGCAAGCTCACCATCACCAACGTCAGACGCTACTCCGCCGAGCAGGTCAACCCGCCGGACGGCGTGAAAAGCGAGGACTGGATCAAGTCGGGGTTCGCGCGCTGACCGCCGCGGACTGGTCGCCGTGGTCGCGCCGGGCCTCCAGCGGCGCCCGCGCCGCGATCGGAGTCAGCCGGCGGCCGCCGCCGCCCCGGCCACCGCACATTCGTGATCGTGGTCCGGCGTACCGCCGCCGCACCCGATCGCTCCGATCACGCGGCCGTTGAGCAGGATCGGCACCGCGCCGGTGGATGGCAGGGCCTCGCCGCGCGAGATCGCGGGGACGGCGTCCCAGAACACGGGATTGGTCGTCTGCATCTCGACCAGCTCGCGCGTCGAGCGCTTGAACGCAGCGGCGGCGACGGCTTTGGCGCGGGACGTATCGGTCGTCAGAAACCCGGTTCGATCGCCTCTCATCGCGACCACGAGGCGGCCGGATTCGTCGACGACCGACACCGTGATGGCGATGTTCATCGCCGCGGCCTTGGCCAACGCCGCACGAGCCGCGCGCTCTGCGATTTCCAACGTCATCTCGATCATGTCCAGTCCTCCTTCGCGTCCAGCGGATCGTGAGCTGTAAGCTTAGAGAAAGAGCCGCGCTTCAGAAACCGCTCGCGACGCCGTTTTTCCATTCCGAGCTGCTGTTTCGCTCTCGTATCGCGGCATCGACAGCCCCATAATGCCGTAGTATGACGGCGGCTACACGTTGACGTTCAGGCCCGGCTTCGCATGTCGCGCGATCCGTTCGACCGTGTATCGGAGCGGTCCCAGGGGACTGGGCTCGCGAAGCGCGCGATCACCTGGGTGGTGGTGGCCATCGCAGTCGCGGGTGTCGCCGGCGTGTACCTTTGGAGGCTGAAGCCCGAGCAGCCGGCACCGGTGACTCAGCCGCAGACGGCCGAAGCTCCTCCGCAGGCGGCTGCCCCGCCGAGCCCCGAGCCGCAAATCAGTAACCCGCTGCCGCGGCCTGAGCCGCAGACGGGAGCCGAGGCGTTGCCGCTGCCGCCGTTGAGCGAGAGCGACGACGCAATCCGGGAGTCGCTGGCGGGCCCTATCCCCAAGCAGTCGCTGGGAGATCTCGTCATCTCCAAGGACATCGCACGCCGCATCGTCACCACCGTCGACAACTTGCCGCGACAGCGAGTGGCCGGGCGGCTGCTCCCGGTGCGACCGCCGGCCGGTCAGATCATCACCAGCGGGGAGGGCGACGAAGTCACGCTCAGCCCCGCGAACTATGCGCGGTACGCGCCTTACGTCAAGCTCGCACGCGGCATCGACGCGAAGCAGGCGGTCGCCGTGTACGTCCGCTTCTACCCGCTGTTTCAGGAGGCCTATCAAGAACTGGGATACCCGAAGAAGTACTTCAACGACCGGCTGGTCGAGGTGATCGACGATCTGCTGGAGACACCCGATGTGAGGGATGCGGTGAAGCTCACGCGCCCCAAGGTCATGTACGAGTTCGCCGACCCCGCGCTCGAAGATCTCTCGGCCGGGCAGAAGGTCCTGATCCGGATGGGCCCCGACAATGCGGCTGTCATCAAGTCCAAGTTGCGCGAGATTCGGCGCGAGGTCGCCACGCAGGCTCCTGCCCGCGATCGCTAGGATCGTTTTCTCGCGCTTGCCGGCTCCAGCGCTTTCTGCGCCTGATTGATGATCTCCAGCGCAGTGGAGGCGTCGACGATGATGCCCAGGCGGTTGCGCGCGATCGAGCGCATGCGTGTGGTGTTCGGGGTGATCATCTCCAGCTCCACCTCGAACGTGCGGTCGGGGGCAGAGGCCTTCAGCCGCTGCCCTTCCTTCGTCTGTTCGACTGTCTCGAGTGTGATCGCCATGCGCTTGAAGGCAGTCAGCGTGGCACGGCTCACCCTCGCCAACGGCTCCGTGAAGGTCCGGTATTGGATGCCGCCAATCTGATTGCTTAAGCCCAACCCGGCGAGCGTCGTGCCGACGGCGACGCAGCCTGACAGTGCCAGGCTGGTCGCGACCCACAACAGCGGCCCGAGCGCTGCGCGTGCTTGCACGCGCCCGCCATTGTCTCTACGTGCGGTGCCGGACAGGCTCGGTCTGGTCTTCACGTCGGCCGTCCTCGACTGATCATCGCTGGCCCAAATGGGTCACATGCCGCCAGCGCGGGCGCATCCTGCCAGGCAAGCTCGAAGCCACAGGCGCGACGGTCGCATGCCTGAGATCACGTAACACATTGACGCGGTGGCGCACGTACACGGCTACCCAGTCCGGTGCGGCTACGACGGACGGGAGCTAGAGGAGGCTTTAGCAACATTCAGGCATGGCGGCCGCGGGTCGTGAAACAACGTCAAATCGCGGCGCCACGGAAGCGCTCGCCGGCCCGCCTTGACGCAGCGTCGCGGCGCGCACGACAGTGCCGATACGCGGAGCCGATGCCTGTCGCGCTGCCGAACGGAGTGCGCGCGGCAGGCCCGTGTCAGCGCACGGGAGACGGGAGGAGGCGAGCGGCCATTCGCGCGGAAGGTGCCGGCTGGGAAGGAAGCATGCTCGTGCGCCCCGGCTGCCGGAGCCGGGCGCCGCCGCTGGGTGCGGGATTACATGATCTGGTTCACCACGCCGCCGTCGACGCGCATCGCCGCACCGGTCGTGGCGGACGCAGCGGGACTGCACAGGTACACCGCGAGATTGGCGACCTCTTCCGCCGAGGCAAAGCGCTTCAGCAACGAGGTGGGCCGATAAGTGACGAAGAAATCCGCCTCCAGCTCGGCGACCGTGATGCCTGCGGCCTTGGCGCGCTGCGCACGCAGCCGTTCCGTGTTCTCGGTACGCGTCGGCCCGGGCAGCAGGGCGTTCACCGTGACGCCGGTCCCGGCGAGCTCGATGGCGAGGCCGCGCGCGACGCTGAGCTGCGCCGTCTTGCTCATCCCGTAGTGGATCATCTCGCGCGGTATGTTGAGCGCCGATTCGCTCGAGACGAACAGCACGCGACCCCAGCCGCGCTTGGCCATGCCGGCCGCATAGCGTCGCGCGAAGCGGATCCCGCTCATGACGTTCACATCGAACAGCCGCAGCCAGTCTTGGTCGGGGATCTCGAAGAACGGCTTGCGCTCGTAGATGCCGAGATTGTTTACCAGGATGTCGGTCTCGGGCAGGCGCGCGAACACCGTCTCGGCGCCCGCCGCCGTCGCGCAGTCTGCGGCGATACCGTCGGCGCGCGCTCGAGGCAGTGAGCTGCGCAGGCGCGCGAGCGCACTATCGACCGAGGCCTGAGTGCGGCCGGTGAGCGTGATCTCGGCGCCTTCCGCGGCGAGACCGCGCGCGATGGCGAAGCCGATGCCTGCGGTCGAACCCGTCACCAGGGCTCGGCGATTCTCGAGCTGCAGATCCATGGTCTTGTCCTTGCGTTGGGTTTGCGGACGCCGAGCCTGGTGGCCGGCGGGCGCTCCAATGGTAACAAGTCCTGGCGCCCGCAGCCCTGCGGTCCGCGCCTCTCGGGAAAGCCTCCGTGCGCGCCTTGCCCGGCATGGGCGCGATTCGACGCACGGGCCTCGATGTCGGGCATCGCCACAGTCTCGACCGAATGGATTCCCAGGCGCACGTGCGTGTCGTGCTGCGCCCGCGATGACCGTCCCGCCGCGCGGGGAGCAGCCGGATCGGATCGGCCCCGATGATCGAGGGCCGGCCAATCCGGTCGAGCAGGTCAGGTGGGCCCGACGGACGTCTCCGCGGTAGCGGCGGATCGCGACGCCTCGCTCACAGCGACCGCAAGAACGCGAGCACGGCATCTTGGTCCGCCGGCGGCAGCAGGAAGAAGCGCTGCGCCGCGGTGCTCGCTTCCCCGCCGTGGCGGAGGATCGCGTCCGGGAATGTGTACGATGCGCCGTCGTGCATGAGGCGCGAGCGGAATCGCACGCCCCACAGCGGCGCGGTGCGGATCTTGTTCTGAACACTCCGTGTCAGCGTTGGGCCCACCCCCTGCGCCATGAGCTGCGGCGCGGCGCGCCCGAAGTGCTCCTGCACGAGTACGAGCACACCGTCGCCGGTGCCGATGTCGTGCATGAGGAAATCGCCGTAGGGGTGGAACCGCTTGCTGCCCAAGGCCGGTGGGATCGTGAAAGTCCCGCCGTTGATCGTACTCCCGGCCGGTGCCGTGACAAGCGCGCTCACGTGGCAGACGGAACAGCCGATCTGGCTGAACACCACCGCACCTCTCTGCGCTTGCGCCGTTGCGGACAGGATCGCATCTGGGGCGGGGGCGGTGGTGGCGCGGATGAAGCGGGCGAAGCGGTCCACATCGTCGAGGCCATCGCCGTCGGGCGGATCGTTCGGCGACGGAACGGTATTGCATAGGTTCGTCACCTCGGTCGGGAACAGACGGGTCGTGATCCCCATCTCGTTCAGATAGGCGTCGCCCGAGAACGAGAGCAGACTTCCGTGCTGATCCTTCCAGCCGAAGCGGCCGATCCTGGTCGCGCCCGGCGCTTCGACGATCGGAACGCTCACCGCTTGCCCGCAGATCTTGCCCGCGGTGAGGATGCACTGACGCAGGGCGAGATCGACCAGCGTCTGATCCGCGACCGCCTCCACGAACCCGTCGCCCAGCAGGCTGAGCGACAGGCGCTGGGTGCGGATGGTCTCCGTTTGCGGCGCTCGTTCCTGGATCTCGCCGTTCGGATAATCCTTGCTGGGACAGACCGCCCGATCGTTCACGAGTGAGCGACCCGAAACCACCTCCGCGCCGTCGCCGATCGGAATGCTCGGATTCTGAAAACTTCCGTCGGCGGCGGCATGCCCTACACGCAGCTCCGTAATCTGGCTTCCGCCGCCGGATTGCGGATTTTGATGGCACTCGCGACACGACTGCGCGTTGTACAACGGTCCGAGACCATCCTTGACCGTCTCGAATTCATCGAACTTTGCGAGGTCGTCCTGGTGCGTCGCGTCCTCGACGAGGCCGTTGCTCCTGCCGTCGAAGCCGGTAGGTGCTTCGGTGATCACCGGTGCTGGCGTCGGACCGGTTTGCTGTGCCGGACAAGAGATGGCGATGTGGAGCAGCAGAAGAAATAGAACTGCGCGCATTCGAGTCCCCTCCGCAGTGATTCGAGCCGGCCGTGATTGCACCAGCGAGCGTGGTAGATTTCCGTTCTGCGTGTGGGGCAGATTGAACCTATGACGAATGCGTGTCAACGTCTCAAAGTGGATACACGGGAGAAGACCGATGGCCTCGTCTCTTTGCGCCGACACAGCTCTTCCGACGCTTACGAGCAGGCATTGAGGAGAAGCCTACAAAGCTTGGGTTAAAGCTTTGTTGCTTCGCCGGCAGACCATGCCGGGCGGGCGAGAAGACCAATCGAGTGATGCGCCGTGCTATGGGAACGGCTCGCCCGCTGCGGGGTTAGCACGAGGCTGCGGCTCGCTGTCGGGCCGCAGCGTCGCTCGAACCCGATTGGGTGGAAGTGTTGCTCTCCGGCGTCAGACTTCGGACATCGCGTGCGCGCGCCGGTGGCGGCGCAGCTTTACCACTGCGAATCTGGCGGCGTCGGTCGCTGTATACATATCCAGATTCTCGAACTCGCCTTCCTGCACCGGCGTCATGGCGACATCCGAGTAGGGGGCCGAGTCGCTCACGACGCGCTGCAAGATGCGCCGGAATTCCCAGTATAGGGCGACGAAGCGGACGGACTTGGAGAGAATCTCCCAGGCGTAGCGCGTGTAGAAGCGGAGCGGGCTCTGCAGCGGCATCCCCGACCTGCGATCTCGGCGATATTTGCGCCGGAACAGGCCGCCCTCCAGCGGGTGAACCTGCTCCAGGCGGGGGACGGCGTAGAAGGACCACAGCTTGAGCATCATGTTGCGCGGGTCGTAGCCCCAGGACTTCGACCTCCGGAGCACCGTCTCCACGTGCTCCGGCGAGTAGTACAGGTCCCAGGCTTTGCGGTAGATCGCAAGCAGCTCCTCGTCCGACATCGTGGGGTGGCGCGTGGTGACGTGCACCACGTCGTAGCGGTTCAGGTCCCGCTCCATGTCCACGCCCGCGAGATGCAGCTTCTTGTGATCCGCCGAGCCGGGGAGCGGGGTGAGGATGAAGAACTCGAGCAGATCGACGGGGAGCTCGCGCTGGATGATGCGGATGTCGCGCTCGATCGTCGCCGGCGTGTCGCCCGGGAAACCCAGGATGTAGCCGGCGTAGGTCAGGGCGCCGACCTTGTGCCAAGCCTGCAGCAGGGCCCGGTACTCGGTGATCCGGTTCTGGCCCTTCCTCGCTTCCTTCAGCGCCTGCGGATTGATGCTCTCCACCCCGATGAACACGCGGTTGACTCCGGCCCGGCCGGCCTTCTCGATGAAGCGCGGAATCTTGTGCGACATCGTGTCCACCTGGGCGACGATGTGGATGCGCAGGTTCTCCTGCTCGCGCATCGTGATCAGCCGGTCGAATATCGCCTCCCAGTTCTGATTGCGCGCCAGGTTGTCGTCGGTGATGAAGAAGTTGTGCAGCCCCTGCGCGAGATTGGCACGGACGATGCGCTCGACATCGTCGGCGCTGCGCGCGCGCGACTTGCGCCCTTGGACGTTGATGATGGTGCAGAAGCTGCACAGAAACGGGCAGCCGCGCCCGGCGTCGAAGCTCGTGCGCAGGCCGCTGGTCCGGCGCACGATGTCGATCGGCAGGTAGGGGACCGGCGAGCCTTCCAGGTCCGGTAGATCCTGCATGAAGTTGTACAGCGGCTTGAGCTCAGCGCGGTACGCGGCGCGCAGCAGGTCGTCGAACCGCCCCTCGGCCTCTCCGGCGAACAGCGTGATCCCGAGGTCCATCGCCTCCTGCAGCTCGGGTGGGGTGTCCGGCAGCATTGCGATGCAGCCGCTCACGTGAAAGCCGCCGATCAAGACCGGGATGCCTGCTGCAGCCAGCGGCCGCCCGATGTCCACGGCACGCGGAAACTGGTTCGTCTGCACGCCGACGAGCGCGACCATTCCGCGCCCGCCACTCTTACGGATTTGGTCTACGATCTTCCTGGGCCGGATCCGAGTGTTGGTCTCGTCGCAGACCGTGATCCGGATCTCGACGTCCTCCCCCAAGATGTTACGCCGTGCGCAGTCGAGTGCGAGGCCGTGCAGCGTTGCGAGAGTATTTGCCGGGATGGAGGAACGAGCCCACTGGATGACGTATCCGTCGTCATCGTAGTGGGAGGGCTTGATCAGGAAAAGATGAAAGAGCTGCCGCTTGGCGGTCAGGGCACTTCGCATGAGGGTCCTTGGGTAAACGCGCTCCGGCCCCTCCTTGGCCCAGGCGTCGACCACGCAGTGTACGGGATTTCCCGCCCCGGCGATAGCCTTGGTGCCGCTTCATTGGACCGTGGCAGGGGTGCCGCGCGACAGGTGAGCGATCGCCGCGCTGCAACTCTGGCGCGCGCACGCTTCCAACGGCAAGTCACGCCCATCGGAGTATCCGCCGAAGGGTGGCGCAGGCATCGCCCGGGGCACGGAGCATTCCCCGCCGATCTTCTTCCACGGGGCCGGTGAACGGTGTGCGGGGCGCGGGAGCGCGCCCCGCGCTCGGGCTCAGAGCGCTTTCAGTTTGACGGCGGAGAGCTTGCCGTTCGAGCCGCGCTGGATTTCGTAGGAGAGCTTCTGATTTTCGGTGAGGTAATTGAGGCCGGACCCTTCGACCGCCGAGATGTGCACGAATACATCCTTCGAGCCGTCGTCGGGGCGGATGAAGCCGTAACCCTTCTTCGAGTCGAACCACTTGACCGTGCCGGTGGGCATATTGCCATTCCTCCAAGTCTGGTGTTGCCACGCCCCGACGCATGCGGGGTATCGAATCGTCCATCGGGGCAGGTCCACACGAGCACCCGGGTGTCGCCCGGATCCAACCCGAGGCGAATTCGATAGCGGCATTGTTGGCGTAGGACCGGCGTTTTGCAAGCAAAATCCGGTAGGTGCGCAGAATGTGTACGGCCGAGCCTGGGTTCGTCCGCGAATCGAGACGGGGATCCGTGACGCAGTGACGACGCCGCAACGCGACGATCGGCAGCCCCTGCGCGGAAGCGACGGACCAACCGAAGAGGGAGCGTGCACCCGACTTGCCTTCGCTGCCCGCAAGGCGAAGCGATGCCGGGAGAGTCGGCGCGCCGTGCCAGGTTGGTCTCGCGAGCGTCGATCTCCGTGCCCATTCGCGGGAACGCGCCCGGCGAACAGCATATCATCGCCGGATCGGCCGGAGGCACCGCTGCTTGGTTGCCAGGGCCGTGCAGTCGATGCAGCCGTATTGGAGGTTGACGCGGCTCGGCGGGTCTGTCTGTCCAGGGAGCAGGCCGACCATGCTCGACGCCGAGCCAAGCAGAGGAGGATATCGGCATGCGATATGAGCTCTACTACTGGCCCGGCATCCAGGGCCGCGGGGAGTTCGTCCGCCTCGCGCTGGAGGAGGCGGGCGCTCGCTACCTGGACATGGCACGGTTGTCGAGACGGGAAGGTGGCGGGATCCCAGCCCTGATGCACTTTCTGGAGGACGCGACGGTGAAGCGCCCGCCCTTCGCTCCTCCCTATCTCAAGGCGGGCAAGCTCGTGATCGGCCAGACCGCGAATATCCTGCTGTTCCTGGGGCCGCGGCTGGGTCTCACGCCGGAGGACGAGGCGGGCCGCCTGTGGGCGCACCAGCTGCAACTGACGGTCGCGGATCTCGTCGTCGAGGTGCATGACACCCACCATCCCATCGCGAGCAGCCTGTACTACCACCAGCAGAAACGCGAGGCGGGGCGACGCGCACGCCACTTCATTCTCGAGCGGATACCGAAGTTCCTGGATTACTTCGAGCGAGTGCTTGCCGCCAACACCCGAGGCAGAGGCCACATGGTCGGCAATGCGTTGTCCTATGTCGATCTGTCCATGTTTCAGATCATCGCCGGATTGCATTACGCCTTTCCGAGGTCGATGGCGCGGCTCGAGCCAAACTACCCTCGGCTGCTGGCTCTGTACGAGAAGGTTTCGGCACGCCCCAACATCGCGGCCTACCTCGCTTCCGACCGGCGCATCCCGTTCAACGAGGACGGGATCTTCCGCCACTATCCAGAGCTCGATGCATAAGACGAAGCGTAGCGCCCGCGCGCGCTGCGTTGACGTCTGCCGCGGTCCGGCCGTACCCTTGCGCAGGCCCGAATCGGTGCAGTGGAGGAATGCATGAGACTCAAGTTCATGGCGGCCGTCGTGGTGTGCGTCGCGGCGGTCTGCTCGGCTGCCGCGTTGTGGGCGCAGGGCTTGCCGCCCGCCTCGCCCGAATCGGTCGGGATGTCGGCGCAGAAGCTCGGCCGCGTCGGCGACATTTTCCGGCAGGAGGTCGACCGCGGAAACCTGCCGGGCGTGGTGGTAATGGTCGCGCGCAAAGGTCATCTGGTGTACTCGCAGGCGATCGGGTTCCAGGACAGGGCGGCTGGAACGGTCATGCGGATGGATACGATCTTCCGGATCTACTCCATGACCAAGCCCCTGGTCTCGGTTGCCGCCGTCATGTTGGTCGAGGACGGCAAGCTCGAGCTGACCGATCCGGTGTCGAAGTTCCTGCCGGCCATGAAGGGCCTGCAGGTGAGCGTGCCCAAGCCGGATGCGGTATTCGCCAAGATGACCTATACCCTGGTGCCAGCCGATCGCGAGATGACCGTGCAGGACTTGCTCCGGCACACGGCGGGCCTTGCATACGGAGAGATCACGCAGAACGCGCCGGTCAAGGACGCTTACGCTGCGGCGGGCGTGTATAAGAGCGGGATCGACTTCGACGCACGGGACCTGGCGCCCGCCGAGGAGGTTCAGCGGATCGCCAAAGCGCCGCTCGCGCACCAGCCGGGGACCGTGTGGGAGTACAGCATCGCCAGCGATATGCTGGGCCGCGTGGTCGAGGCCGCGTCGGGCAAGCGGCTCGCCGACTTTCTCGATGAACGGCTGTTCAAGCCGCTGGGCATGAACGATTCGGGCTTCTGGGTGCCGAAGGACAAGCTTGCGCGGCTGGCCGAGCCGCTGCCGGTGGATGCGTTCAGCGGCAAGGCGAACAGGCTGATCGACGTTTCCGCCGTACCGAACAACGATTCTGGCGGTGCCGGTGGCGTATCCACCGCGGCCGACTACCTGCGCTTCGCCCAGATGCTGCTCAACGGCGGGCAGCTCGACGGAGCGCGTGTACTGAGCCGCACCAGCGTCGCCTTGATGTCCTCGGACCATCTGGGTACGCGCATCGACGCGCCGGTGACTCCGGGCGAACTGTTGCTCGGCACTCCGGGCTATACGTTCGGTCTCGGCTTCGCGGTGAGGCAGGGGCAGGGCATAGCGGGGCTGCCCGGCTCTCCCGGCGAGTTCATGTGGGCCGGCTATGCGGGGACTTATTTCTGGGTGGATCCCAAGGAGCAGCTCGTCGCGGTCTACATGAGTCAGGCGCCGAGCCCGGTCCGGGCCTACTATCGGAAGCTGTTCAAGCAGATCGTCTACTCTGCGATCATCGATTAGGCCCTGGGATCTGGGCTCCGAACGGCACCGGCGCGCTCGTGCGGCGGGCCGATCGGAGCGGCGCCCCGGCATGGAATGGAACACGACGTGCTACGGTCGGAACGAGCAACGGCGCGGGCTCCGGCCCCGGGCGGCTGTGCGAAAATGCTGAACCATCGAATGCGATCTCCACGGCAGCGATGACCCCGACCTACACGTGTGATTCCCGGCCGAGAGCACCGCGGCCGGCGCTCCGGTCTCGCAATTCCGGCTTCACTTATCTGGGGCTGCTGTTCTTCGTCGCCATCATGGGCGCGGCCCTGGTCGGGGTCGCCCAGGTGTGGCACACCGAGGTGCGGCGCCAGAAGGAAGTGGATCTGCTCTTCATCGGCAACCAGTTCCGCCAGGGGATCGGGGGCTACTACGAGCGCACGCCGGGGACCGTGAAGCAGTATCCGAAGCAGTTCGAGGACATGCTGATGGATCCGCGCTTCCCCGACACGCGGCGCTACTTGCGCAAGATCTACGCCGACCCGATGACCGGCAAAGCGGAGTGGGGCATGGTGCGTGCTCCCGACGGCGGGATCGTGGGCGTTTACAGCTTATCCGAGGAAACGCCACTGAAGGTCGCCGGCTTCCGAGAGGCCGACGCCGGATTCACCGACGCCACGAGCTACCATGGCTGGGTGTTCGCCTACGTACCTGCCAGTCAAGCGGGGACACCACCCAATCCGCGTGGCGTGCCAGGAGACGGGCAACGCGGGTCGGATGGTTCCGCCCTCCCACCGATGAGCAATCCCGCCGGCAATGCAGGCGTCGTGAATCGTCCCTAGGCTGCGCTGCTTTAGCCCACATAGCCGCGCGGCACCCGCCCCCGCGCTTTCGACACGCCGCCTTTCGATCCGGACCACCGAGCGCTGTCAGCGGGCTTCTCCGACCGCATGCGACGCTCCTCACATGGGTGCATCACTCCTCGATCGGATGGAGGGAGCGAGGAATCCTAGGTCCTCGGGTCGCGAGGCCGCGACGATCCTTTCCCCAGGTGTCGTAAAGTGCCGCGAGCAGATGCGTGCCGGCCACGGGCGGCGAGCGAACTCGGCCGATCAGGCGCCCGCATGCGCGGCGACCGGGGACCCAATGGCTCGCATCATGCTTTTGGGGAGATCCGCGGGCGATTGGCGGCCGAGGCAAGCCGAGAAAGCCCGGACGTGGGTAGGCCCATCCTGGTCATAACTCCATGAGAGAGAGACATGCTTCGTCGAGTGATTTTCAAGCCATTCCTTGTACTCCTGTTGACTGTTGCGACCGTTGCACCACTGCCGCTCGCCTGGGTCGACGCTGCGCAGGCGACCCAGATCGCCGGAGGTGTCTCGAAGACGCTGAGCACCGGGTGGGCGCTGCAGTCTTCCGCCAAAGTGTCCGACGGCGGCGCCGCGATCTCCACCGCGGGCTACGCAGCCACCGGGTGGTATCCGGTGACCGTTCCCTCCAGCGTGATTGGCGGCCTGCTCCAGAACAACGTCTACGCCGATCCTTATTTCGGCCAGAACTTCACGTCGATCAACGCCGCGGACTTCAGCGTGCCGTGGTGGTATCGGACCGAATTCACGCTCCCCGCGAGCGAGAACGGCAAGCGCGTCTGGCTCAAGCTGGAAGGATTGAGCTATCGCGCCAACGTCTGGCTGAACGGGACGCAGATCTCGAAGTCGACCTACCCCGCGACCGCGACCCAGCCCGACACCATCGGCCAGTTCCGTGCCTTCGAGATCGACATCACGCAGTACGTCTCGTACTCGGGCAGCAACGCCTTGGCGGTACAGGTGTATCGAGCCGTCAACCCGAACAACGTGGGCGGTGACCTGGGTCTCACCTTCGTGGATTGGAACCCCAACGCGCCCGACTGGAACATGGGCATCTTGAACGACGTGGTCGTCTCCACCACGGGCCCGGTCAACGTCCGCAATCCGCTGGTCGTCACGAACCTGCCATCGCTCACCACCGCTAACCTCACAGTGGTCGCGGAGCTGCGCAACGGGAGCGGAAGTTCGGTTTCAGGAACGCTCCAAGGCATGATCAGCGACAGTCACGGTAACTCCGTCGCGACCTTTCAGCAGCCCGTCAACAACATCGCCGCTGGCGCGACGCAACAGGTGACGTTCACGCCCAGCGCATTCTCGCAACTGAAGGTCACCAATCCCGACCTGTGGTGGCCGTGGCAATACGGCAACCCCGACCTCAACACGCTCACCTTGACCTTCGCCACAACGGACGGGACGGTAAGCGACGGCCTTTCCACTGCGTTCGGGATCCGGCAGATCACGTCCACGCTCAACAGCTCCGGGAGCCGCGTCTTCTCGATCAACGGCAAGCAGCTCCTTATCCGTGGCGGCGCCTGGGCGCCCGACATCTTCCAGCGGCGCACCCCGGCTCGCCAGGAAGCGGAGATTCGCTATGTCCGCGACCTGAACCTCAACACCCTGCGCTTCGAAGGCAAGTTCGAAGACGACAACATGTTCAGCCTGGCCGACAAGTACGGGCTTCTGGTCATGATCGGCTGGAACTGCTGCGATTCGTGGCAATCGCCCGGCAGCTTCAACTCCGAGCAGCTCGAGGTCGCGTACGAATCGCTCAAGAACCAGATGTACCGCCTGCGCAACCATCCGAGCATGCTGGTGTGGTTGAATGGCAGTGACATGCCGCCGTCCGTCGGCGCCTACTCTCCCTACAAGGGCTCCGCGGCCGTGGAGCAGCAATACATCAATATCGAAACCAATCTGCAGTGGCCCAACCCGGTCCTGTCCAGCGCATCGGACTACAAGTCGACGGTGCAGACGCAAGCCACGGGCGTCAAGATGTTGGGGCCCTACGAGTGGGAACCCCCGATCTACTGGGAGACCGATTCCAGCCATCAGGCGGGAGGCGCCTGGAGCTTCGCCACGGAGGTGAGCCCCGGCCCGTCCGTCCCGCCTTATGACAGCCTGATCCAGTTCATTCCGTCGAATCACCTGTGGCCGACCGACAGCTACTGGACTTACCACTGCGGTGCCTCGCCGTTCAACAACTTGAACGTATTCACCACGGCGATGAACAAGCGCTATGGTACGGCCAGCTCGGCGAAAGACTATGCGGAGCGCGCGCAGATCATGGCCTACGAGTCGCACCGTGCGCATTTCGAGGCGTACGGCAGGAACAAGTACACCTCGAGCGGGATCATCCAGTGGATGCTGCGCAATGCGTGGCCCTCCATGATCTGGCACCTGTACGACTACTACATGCGTCCGGGCGGCGCGTACTACGGCGCCAAGAATGCGCTGGAGCCGCTGCACATCCAGTGGTCTTACTCGAGCAAGGCCGTGGTCGTGGACAACTCGACCTTGCAGTCGTACGCGAACTTGAAGGCCATCGCGCAAATCTACAACACCGACGGCACGCTCAAGTACAACAAGACGGTCACGATCGCCAGCCTGGCCGCCGATCAAGCGCTCACCGCTTTCACCGTCTCGCTGCCATCGGGCCTCACCACCGCGTACTTCTTGCGGTTGACTCTGACCGATGCCAACAACAATGTGCTCAGCAAGCAGACCTACTGGTTGTCGACGACGGCCGATACGCTGTCGTGGAGCAAGACAACCTGGTACAACACGCCCGCGTCCGCATACGCCAACTTCACGAGCCTCCAGAACCTGCCGCGAGTGAACGTCGGCGTCACGGATCAGAGAGTGGACGACGGGACTTCCTCGGCCCACACCGTAACGGTGACCAACAGCAATAACGCGATCGTCTTCTTCGTGCACCTGAAGATCACGAAGAACGCGGGCGGCGACGAACTGTTGCCCATCACCTGGCAGGACAACTACTTCACTCTCCTGCCCGGCGAGACCCGCCAGGTCACGGCGAAATACTTCGACGCCGACCTCGGCGGCGCGACCCCGGTGGTCGCCGTGGATACGTGGAATACGCGCTGAGCTTCGGCGCCTGGTAACGCGACGACCGGCGAGCACAGTTCGCCGGTTTTTTTTGCACACCTGGCGGCCGCGCTGGGCGGCGAGCGCGGCGTCAACCGGTGGTGACGCGATAGCCGACGCGCGGGAAGTGGACGCAGACCGTCCCGACGCGCGGATCGTCGCGCAGCAGCGCGATGGTGTCGCGGTCGACGAGGCGCACGATGCCGGCCACGGGCGGCTCTCCGCTGTCGAGGTCCGGAACGACGCTCACTTTCTGTCCCGGGACGATGCGCTGCGGATCCCTCGCGTCGCCCTGCTCTGGCGTTGTCGGCTCGCTCGAGCGCGCGATCTCGATCGCTTCCGCCGGAGTCATCGTGGCCGGCCTGCCATGGCCGATGGCCTTGACTCGTTGCTCCCACGCCTCGAGCGCGGGGAACTCCGAGAGCAGCCCGGGCCCGCCTTGCCAGCGACCCCGCACGAACCATACGAGGTAGTAGACGAGCGCGTCCGGGAGTCCCGGCTTATCGCCGAGCATGAACCGGCGGCCACCCGCGAGCCGCTGATCGGCCCAACCGTACTGCGCGCGCAGTTGCGCCACCGTGTGCGGTAGATCCGCCTGCACCTTCTTCAGATCGCCGCTCGGCCCGAGGAACAGGCGCACGCGGTCTTTCGCGAACGCCTCGGGCAGCTGATCCGCGTTGGCGCCGAGCGAGAGCCGGACGGCGACGTCGAACAATCCATCGGTCCAACGGCCGATTCCCCAGGGGAGCCCTTCGGCACCGCCCGGGTAGAATGTGGGTTCGGGGTGGCGCCGCTCGAGCTCGCGCAGGATGCACTGGCTGTCGCAGTAGATGTCGGCGCCGATCTGCACGATCGGTGTGCGCCTGTAGCCGCCGGTGAGCGGCATCACGTCCGGCTTCGGGGGCACGCGCGGGATCTCGACCGAGCGCCAGGCGAGGCCCTTGATGCCCAGGGCGACGCGGACCTTCTCCGAGACCGGGGACTGCGGATAATGATGCAGGATGATGTCGTTCACGGAGCGCCCCTCAGCGATCGGCGAAGCGGAATGCTTCGCCAAACCGGAAGTCTAGGCCAGAACGACTGTCGGGTCAGCAGGGGCGGCGCGCGGAGCGGCTGCCCGCTTCCAGCTTGCATGCAGGAGGAATTCGACCGATGAAGATCGCCGTCGTTGGGGTCGGTGCGATGGGCTCGGTGTACGCCGGCCTGCTCGCGGACGCAGGACACGAAGTTTGGGCCGTCGATACATGGCGCGAGCATATAGACGCGATTCGAGCGCACGGCCTGCGCGTGGAAGGCGCGTCGGGCGATCGGACGGTGCCCGTGCACGCGACGACACACGCCGCCGACGCGGGCAGATGCGACCTCGTCATCATCGCCACCAAGGCGATGCACGTGCTGCAGGCCGCCGAGTCGGCGCAGCCCCTTCTCGGTCCCGACACCGTCGTGCTCTCCATTCAGAACGGTCTTGGCGGTCCCGATATCGCTGCGCGGGTGCTCGGTCGGGAGCGCGTGATCGTCGGTGTCGTCGGCGGTTTCGGCGCATCGATTCGCGCGCCCGGGCACGCACACCATAACGGTTGGGAGCTGGTGCGGCTGGGCGAGTTCACCGGCCCCGTCAGCGCGCGCCTGGAGAAGATCGCGGAGGTATGGCGCTCGGGCGGGTTCCGAGTGAAGTGCTTCGACGACATCGATCAACTGGTGTGGGAGAAGTTGATCTGCAATGTGTGCTACTCGGGCACCTGCGCCATCGCAGAGCGCACGCTCATCGAAGTCATCACGGACGCGGATCTGTGGAAGATCGCCTCCGGCTGCGCGCTGGAAGCGTCGGCCGTCGCGCGGGCGCGCGGCATCCGCCTCGAATTCGAGGACACCGTCGCCTATGTGCGCGAGTTCGGGCTGAAGATCCCCCAGGCTCGCCCGTCCATGCTGTTGGACCACCTGGCGGGTCGGATGTCGGAGATCGAGGCGATCAACGGCGCCATCCCCCCAGCGGCGGCCGCGGTCGGGCTTTCCGCTCCGTACAACGAGGTCGTGAGCGGCCTCGTGCGGGCGAAGGAGCGGCGCATGGGCGTGCGGGCGACCTAAGCTGAGGTCCCCGGTCCGCGCGGATCGGATGGCGCGCTGCTCGGCATCCAGCCGGCAGCGAAGCTGGGGGGCCACACGGGCTTTGTGGCTGATGCCGCCGTCATCAACGATGCGGATCTTTTCTCTCTAGCCGGAATCGGCCGGCGCTCGATCGCGTTCCGAGCATAGCGCCACGCGCCTGCAGCTCGGGGCCGCTCCGAGCCGGCGCTTCACTGTGCAGGCGCCGGCCTCAGGTTTGCTCTGCACCGCAGCGGGCCGCCCGCTGAGGCCTCATCGTGCATGGTTCTTGCACGAATCAATGTCAACGCTTTTTTGACAGCCGAAGAAACCGCGCATCACGCTTGTAACGGATAAGTCGGGACCCTTCGGTCGGACTTATTCCGAGCGAGAACAAACGCGGACGGCAGTGGCGCATGGAGACAGCGCACAAGACTCATCGAGACGCGACGCGCGCGGCACGCGAAACCGAAGCTCGCCGACGCCTCACCCGAATGGTGGTCAGGGCGATCGCTGCGGGAGAGCCGGTTTCGGAAGTGGCCAGCCGCGCCGTCGACGAAATCGCCCGCTTGATTCCCCGCGTCTGCGTCACGTACTGGCTGCGCTGCGGCAAGCACCGGTTCGCGGCGATCTACTCTGTCTCGCACGCCGAGCTTCCTCCCATCACCGGCCTTGAGCTCGACGTCGACGTTGAGGCCGCCGCGCAATCCGCGAACACGCTTGTCATCAACGATCGCAGCGCGGATGCGCGGGTTGCGAGATCGCCGTATCTCTCTCATATGGCGGGCTCGGGCACACGCAGCTACGTCCAGACGGCCCTGACGCAGGCAGGGGAGCCGCTCGGTTGGATCACGCTCGCGTCGCCGCTGCGACGTGCATGGACGGAGTCCGAAGTCGCGCTGGTCGAGGAGCTGGCGGACACGCTGGGGATCGGCCTCGGTAGGGAGCGAGCAGAGCGTACGCGCGAGGATGCGACGACCCGACTGCGCATCATCAGCATGGTCGCCACCTCCATCGCCTCGGGTGACAAGGTGAGGGATGTCGCACAGCGGGCGCTCGAGGAGGTGCTTCAGTTCGTTCCCGGGACGCGGTTGAGCTTTTGGTTGAGAAGCGCGGGCGACACCTTTGCGCCGGTATGCTGCGTCTCGGACGGCAGTCTTCCTGCGATTCCGTGGGAAAAGATCCAGGCGGACCTGGGCAAGCTGCTGCGGTCAAGCGAGGTCCTGGTCGTTCGCGACTGCAGCCGCGAGTCGCGCGCAAAACGGATGCTGCAGACGCTGGCTTCGTTCGGAACGCAGGCCTACGTCCAGGTGCCGATGGTGAAGGACGGGAGCGTCTTCGGCTGCTTGACGATGTGCTCGCCGGTGCCGAGGGCCTGGGGGGAAGGCGATATCTGGCTGCTCAAAGAGCTGGCCGACACCTTTTCGATGGGCTTGGGGAAGGAGCGGGCCGAGGCGGAGAGACAAGAGGCCGAGCAGGCCTTGCGCGCGAACGAAGAGAAGTTCCGCCTCATCGCGGAGAACGTCGGCGACCTGATCGCCATGGTGGACACGCAAGGCAGGCGGATCTACAGCAGCCCGTCGTATCGCTTGATGTTCGGGGATGACGCGACCACCCCCGGAGCCGACTCCTTTGCACAGATCCATCCGGAGGACAGGGATGAGGTCATCCGCATCTTCCGCGAAACCGTCGCTACCGGCGTAGGCCGGCGCGCGCAGTTCCGGTTCCGCGTCAAGGATGGCAGCCTGCGCTACATCGAATCCCAGGGCAATGTCATTCGCACTCCCTCCGGCGAGACGGACAAAGTCGTGATCGTGTCGCGCGACGTCACCGAGCGGCTCAACACCGAGGAGCGGTTGCGCCACCTCGCGCATCACGACGCGTTGACCGGGCTTCCCAACCGCACGCTCTTGCTCGATCGCATCAACCAGGCGATCGCGCAAGCGCAGCGCCTGGAGCTGCACGTAGCGGTCCTGTACATCGACCTGGACAACTTCAAAGAAGTCAACGACTCGCTCGGGCATGCGGCGGGCGACCAGCTTCTGCGCGAGGTGGCGCGCCGGCTCAAAGGGTGCATCCGCCAGAGCGACTCCGTCGCGCGCCAGGGCGGCGACGAGTTCATCGTCTTGCTGCAGAATCTCGACCGGCGAACGGACGCGGAACCGATGGCGAAGGAGATTCTGAACGCGCTCTCGCATCCGATCGAGATCGGCAGCCATACACACCGGGTGACCGCCAGCGTCGGCATCAGCGTTTATCCGCAGGACGGGACGAACACCGAAGCATTGCTGAAGAACGCCGATATGGCCATGTATCACGCCAAGGGTGCCGGCAAGAACGAATACCGCGTGTTCAGCGCGGAAATGGATGCCGGCCTGCGCCAGCGCCTGGAGTTGAAGAAGGGCCTGGAGCTCGCGTTGCAACGCGGGGAGTTCCTGCTCTATTACCAGCCGCGCGTCGACCTCGCGAGCGGCGAGATCGGGAGCGTGGAGGCGCTGCTGCGCTGGGAGCACCCGGACCTCGGTTTGATGGACCCGTTGCAGTTCATCCCCTACGCCGAGGAGAGCGGTTTGATCATCGCGATCGGGGACTGGATCCTGCGTGAAGCGTGTCGTCAGGCTCTAGCCTGGCTGCAGCAGGGGTTGCGGCTGCGGGTCGCGGTGAACGTATCGGGACGGCAATTCCGGCAGCAGAGCTTTCTCAGGACCGTGGCCCAAGCCCTGCGGGACACCGGGCTGGAGGCGAAGTGGCTGGAGCTGGAATTGACCGAGTCCGTCCTGCTGCAGGAGATGAGCCTGACGGTGGAGGCGTTCGACCAGCTCCGGGAGATGGGAGTGCAGATCGCCATCGACGATTTCGGGACCGGCTATTCGAGCCTGAGCTATCTGAAGCGCTTCGGCGTCGACCGGCTGAAGATCGACCGATCGTTCATCAAGGACGCCACGCGCGACCGCAATGACGCCGCCATCGTGCGCGCGATCATCGCGATGGCGAAGGGGCTGCAGATCCAGGTCACTGCGGAAGGCGTGGAGACGGCCGAGCAGCTCGCTTTCCTGCAAAACGAGGGCTGCTCAGAGGCGCAGGGATATCTGTTCAGCCGCCCGCTGCTCGCGCGCGATCTAGAGCCGCTGCTTGCTGCACCTCTGGCCACGACCTCGTGGCACGGACGCTTCCCTGTGCCGGGGCCCTCCCTCTCCGCGATGCCCTAGCGGCAGAGCGCCTTCGCAGCGTCGGGCTGCGGTCCCGTCGCCGCCGCTTTCCCTTACCGTCTCCTCGACCCTATGCCGGCCGGTCGACTGCGACCGGGCCTCGCATGCGCTCGAGCGCCCTCGGACGTGACAGATCGTCCTGGGTTGCCGTCGCCGCTGCGCTGGCTTGCGCGGCGCAAACGACGGATAATGGTCTCCCGCCGTCTCCCAGCCCTTGCCTACTGACCGGAGCACCGACAATGCCAGATGATCGGGCGGAAAGTTTGAGAGCGATCGGCGCCGCCACCGCGCGCTCGGCCGCGGCGGAAGTGCTGCCGCAGATGCCGCCGCGGCCGACGCTCGTCGACATCCTCACCCTCCGGTTGCACAAGCCCAAGTTCGGGTTGCCGTTCGCTGCCGCTCACCACGGCGCGCAGTGCGCCTCGCTCGCGATGAAGGCGGGCGTGGACGAGGAGACCGTGCTCGCCTGTCTGCTGCACGATGTGGCCATGGCGCTCATGCGTCCGGACCACGGCTGGTGGGGCGCGCAGCTGGTCGAGCCGTACGTCTCCGAGAGAGTGAGCTGGGCCATCCGCCACCACCAGGCGCTGCGCTACTATCCCGATCCTGCCGTCGGGTACGAGTACCCGGAGATGTACGTGGAGATGTTCGGGCGCGATTACCGTCCGCCGGCTTATCTCGAGGCTGCCTACCAGGAGGCCCGCAACCACCGCTGGTACATGGTGGCGCGCCACATCACGCTGTTCGACGATTACAGCTTCGATCCGCGTGTGCCGTTCTCCCTCGATCCGTTCAGAGAGATCATCGGACGCCACTTCCGTCAGCCGGCCGAGGGGCTGGGCAACGACGCGAGTCCCGTCGCGCACATGTGGCGGACGATCATCGATCCGACCAAGCCTCTGTAAGGCAGGCTGTCGACTCGATCGAGATCGGGCCGTCGCGCTCGCGCATCAACCAATGGTCGAGGTCCAATGCCAGCGTGATCGCGGCCAATCCCCTGCCCTGGGGGCCGCCGTTTGATCTCGGTCAATGGACCGCACACGACGATCCGGTAGCGTTTACGGTCATGGAGCCGAATGACGCTGCTCAGAGCGCACGCGCAATCACGGTCATCGCGGGGGATGCGCATCCGGCGCTTGCTCAGGAGGTTGCACGCCTCTCGCGTGCGAGCGTGACGCCGTCATCGGTCTCGGCGTTCGCCGACGGGGAGACGCGAGTGTGCATCGACGCCGATGTGCAGGACGCGGACGTGTACATCGTGCAGCCCACGTCGACCCCTACTAACGAGCGGCTCATGACGCTGGCGCTCATCGCGGATGCAGCAAGCGCCGCCGGAGCTGCGCGCATCACAGCGGTGGTGCCTTACTTCGGCTACGCCCGCCAAGACGTGCGCAAGCGCCCGGGCGAGCCGCGCTCCGCGCAGCTCGCCGCGCGCCTGTTGCGCGTTGCCGGAATCGACCGCGTGGTGACCCTGGACCTGCACTCGCCGGCGCTGGAGAGCGCGTTCGAGATCCCGCTCGTGCACCTCCAGGCCGACGAGCTGCTGCTGCCGGTGATCCGCGCCTGGGGCCTGTCCGATCTCACCATCGTGACTCCCGACGCCGGCGGGCTCAAACGCGCGCAGCGCTATGCCATCGGGCTCGACGCGCCGCTGGCCGTCATCGCCAAGACCCGCCCGCGGCCCGACGTGGCGGTCCAGCTCCAAGTGCTCGGGGAGGTGCGCGGACGCTCCTGCCTGCTCGTCGACGATATGGCGAGCACCGGC
>Ga0335082_10000827_pt1 | contig 32359 bp, 31 predicted proteins | sample Lox_Sample_41_FD_206718 | JGI IMG/M metagenome (GOLD analysis project Ga0335082, IMG submission 206718) | Soil microbial communities from Loxahatchee National Wildlife Refuge, Florida, United States - Lox_Sample_4.1 | ecosystem: Environmental > Terrestrial > Soil > Wetlands | place: USA... | reverse complement strand
GCATGGCGTCCTCCCGGGAGACAGCCTACCCGCGCCGCGCTCCGCTCCAGGATCCACTTCGCGTCCCGCGGCAGGAGCCCCTTCGGCTCCGCTTCTCCTACGTTGAGCGCGCGGCCCTGTCGCTTTCGGGCGGGGTCGCACGTCATCCCCATGGAGGCTCGAATGAGCGGGAGCTACTCGAAGGCGGGGCTCGAGCGTATGCGCGCGGCGCTCGCCCGCCACGTCGAGGCGGGCTCGCTGCCCGGGCTCGTCGCCCTGCTCTGTCGGCGCGGCGACGTCCACGTCGAGGAGATCGGCACGCGCGCCTTCGGCGACCGCGCGCCGATGCGGCGCGACACGATCTTCCGCATCACGTCGATGACCAAGCCCGTCACGGCGGTCGCGGCGATGATCCTCGTCGAGGAGTGCCGGCTGCGACTCGACGAGCCGGTCGACCGCTGGCTCCCCGAGCTCGCCGACCGCCGCGTGCTGCGCCGCATCGACGGTCCGCTCGCCGACGCGGTTCCCGCGCGCCGTCCGATCAGCCTGCGCGACCTCCTCACCTTCCGCGCGGGCCTCGGGAGCATCATGCAGCCGTCGAAGAGCTGGCCGATCCAGCAGGCGATCGACGCGCAGGGGATCCTCGGCTTCGGCCCGCCGGATCGCGCGAAGCCGCACGGACCCGACGATTGGATGAAGCGCCTCGGCAGCCTGCCGCTGATGCACCAGCCGGGCGAGGCGTGGATGTACAACACGGGCTCGTGTGTGCTCGGCGTGCTGATCGCGCGTGCCGCGGGCCAGCCCTTCGAGGCCTTCCTGCGCGAGCGCATCTTCGAGCCGCTCGGCATGCGCGACACGGGCTTCTCCGTGCCGGCGGACAAGAAGAGCCGGCTGGCCGGCTGCTGCGCCTCCGACCCGGGACTCGATGCGCTCGTCGCGCGCGATGGCGCGATCGACTGGACGCGCGAGCCTGCCTTCCCGGACGGCGCGGCCGGGCTGGTCTCGACAGCCGACGACTACCTCGCCTTCGGCCGCATGCTCCTCGACGGCGGCCGCCTCGGGAGCGCGCGCATCCTCTCGCGCAGCTCGGTGCAGTTGATGACGAGCGACCAGGTGACGCGCGAGCAGACCGCCGGCAGCGGGTTCGCGACGGAATTCCGGGAAGGCCGCGGCTGGGGCTTCGGCGTCTGCGTGGTCACCAAGCGGAACGACGTGTGGGCGACACCCGGTCGGTTCGGATGGGACGGCGGCTACGGCACGGCGTGGGCGTCGGATCCCGAGGAGGAGCTCGTCGCGCTGCTGATGACCCAGCGCATCGGCTTTCCGCTCCACTCGCCCGTGTATCTCGATTTCTGGACCTCGGCGTACTCTGCGCTCGAGGGTCGAAAGGAGACGTGATGTTCAGGAAGATCCTGCTCGGTCTCGCGGCCGCGTTGCTCGTATTCGCCGGCGTAGCCGCCATGCAGCCGTCGTCGTTCGAGGTGTCGCGCAGCGCGCTCGTGCGAGCGCCCGCCGACGTCGTCTACCGCCACATCGAGAGCCTGCGCGCGATGGACGTCTGGTCGCCCTACGCGCACATGGACCCGCAGATGAAGCTCGCATACGACGGACCCGAGTCCGGTGTCGGCGCGCGCTCGTCGTGGGAAGGGCCGCAGATGGGGACGGGCAGCCTGACCGTCACGCGCGCCGTGCCGGACCGCGAGGTCGAGATGTCGCTCGATATGCGGACGCCGATGGAGGCCCACAACCGCATCCTCTTCACGCTCGTCCCGAAGGACGGCGCGACCGAGGTCACCTGGCGCATGCAGGGGCGAAACGGATTCCTCGGCAAGGCGATCTCGCTCTTCGTGCCCATGGACCGCATGGTCGGCGGGCAGTTCGAAGAGGGGCTGGCCTCGCTCCAGAAGGTCGCGGAGAACGACGCAGTCGCTCTAGCGGGTGACCGCGCGTCATCCCGCTAGAGTCGCGCGAGCGGAACTCGCCAGCGCGCCGGGAGGAAGCCATGCAATACATGCTGCTGATCTACGAGAACGACGCCGATCGAATCGCGAAGATGGACGAGCGCATGCCGGACTGCGCCGCCTACGTCGAGGTGATGAAGCGTGCCGGCATCCACGTGGACGGCCATCGGCTGCGCGGCATCGAGGCCGCGACGACCGTGTCCGTCGTCGAAGGCCGCACGCACGTGCTCGACGGCCCCTACGCCGAGGCCAAGGAGCACCTCGGCGGCTACCACATCATCGACGTGCCCGATCTCGACGCTGCGCTCGCGTGGGCGGCGCGCTGTCCGGCCGCGAGCCGAGGCCGCGTCGAGGTGCGTCCCGTCTGGTAGCGCGTGTGCCGCAAGCGGGCGGCGAGGAGGTGCGCGACGTCGCGGAGGCCGTGGCGCGCCGGAGCTACGGGAAGCTCGTCGCGTTCCTCGCGGCGCGCACGCGCGACGTCGCGGGCGCGGAGGACGCGCTCTCCGAGGCTTTCTCCTCCGCGCTCGTCGACTGGCCGGCGAGCGGCGTGCCCGCCAATCCCGAGGCCTGGCTGCTGACGGTCGCGCGCCGCAAGGCGATCGACGCGTCGCGCCGTCGGCGCACGCGCGTGGAGGCGGCCGACCACCTGCGCCTCCTCGCCGACGAGATCGATGCCGCCGCGGCCTGCGCGACACCGATCCCGGACGACCGCCTCGCGCTGCTCTTCGCCTGCGCGCATCCGGCGATCGAGCGCGGCATCCGCGCTCCGCTGATGCTCCAGACGGTGCTCGGCTTCGATGCCGCCACCGTCGGCTCCGCCTTCCTGGTGGCGCCGGGCGCGATGCGCCAGCGGCTCGTGCGCGCGAAGAGCAAGATCCGGCACTCCGGCATTCCGTTCGAGGTGCCCGAGCGCGAGGAGCTCGCGCCGCGGCTCGAGTCGGTGCTGGAGGCGATCTACGCGGTCTTCTCCGAGGGCTGGTCCGATCCGGCCGGCAGCGAGGCGCGCCGACGCAACCTGGCCGAGGAGGGGATCTGGCTCGGACGCCTCGTCCACACGCTGCTGCCGGACGAGCCCGAGGCGGCGGGCCTCCTCGCGCTGATGCTCTACGCACAGGCGCGTCGGGGCGCGCGTCGCGACGAAGAGGGCGCGTACGTGCCGCTCGCCGACCAGGACCCCGCCGCTTGGGATGGCCGTGCGATCGAAGAGGCGGAGTCGCTGCTGCGGCGCGCGAGCCGGATCGGCGGAATCGGGCGCTATCAGCTCGAGGCCGCGGTTCAGTCGGCGCACGTGACGCGCCGCCGCGGCGCGCCCGCCGACTGGCGCGCGATCGAGCGCCTGTACGACGCGCTGCTCGCGCTGACGGGCTCGCCGGTCGTCGCGATCAACCGCGCCGTCGCGATCGCGGAGACGCGCGGTCCGGCGTGCGGTCTCGATGCGCTCGACGCCCTCGCCGGCGACGCGCGCCTGCGCGACTACCAGCCCTATCATGCGGCGCGCGCCGAGCTGCTCGCTCGCGGCGGCGACGCGGCCGCGGCCGACGCCGCCTACGAGCGGGCGATCGGCCTCGAGTCCGATCCCGCCGTGCGCCGCTTCCTGGCGCAGCGCCGGGTGGCACTCGCCGCTCGCTGACGACACGAGAAGGAGTCTCCGATGCTCACGCTCTTCCACGCCCCTCGCACCCGCTCGACGCGCATCCTGTGGGCGCTCGAGGAGATCGGCGAGCCCTACACGATCGAGACCGTGACGATCCGCCGCTCCGACGGCTCCGGCGCGCCGGATCCGCGCAATCCGAACCCGGAGAAGAAGGTGCCGGCGCTGCTCCACGACGGGCGCCTCGTGACCGAGTCGGCGGCGATCTGCCTGTATCTCAGCGACCGCTTTCCCGGTGCGAAACTCGGCCCCGGGCCGGGCGACGCGTCGCGGGCCGAGTACCTCTCCTGGCTCTTCTACTACGCCGGCGTGGTGGAGCCGACCTTGATGCTGAAGCTGCGCGGGCAGGCGGACAGCGACGCCGAGTGGAAGCGCGCCTACGACGCGATGTGCGCGCGCGTGGGCAGCGTCCTGCGCGCGCATCCCTATCTCGTCGGCGAGCGCTTCAGCGCGGCCGACATCCTGTTGGAGAGCGCCTTCCAGTGGGGCCGTGCCTGGATGCCGCAGGGCAAGGAGATCGACGCCTACATCGAGCGGATGTCGTCCCGTCCGGCGCGGCTGCGCTCGCTCGCGAAGGACGGCGCTCCCCCCGCCTGACCCGACAGCGTGTCGGAGGGCGCTGGCGGCGCGGCGGCCTCGCGCCGCCACTCCCAGCTCTCCCAGTCGGCCGGGTCGCCCTTCGCGACGAAGCCGGCGAGCGAGATGCCGTCGGCGTCGGGATCGAAGGTGCGGTCGAGGAGCATGAGCTCGCGCATGCGGTCGGGGCGGAAGCTCCGGTAGTCGGCGCGCAGCTCACACCACGCGGCCAGGGTCCACTTGCGCCCCCAGAAGTAGAGGCCGAGCGGACGCGCGTCGCGCTCGCTCTCCACGCCGTCCTCGCGCCCGTATTTGAAGTGCACCAGGCGGCGCTCGCTGATCGCGCGGCGGAGCGTCGCGACCTCGCCCGCCATCGCCGCCGACCACGGGCGACCCGGCGCGAAGAGCGGCGTCTCGAGCACCACACGCCGCAGGCCCTCGGGCAGCACCGCCTCCACCTTCGTCATCGCGCTCGCGACCGCCGCGGCGAGGTCGGGGTCGCCGAACGACGCAACGATGCGCGCGCCGAGCACGAGCCCGGCGAGCTCGTCGCTCGTGAAGATCAGCGGCGCGAGCTCGTAGCCGCGCTCGAGCCGGTAGCCGACGCCCGCCTCGCCGCGGATCGGCACGCCCGAGCCTTGGAGGTCCGCGACGTCGCGGTAGACGGTGCGCTTGGAGACGCCGAGCTCGCTCGCGATCTGCTCGCCCGTCGCGAAGCGCCTCGCGCGCAGCAGCTGAACCAGCCGGAAGAGTCGATCAGCGCGGCGCATGCGAGCTCCACGTCACGAGCAGAGCCCGACGGGATGCCCGTCGGGGTCCGAGACCACCGCGAAGAGCGCGTCGCCGTGCCGCGTCGGCGGCACCAGCACGCGCGAGCCGAGCGAGCGCGCCTTGCGGATGGCGTCCTCGAGGTCGGGGACTGCGGTGTAGAAGGTCACCCACCAGGGCGGCGTGCTCGGCGCGTGCGCGCTGCGCCGGAAGAAGCCGCGCGGTCGAGCGGGAGCCTTTCGCTCGCGCGGCTCCGCGGTCTTTCGGGGGTCCGACTGCCAACCGAGGATCTCCTCGTAGAAGTGCCTCGAGTTGTCACTATGCTGCCCCGCCAGCTCGAACCAGATCAAGGGTTTCCGCATCCCGGGTCTCCTGAAAATCTCTCAGATGAATCGAATGTTTGAGTCGTTGGATTCGCTCGTCGTACGCCCGGATTGTCGTCCACCCAGGCTGCCAACCACCTGTCAGCAGGACGGTTGCCGGGCGGGCTTCGTGAGGCGGTCTGCTGCCAGCCTTTGGCAGGAGCAGCGCCCTCCTCAGCGATAGGCCGCGGCCTGGATGCCGTAGAGCTCTGCGTACTGGCCGCCGCGCGCCATCAGCTCGTCGTGGGTGCCGGTCTCGACCACGCGCGCGCCGTCGAGCACGACGATGAAGTCGGCCATGCGAACCGTGCTGAAGCGATGCGAGACGAGCAAGGTGATCTGGTTGCCGCGCGCCGCGGCCGCGTAGCGCTCGAAGAGCGCGTGCTCGGTCTCGGCGTCGAGCGCGGCCGTGGGCTCGTCGAGGACCAGCACGAGCGGCGCGTCGCGCATGAACCCGCGCGCGAGGGCCAGCTTCTGCCACTGCCCGAACGAGAGGTCGACGCCCTCCGGCCAGGTGGGGCCGAGCTGCGTCTCGAGCCCCGCCGTGAGCTGCAAGACCAGATCCCCGGCGCCCGCGCGCGCGACCGCGCGCTCGACGGCGGGCGTGTCGTCGACGCGCGGCACGTCGCCGACGCCGACGCTGTGTCGCGTACGCAGCTCGAAGCGGAAGAAGTCCTGGAAGGCGCCGGCCAGCCGCTCGCGCCAGCTCGCGGGGGCGATGCTCGCGAGCGGCGCGTCGTCGACGAGGATGCGCCCCCGCGTCGGCGAGTACATGCGACAGAGGAGCTTCACCAAGGTGCTCTTGCCGGCGCCGTTCTCGCCGACGAGCGCGACCACCGAGCCCGGCGCGAACTCGAGGTTCACGTCCTCGAGCGCGAGGCGCGAGGTTCCCGGGTACGCGAACGAGACGCGCTCGAAGCGGATGCCCTTCGCGAGCTGCGCCGGCGCCGCGGCGTCCGCGCCTTCCGCGAGCGACGCCGCGTAGTCCTCGAGCCAGGCCAGCCGGCGCGAGCCGTCGAGCCAGATGCCGCGCAGGAAGCCGATCTCGCCGACCGTCGCGCCGATGTACGCCGAGAGGCGCGAGCCCGCCGCCAGCACGAGCAGCACGTTGCCGGCGGACGCCGCGAGGGTCGACGACACGAACACCACCGCACCGACGTAGGCCGCGCCGAAGAGCGCCCAGCCCGCGGCGTGCCAGGCGGCGCTGACGTTGCGCGCCCGCGCCACGGGGCCGTACCAGCGCTCCCACGCCTCGCGGCGGCGCGCGACGAGCTCGTCACCGATCCGCGTCACGCGCACCTCCTTGCCGGGCGGTGCGGTGGTCGCCGTGTCGAAGAGGTGGCGCGCGAGCCGCTGCGCCGAGGCGCCGCGCTCCTCGGCCGCGCGCTCGACGCCCGGCCGCCAGCTCGAGGTCAGCACGGTCGGCAGAGCGAAGACGGCGAGCAGCGAGAGCCCCGGGTGGATCGAGGCCAGCAGCGCGAGCGTCACGCCGAGGCGCAGCACCCAGCCGCAGGTCGTGAAGAGCGACATGTACATGTGATCGAGCACGAAGACCTGGTTTCGCAGCACGGCCAGGCGATCGAGGTACTCGGGCCGTTCGTGGTGCTCGATCGTCGCGACGGAGGCCTGGAGCTCGGCCACGTGCGACTCGAGCGCGATCGTGAGGCGGTCGCGGAAGTGGCGCTGCGTGCGGTCGCTGACCAGGCGCAGGAACCAGGTCGCGACCGCCGAGACGCCGAGACCCAGCGCCGCGCCGAGCACGAGCTCGCGTCGGCCCTGCTGCACGCCGTCGGCCAGCCACTTCAGCCACAGCGCGATCAGCGCGTCGGGCAGCGCAGCCAGCAGCGAGAGCGCGAACGAGACGGACAGGAGCCACGGCTCGGCGCGGTAGCCGCGCGCCAGCGCGCGCCACATCGCCGGCAGCGCGGCGGGCATGCCGTCAGTCGAGGGCATCGAGCGCGCCCTCCTCGGCGCCGTCGCCGAAGCGCGACGCCTGGAGCTCGAACATCGTGTGGTAGCGGCCGCGCGCGACCATCAGCTCGTCGTGCGTGCCGAGCTCGATCACGCGCCCGTGCTCGAGCACGCAGATGCGGTCGGCGTGGCGGACGGTCGAGAAGCGGTGGGAGATCAGGATCGTCGTCGCGTGTCGGGTCGCTGCGAGGATGCGCTCGAAGATCTCCGACTCGCCGCGCACGTCGAGCTGCGCGGTCGGCTCGTCGAGCAGCACGAGCCCGGCGCCCTGCCGCACGGCGCACAGCGCCCGCGCGAGCGCGACGCGCTGCCACTGGCCGCCCGAGAGGTCGGTGCCGCCCGGATAGCCGCGCGCCAGCACCTGGTCGAGATCGGCGAGCCCCGCCGCGCCCGCCTGCTCGAGCGCCGCGTGGATCGCCGCGTCGCTTGCGCCGGCGGGCGCCACATTGTCGCGTAGCGGCAGCTCGAAGCGGATGAAGTCCTGGAAGACGGCCGCCAGCCTCGCGCGCCAGCTCCCGATCTCGAGCTCGCGCAGGTCGACGCCGTCCACCTCGATCGCGCCCTGCTGCGGGTCGTAGAGCCGACACAGGAGCTTGGCGAGCGTCGTCTTGCCGGCGCCGTTCTGGCCGACGATCGCGAGCGACGTGCCGGCCGGGATCACGAGGTCGAAGTCGCGCAGCACCGGCCCGCCCGTCGAGGGATAGGCGAAGGTGACGCGGCGGAAGCGGATCTCTCGCGCAGGCATGCCGTCGGCCAGGCGCTGGCCCTGCGCGAGCGCACCCGCCGGCGCCATCGCGGACTCGAGGCGGTGCACCGCGGCGACCGGCGCGGCCGCTCCGTCGAGCGCCCACGAGAGTCCGCCGAAGGCCAGCATGCTCGCGCCGACCGCCGCGCTCGCGAAGGTGACGAGGCGATCCAGCGGGAGCGCTCCGTTCGCGGCCGCGAGGCCCAGCGACGCGAACATCGCGAGATTCGCGGCGAGCACGAGCAGCAGGCTCCACGCCAGCGGACGCTCGCGCAGCCGCGTCGCCTGCCAGCGCAGCTCGAAGAGGTGTCGCCGCGCGGAGCGGAAGCGCTCGATCGTCCAGCCCGCGAGCCCGAAGAGGCGGAGCTCCTTCGCGGCCGGCGGATCGACCGCCAGGCGATACGCGTAGTCGGCGTGGCGCTGCGCGGCGCGCACCGCAGGCGTCTCGCGGTCGAACCACACGGCGGACTCGCGCAGCAGCCACTGCGTCGCGAGCCACGCGCCCGCGAGCAAGAGCGGCGCCCACCACGCGTAGAAGGCGAGCACCGCCGCCGACGCGAGACCGCCGACGAGCTCCACGAGCCCGCTCGCGATGAACTCCATCGAGATGCTCATGGGCGGGCCCGTGATGCCGAGGTCGAAGTCGCGCGCCATGCCGAGGTCGCTCGTCAGTCCGGGGCTCTCGAGGTGTCCCATGCCGGGCGGGAGCACGCAGGCGCGCGCGAGCCGGTCGTAGAGCCACGACGCCGTGCGGCTGCCGAGGTTCGCGCCGAGCGCCTGGTGGATCGGGGCGAGGACCTGGAGGAGCACGAAGACGACGCCCATCGCAACGAGCGGCAGCGCGAGCGGCTCGCCGCGCTGGACCGCGCCGACCAACGCGCCCATCGCGACCGCGAAGGCCGCGGGGAGGAGGCCCCGCAGCCACAGCATCGTCCACCAGGCGAGCGCCAGGCCGCGGTCTGCGCGCGGCAGCTCGGCTGCAAATTTCCACTCGTTGCTGGCGCGCAGGCCCCGGATCACGCTCCGAGCATGCCGCGGCGTGCCGGCGAGGGGTTGGAAAATTTTTCCGCCCGCGGCCGTGCGAATGCAACCCACAACGGTCTCGGGGGTTCTATGGTTGGAGTCCCGCGAGGGCGACCCTCCGGGCCATCAGGAGATTCATGCATGCGTCTGCGACACGCGTTCCTCGGGTCTGCGTCGGCTGTCCTCTTCGTTCTTGGCCTCGCGGCCGGATCGGCACTCGCGGACGACAACCCGCCGCCCATGCCGGGCGCCGCGTGGTGCAAGGAGAACCCCGGCAAGTGCAAGGAGGCGCGGGCGAAGCACGAGCAGTGGTGCAAGGACAACCCGAAGCAGTGCGAGCAGTGGAAGCAGAAGCGCGCCGAGCGCCAGGAGTTCTGCAAGAACAACCCGAAGAAGTGCGAAGAGGAGCGCGCCGCGATGAAGAAGCGGATGCAGGAAGTGCAGGCGGAGTGCGCCAAGGATCCCGCCAAGTGCGAGCAGACGAAGCAGCAGATGCGTGAGCGCATGCAGGAACGGCACGGAGCAGGAATGGGCGCGACGCCTGCCAAGAAGGTCGAGCCCGCACCCGAGGCGCCGGCCGAGCCGCCGGGCGGCGCGGCCAACCCGTAGCGGGGTCGCCCGGCCCGGGCGTCAGCCCGCGATCAGCGCGTGGTTCCGGTCGCCTTGCGCGCGCGGGCGGTAGTCCGTCGGGTTCATGCCCGAGAACTCCCGGAAGTCGTGGATCATGTGCGCCTGGTCGAAGTAGCCGCACGACGCGGCGACCGCGCTCCAGTCCACGCGCTGGCCGCGCTCGACGGACTCCAGCACGCGCCCGAAGCGACGCACGCGCCCGAAGCGCTTGGGCGTGATGCCGACGATCTGCTCGAAATGGCGGATGAAACGCTTCGGCGTCATGCCGACGCGCGCCACGAGCTCTCCGACGGGCGCACCGCGCTCGAGCGCCTCGATCGCAAAGTCGACGAGCTTGTCGACCTCGAGAGGGCGCACGACGCGCTCGAGCAGCGCGCGCTCGAGCGTGCGGATCGCCGCCGCGGGAGAGGGCGCGTCGAGCAGCCGCTCGCGCAGCAGCGCGCCGTCGCGGCCCCAGAGAGGATCGAGCTCGACGTGCTGATCGCGTAGCGCGTTCGCCGGCGCCCGGAAGAAGGGCGACGCGCCGCCGGGGCGGAAGGCCACCCCCGCGATGCAGCGCTGCTCCCGAGTGTCGATGCCGAAGGGCCTCGCGTAGGGTCCGCAGATCGCGGCGCCGCGGATGCGACGCACCCTGGTGAAGCGCTCGCCTTCGTAGGTCCGTAGTTCGTCCTCTTCGAGGTTTACGAGCAGCTCCATCCTGCCGGTCGGCAGGATGCGCTCCTGGTCGTGCGCGAACTCGCCGGTGAAATGCCAGAGCGACTCGACGAACGGCCGCAGCGCGGGCGAGGACGGAGCGAACTGCAGGATCGGCACGCCCCCAGCCTACGCGGCCAGCGCCCGCGAATCCATCGGCCAGCTCGACGGGCTAGACCTGCGCGCGAGCGCGAGCCCGCGGTCCGGCGGAGCGCCGCGCAGGCGGTCGCGACCGCATATGCGCGCGCGCACGCGACTCGGCGACGAGATCGTCGACGTCCGCCTGGATCGTGGCCATGTGCTCGGCGAGGGAGTCGATGCCCCGGACGATCGCCGTGCCGAGAGCGACGACGAGCGGGCGCACCCCCCGGCGACGGTGACGCTGGCCGCTCCAGCTCCGAAGCCCAGTGCGAACGAGGGGAGGTGGCATCTCATGACGGCACTCCCGCGCATCCGGTCCGTCGTTCCACGTAGCACGGGCCATGTGGGACCGCGCTACGGTCCGCGCCCTCGCATGGCGAAGGCGACGCGCGACGGGCTCGCGACCGGCAGCGACGGGAGCGTTCGTTGCTTCTGGTGCGCGGGCGATCCGCTCTACGAGTCGTATCACGACCGCGAGTGGGGGTTTCCCGTCTCCGACGACGTGCGCCTGTTCGAGAAGATCTGCCTCGAGGGCTTCCAGGCGGGGCTCTCGTGGATCACCGTGCTGCGCAAGCGCGAGGCCTTCCGGCGCGCCTTCCACGGCTTCGAGCCGGCGCGCGTCGCGCGCATGAACGCGCGCAGCATCGAGTGCCTGCTGCGCGACGCCTCGATCATCCGGCACCGCGCGAAGCTCGAATCGGCCGTCCACAACGCGCGGCGCGCGCTCGAGCTGATCGAGGAGCGCGGCTCGCTCGCCAGCTATCTGTGGGACTTCGAGCCGGACGCTTCCGACCGGCCGGCGCGCGTCACCTGGCCGGCGCTCGGCAAGCTGACGGAGAGCCAGTCTTCGCGCGCGCTCTCGAAGGATCTGCGCCGGCGCGGCTTCCGCTTCGTCGGGCCGACGACGATGTACGCGATGATGCAGGCGATGGGGCTCGTGAACGATCACCTCGAGGGCTGCCCCTCGCGCGACCGCGCCGTGCGCGAGCGCGCGCGCTTCCGCCGGCCGCGCTAGCTAGGCGGCGCGATGCCGCGAGCGCGAAAGCCGCCCGACGAGCTGCGCGGATTCCTCGCGGCGTTCGATCCTCGGATCTGGCGGCTCTTCCTCGCCGCGCGCGCCCTGGTGCTGCGCGCCGCTCCCGACGCGAACGAGCTGGTCTACGACGCCTACAACGCGGTCAGCGCTGCCTACACCTTCTCGGATCGGCTGGCGGAGGCCTTCTGTCACGTCGCCGCCTATGCGGGCCACGTGAATCTCGGCTTCAACCGCGGCTCCGAGCTGTCGGATCCCGCCGGGCTCCTCGCCGGCAGCGGCGCGTGCATCCGGCACGTCCGCATCGCCGGCGCGCGCGACCTGCGGGCGCCCGCGCTGCACGGCCTGCTGCGCGCGGCGGTCGAGCAGGGCCGCAGCCTCGTCGCGGTCGCGCCCGCGAAGCCGGGCTCGCGCGTGCGGCCGACGACGGGAGCGAAGCGGCGCCCACCCCTCGGGTGAGTGTCGTTCGCGGGCTCTCTCGATCGTCCTATGTTCGAACGAGCGCCCGCACAGCCGGTCGACCCCGATCGGCAGGAGGAGGACGGTCATGCAACACAAGGTGACGCACTTCGAAGTCCAGGGACGCGACGGCAAGAAGAGCCAGGAGTTCTACGCGTCGCTCTTCGGCTGGAAGATCGACGCGAGCAACCCGATGCAATACGGACTCGTGAGCGCGGAGCAGTCGGGCATCGGCGGCGGCATCTGCAAATCGATGGGGCAGCCCCTGGTGACGTTCTACGTCTCGACGTCGGATCTCGCCGCGACCCTGAAGAAGGCCGAGCGGCTCGGCGCCAGGACGGTGCTGCCGCCCCAGCAGGTTCCGAACGGACCGGAGATCGCGCTCTTCTCGGATCCCGACGGCAACGTGATCGGGCTGGTCAAGACCTGAGCAGCGAGGGCAGAGGTCAGCGCTCCTTCACCGGGAGCGCGCGCTGCGACTGCAAGGTCTTCACCGAGAAGAAGCGCGCGTCGATCGGCGGATCGATGCGGAGGTTCTGGATGCGGACCTCCGTGCTGGTGCCGCGATCGCGGCTCTCGACGAACAGATGGGTCGGCAGCACGTGGCCGTGCTGCGCCACCATCGAAGCGCGCTCGGCGCGGATCACGCGGCAGGGCGTCTCTGCGCCGCGCTTGTAGTACTCCGCCACGAGAATCGAGAGGTCGGAAGCGGCGAGCGCGAAGCGCACGCGGTCGTAGCGCCACGCGCGCCGCGGGCGCGCGGAGATCCAGTGGACGGCCTCGCCGACGAGCGTTCCGACCTCGGCGCCCTCGAGCTCGAAGTCCTGCGCGCGCTGGCGCTCGAGGTCCTCGTAGGTCACGTCGGTGCCGAAGAAGGAGTCGCCGCGCTGCGCCGTGCTGATGCGGCGCACGAGCGAGAGCGAAGGCAGGTACACGAAGGCGTCGTGGCTGCGATCCTCGGCCTCGACCATCAAGACCGTCATGCCGCGCACGGACGCGGGCGCGACCAGCCGGCCGATCGAGTGCATGCGATCGTCGATTCGCTTCGACATCGCGTGCAAGGTCTTGTGGGTCTCCTGGCCGGTGCGGCTCCGCACCACGAGCTCGATCACGCTGGTGAGATCGACCTCGTAGCGGTTCGCGAAGGCGCGCTCGAGCAGGGCACGCGCCGCGTCGGCGACCGGTTCGGCAGCGTGCGCCGGGGCCGCGAGCAGCCAGAGCAGGATCCACGAGAGCTCTCGTCGCAGCATGTTCACCTCGGCAGGGGCAGGCGGATCGAGGCGCGGGTCCCGCAGGGTCCCGACCGCAGCGCCAGCGTCCCGCCGAGCGCGTCGACGATTCCACCCGCGACCGGCAGCCCGACGCCCGATCCGCCGGAGCGCGCGCGCGTGGTGAAGCCCGGCTCGAAGACGCGCAGCAGCGCGTTCTCGCAAATGCCGCAGCCCGAGTCCTCGATCTCGATCAGGAGCTCGCACCCTTCCTGTGTGACGACCAGACGCACCGGTGCGTCGGCGGGGCTCGCATGCAGCGCGTTGTCGAGCAGGTTCCCGATCGCGCGGCCGAGGCTCTCGTGCAGGCGCACGCCGCGCAGCGCGGGATCGAGGTTGCGCACGACGCGCCCCTCGCCATGCAGCCGCCCGACCCGGCAGGCGCTCGCCTCGACGATCGCGTCGAGGCGCACGCGCTCGGAGTCGGCGGCGCGGCCCTCGGTCGCGTCTCGCACGAAGCGCTCGATCGCGCCGGCGAGCGCGTCGGTCAGCTCGCCGATCCGGGTCGCGTCGCGCGCGAGGCGCTGCGGGTCGCCGATCTGATCGGGCAGGCGCTTGACCAGGGTGCGCATCCAGCCGAGGTCCTTGCCGACGTCGTGCGCGAGGCCGAGCGCCACGCGGCCCGTCTCGGCCTGCCGTTCCGAGACGACGCGCGCCGCCGTCATGCGCGCGTTGCGGAGCGCGATCGCGGCCTGGGCCGCGAGCGCCTGCGCGAAGTCGAGCGCGACACCGCTCTGCGCCGCACGGCGCTGAGGCTCGCCGAGCAGCAGGAGTCCGTAGCGCATGCCTCCACTCTCGATCGCCACGACCGACTCGACTCCCGTCGCCACGAGCGCTGCGCCCGCCTCGTAGAGCGCGGAGGACGCGGCCAGGTGCACGAGCGAGCGCGGGCCTAGCAGGCGCAGCGCCACCTCCGCGGCGTCGCGCGCGGGCGGCGGTCCGAACGCGCACGCCAGGCGCCAGCCGCCCCGGTGCTCGACCAGCACCGCGCAGCTCCGCAGCGCGATTGCGCTCCGCAAGGTGTCGGCGAGGAGCGCGACGATGTCGTCCTCGTCGCGCAGGATCGCGAGCGCGCGCTCGAGCTCCTCGCGAAGGCGGCGCCAGCGCACGAGCTGGGGGGCGAAGAGCGCCTCCAGCGGATCGAGCGTCGCGCCGCGCAGCGCCTCCACGCACGCGACGCAGCTCGCCGCGAGCAGCACGAGCGGCGCCGGCTCGCAGAGCGGCGAGTCGACGTGCGCGAGCGAGAGCGCGAAGCCGAGGATCAGCGCCGCGCCCGCGGCGGCGAGCGAGAGGTAGAGAGCGCGCGCGACGACGTGGCGCACGTCCCACTCGAGGTCGAAGAGATTGTGGCGTCCGATCGCGAGCGCGATCGGGAGCGGCATCGTGACGGCCGCGCTCCACAGGTACGCGGTCGTGATCGGGCCGAGCTCGCGATCGCCGCGCGCGAGCACGACGGTCGGGATCAGCGGCGCGAAGACGGTGCCGTAGAGGACGAGCCGCGCGCGCGCCCGCTCGAGCACCGAGTGCGACGCGCGCGCCGCAACCCCGCACGCTGCCACGAGCACCGACCAGGCCGCCGCGGTCAGCGCGATCAGCAGCGAGAGGAAGGCCGGCCAGAGCAGCGAGTCGCGCTCGAGCGCGACCCAGCCGACCGGCACGAGCAGCGCGGCGAAGGCGTAGGGAACGGCGTGGAGGTTTCGCAGCTCGCCTGCGATCGGGCGCTCGCTCGGGAAGACCATGCTCAGGTGGATCGCGGAGGCGGGCGCCACGACCAGCGCCAGCAGCGCGGCGCGCGTCATGCCGGTCGAGTGCTGGCCGACGAGCGTCGCGATCAGCACGAGCGACACGCAGGCGTAGAAGCAGGCGAGCGGGATGGCCGCGCGCGACGACGAGCGCCACACGAGGAAGAGTGGAATGCCGAGCAGCACGGAGACCGCGATCGCGCCGGTCGCGAGCCGCACGAGCCGCTGGCTGCGCGAGGAGTCGCGCAGCGGGACGTCGACCCACTCCGCGAGCGATCCCGCCTGGAGCTCGAGGCGCAGCGGCGAGCGCGCGCTCGCCACGACGCGCTGGAGCTCCGCGTGATCGCGGATCTTGCGCGCGTCGAGCGCGTCACCGCTGCGCGCGAGGTCCGCGCGCGCGATCGTGAGGCCCGAGCCGATCGGACAGGTCTCGTTGCCGAGCGTCGGCATCACGCGCAGGTTCGGCAGCACCCAGCAGGGCAGCTCTTGCAGCGAGCCGCGCGTCGTGACGGTCGGCAGGCTCGCGGTGAGCAGGGCGAAGGGAGGCAGCAGCACGGCGAGCGTCAGCAGCCAGCGCCAGCCGCGCGCGACGTCTTTGCTTGCCGCGGCGCTCATGCGATGGCCTCGCCGCGCGAGAAGCGGAAGATCAGCGCGGGCGTCACGATCAGCGTGCCCGCGAGCGCGCCGAGGATCGAGAGCGCGACGAAGAAGCCGAAGCTCGAGATCGACTGCCATGCGGACGCCATCAAGGTCAGGAAGCCGAGCGCCAGCGTGACGGAGTTCGTGACGATCGCGCGGCCCGAGTGGCGCATGGCGTCCTGCATCGCGTCGCGCGTGCCGCGTCCCGCGCGGCGCTTCAGTCGGTACTGGCTCAGCAGGTGGATCGCGTCGTCGACGCCGATCCCGATCACGACCGAGCCGATCATCGCGCGGCCGACGTCGAGCGAGAGCCCGAGCAGACCCATGCTGCCGAGCACCACGACGATCGGAAGCAGCGTTGGCAGGAGCGCTGCGAGCGCGAGCCGCCACGAGCGCAGGAACCCTGCAACGAGCAGATACACGCAGAGCACCGCGGCCGGGAGGCCCTGGAGCTGCGTCGCCTGCACGTCCTCGACCCAGTCGACCGTGATGGGGATCTCGCCGCTCACGTTGGCGCGCCAGCCGCGGGGCAGCAGGCGCTCGCAGATCTCGCGCACGGCGGCCACGACGTTGCGGCCCTCTCGATGCGCGAACTCGCGCGCCTCGACCGAGATGCGGAGCTGAGAGCGGTCCACGCTGAGCCACGGGCCGAGCACGGAGGTGTCGCCCTGCGCGAGCAGCTCGAGGATCTCGGCGGTCGCGCCTTGTGTCGCGGGCACGTGCTCGAAGGCAGGGTCGTCGCGGTGGAGCAGGCGGTTGGCGCGCACGACGAGGTCGAGCGCGCTGCGCGTGGCGGACACGCCGTCGAGCCGGGCCAGCGAGTCCTCGAGGCTCTGCACGACGGCCATCGGCCCCGGCTCCTCGATCGAGGCATCGGACGGCAGCGAGAGCTGGAGCTCCAGCGTTTTCAAGCGGCCGAGACGCTCCTCCAGGAAGCGGATCGCGCGCGTGCGATCGCTGCGCTCGCCCCACGATTCGAGCCAGTCGGTGTCGACTCGCAGGAGCGTCGCCCAGGCGAAGCCGAAGCCGATCATCAGCAGCGCGCAGACGGCGAGCACCGCGGAAGCGCGTCGCTTTGCCACGTCGACGACCCGCGAGAGCACCTGGTCGAAGCGCCGGGAGCTCGCACGCTCGTGCTCTGCGTGGTGCCGCACGAAGCTCGTCAGCCAGGGGAGCAGCGAAAAGGTGAGCGCGAGCGCGGCGAGCACGCCGAAGGCCGAGATGACGCCGAAGCGGAAGAAGGTGTCGAGCGCGCTCGTCGAGAAGGAGAGGAAGGCGCCGGCGTCGGTCAAGGTCGCGAAGGCGCAAGCGCCGCCGACGTCGCGGGCGACGCGCACCATCCGCCGCTTGCGCGCCGCGCGGCTCTCGTGCCCCGGGTCGCTGTGCGACTCCACCTCGCTCTCGTCGGCGAGGCGCGCGAGCAGGTGCATCGAGTCGCAGACGCCGACGATCAGCAGCAGCGCCGCGAGCACCTCGAGGATCCCGTCGCGCGGCCAGCCGAGCCACCCGAGGAGCCCGAAGGTCCAGACGAGCGTCGTGCCCATCGTCAGCAGCACGGCGAGCGTTTTCGACACCGAGCGCGTCAGCAGGAAGAGCATCGCGCCCATCACGATCACGGCGAAGGGCACGAGGCGCGCGTTGCTCTTCGCGAGGTCGAGCCCGCCGAGGTAGTTCTCCGCGGCGTCGCCCGCGATGTAGAAGTGGAAGCCCGCGCGCTCGAAGGGCGCGAGCGCCGTCTGGATCGCGCGGACCACCAGCGCGTCGGTCGAGGGCCGCGTGTCGACCGGCTGCAAGGTCACGACGCCGACGCGCGCGTCGCGCGAGACCAGCGTCCCGGTCCACAGCGCGTCGCCCCGCGCGCGCCGCGCCAGCTCGGCGGTGTCGGCGCGCAGATCTCCGTCCTCGACGAAGCGGCGCACGGCGAAGCCCTCGGCGTCCGGGACGAGCAGCGGCGCATTCGCGGGGCCGACGACCTCGCGCACGCCCGGCGCAGCCGCGAGCTCGCGCGCGACCGAGTCCGCCATGCGGAGCGAGGTCTCGTCGAAGACGCTCGCGCACGGGAATCCCTCGCCGCACTCCCACGCGATCTGCACCGGCAGCCCGCCGCCGAACTGCTCGACCAACGCATCGAGCGCGCGGATCGCGGGGTAGTTGTCGCCGACCAGCACGCGGTACCCGAACTCGCTGCGCACGTGGGGCAGCCCCGCGCCGAGGACCGCAGTCAGTGCGATCAGCACCGCGATCGCCGTCCTCGGATACGCCAGCGTCCAGCGCGTCAGGTGGTGCATGCGATCGCGCAAGGAGGCCGACTCGAGAGTCGGCCGACGCGCAGCCAGGCAAGCCCTCCGGCGCGCGCAAGCGCCGCAGGCGCGCGCAGCGAGCCGCAGGCGAGCGAAGGCGGGCCCCCGCAAAGACGGGCGCAGCCGAGCAAAGATCGCACGAGCTTGCCGAGCGAAGGCCGAAGCCCGAGCGAGAAGCGAGCGCGAAGGCTCGGCATAGCTAGGACGGGCGCCGCAAGGGAATGCCGTGCTTCTCGATCAGGCGGTAGACGGCGGGCCGGCTGCGGGCGAGCTCCTCGGCGGTGCGCGTGATGTTCCCGCCGGTCTTCTGGAGGGCGCGCAGCAGCTCGTCGCGCTCCCGCGCGGCGCCGCGCGCGCGGATGCCGTCGAGGCTCTCCGAGAGATCCGCGCAGACCTCCTCGACCACCGCGCGTCGGATGCGGCGTCCGCGCGAGAAGGAGATCGTGCGCTCGAGCACCTGAACGAGCTGCGCGACGTTGCCGGGCCAGCGCTGCTCGGCGAGGAAACGCTGTGCCGCGGGCGAGAGCGCGATGCGCCGTCCGACCGACGCGCCGATGCGCGCGACGTGCAGGGCCGCGATCTCGGGCAGGTCCTCCGGTACGTCGCGCAGCGCCGGCAGCTCGATCGCGAAGCGCAGCAGCACGCGGCCGATGCCGCGCGAGAACTCCTCGCTCTGCGCGAGGGCGGCGAGCGGCGTGGAGGTGGACGCCAGCACGCGCGGGCGCCGACGGAAGCCCTCCGTCTCCGACGCCGCCAGGTGACGCGCCCAGACCCTTTGCGCCTCGTCGGGGAAACGCTCGATGCCGTCCAGGTAGACAGCGCCCGGCGGCGCGGCGCGGCGCTCGAGCAGGGGCGCGCGCGGATCGAGCCGCACGCACTCCGAGCCGGAAGTCGCGCCGAAGTCGTGCAGGCTGCGCGCCGCGGTGTCGCGACCGCTGCCCGGCTCGCCCGCGAGCAGAACCGGCGTCTCGAGGGGCGCGAGCCCGGCGAGCCGCTCGCGCAGGCGCACGAGCGGCCGGCTCTTCCCGGCGAAGCGGTGCGCCAGATCGGGCCGCGCCGCGGCGGGCGCCTTGCCGGTGATCGCGTCGGCCACGAGCGCGACGAGGTCGTCGATCTCGACGTCGGGCGAGCAGACGAAGTCGTCCGCGCCGGCCTTGAAGGCCGATGCCGCGCTCTGCGGCGTGCCGAAGCCGGTGAAGACGATGACTGGCGTCTCGGACTGCGCGCGGATGCGCTGCAGCAGCTCGAGGCCATCCGCACGCGGCATCACCAGATCGGTGATGACGACGTCCGGCCGATGGCGCACGAACTCATCCCAGCCCTCGGCGCCGTTGCCGGCCTCGCACACCTCGAAGCCCGCGTCGCGGAGCTCCGTGACGAGCAGCCGCCGCGCGCGCAGCTGATCGTCCACCACCAGCACGTTTCCCCGCATGCGCGCAGGCTATGAGGGGAGCGCGCCGCGCTTCGTTAGGAAGTCGTTGGACGCGTTGCGGAATCCGGCGCGCCGGCGTCCGCGCGTGTCGGGTTGTGTCCGGCCGCGTGGCGGGCGTCGCGCGGCGGAGCCCCGGGGGGTTGAGCTACCTAGGAGAGAGATAGGGAGCTCCGAAATGCGCCTCACCGTCTGCGCGCTCGCCGCCGCCTCGCTGACATTCGGAATCGTCACCGCCTGTGCGGGCGGTGGGAGCACCGCCGGGAGCGGGAACCACTGCAACGAGGAGTGCCTCGCGCAGTGCCGCGCCGAGTGCACGGACTCGCCCGGCTCGGACAGCTACGACGAGTGCACCGAGTCCTGCGACTGTGGCTGCGGGGACTAGCGGGCTCCGCTTCTCGCTCGACGGCGTCACACGACGAGCCGGTACCACGGCAGTGCGGAAATCGCTTCGTCGCGCGCCTTCTCCTTGCGGCTCCAGCGCAGCAGCGCGGGTGACTTCGTCGTCAGCTCGAAGCCGAAGCGCCGCGGAAGCTGCGTGTAGAGCGAGCGCGGCGGCTCGGTGCGGAGGATCTGCTTGCGCCGCACGCCGCCCTCGTGGGTGTGGTACCAGATCCGCCGCACGCCGAGCTGCTCGACCAGAACCCAGAGCGCGGCGAACAGCGTCGCCTCTGCCCACCAGCTCCGGTGATGCGCGAGCACGCGGAGCCAGTAGCGCTCGAAGCGGTCGAAGCGCGCGACACGGTTCCGGAAGCAGCGCTGGACATAGCGGTCGCGCTTGTGTCCATCGCGCATGTCCGCCGCGTATTCCCAGACCGAGCCGATCCAGCGGAGCCAGTCGCACTGCACCTCCTCGATCAGCGCCTCCCGGATATCGAGATCGACGTCGAGGCGCGCCCACGCGAGCGTGATCTCCGGTGCGCACGCGTGCGGGTGGCCCTGCCCGACCGCCGGGAACGCGCCGTCCGGGTCCAGCCAGCGCCGATACGCCGCATTGTGGCGATGCGGGAAGTTCAGCAGCAGCACCAGGTTTACGCCGGGTCGCGTGGTCTGGTACCAGGGCCCGCCGTCTCCTGCACGCTTCGGCCCCCAGATCGAGAAGTCGATGCGGTAGATCTCGGCGCGGTGCGGCCCCACCTGCTCGAGCGCGCTCCGCGTCAGCACGCCGTCCGCCGCGCGCGCGGCGACCTCGCGGACGAGCCCATTGTCGAGCCAGCGGGCGTGGCGCTGCTTCAGCGCGCGGGCAGCGGCCCCCGCGCCTGCGGCGCGCGCGAGCAGCCATGCGGCGTAGCGATGCGGGAAGTAGGCGACGCGAAGCTCCGCGCTGCGGAGCCTCGCCGCCAGCTCTCTGGCTTCTTGTCTTCTCATCGTCTTTGCACGGAAAGGCCCGGCGCCCCCGTGTCGGGACGCCGGGCGGCTGTTTCGGCTCGGATTCGGGTCACTCCGCATGCGGCTCCCGGATCCTCACCAGCTGTCCGAGCACGCCGTCGAGGCCTCCGAAGACGGTGAGCTGATCGATGTGCTCGCTCACCTTCTCCAGCGCCTCCAGCTCCTTCAGCCGGAGCAGCACCGGACTCTGCTCGAGCATCTTCGCGGTGTTGTGCAGCGACCGCGTGGCCGCCGTCTCCTCCCGGCGGCGGATCAGGTTGGCCTGCGCCTCCTTCTCCGCCTCGACCACCCGGTTCAGGATGGCCTTCATCTCACCCGGCAGGATGATGTCCTTCACCCCGATGCTCTCGAGCTGGAGCCCGTATGCCGCCACGCGGCCGCGGACCTGTCGCTCGATCGTGTCGTTCAGCTCCTCCTTGCGGGCGAGCAGGTCATCGAGCGTGCACGTGCCCACCGCCTCCCGCAGTCCGAACTGGGGACTGCTTTTCAGGCAGCGATGGATCGGGATTCGAAACCCGCGCCCACAGGATGCAAGGCTGTTGCTCTTCCCGTCTGAGCTATCCACTCTGGCGGCTCGCGCGATCTCCTCCGCCGGTACGCGCCCTCGCGATTCGCAGCGCGAGCGCGCCAGGCCGGCAACCGAGCCGGCTCCGCTGGCGATTTCGATCCACGCGGACCTCGTTCGATGCGTTTCCTCCTCGTGAGCGGCCGCCCCGATGACCCGGCCCCGCGCGCTCCCTTGGCATGCGCGCGCCCTCGCCGTGCGCGCGGGGCCGGGCGGCCGCCGCTCCTCGAATCGAATCGTCCCTCGGTTGCGTGATCTCCTCTGCCGGATTCCCCGGCGAGAAGGTCTACGCGGTCGAGGAATCCAGCGGTGTCAGCTGGTGTGCGTGTCGAGCGCCGGCGCGACGTTCAGGTCGCGGGGGGCGGTGATGCCGCCCATGGTGCTCGACGAGGAGCAGATGCCACGGAAGGCGGCCACCGGCGCCGCGGCCTTCGCCGCGTCGCAACGCTGCCAGCGCTTTTCCGGGTTGCAGGCCACGGTGGCTCGCTCCTCGAGTGCGTGAGACGCGGTAATGTGACATGGGTCTGAGATCGCGTCAACCCGTGCGAACGCGCGTGACCGGCTCGCGCGGCTCGGCCGCTTCACGGGCGGCGCCTACGTGCAGCGCGATCCCGACACCGAGGATGCGGCCGAAGGCCTGATGAAGAAGATCGGCGTCACCGAGGGTATCTCCGACGTCCCCTGGCACAAGGACTGCGGTCCGGGCATGCACTCGCGACGCTGCTGCGCGCTGACCGTCGGCATCTGCCTCACGCCCGCCGATCGCGAGAGCGGCGAGCTCGGTGTGGTCGCGGGCTCGCACCGCGCGAATGTGCAGGGCGGAGGCGTGCGGCCCGACCTCGATCTGCCGCGCGTGGCGCTGCCCGCCGGCACCGGCGACGTGACGGTGCACTGCTCGTGCACGTTGCACATGAGCCGCCCGCCGGTCTCGCGCGAACGCCGCGTGGTGTACACGTCGCTGGCGCTCGCGTCGCGACCGGGCGAGGTGCTCCCGAGCGCGGAGCGCGGGGAGGTCCGCCGGGGCCGCGCCTTCCTCGACGCCGCGGGGCGACGCCTGGTGGCGCGCGGCTACGGCGGCGGAAAGTCGGCGGAGCAGTTCCGGCTCGACGACCGCTGAGCGCATCGCGACGGCGCGGTAGCATGTCGGCGCGCCCGCCGAGGTCCGCCATGGCCACCGCCGAGACCCTGTCGCCCTCGCCCTTCACGCATCCCGCCTTCTTCGACGATCCCTATCCCTTCATCCACCGCCTGCGCCGCGAGGATCCCGTCCACCAGACGCCCTTCGGCTTCTGGTTCGTGACGCGACACGACGACGTGAAGCGGCTCTTCAACGATCCCGAGAACTGCACTCCCGACCGCCGCGCCTGGGAGCACTGGCGGCCGCGCGCTCCGGGGACGTTCCTCGCGTGGGCCGAAGAGCATGGCTTCTTCTCCGCGCCGGCCGACGAGCACGCGCGCCTTCGCAAGCTCTTCTCCGCGGCTCTGACACCGCGCGCGGTCAGGCGCTACGAGGCGCAGGTGCGCGAGGTGGTGGAGCGCTTCACGGCGCCGCTGCGGAAGCGGAGCGGCCGCGTCGACCTGATGGAGTCCTTCTGCAATCCGATCCCCAACACGGTGATCAGCCGCATCACGGGAATCCCGCCCGGCGACGACGAGGTGCGCTTCCGCCAGATCGCGCAGGACACGATCCGCGGCCTCTTCGCCTTCTCGGACGAGGACCGCCGCGCGGGCGAGGCCGCGTTCCTCGAGATCGCCGACTGGGTGCGCGCGATGGCGAAGCAGCGCCGCGCCTCGCTCGGCGAGGACCTGATCTCCGACCTCGTGCGCGCGCAGGACAGCGGCGACCGCCTGAGCGACGACGAGATCGCGATGACGATCGCGGCGCTGATCGGCGCGGGCAGCGAGACGACGGCCGTCGGCGGCATGGTGACGGCGATCGCGCTGCTCGATCACCCGGATCAGGCGGAGAGGCTGCGCGCGGATCCGTCGCTCGTGCCGAACGCCGTGACCGAGATCCTTCGCTACGGCTTCGGCCACGCGGGCGGTCTGCCTCGCTATGCGCTGCGCGACTTCACCTTGCGCGGCAAGCCGATCCGCAAGGGACAGATGATCATGCTCTCGTTCTCCGGCGCCGGCCGCGATCCCGCGGTGTACGAGGATCCCGACCGCTTCGACGTGACGCGCGAGGTGAAGGACCTGCTCACCTTCGGCAACGGTCCGCACTACTGCCTCGGCGCGAACCTCGCGCGCCAGGAGATGGGCTGCATGCTCGAGGCGCTGCTCGACATCCTGCCGCCGGGCTCGCGCTTCCTGCCGGAGGAGATGGAGTTCACGCGCTTCGCGTTCTTCAGGCGGCCCGTGACCTTGCCAGTGGAGATCGCCTAGGCGAACAGGGTCGTTTCTCTGATCTTCGCTCGCCTTCGGCTCGCTGCGCGCCAGAGTCGGCTGACCTGCATCGCTTCGCGATGCGTCAGCCGACCCTTGCTTGCCCGCCGTCGATCGCGATCGTCTGGCCGTTCACGTAGGACGCGCCGTCGCTGCACAAGAGCGCGACGAAGTGCCCGATGTCGGTCTCGCAGTCGCCGATGCGCTGCTGCGGGATCGTCGCGCGGAAGGCGGCCGCCTCCTCGGGGTTCGCGTCGATCCAGCCCTGCAGCGCCGGCGAGGCCGCGTGCGGCAGGATCACGTTGGTGCGGATGCCGTCGCGTGCCCACTCGCAGGCCGCCGCGCGCGTCAGCGCGCGGATCGCCTCCTTCACCGCGGCGTAGGCGCCGTAGCGGCTCATGTCCCAGCGCATCGCGGCGGTGCTCGCGAGGTTCACGATCGAGCTGCCGGGCTTCATGTGCGGCCGGCAGAGCTTCATCAGCCGGAAGGTCGCGAGCGGACCGGACTCCCAGCCCGTGGTGAAGTCCTCGTCGGAGACCTGCATCAGCTCGCCGAGCGGAACCTCCTGCGCGTTGTTCACGAGGATGTCGATGCCGCCGTACACCTCGATCACGCGCGAGACGCAGCGCTCGAGGCTCTCCGGCTTCTTCACGTCACAGCGGACCGCGATCGCCTCGCCGCCCCGCCGCACGATCTCGTCGCACGTGCGCTCGAGCTTGCGGACCGTGCGTCCGGCCGCGGCGACCCTCGCGCCTTCGCCGGCGAGCGCATACGCAATGCCCTGCCCGACGCCCTGACCCGCGCCCGTGACGAGCGCCACCTTGCCCGCGAGCATGCGGCCCGCGCTGCCCGTCGCTGCTGCCATGCTGCCTCCCGCCCGTCCGCGCGCGCAGCCTACCACGTGGGTCCGAGGTAGGCTGTGCCCGCGTGTCGTCACGACGCGCGAAGGGGGCTCCCATGTACGAGACGCTCGTCGTCGAGCGCGACAAGCACCTCACCTCGCTGACCCTGAACCGTCCCGACGCGCTGAACGCGCTCTCGCGCCGCATGGTGGACGAGCTGCGAGATTTCTTCTGGAACCTCGTCGACGACACCGACACGCGGGTGCTGATCCTGCGCGGCGCCGGCCGCGCCTTCTGCGCGGGCCTCGACCTGAAGGAGGCGAGCGAGACCACTGCGGAGAGCGCGCGCGGCGGCATTCCGGCGGCTCTGCGCGGACAGCGGCACATCGCCGAGGTGATGATGCTGATGCGGCGCGCGCCGCAGCCGATCATCGCGGCCGTGCAGGGCGCGGCGAGCGGCGGCGGCTTCGCGCTCGCGCTCGCCTCGGACGTGCGCATCGCCGCGCAGTCGGCACGCATGAACGCGGCCTTCATCCGCCTCGGGCTCTCGGCCTGCGACGTCGGCGTCTCCTACTTCCTGCCGCGCGTGGTCGGCGCGTCGATCGCGTCCGAGCTGCTGCTGACGGGCGACTTCATCGACGCTGTGCGCGCCGAGCGCACGGGGCTGGTCTCGCGCGTGGTGCCCGACGCCGAGCTCGACGCCGCCGCGCGCGAGCTCGCGGAGCGCATGCTGCGAAACTCGCCACTCGCGCTGCGCCTCACGAAGGACGCGCTGAAGCACAACGTCGACGCGGGCAGTCTCGAGGCCGCGATCGCGATGGAGGACCGCAATCAGATCCTCGCGTCGGGGACGCGCGACTTCCGCGAGGGCATCGCGGCCTTCCTGCAGAAGCGCCCGCCCGTTTTCGAAGATCGTTAGGCCTTCGTGAGGCCGCAGCTCGAGCGCTTCCTCTCGTGGCTGCTGCCTCGGCTGCCGGACGCCGTGGTCGCTGCGCTCGCCGGGCCGCCGCTCGAAATTCGCGGGCGCCGGCTCGACCCGCGCCTCGCGCTCCTCGCGCGCGGAGCGGCCGCGCAGCCGCCCCTCCACCGCATGAGTGCGGCCGAGGCGCGTGCGACGACGAAGCAGCAGATCGCGCTCGCCGTCGCGTCGCCGCGTCCGCTCGCGGAGATCGATCATCGCGCGGTGCGCGGCGCGGAGGGCTGGCTGCCCGCGCGCCTCTATCGGCCGCAGGGCGTCGATGCGCCGCGCCCCGTCGTTCTCTACTTCCACCAGGGCGGCTGCGTGATTGGCGACCTCGACTGGTCCGAGAGCTTCTGCACACAGCTCGCGGAGGTCGCGCGCTGCCTCGTGCTCGCGGTCGACTACCGAAAGGGCCCCGAGCACCGCTTCCCGGCGGCGCAGGAAGACGCCGTCGCGGCGTATCGCTGGCTGCTCGAGCACGCGCGCGAGCTCGGCGGCGACGCGCGACGCATCGTCGTGGCGGGCGACTCCGCCGGCGGCGGGCTCGCCGCGCACGTGACGCACCAGGCGAAGCGCGAAGGGCTGCCGCAGCCTCTGCTCCAGATCCTGATCTACCCGTGGCTCCACGCGTACGCCGACGACGCTTCCTACCGCGACTTCGGCGCCTGCTACCCGCTGACGCGCGAGTCGATGCAGTGGTTCCTCGCGCACTACGCGCCGGACGCACGCGACCGCGAGGACCCGCGCCTCTCGCCGCTGCTCGAGAAGGATTTCACCGGGGTGGCGCCCGCTGTCGTCGTGACGGCCGGCTTCGATCTCCTCTGCGACGAGGGCGAGGCCTACGCCGGCAAGCTCGAGGCGGCCGGTGTTCCCGTCCGCTTCCGTTGCGAGGAGAGCGTATGCCACTCCTTCACGGCGCTCGGCGGCGTCTCTCGCGCCGCGGCCGATGCCTGCCAGGCGATTGCGCGCGACCTCGAGCGCGCGCTGACCACCTGGCGACCTTGATCGGAGTCCCTGGCCAGACGTACTCCGCTCGGCTGCGCCTCGCTGCCCGCGCCTCCGGCGCTTGCGGCGCGCTCCGCGCGCCATGTTCTTCGAGGCCTCGAGTCTCGTGCTCGTAGCACTCGCTATACAGAGGGCGGGGCGTCACTTGAGGAGCCCATCGGCCACCCGAGATCGCTTGCCGCGAATGTCGGGTCAGAGTTGGTCGCTACGCCGCGCGGCGTAGCTCGAGTCGGCGCGGGCCGCGCACCAGGAAGGAGTCCACGACCTCGCGCGGACCGAGGCGCTCGAACCGCAGCAGCTCCGGCGCGAGCGCTTCGAGCGCGATGCGGGCCTCGAGCCGCGCGAGCGAGGCGCCGAGGCAGAAGTGCTTGCCGAAGCCGAAGCCGACGTGGCCCTGTGGATTGCGCGTGACGTCGAAGCGGTCGGGATCGGGGAAGCGGCGCTCGTCGCGGTTGGCGGAGCCGAGCAGCGGCGCGACGTAGGCACCCTTCGGAATGCGCACGCCCGCGAGCTCGATCTCCTGCGTGGTGGTGCGGAACACGACCTGGATCGGCGACTCGAAGCGCAGCGCCTCCTCGACTGCGCCGGGCAGGAGCGCCGGGTCGCGCGCGAGGCGGGCGAGCTCGGCCGGATGATCGAGCAGGGCGGTCGCGGCGTTCCCGATGAGGTTGGTCGTCGTCTCGTTGCCGGCCACGAGCAGCAGCATCACGAACTGCACGACCTCGCGTGTCGAGAGCGCCGTCGCGCCGTCCTGCTCGGAGGCGATCAGGCTGACGAGGTCGTCGGCGGGCCTGCGCCGGCGCGAGATGGCGATGCCGCGAACGTACGAGAGCAGCTCGATCAACGTGTCGACGGTCCGCTTCTCGAAGGGGTCCGCGCGGCCGGGGCCCGCGATGGCGTGGATCATGTTGTCCGACCAGCGCTTGAAATCGCGCTGGCGGGCCGTCTCCACGCCGAGCATCTCGGCAATGATCGTGACCGGCAGCGGGATCGCGAGGTCCTCCACCAGGTCGAAGGAGTCGCCGCGCTCGAGCTTCGCCATGGCCTCGGCCACCAGCGCGCGCGCCTTCTCCTCCCAGGCGGCGATGCGCCGCGGCGTGAAGCCGCGGTTCACGATGCCGCGCATCGCGGTGTGGCTGTCGCCGTCCTCGGCGATCAGGTTGCGCGCGTTCGTGAACTCGAAGGGGTTCATGCGCACGCGCAGGACGAAGCGCGCGAGGAACTTGATCACCGGCCAGGTGAGCGGCGGCGGCTCCTCGCTCCCGTTGTTCATCAGGAACGTGAACATCGCGCGCGACGAGAAGATCTCCGGATTGCGCAGCACGAACATCACGTCGTCGTAGCGCGACACGCACCAAGCGTTCGTCGACGGCGACCACGCCACTGGCTCGTGATCGCGCAGCTCGCGGTAGCAGGGGTAGGGATCCGTGCGCCAGGCGGGGCTCAGGGGATCGCGGTCGGCGTTCATCGCTCGCTCCCGGGGGCGCGCGCGCCGCGGAAGCTAGCAAGCTTCCGCAGGCGGCGCGTCTAACCCCGGTAGATCGAGACCTCCACCGCGTCGCGTAGCGAGTCGACGTACTCCACGGTCGACTCGTGGCCGGTCGAGTCGTAGCGGCCGGACGTCCGCACATAGTCGAGATAGGGCGTGACGTCGAAGAGCCCGACGTTGTCGGCCACCACCACGCTGCCCGGGCGCAGGCAGCCGTGCCGCTCGAGGCGCTGGAGGTCCGGCAGGTAGAGATCCTTCCAGTGGTCGAGGAAGACCAGGTCGAAGGGGCCGCGGAGCGTGGGGATCACGAGCTCGGCCTTGCCTTGCCGCACCTCGACCTGCTCGGCGAGCCCGGCGAACTCCACCATCTCGCGCACGACCTCGGCGGAGCTCGGATCCGCCTCCACCGAGGTCAGATGGCCGCCCCATTCGCGCAGCAATCTCGCCATGCGCACCGCCGAGTAGCCGCAGAAGGCGCCGATCTCGAGCGCGCGCGCCGGCCGCGCCCGACGCACCTCGGCGTCGAGGATCAGGCCCTTGCGGTCGCCCACGTTCATCAGGAACAGGTGCTGGCGACCGAAGCGGTCGAGCGCAGCCAGCACCGACTCGGGATCGCCCGCGCTGGCGTGCGCGCGCGCATAGTCGAGCGCGCGCCGACCGCGCGGAGGCGCGCCGCGTAGCCGATCCCAGCCGAGGCGCAGAGCCTGCGGTACGAAGAAGCCGAGGATGGGGACCAGGTTCTTGCGGTCGATGCGGAGAGGCAGTGCCATGGCGACCGCGACAGTTTCTCATGGAACGGCTCTCGCGAGAATGGAAAGCGTCCTTCCGCGGGCCTCGCGGCTCGCGCCTGCAAGTCCGCGGAAAACCGGAGGGAGCCGCAGGGTACGGAAGCTGCGCCTGACCGCTCGACCCTTCGAAGGGTCCTGCTGGACCGCGTGCGTGCCCGGCGCCGCGCCGGTCCGTATCCTGCGGCCCATGCCGCCGGTCATCTACACAGGCAGTTGTCATTGCGGCGCGGTGCGCTACGAAGTCGAAGGTCCGATCGAAGGCGTCGAGGTCTGCAACTGCTCGATCTGCACGCGCACCGCGTACCTCCACTGGTACGTGGCGCCCGAGCGCTTCCGCCTGCTGACCTCGCCCGACGCGATCGCCACCTATCAGTTCGGCACGCGGGTCGCGAAGCACCACTTCTGCCGCACCTGCGGCATCTCGCCCTTCCGGCGCGCGCGCTCGAATCCGAACGAGATCGACGTCAACGTGCGCTGCCTCGAGGGCGTCGACCTCGAGGCGATCCCGGTGAAGCGCTTCGACGGCCGCGACTGGGAGGCGCAGATGAAGAGCCGCGCCTAGATCTCCGCGTTCCACCAGCCGCCACCGAGGGCGACATATAACTCCGCCGAGTCGGTGAGCTGCTGGCCCTGCGCTTGCGCGACGCCGAGGCGCGCCTGCTGGTAGGAGCGCTGCGAGTCGAGCAAGGTGAGAAGATCGATCTTGCCGGCGTCGTAGCGCAGCCGGTTGAGCGACAGCGCCTCCTCGGCCGTCGAGAGCAGGCGGCGCTCCGCGTCGAGCCGCGCGGCGTCGTGGTCGAGCGCGCGCAAGGTGTCGGCCACCTGCTGGAGGCCCGTGAGCACGGTCTGCGCGTAGCGGGCGCGCGACGCGTCGAAGGCGTCGATCGCCGCGCGGCGCTGCGCGCGCAAGGTGCCGCCGTGGAAGACCGGCTGGAGCACCTGCCCCGCCAGCGTGTAGGCCGCGCCGGGTGTGCTCATGATGGCGCCGGCCTCCGCGACGCTGACTGCGCCGGTGAGCGTGAATTGCGGGAAGAGGTTCGCGGTCGCGACGCCGATCGCCGCGCTCGCGGCGTGGAGATCCGCCTCGGCGGCCAGGATGTCGGGACGCTGTCGCACCAGCTCGGAGGGCAGGGTCAGCGGCAGCTCGACCGGCAAGGTGAAGTCCGTGAAGCCGAACTCGGGCGGCGACCAGACGGCCGGCGCCTGCCCCGCCAGCACCGAGAGCGCGTGCTCGGCGGCCGCGAGCTGCTGGCGGAGCACCGGGAGCTGCGCCTCGTCGCTCGCGAGCTGCGTGCTCGCGGTCAGCACGTCGCTGCGCGCGACCTTCCCGGCCTCGAACTTCCGCTCGACCAGGTCGAGGCTGCGCTGGTCGTCCGCGACCTCGTCCTCGACCGCTTCGATCTGCGCGCGCAGCGAGGCGATCGAGATCGACTGGGTGACGGCGTTCCCGGTCAAGGTGAGCCAGGCTGCGGCGAGCTCGTAGCGCTGGAACTCGGCCAGCGCCTGCTGCTGCTCCACGTTGCGGCGCACGCCCCCGAAGACGTCGAGCACATAGCTGACGTTCAGGCCGAGCGAATAGGATGTCTGGTCATGGAGTTCGTTGCGGTTGATGTTGTGGTTGTCCTGCTCCTGGACGTGGCCGCTCGCGTCGACCTGCGGATAGTAGGCGCCGCGCGCCGCGAGCACGGCTTCGTGCGCCTGCGCCAGGGTCGCGCGCGAGAGCGCGAGGTTGGGGCTGCCGTCGAGCGCGCGCTTCACGACGTCGTCGAGCGCATCCGAGCGGAAGAGCTCCCACCACGCCGCCGAGATGTCCTCGGCGAGGCGCACCTGCTGGCGGTCGGCGCCGGGCGTGAGGACCTCGGGCTCGGGGTCGGGCGTGTAGCGGCTCGCGATCGGCGGCTCCGGCCGCACGAAGTCCGGTCCGACCGCGCAGCCCGGCGCGCCGAGCGCCAGCAGCGCCAGTGCCGTCACCGACAAGAGTCGCTCGGCGCGCCTCGCCAACGGGAGTCTCCTCACTCGTACCGGAGCGCTTCGACCGGATCGAGACCCGCCGCGCGCCGCGCCGGGTAGAAGCCGAAGAAGACGCCGACCGCGGCCGAGAAGATGAATCCGCCGACGATCGCGGCGGGCGAGAGCAGGATCGGCCAGCCCGCGAGCACCGCGACCGCCCACGAGATCGCGATGCCCGCCAGGATGCCGCACACGCCGCCGATGCCGGAGAGCAGCACCGACTCGACCAGGAATTGCAGCAACACGTGGATGCGCCGAGCGCCGATCGCCATGCGCAGGCCGATCTCGCGCGTCCGCTCCGTCACCGAGACGAGCAGGATGTTCATGATGCCGATGCCGCCGACGAGCAGCGAGATCGACGCGACCGTCGCGAGCAGCGCGGCGAGGATGCGGCTGCTGCCCTCGCGCGCTTGCGCCACCTGGCTCACGTTGCGGACGTCGAAGTCGGGGAGCTGGCCGGGCGGGATGCGGTGGCGCGTCTCGAGGATGCGTTTCACCTCCTCGAGCGCCTTCTCCACCTCGTCGGCCGCGCGCGCCTGGACGAAGATCATGTTCACGAAGCCGGTGAGCTTCGGCTGCACGCCGAAGGGGTTGAGCTGCGCGGCGTAGATCGAGGTCGTCGTGTTGACCAGGGTCGGCGCCGCGACGCCGAGGATCTTCGTCTCGGCCGTCGAGAAGGGGACCATGATCACGTCGTCCTGGTCGCGTCCGTAGCCCGTCTGTCCGAGGGACGAGAGCACGCCGATCACCCGCAGCGGCACGCTCTTCACCAGGATCGTCGCGCCGACCGGGTTCTCGTGCGGTCCGAAGAGGTTCGACAGCACGGTATGACCGAGCAACGCGACGCGCGCGCCCGTCTGCACCTCCTCGGGGCTGATCGTGCGCCCGGCGTCGAGCGGCCAGTTCTGGATCTGGAGCTGGTTGGCGCTGATGCCCGTCACCGTCGTGTTCCAGTTCTTCGAGCCGTACTGCGCCTGCGCGGAGCCGCGCGTCACGTAGCTGACCTGGGCGACGGAAGGCGCCTCCGCGCGGATCGCCTCGGCGTCGGACACGCGCAAGGTCGAGGCGCTCCCGAAGCCGGAGCGCACGCCGCCCGTGTTGTTCGCGCCCGGCATCACCACGACGAGGTTCGAGCCGAGGCTCTCGATCTGCTTCATCACCGCCTGGTTCGCGCCCTGGCCGATCGCAACCATCGCGATCAGCGCGGCGACGCCGATGAAGATGCCGAGCATCGTCAGCGCCGAGCGCAGCTTGGCGCGCGCGATCGACTCCGCGGCGACCGAGAGCGCCATGCGCGCGAACGACACGATGGTGCGGAGCTCCGATCGCGGCGTCGGGGCGCTCGCCGCGATCGGCTCCGCGACCGCCGGCACCACGGACTCGCGTAAGCGCTTGTCGGACACGATGCGTCCGTCCTGCACCGTGACGATGCGGTCGGTGAAGTCCCCCATGCGCTGCTCGTGCGTGACGAGCACGATCGTGAGGCCGCGCTCGCGATTCAGGCTGCGCAGCGTGTTCATCAGATCGGTGGCGGCGGTCGAGTCGAGGTTTCCGG
>Ga0335082_10000826_pt1 | contig 32368 bp, 30 predicted proteins | sample Lox_Sample_41_FD_206718 | JGI IMG/M metagenome (GOLD analysis project Ga0335082, IMG submission 206718) | Soil microbial communities from Loxahatchee National Wildlife Refuge, Florida, United States - Lox_Sample_4.1 | ecosystem: Environmental > Terrestrial > Soil > Wetlands | place: USA... | reverse complement strand
GCGCGGCATGACGGTCACGCTCCGCCGCAGCCGCGGTCCGGATATCCAGGCCGCGTGCGGGCAATTGGCGCTGCGCGGCTAGACGTTCCAACGAGGCGCCGGCCCGACGGGCGACGGTGGGGGGGGGCGCCCGAGCGGAAGTAGAGCGAAGCCGCGCTCTCCGCCCGCGATCCGGCTTCCGAGATGGGCGCGGCGAGCCATGGAGCGAGGGCGCCACCCGAGGAGGCCGTCGGCTCGTCGGCCAGCCGCGTTTGCATGCTTCAAGAGCGCGCCGCCGCGGGCCGAAGAGCACGTCGAGGGCGGGTCCGTGCTCTACGCGGTGGGAGACATTCACGGCGAGCGCGAGCTGCTCGGCGACCTGCTCGCGGCGTTGCCGCTTCGCAGCGGCGATCGCTTCGTCTTCATGGGCGACTACGTCGACCGCGGGCCGGACTCGCGCGGCGTGGTCGACCGCCTGATCGAGCATGCGAGCCGCTACGAGAGCGTCTTCCTGTGCGGCAACCACGAGTCGATGTTCCTCGACTTCCTCGGCTGGCGCGGGGCCCACTACTTCGGCGGCGACGCCTTCCTCGCCAACGGCGGCGACCGCACGCTCGCGAGCTACGGGTACTTCGACGCGCCGGAGCCCGACCCGCTGGCCTTCGAGCTGCCCGCCGCGCATCGCGAGTTCTTCCGCGGCCTGCGCCTGCACCACCGCGAGGGCGACTACCTCTTCGTGCACGCAGGGCTCGGACGCGAGCTCCTGCGCGAGAAGGACCTCGAGTACGCGTTGCGGCGCGCGCGCTGCGAAGACCTCCTGTGGGACCGCGCGACGCTCGGCGAGCCGCACCAGCTCGGCATCACGCTGGTGTACGGGCACACGCCGAGCCCCGACTTCGAGGTGCGCTGGAACCTGCCCTTCAGCATCGGGATCGACACCGGCGCGGTGTACGGCGGCCGCCTGACCGCGATCCGACTGCCCGACGAGGCTGTCTTTCAGGTGTAGGCGTCAGGACCGCCCGCGCGTCGGCGCCTGCGCTTGTGCCTCGCCCGGATCCGGCTCGCCCTGCGACGCCTCCGGCGGATGCGCGACCGGCTCGATCAGCGGGATCACCATCGACGTGCCGGTCTGCAGCGCGCCGAAGTCGAGGTCGGGGTTGTACTGGCGGAGCAGCCAGACCGGCACGCGGTACTTGCGCGCCGCGAGCTCCCACAGCGTGTCGCCCTTGGTGAGGACGTGCTGCGCCGTGCCCGTCACCGCGAAGTGATCGAAGAACTCGGACTGGAGCGTGCGGTGGTACTCGAGGCGGCGCCGCTCGAATTCCTCCCGGCTCACGCGGCTGAAATCGAGCTTCACGCTGCGCCCGATCACGAGCGGCTGCTTGCCGCGCATGTGGTTGCGCGCCCGGAGCGTGTTGGCGCTGACTTCCAGCCACTCGGCGTAGTGTCCGAGCGTCTCGGCCGCCTGCACGGTGACGCGGCCGTCGTCGTGGACCTCGTAGTCCGAGGGATCCGAGCGCTGCGGGAGCGCGGCCGGGGAGGGCGCGTTCGCGAGCGCGGCCGTCACCTCGGGCACCGTCTCGTCCTCTTCCGCCTCGACCTCGGCGCCTTCCTGGAGCTCGATCGCGCTGGCCTCGTCAGCGGCGTCGAGGCCGCCTTCGGGCGCGGCGAGCAGCGGCGGCGGCTCGAGCGACTCGGGGGCCATCGCGACCGTGGTCGGCTTCGCCTCCGGCTCGGTCCCCGCGACCGGGGCGGGCTTCGCCGGCGGCTCGGCCGCAGCGAGCTGCACGACCGCCTTCTCGGTCAGCGCTTCGGCGGGCGCGGGCGAGGCTGCGGGTGTCGGCGCCGGTGCCGGCGCGGCGGCGACCTCGACGTGCGCGGCCACGGGCTCGGGGCGGCTCGGCGCCTCGGCGACCGGCGGCGCCTTCGGCGCCTCGCTCGCGGCCGGTCGCGGCCGCGCGGGCGGAGGCGTCGTCTCCGCCGCAGACGCCACGACCTGCTCGCCGCCCGGAATGCGGAGCGTCTGGCCGGCCTGGATCTGATGGCGGTCGTCGAGATCGTTCGCGCGCACGAGCTCGCGCTCGCTCGCGCCGAAGCGGCGCGCGATCGACCAGAGCGTGTCGCCGGCGCGCACGGCGTAGAGCCCGCCGGCGGGCGGCGCCTCCGGCTCGGCGCCGAGCGAGGCGAGGCTCGGCGCGGGCGTCGCGGGGACGGACGGCTCGTGCCACGCCACCACCGTCGTCGCGGCTTCGGGCAGCACCAGCACCTGGCCCGGCGAGATCCGGTGTCGACTCTGCAGATTGTTGCGCGCGATCAGCGCGGACTCGCTCACGCCCTGCTTCGCGGCGATGCGCGAGAGCGTGTCGCCGCGCTGGACGCGGTAGTACCGGTCGCGGTGCTGGACCGCGAGCCGCTCGGAGTCCGGCACCATCGCGAGCAGCTGCGTGGCCGACTGGTGGAGCGAGCCGGTGGGGACGTTCAGCGCGTAGCCGCGCGGCACGTACTTCGAGCCCTGCCAGACCGCCGGGCGCAGCGCCGGGTTGTGGCGCCGCAGCAGGTCGAGGTCGAGGCCGAGCGCGTGGGAGAGGCTGCGCGCCCGGTAGTAGAAGGGCAGATCGACGTGCTCGTAGGCGACCGGAGCGTCGAGCTGCATCGCACCGAAGTAGCGGGCGGCGTTGCGGTCGACGTGCAGCGCCGCGAGGAACGACGCGTAGAAGTTTCGCGACGCGAATCCGAAGGTGCGGCTGCGGTACTCGCGGACGATGCGGCCGATGTCCTGCGTACCGAGCTGGCGCGACGCCTGCTGCATGCCGCCGGCGCCGTGGTTGTAGGACGTGATCGCGAGCGGCCACGTGCCGGTGAGGTCGTGGTTCTTGCGCAGCAGCCGCGCGGCGGCGACGGTCGCGCGGTACGGATCGAGCCGCTCGTCGAGCACGTCGTCGACGTGCAGGTAGAGCCGGCCCGTCGAGCGCGTGAACTGCCAGAGGCCCGCCGCGCCGACGCGCGAGTACGCATCCGGGTTGAAGGACGACTCGACGTGAGGCAGCGCGGCGAGCTCCACCGGCACGCCATTGTCGGACATCACCTGCTCGATGTAGCTGCGCCACGCGCCGGATCGGATCAGTCCCTCGCGGTAGCGGTTGGCCTGACCGAGCTGGAAGCGGACGTTCTCGATCGCGTCGCGCAGCGTGTCGTCGCTTACCCCTTCCGGCCAGCGCGCGAGCACCTCCGACTCGAAGCTCGACAGCCCGCTCCGCTGGCCGGACGCCAGCGTGTGCAGCGCCGCGCGGATGCGCGAGCGCTCCTGCTCGACGCGGGCCTCGCGCTCGCGGCCCGACAGGCTCTTCGGGACGTCGATCACCTCGTAGACGACGTCGAGGTTCTCGGCGTCGTGTAGCAGGCCCTGCGAGGTATCGACCTCGGTGTAGACCCGCGTCCAGAAGCGCACGGCCGGCTCGAGCGACGGCGGCTTCGGCAGCAGCTCCTCGCCAGGGGCCTGGCGGGCGGCGGCTGCGAACACGAGCGCTGCGGCGACTGCGGCGAGGCGCATGGATCCAGTCGGAATCGGCAACCTTCCTCCGAATGTGAGTGCTCCGGGATCTGTGAGTGCTCCCCGAACCGGCGAAAGTGTCGGCCCCGCGGGGCCGCCCATTCCTTCTTCCTAGCGTTTGCGGTTCTTCTTGCGCGCCTTGCGCGCCTGCTTGCGCTTGTCGCGCTTGCCCGAGCGCTGGCGCGCGAGGTCGCGGCGCGAGATCGCCGTCCCCCCGCCGAGCGCTGCGAGCGCGCCCGGCCCGCCGGTGAGCAGCCCCGGGTTGACGCCGCCGGCGCCGGCCAGGTTGCCGAGCCCCGTCATGCGCGAGAGCAGGCCTCCGCGCGACCCGAGCGCCGCCATCATCTCGCGCATCTGCTCGAAGCGCGTGATCAGATCGCGCACGTCGCGGCTACGGCGCCCGCTGCCGCGCGCGATCCGCGCGGCCCGGCTCTTGTCGATGATCTCGGGGCGGCGCCGCTCGTCGGGCGTCATCGAGCGGATCAGCGCCTCGGTGCGCAGCAGCTCGCGGTCGTCGACCTGCTCCGCGAGCCCGCCGAGCATCGGCAGCTTCGCGATCACCTCGCGCAGCGGTCCGAGCTTCTTCATCGCGCGCAGCTGCTTCAGCAGGTCGTCGAGCCCGAAGCGCCCGCGCAGCAGGCGCTCGGCGTCCTCCTCGGCCTCCTTCGCGTCGACGACGCCCTCGAGGTCCTGGACGAGGCCGACGATGTCGCCCATTCCGAGGATGCGGCTGGCCAGACCCTCGGGCCGGAAGTCCTCGAGCTTTTCCATCGACTCGCCGGTGCCGAGGAACTTGATCGGGACGCCGGTAACCGCCTTCACCGCGAGCGCGGCGCCGCCGCGCGCGTCGCCGTCGAGCTTCGTCAGCACCAGGCCGTCGAGCGAGAGCCGCTCGCTGAAGGACTTCGCGACGTGCACGGCGTCGCGGCCCATCAGCGCGTCGCACACGAGCAAGGTGTTCGCGGGCCGCACCGCGCCGGCGATCTGCTGGAGCTCCGTCATCAGCTCTTCGTCGATCGCGAGACGCCCGGCGGTGTCGTAGACGATCGCGTCGAAGCCCTCGGCGCGCGCGCGCGCGGCGGCCGCCGTGCAGATCGCGACGGGCGATTCGCCCGGGCGTCCCCGCGACACCGCGACACCGAGGCGCTGGCCGAGCTGCTCGAGCTGCTCGATGGCGGCGGGTCGCTGGACGTCGGCCGCGACGAGCAGCGGGCGGCGCCCCTGGCCCTGGAGCTTGCGCGCGAGCTTGCCGGCGACGGTCGTCTTTCCGACGCCCTGGAGTCCGACGAGCATCACGCTGGTGCGGCCGTCGGACTGCGCGAGGCTCGTGTCGACGGGGCCCATCAGCGCGACGAGCTCGTCGTGGCACGCCTTCACGAAGTGCTGTCCCGGCGATGCGCGCACGACGCGGCCGGCCGCATCGCGCGCGCGCGTCTCGACCCTCTCGCCGAGCACGTCCTGCTTCACGCGCTCGAGGAAGTCGCGCACGACACCGAGGTCGACGTCGGCCTCGAGCAGCGACATGCGCACGTCGCGCAGCGCCTCGCCGACGTTCTCCTCGCTGAGCGCGCGCACACCTGACAGGCGCTCGCGCGCGGCTTCGAAGCCTTTCGTCAGCGTCTCGAGCACGACGAAGCGCAGAGTAGCGCGACGAGGCTATGCTGGGCCGTCGCGAAACCGGGAGGGCGCATGCCGGTCGAGGTCGAGGCGCAGATCGCGGGGAACGTCTGGAAGATCGAGACGCAGGTCGGCGCTCAGGTTCGCGAGGAAGACGTGCTGCTCATCCTCGAATCGATGAAGATGGAGATCCCCGTCGAGTCGCCGTGCGCGGGACGCGTCGCGGAGATCCGGGTGCGCGAGGGCGAGAGCATCGAGGAGGGCGCGGTCCTCGCGGTGATCGAGTAGGAGGAGATGCCGCGGCCGATCGTCGCGCGACTGCTCGTTCCGACCGAGCGCACCGAGGTGCTCGCGTATCTCGAGCGCGACGCCCGCGAGAACCTGCTGCTGCTCGACCTCGTCGATCGCTTCGGCGCCGCCCCCGCGCAAGGTGAGCTCGCGCCGCAGCTCGGGGTCGCGCGCCGGAACGGCGAGATCATCGGCGTCGCAGCGCTGCGCCCGAGCGCGGTGCTCGACGCGCGCGTGCAGCAGGATGCGCTGTCCGAGCTCGCTCCGCTCTTCGACCCGATGGGGATCGGGCTGGTCAAGAGCAGCCAGCCGGCCGTCGACCGGCTCTGGTCGCTGCTCTCGCGCCGCCGCAGCCGCACCGCGGTCGTCGACCGGCTCGAGACGTCGTACTCGCTGTGCGAGGACGCCGCGCGCTTCGCGCAGGCGCCGCGCGGCGCGGTCGTCCGCGAGGCCGAGCCCGACGACCTCGAGGACCTCGTGTTCGCCGCGCGCGAGAGCCTGCGCGAGGAGGGGCGGCCCGATCCCTTCTACGGCGACGCGCGCGGCTTCCGCCGCTGGGTGCAGGGACGGCTGCCGCGCGCGCGCCTGGTCGCGTCGGGGGGGCGCGTGGTCTTCGTCGGCTACGCCGACGTGCGACGGCCGCAGGGCTGGCTGCTGCAGGGGGTCTACACCTGGCCGCGCGCGCGCCGGCGCGGCTTCGCGGCTGCCGGGACCTCCGCGCTCTGCCGCGAGGCCTTCGCCAACGGCGCCGACCACGTCCAGCTCTCGGTCGTCGACGGCAACGACGGCGCGCGCGCCCTCTACGAGGGCCTCGGCTTCAAGCCCTTCGCGCGCCTGCGGACGATTCTGTTCGACTAGCCTGCCCGATGGACGACGCTGGAGCCCGGTAACGCGACGGATACGAGCGCGAAGACCGAAGCTTTGAAGAGCATGGCGCGCGGAGCGCGCCGCAAGCGCCGAAGGCGCGCGCAGCGAGGCGCAGCCGAGCGGAGCCTAGGTAGCGCTTGATCCGCTGTCCCACGCTCAATTAGTGTTGCCGCGGAGGAACCCCCCATGGGACTGCTCGAAGGCAAGGTGGCGGTCGTGACCGGCGCGGGCGGCGGGCTCGGACGCGAGCACGCGCTGGCGCTCGCCCGCGAGGGCGCGGCGGTGCTGGTGAACGACCTCGGCGGCGCGCGCGACGGCACCGGCCACGGCCACTCGATGGCCGACAAGGTCGTGGCGGAGATCAAGGCGGCGGGCGGCGAGGCGGCCGCGAACTACGACGACGTCTCCACCGTCGAGGGCGGCGAGCGTATCCTGAAGGGCGCGCTCCAGCACTTCGAGCGCGTCGACGTGCTCGTCAACAACGCGGGCATCCTGCGCGACAAGTCCTTCGCCAACACGACCGAGGACCTGTGGGACATCGTGGTGAAGGTCCACCTGAAGGGCACCTACTGCGTCAGCTCCGCCGTCTACAAGCACATGAAGGACGCGGGGCAGGGCGGCGTGATCATCAATACCTCGTCGACCTCGGGTCTCAACGGCAACTTCGGCCAGTGCAACTACGGCGCGGCCAAGGCCGGCATCTTCGGCTTCTCGCGCTGCCTCTCGATCGAGGGGCAGAAGTACGCCATCCGCGTCTTCATCCTCGCGCCGGTCGCGCTGACGCGGCTCACCGAGGATCTCGCCGGGATGAGCGCGGACGAGAGCATGAAGGCGCGCATGGACCCGAAGCTGGTGTCGCCGCTGGTGGTCTACCTCGCGAGCGAGCTCTCGAAGGGGCAGACCGGCACGACCTTCTTCGTCGGCGGCGGGCGCATCGCCGAGATGAGGATGGTGACGACGACCGGCATCACGAAGAAGGAGAGCGGCGGCCTGTGGACGCCTCAGGAGATCGCCGCGCAGATGAAGCCCGGCGGCATCCTGCTGCCTTCGTGACGATCGCCACATCCTGAAATCGAAGCGCCGCGCGCGTTGCCCGGTCCGGGGGCGCGTGTAAAGCTCTGTCACATGGCGGAGACGCCCGCGCACCCGCGCGACGCGCAGCGCGCCAGGTACGCGCCGCCGCCGGACACCGCTCCGGAGGGCTCCCGCGCTGCCCGCACCGCGGATCCGCTCTCGGCGATGGCCGAGCGCTTCAACTTCTTCTTCCGCTTCTTCGCCCGGCGCTTCTTCGGACACTTCGATCTCGGGGACGAGACGGTGGCGCGCCTGCGCGAGCTCGAGTCGCAGGGCAGCGTCGTATACGTGATGCGCTACGCGAGCCGGCTCGACTACTTCCTCTTCAACGTGCTCTTCCTGCGCGAGGGCCTGCGCCTCTCGAGCTTCGCCAACGGCATCCGCTTCTGGTACTACCGGCCGTTCTTCGAGGCGCTCCGCATCCTGTGGCGGCGTCCGCGCGGCGTGCCGCAGGACATCGAGCTGGTGCGCACGCGCGAGTACGCGCGCGAGCTGACGCTCCAGGGCGCGTCCTTCTTCCTGTTCCTGCGGACGGCCAGCCTGCGGGCGCAGCTCCGCGGCCGGAAGAGCGCGGTCGCGCACGCGAAGCTCGAGCGCGATCTGCTGGCCGAGGTCGTGCGCGCGGCGGAGCGGGCGCCGCGGCCGGTCCACCTCGTGCCGCTCGCCCTCTTCTGGCGCAAGGGCCCGCGCTCGCCCCGCCGCTTCCTGAATCTCTCCTACGGCGCGCCGACGCGGCCCTCGGACGTCGCGAAGGTGGTCTCGTTCCTCACCACCTATCGCGGCCTGCACGTAAAGGTGCTCGACCCGATCGACGTGCGGGCCGAGGCGGCGTCGCGCGAGACGCCGGTCCCGTCGCTGCTCGCGCCCTGGCTGCGGCGCCGCGTGCTGTCCGCCCTCTACCGCGAGGAGCGCGTGGTCGAGGGACCGGTGCTCCAGCCGCTCCATCGCGTGCAGCAGATCGTGCTGCGGCAGGCGTCGGTACGGAGCGCGATCCGCGAGATCGCCGCGGCCCGCAGTGTGCCGCCCGAGCAGGTGCGCGCCGAGGCCGAGGCGATGTTCGGCGAGATCGCCGCCAACATGGACTCGACCTTCCTGGCGCTCCTCGACTGGGCCGTCGGCGCGGTGACGCGCCGGCTCTTCGTCCAGATCGAGCAGAGCGGGATCGAGAAGGTGGCCGAGTACGCGCGCCGACACCCCGTGGTGCTGGTCCCCAGCCACCGCTCCTACTTCGACTTCATCATCCTCTCGATGATGTTCTACGACCAGCACCTGATCCCGCCCCACATCGCCGCGCGCGAGAACATGGGCTTCGGGCCCTTCGGCTTCTTGTGGCGGCGCGCCGGCGCCTTCTTCCTGCGGACCTCGTTCGACGACCCGCTCTACAAGGCAGTCTTCCGCGCCTACCTCGCCCATCTGATCCGCGAGGGCTTCACGCAGGAGTTCTTCATCGAGGGCGGGCGCTCGCGCACGGGCCGCACCCTCACTCCGCGCCTGGGCATGCTGACCTGGAACCTCGACGCCTTCCTCCAGAGCGGCCGTCGCGATCTCTTCTTCGTCCCGATCGCGATCTCCTACGAGAGACTGGTCGAGGAGGGTGCGATGGTCGGCGAGCTCGAAGGCGCCGAGAAGACGCAGGAGAGCATGCTGGGGCTGATGCGCGCGCGGAAGTTCCTGTCGCGCCGCTTCGGCAGCGTGTTCGTGAACTTCGGCGAGCCGATCTCCCTCGGCGACGCGCTCGGGTCCCGCGCCGAGGCCTGGCGCGAGCAGGACCCGGCCGAGACCGAGCCGGAGCGGCGCGCCTTCGTCGAGCAGGTCGGCACGCGCATCGTCGAGCGCATCAACTGGGCCATGGCCGCGACCGCCACGTCCGTGGCCTGCTGCGCGCTGCTCGGCGAGCGACACCGCGGCCTGTTCCGCCCCGAGCTGGTGCGGCGCATGCAGCAGATCGTCGACCTGCTGCGCCTGATGGACGTGCGCCTCACGCCCGAGCTCTCGCGCGACGTCGGCGACTTCTCCGAGTCGATCGCGTCGCTGCTGCGCATGGATCTCCTCGGCTCGGCCGACGACCCGCGCGGCGAGATCCTCTACTTCGAGCCCGGCAAGCGCCGCGCGCTCGACCTCTACCGGAATTCCGTGCTGCACTTCCTGGCCGCGCCGAGCTTCCTGGCGCGCTCGCTGCTGCGCGGCGCCACGACCGAGGAGCTCCAGGCGGACCTCTCGCTCTGGCTCGGCCTCTTCGGACGCGAGCTCTTCGTGAATCGCGGCGAGGTGCTGGCCGCGCACCTGCCCGGCTTCATCGACTACTTCGCGCGCTGCGGCTGGACCCTGCGCGAGGACGAGAGCTGGCGCGCGACCGACGCGGGGATTCCCGAGCTGCGCTTCCTGGCCGAGCTGACGCGGCCGCTGCTCGAGTCGTACTTCGTCGCCTTCTCGGCGGCGCTCGCGGTCGACATGCCGGTCGGGAGCAAGGAGCTCGTGCGCTCCGCGCACGACCACTTCGAGCGCGCGGCGCTCGTCGGCGAGGTCGGCCTCGACGAGGCCAGCAATCCGGTCGCCTTCGGCACCGCGATCGACTGGCTCGAGCAGCGCGGCATGCTCGCGCGCGCGCCCGCGGTGGCGAACGCCAAAGGGCGTCGCGAGACGCGCTACACGCGGGGGAGCGCCTTCGGCGAGCTCGCGCCGCTGCGCGATCGTCTGGCGGCCGAACTCGCTCCCCGGTAGCTTCGGCCCCCTTTCCGGCCGGGCCGGGGGTGCGATGTCGGCGCGGGGCGCGAGGCGAGTGAGGCTCGGATTGCCGAAGGGCAATCTGCAGAACACCACCGAGATGCTCTTCAAGCGCGCCGGCTACGACCTGCGCATCGCCGACCGCTCCTACTACCCGAAGATCGACGACCCCGAGATCGAGTGCGTGCTGATTCGCGCGCAGGAGATGGCGCGCTACGTCCAGCAGGGCGTGCTCGACGCGGGCATCACCGGCATCGACTGGACGCTCGAGAACAAGGCGAAGGTCAAGCAGCTCGCGGACCTCGTCGCGCCCTGGCCGAACTACAACCCGGTGCGCTGGGTCGTGGCGGTGAAGGAGGACTCGAAGATCCGGAGCCCTGCCGATCTCGAGGGCAAGCGCATCGCGACCGAGATCGTCAACTTGACGCGCGCGTATCTCCGCAAGCATGGGGTGCGCGCGCAGGTCGAGTTCTCGTGGGGCGCGACGGAGGTGAAGCCGCCGCTGCTCGCGGACGCGATCGTCGACGTGACCGAGACGGGCTCGTCGCTGCGCGCGAACCAGCTCCGCGTGCTCGACGTCGTGCTCGAGAGCACGCCGCGGCTGATCGGCAACCGCACCGCCTGCGCCGACGCGTGGACGCGTCAGAAGCTCGAGCGCATCGCGCTGCTGCTGCGCGGCGCGATCCACGCCGCGGATCGCGTGGGGCTCATGATGAACGTCCCGCGCGCGCACCTCGAGAGCGTGGTGGCGATCCTGCCCGCGCTCGGCACGCCGACGATCTCGCCGCTGGCCGACTCGCGCTGGGTCGCGATCAACACCGTGATCGAGGAGCACAAGGCGACCGAGCTCCTGCCGCGTCTGCGCGAGGCCGGCGCCCGCGGCATCGTCGAGTATCCGCTGAACAAGATCATCGAATAATGAGCCGCGGACGGATCCGCGCTCTGCTCGGCGCGCTTCCTTCCTACGTCAGAATCGGCTGGTGGGGCCTCGCTGCGCCGCGGCTCACGGAGCGCGAGCCGCTGGTCGTGCACCAGGCCGTCGTGCTCGGCGACGCGGGCGTGCTGCTGGCGGAGCGCTCCGAGCTGCGGGGCTTCGAGCTGCCGGGCGGCGAGGCGCAGCCCGGCGAGACCGGCGAAGCGGCGGTCGCGCGCGAGGTGCGCGAGGAGACGGGCGTCGAGGTATCGGTCGAGGGCTGCGTCGCGGAGTACGAGCGCACGGGCTTCCGCCCTCACCGCGCGCGCATCTACCGCTGCCGCGCGATCGGCGGCGCGCTGCGCCCTTCGGCCGAGACGACGCGCGTGGCCTGGTTCGACCCGCGCGTGCTCCCCGACTCGCTCTTCCCGTGGTGCCGCGGTCCGCTCGCCGACGCGGTCGCGCCGGCGAAGCCCGGCGCTCCCCCCGTGCGCCGCGAGCACCAAGGCCTCGCGTCGGTGCTGGCGGCGATCGCGATCGATCTGCGGTCGCGCCTGCGCGGCTAGCGCTGGCCTTCCCGCAACCCGCTCGCTTCCCATTCCTTCGAGAGCTGCTGCAGCTTGCGCGAGAACTCGTCGTACTGGTCGTCGAAGGACAGGATGATCTCGGTCGTCCGCGGGATGTCGTCGCCGTTCAGCAGGCCGCGGTAGCGGTTCAGGTTGGCGAGGATCGCCTCGGCCACCTTCAGCGCGCGCTTCTCGGTCTTGATCAGCGGCGACTGCAAGGTATAGACGTTGTTGCGGCCCCAGAGGCTCTCGTCCCTCACGATCGCGATCTCCCGATACACACCGTTGATGGGATCGAAGTTGTACTCGACGCGGACCTCTTTGAAGATGTCCGTGTTGCCGGTGTAGAAGCCGCGTTCCTTCTCCACCTTCCCGAGCTGCCGGCAGCGCGGGCAGTAGAAGGTGTCGCCGTGATTGAGGAGGAACACGCCCTTCGCGTAGTCCTCGCAATCCGTGTTCTCGCAGTAACCGACGCCGCGCTTCATGCTCGCCATCTCTCTCCGAGCGCCTCCTAGGCCGTGCCTCTGGCCGAGGCGCAGGTGACGCTCGCGAAACCCTCCCGGAACCGTGCCGGGGGGATCGCAAGCCTCATGCCACCGGGACGGCGTCCCCAAGAAGAACGAGCCACAGCATCAGCCTGCACAGACAGACTGCGACCTGCCTGCGCACGCGCGCGATGATGACCGGGCATGGGAGCGTGGGGGGGTGTCCACATTCAGAGAACTAGTCTTCCACGAGCTGCCACCGCAACGGAGCAGGTATGCACGTCTCGTCACAGCGAGTGCACACGTGCCCCGATTGGGGGGTGGGGTTGCAGTCGCCTCCGAAGTGGGTGCCGGACTCGGTTGCCGAACCGAAGTCAAACGGGCTTATATGCCGACCCTTTGCCGTTGTCAACCGCTGTGAGCCGCGAAGGCGCCGGATCACTCGTCGAGCACGTAGTCGAAGCTCACGAACGAAGCGATCCAGTACACCGCATCGGCCACGATCAGTAGCTGGATCGCTGCAAAGGAGGGCGTGCCGCCCGCGAGCACGTCGGCCGTCGCCCGCACACAGCCCGAGAGCACCGGCACGAGCAGCGGCAGCAGCAGCAGGGGCAACATGACCTCGCGGAAACGTGTGCGTACCGCGATCGCCCCGAAGAGCGTGCCCACCGCACACAGCCCGAGCGATCCGAGCGCGACGACGCCGGTGAGCGCGGGAATGCGCCGCCACTCGAGAACCTCGAAGACGATCGCGAAGACTCCCGCAGTAAGTACCTGGACCGCCATCAGGATCGCGAAGCTCGCCGCGGCCTTGCCGAGGAACACGGTGCCGCGGTCGCGCGGGACCATCGCGAGACCGCTGATCGCGTCGTTCTCGAGCTCGACCGAGAAGGCGCGGTTCAGCCCGAGGATCGCCGCGAAGACGTAGGCGATCCATAGGAGACCCGGCGCGAGCTCGCGCGCCCGGGCCCGGTCGTCGCCCGGCCAGGCGAAGTGGAAGATGACGACGACGAGAAGTGCGAAGACCCCCATCGCGGCGGCGCGATCGCGGCTGCGCCACTCGGTGACGAGGTCCTTCCACAGGACCGCGAGGAAGACGTTCACGCCGCCTCCGCGAGCGCTCGCTCGAGCGAGTCGGCCGACAGCCGCCCCGACAGCTCGGACGCGATGCGGCCGCGGCCCAGCACCAGCGCGGTGTCGCAGAGCGCGGCGGCGCGGCGCGGATCGTGCGTCACGAGGAGCAAGGTGTGACCGTTCGCCCGCAGTGCGCGCAGGCGCGCGACCAGGCGCTCGGCGGCCGGCGCGTCGAGGCCGTCGAAGGGCTCGTCGAGCAGCAGCAGCGCCGGACGATGGACCAGCGCGCGCGCCAGCGAGAGCCGCTGCGCCATGCCGCGCGAGAGCGCGCCGGCCGGCAGCTCGGCGGCGTCGGTCAGGGCCTCCTCGTCGAGCAGCGCCGCGATCCGCTCGCGCGCGTCGGCGACTCCGTGCAGGCGCGCCGCGAACCAGAGGTTCTCGCGCGCCGTCAGCGCGGGATAGAGCCACGTCGCGTGGCCCGCGTAGCCGACGCGGGCGCGAGCCTCGGGCCGCGTCGCCGGTACCCCGCCGACCGTCAAGGTTCCCGCGGTCGGACGCGCGAGTCCCGCGACCAGTCGTAGCAAGGTCGTCTTGCCCGCGCCGTTGGCGCCGAGCACCGCGAGCGCGGACCCCGCCGCTACCTCGAAGCCGATCCCGCGCAGCGCCGTGCTGCGGCCGAAGCGCTTGGCGAGATCGCGGGCTTCGACCGCCGCGCTCACGAGGCGGCGTCTTCCCGGGTGTCCTGGCGCGTGCCGCACTGCGAGCAGAATCGATCGGTCACCCGCAGCGCGGTGCCGCAGCTCGTGCAGAACTTGCGCGCAGGCCGCAGCGGCGCGGGCTCGCTCTTCGGCGCCCGCTCGCGCGCGAGCAGCTCGACCGCGCGCGCGCGCAGCGCAGCGCGCATCTGCGCGTGGTCCTCGGGTGAGAGCTTCTCCGTCTCGAGATCCTCGTCGAGCGCGTCGATCGCGCGGTAGAGCGACTCGCGCTCGAAGCCCTCGACCGTCTCCGCCGCGGGCTCGTTCCGCGGCGTACCGCCGCGCAGAGGCGCGAGCAGGAACGCGCCCGCGCCGAGCGCCCCGAGCACGACCACGCCGAGCGCGAGCGCGCCCGCCGGCGCGCGGCGCGCCGGCAGTGGCTCGAGCGAGACCGTCACCTCCTCCTGCGGCTCGATCGCGAAGGCCTCGAGCTCGAGGTACACGCGGTCTTCCGTCACGACCGGGCGCTTGCGGTGCATGCGCGGGCTCTCGGCGCGAAGGCCCGTGTCGGCAACGAAGACCTGGAGCAGCGGGACCTCGCTGCCGAAGCGGCGGGTGAGGCTCGTCGCGCCGCCGCCCGACGAGAGGCGATAGCGAAGTGCGAGCGGCGTCTCGCCCGGCGGGATCGGACCGGCGAGCGCGAGGGCGCCCGACGGATCGCGCGAGAGCCCCATGCCGAGAGCGCCCGTCGAGAAGCGCAGCTCCTGCGCACCCTGCGGCAACGGGACGCAGAGCAGCGGCCCGCCCTCCGACACCAGCGCCTGATCGCCGTCGACCTTCAAGGTCCACTGCTCGCTCACGTCGAGCGCGACGTCGTCGAGCTCGAGCCAGAGGCGCGCCTCGTCGATCCGCGGGCGCGGCCCGCCCTGCGGCGCGGGCAGCTCGATCGCCGCGTCGAGCGCGCCGCCCGGCGCGATGCGCGAGCCGGCGAAGATCGCGTGGCGCCCGATCGGCAAGGTGCGCTCGCCCTGCGCGGAGATTCCGTCGCCGCGGACCTTCGAGCCCGGCGGCGCGAGGAGCTGGACGGAGCGCGCGCCGTCCGGGAATCCGATCCGCAGCGAGACGGGATCGTCCTGCCCGAGCCCGAAGGCCCACTCGATTTCGTGGTGGCCGGGATGCAGCGGTCCCCAGAAGCGCACGCTCCGGCCGTTCTGGTCGAGAGACTCGACGCCCGCTGTCTCGACCGCCTCGAATCCCTCCGCGCCCTCGGGCAGCTCGATCTGGAGTAGCGGCTTCGCGTTCGCGCGCTGCTCGGGCGGGACATAGAGCACGCGGCCCGACGGATTGTCGAGCGCCTGGCTCTGCTGCACGCGCACGTGCGTGCAGCCGCGCTCGACCCGCAGCCGCACGTCGCCGCGCACGAGCGAGGAGAGGTCTTGCGTCGGCTCCGAGATGGCGACCTCGACGCGGTGCTCGCGCTCGCCCGGGGCGAAGGTCGCGCGCGCGCCGTACGGCACGCCGCCGACGCGCGTGCCGACGAGGTACACGATGCCCGGATCGGAGGCGATCTTCTCGAAGGCGAACTCGCCCTGCGCGTCGCTGCGGGTGCTGCGAAGCCCCGCCTCGCCCTTCGCCGAGAGGCTGTAGAGGATGACCAGCGCGTCGCCCACCTGCGCGCCGCTCTGTGAGACGAGCCGGCCGCGCAAGCTCGCGTCGCCGGCCGGGACGTCGGGTGTCTCCTCCGCGCGCGCCGTCGCGAGCGCGAGTGCCGCGATCGCCGCGGCGAGTCCGAGCGCGCGGATCATGCGCGGCGCGCCGGGGGGCGGGTCGGGTGCGGCCACATCACGAGCAAGGTGCCGAAGACGAAGATGGCGCCGCCGATCCAGATCCAGTTGACCAGCGGATTGCGGTAGACCTTGAAGGTGGCGGAGCCGTCCTTCTCGATGGCCGTGAGCACCACGTAGAGGTCCTCGCGCATCGTCGAGTAGACCGAAGGGATCGACGCGGGCTGCTCCTCGAGCCAGTACATGCGCTTCTCGGGCGCCATCACCGCGATCGGCTGATCGTCGCGATAGAGCGCGAGGCGCGCGACCGCGCCGCCGTAGTGCTGCGCCGGCAGCGCCTCGGCCGTCAGGTAGCGAAGCCGATAATCGTGCATGTGGAGCTCGGCGCCCGGCTTCACGTTCTCGAGCCGCTCCTCGTTCAGCACCGAACCCGTCGCGCCCATCAGCACGAGCACCGCGCCGAGGTGCACGATGTAGCCGCCGTAGCGCTGCTGGCTCTTGCGCCACAAGGTGAAGAGCGCCTGGAGCGGAGTCTCTCCGTGCCGGACGCGCGAGCGGATCGCGCGCACGTACTCCTGCACGATCGTGGCGGTGACGAAGCCGCCGAGGCTCCAAGCGCCGAGCGCGTAGGGCGTGAGCTGCGAGCGGACGAGCGCGACGACGAGCGCGGCGGTCGCGACGGTGGCGACGGCGGGCCAGAGGAACTGACGGCGCAGGCTCGCCGCCGTCGCGCGCCGCCACGCGATCAGCGGACCGATACCTGTCAGCAGCAGCAGCACGAGCGCCAGCGGTCCCGCGAGCATCTGGAAGTACTTCGGTCCGAGCACCGTGCGCTCGCCGATCGACTCCGAGAAGACCGGGAAGAGCGTCCCCGTGAAGACGACCATCAGGATCGCGATGAAGACCCAGTTGTTCAGCAGGAAGCCCGCTTCGCGCGACACCACCGACTCGAGTCGCTGCGGGCTCCGCAGCCCGCGCCGGCGCAGGAGCAGCGCGGTCAGGAACGCGAGTGCGGTGAAGAGCACGTAGCCGAGGAAGACCGACGTGAAGATCGGCGTCTGCGCGAAGGCGTGCACCGACTGCACGATGCCGCTGCGGGTCAGGAACGTGCCGAAGAGGCAGAGCGTGTAGGTGAGCCCGATCAGCAGCAGGTTCCAGGTCTTCAGCATGTCCCGCTTCTCCTGGATCATCACCGAGTGGAGATACGCGGTGGCCGGGAGCCAGGGCATGAAAGAGGCGTTCTCGACGGGATCCCAGGCCCAGTAGCCGCCCCAGCCGAGCACCTCGTAGGCCCAGCGGCCGCCGAGCATGATGCCGATGGAGAGGAAGAGCCACGGGAAGAGCGTCCAGCGGCGCGTGGTCTGGAACCAGGTGCTGCCGAGGTGACCCGAGAGGAGTGCCGCGAAGGCGAACGCGAAGGGCACCGCGAAGCCGACCAGCCCGGTGTAGAGCATCAGCGGGTGGATCATCATCACGGGGTGCTGGAGCAGCGGATTCAGCCCCGCGCCGTCGGACATCGCGTGCTCGGGCGGCAAGGTCTCGAACGGGTCGGTGACGAAGGTCAGCAGCACCAGGAAGAAGAGTGCGTTCGCGAGCAGCACCGCCACGACCCACGCCATCAGGCCGCGATTCTTGAAACGATTCGCGAGCACGCAGGCCGACGAATACAGGCAGAGGATGAAGAGCCAGAGCAGCAGCGAGCCGGCCTGACCGCCCCACAGCGCCGCGAGGCGGTAGGGCGTCGCCATGCCGAGCGCCGAGTGCGCGGCCACGTAGCTCAGGCGGAAATCGCTGGTCGCGAAGGCGGTGAACAGCGACCCGATCGCGATCGCGACGAAGACGGCGACGACGAGCAGGCTGCGCTCGGCGACGCGCGTCCAGTCGGGGCGGCGCGAGAGGCCTGCGTGGATCGCCGCGCCGAATCCGGCGATCGCGATCAGCAGGGCGAAGCGGATGCAGGCGGCGCCGAGCTCGGCCATGGAACCCTCGCGGGCCGGGGCGCGGCTCTAGCCGCGCGCGCCGCCGTCGGCGGTCGTCGGCCCCTGGCCCTCGAACTTGGAGGGGCACTTGGCCAGCAACTTGTCGGCCACGAAGGCGGGCGGCTCGCCCCCGCGCAGGCGCCCCTCGAGCACCACTTCGGCCCCGTCCTTGAAGAGGTCGGGAGTCTCGAGACTCGCGAAGATCACGTTCATCGCCGGACCCGCTTCCGCGCCCGCCTGGTGAGGCGGCGTGTTCTGCACGCTGAAGCGCACTTCGCGCGCCGCGACGTCGCGCTGGATCGAGCCGAGCGACACGTAGCCGTGGACGCGCACCGGCTTGCCGGTCTCGCTCTGCGATGCGGCCTGGAACTCCGCGAGCGACTTGTAGTAGGAGAACGACGCGCCGGTCTCGAGATTCGCGAGCGCGTACCAGGCGAGCAGCAGTGCCACGATCGTGGCGCCGCCGGCGACCTGGACCCCCTTCGACATGTCGCGCAGGGTATCGGACGCGAGTTTTCGGGTCAAAGCGAGCGTGTGCTGAAAATCACAGAAAACCAGGGACTTGCGGCGTCGGGTGCCTTGACGTCGCCAGACCTCGTGGCTACCCGCCCCGCATGAGCGGCTTCGCGTCGCGCGTCGACGACACCGTCCCCTTCCTCGCGATGGAGGTGATGGAGCGCGCCTACGCGCTCGAGCAGGCGGGCGCGCGCGTGCTCCACCTCGAGGTCGGCGAGCCCGACTTCCCGCCTCCTCCCGCCGCGGTCGAGGCGTGCGCGCGCGCGCTGCGCGAGGGCGAGACCCGCTACACGGACAGCCGCGGGCTCGCGGAGCTGCGCGAGGCGATTGCGCGCGACTGCCTGCGCCGCTTCGGAGCGCGCGTCGACCCGGAGCGCGTGCTCGTCACCAGCGGCACGTCGCCGGCGATGCTGCTCGTCTTCCAGCTGCTCGTCGAGCCGGGCGGCGAGGTCGTGCTCGGGACACCGCACTATCCCTGCTACCCGAACTTCGTGCGCGTGTGCGGCGGCAGGCCGGTCTTCGTGCCGACCGACCCCGCGCAGGACTACGCGCTCGACCCCGACGCCGTGCGCCGCGCCCTCACGTCGCGCACGCGCGCGATCGTGGTGTCGTCGCCCGCGAATCCGACCGGCGCGATCCAGTCGGCGGAGACCTTGCGCGCGCTCGCCGCGCTCGGTCCGCCGCTCGTCTCCGACGAGATCTACGACGGGCTCGTCTACGACGGCGCGCGCGTCTCGTCCGCGCTCGAGCTCGATGCCGACGCCTACGTCCTCGACGGCTTCTCGAAGCGTTATGCGATGACCGGCTTCCGGCTCGGCTGGCTGGTCGCGCCGCCGCCCGCGGTGCGTCCGCTGCGCACGCTCCAGCAGAACCTCTTCATCTCGGCCAACCGCTTCGTGCAGCACGCCGGCATCGCCGCGCTCCTGCACGGCGAGGCGACGGTCGCCTCGATGCGCGCGGCCTACGCGCGCCGGCGCGATCTGCTGCTCGAGGGCTTGCTTCGCCTCGGCTTCCGCGTCCCGCGCGTGCCGCGCGGCGCCTTCTATCTCTTCGCCGACGCGCGCGAGTTCGGCGCCGACTCGAAGCGCCTCGCCTTCGAGCTGCTCGAGCGCGCGCAGGTCGGGTGCGCGCCGGGCATCGATTTCGGCGAGGCCGGCGAGGGCTGGCTGCGCTTCTGCTATGCGGCGTCCGAGGCGACGATCGGCGAAGCCGTTCTTCGGCTCGGCAAAGCGTTGCCGTCCTTGCGCTGACCATGTCGTCGCGCGCGCCTCGCATCCTCGCCGCCGAGTGGCGCGCCGCGGCGTCGGCACCGGCGGAGTTCCCGCCGGCGCGCGAGCCCGAGATCGCGATACTCGGTCGCTCGAACGTCGGCAAGTCGAGCCTGCTGAACCGCATGGTCAACCGCCGCGGCCTCGCGCGCACGAGCGCGACGCCCGGCAAGACGCGTCTGCTCCACTGGTACGCGGTCGCGCGCGGCGCCCGCGAGATCGCGCTGGTGGATCTCCCCGGCTACGGCTACGCGCGCGTGTCGCGCGCCGAGCGCGCGGCGTGGCAGCGCCTCGTCGAGTCGTATCTCGACGCCCGGCGCGCGCGCCTCGCGCTGCTCCTCCAGGATCTGCGCCGCGACTGGTCCGAGGACGAGTCGCTGCTCCTCGCGTGGCTCGCGCAGCGCGACCTGCCGGCGCTCGTCGTGCTGACGAAGTGCGACAAGGAGAAGCCGCAGCGCGCCGCCGCGCGCGAGCGCGAGCTCCGCACCGCGATCGGCCTGCCGAAAGAGCGCGTCATTGCGACGTCGGCGAAGACGGGCCGGGGGATCGACGAGCTGTGGAGGGCGATCGAGGGGGAACTCTGAGAAGTCGGAGCGCGAGACGCGGACGTCGCCCGGCCCGTGCACGCGAACCTGGAGCATCGGGTCTCTAGCGGAAGAGATCCGTGCTCGGGTCGCGCAGCGTGGACCTCACCGTGCCGTCGCCGGAGGGCGTCACGCCGCGCACGAAGACGGCCGGGATGCCCGCGTCCTTCGCCATCAGGAGGCCCGCGGCGGCGGCGAGCTGATCGGCGGTGGCAAGCGTCGTCACCTCGAGCGGGCGGCCGACGAGATCGGGCTTGCCGCGCAGATCGAGCAGCGGCGCGATGCCGGCGGAGCCGAGCGCCACGTCCACCAGCCCCTCGCGCCACGGACGCCCGAAGGTGTCGCTGACGATCACGGCCAGTGGTCCGGCGCCGCGCGCGACCAGGGCGTCGCGCAGCCGGCGCGCGGAGGCGTCGGGATCCTCGGGCAGCAGCACTGCGACGTCGGCGCCGGGCGCGTTCGAGAGGTCGACACCCGCGTTCGCGCACACGAAGCCGTGTCGGGTCTCCGAGATCAGCACGCGGTGGCCGCGCCGTACGATGCGCGCGCTCTCGCGCAGCACCACCTCGATGTGTCGCGCGTCCTTGCCGTCGGCGGCCGCGATTCGCTGCGCCTCGGCGGAGGGCACGACATCGGCGAGCGGCACGAGGCGACCCTCAGCCTTCGACACCACCTTCTGGCACACGACGAGCACGCCGTCCGCGAGCTTCAGGTTCGCCGCGCGCGCGGCCTCCCACACGAAGCCCGCGAGATCGTTGCCCGGCGCGACCGGAGGGATGCCGGTCAGCGCGCAGAGCTCGATCCGCGTCACGCGCGCTCCGCCACGAAGCCCGCGAGCGCCGCGCGCGTGCGCCGCCCGAGCGTTCCACAGCGGAGGATCTCCACCGCGTCCTCGGCGACGTCCACGTCGATCGCGAGCGAGGGCAGCGCGAGCTCGACGTAGCGGACACCGCGGCGCTGCGCCTCTTCCCGGTGTCGCTTCGCGCTGCCCTCGCCGAAGCGAGCCGGGATCGCGTCGCGCGGGACGCGGAGCAGCGCCGAGGTGCCGCCGTCGCGCGACGGGGCGAGCGCGACGCCGCCCGCGGCGCCGGCCTCGAGTAGCCGCTCGACGTCCTCCGCGGCGAGCGCGGCGACGTCTCCGAGCACGACGAGCACGCCGGCGCCCGGCTCGGACGCCACCTCGGCGGACGCCTGCTCGATCGAGGGATTGAGCCCCGGCGCGTCCCGCAGCAGCGCCTCGGCTCCTGCGGCCTCGGCGGCACGCGCGACCTCCGCGTCCGGCGTCACGACGGCGACGCGTCCGAGGCTGCGCACCGCGCGCAGCGCCTCCACCACGTCGGCCATCATCGCGAGCGAGAGCCCGCGCACGAGCTCGCGGCGGCCTTTCGCGGCGAGCCGCGACTTCGAGGCGTCGAGCGCCTTCACCGGCACCACCGCGTTGATCATCACGCGAGCTCCGCGCAGAGCGCGAGCGCGGCGCGCGCCACGCTGGCGGCGATCTCCGAGGTTCGCATCATGGTGTCGACCGCGAGGGCGCGCAGCCCGAGTGCTTCGACGTCGGCCTGCTGCGCCGCGTCGCGCGCGTCGAGCACGAAGCCGCGCGCGAGCCCGCGGTACATCCCCGCGACACCGCGCGCCGACACCTCGACTCCTTGCGCGCGCAGCAGCCGGTCGGCGGGGCCCTTCACCGGCGCGCCGCCGACGATCGGCGAGACCGCGACGACGGCCGCGCGCGCCGAACGCAATGCGTCGCGCAGGCCGCGCAGCGCGAGGATCGGCCCGATCGAGACGACGGGGTTGGAGGGGCACACGAGGATCGCGTCGGCCGCGCCGATCGCGTCGAGCACGCCGGGCGCCGGCCGCGCCGCGGTCGCGGCCGAGAGATCGATGGACGCGACGTCGTCGGGCGCGCCGTCGCGCGCGAGGTACTCCTCGAAGTGGACGCGGCGCCCGCCCCGCAAGGTCACGTAGGTGGGACAGGGCTCGTCGGACATCGGCAGGATGCGCGTCGCGACGCCCTGCGCGCGCCGCAGCTCGTCGGCGACGGCCGAAAGGGGCGCACCGGCGGCGAGGCGGAGCGTGCGGTGGTGGCAGTGGGCGAAGTCGCGGTCGCCGAGGCGGAACCAGGTCTCGTGGCCGAGGCCGCCGAGCGTCTCCAGCACCGACGTGGTGTCGCCCTCGAGCCCGTAGCCGCGCGCGCGGTCCACGCGTCCGGCGAGCGTGTAGGTGACGATGTCGACGTCGGGCGAGACGTGCACGCCGTAGAAGCGGCAGTCGTCGCCCGTGTTCACGATCGCGGTGACGCGCTCTGGCGGCACCACGCGCACGAGCCCCGAGAGGAAGCGCGCGGCCCCGACGCCGCCGGCGAGCGCGACGACTCGCCGCGCGTCAGATGCCATTGCCGGGCTTGACGAGCTCACGCCGAGCGCGCAGCTCCGCGAGCTCCGCCTGGAGCTGCGGCAGGCGATCCGCCTCCTCGCGCACGGACGCCGTGTCGACGGGGTTGCCGTCCGCGTCCTTCTCGCCCATGCGCTGCGCGAGGCTCACCTCCGCCTCGGTGACCTGCTGCTCGAGCTCGCGGATGCGGGCGTCGAGCGCGGCGATCTCCTCGGGGGTGGTCGGCACCTTCGCCTGCTCGGCGACCTCCGCGGCGCTCGCGGCCACGCCCGCGTCGGTCTCCTCCGGCGGTGCTCCCTTCAGCCACTCGCGCGCGGTCTGCGGCGGGCGCGGCTCGGTCGACGATCCGGGGAGCTCCGCCGCGTTGGCCTGCGCGGTCTGCCCGGGGACGACCGGCTTCAGCGTGTCGCGCGCAGCGCGCGGCACGAGAGCGGGCATGATCGTGTAGCGGACGTTGCCCTCGGCGTCGGACCACTGGTAGAGCAGCGGCTCCGACGGCGCCGTGCGACAGCCGGCGACGGCGGCGAGCGCCAGCAGGAGTGCGCCGGCTGCGAGTGCGCGCATGGCGCCGATGATCGAGAAGGGCCCTTCGGCCGTCAACCGAGCGGCCGGCCGCGTGTCCGCGTGTTCACGCGCTCGTGCCCGCGGCGCGATGCGCGGGCACGCGGGCGTCGATCGCGCGGGCACGGGGCTTGCTCTTCGCGCGCGCCATGCACCGACGTGCCATGCGTGTCGCCGCGATCGCATCGCTCGCGCTCTGCGCCGCGGCCGCCGCGCCGGGCGCGCTGTCGATGCTGCGCTTCGTCCGCGTCGCGGATCCGTCACCCGGCGACGTGGTCCACGCGCTCGCAATCGACGCGACGGGCTCGCGCCTCGCGCTCGGCGGCGAGCGCAGCGTCCGCCTCGTCGGCGCCGAGCGAAGCGACGAGCTCGTGCGCGCCGGCGTGCGCGACCTCGCCTTCCTGCCGGACGGCGCTCTGCTCGTCGCGACGGAGGACGGCGTCTACCGCGTCGACCCGGACGGCCGCGAGACGCGCGAGACGCTCGGACCGGGCGAGACGCGCCGCGTCGCGCGCATCGCGGCGGGAGCCGGCGGCTTCGCGGCGGCGGCGACGGAGGCCGGTGTCGTGCTGCGAGATCGCGCGGGGCGCTGGGAGCGGCGCGCCGAGCTGCCGCGCGCCGAGGCCACGCTCGTCGCGCTGCGCGCGCGCGGCGAGGACGTCGAGATCTGGTCGGTCGTCGCGGGCGAGCTCTGGATCAGCGCCTTCCCGGCCGGGGCGCCCGAGCGCTCGCTCCAGGCGACGCGCGTCGTGCTGCCGGAGTCCGGCAGCGCGGCCCTGCCGGTCGACGTTGCCTTCGATCTACCCGAGGCCGACGTCGCGCTCGTCGCCGCGAACGGCTTCGCGCTGCGCGGCGCGGACGGCGCGTGGCGCATGCTGCGCCCGAGCTGGCCGCCCGGCGCGCAGCCGCTGCGGCTCGCCGTCGCGCGCGGACAGCGCGCGCTCGCGACCGACACCGGACTGCTGCTCGCGCCCGAGCTCGCCGGACCCTGGCAGCGCGCGGCGTCGCCGGCGGGCAGCGATCCGACGCTCGCGATCGCGGCGCAGGGACACGAGCTCGTCGTCGCGACGCACCTCGCGGTGCTGCGCGCCGATGGCGAAGATCTGCCACTGCCGTCGCCGCGTCCGCCCGCGCCGCCGCCGCCGGTCGGTCCCGACATCCTCGCGGTGCAGCGCGCGGCGCTCGAGTACCTGCAGCTCGACCCCGAAGTCGCCAACAGCCTGCGCGCGCGCGCGAAGCGGAGCGCGTGGCTCCCGATCGTGAGCTTCCGGGTCGGACACGAGCGCGGCGAGGACGACGGCCACGGGCGCGACCAGAGCTTCGTCTCCGGCGCGCTGCGCAACTACCACGACTCGGACCACGGTCACAGCGACGACTTCAACGTCGATCTCACGCTCGCCTGGAATCTCGGCGAGACCGTCTTCAACCCCGACGAGATCGACGTCTCGCGCGAGCTGCGCTCGGTGATCGCGCTGCGAGACGACGTGCTCGACGAGGTGACACAGCTCTACTTCGAGCGGCGCCGCGCGCTCGACCAGCTCGCGCTCGTGCCGTCCTCGGAGCCCGAGGCCGAAACGCTGCGGCTCCGCAGCGCGGAGCTCGCCGCCGGCATCGACGCGTGGACCGGCGGCTGGTTCACGCGCGCGCTTCGCGGTCCCGCCACCCCACGAACCGGAGGATCTCGATGACTCGCTGGCTCTCGGTCGGCCTCGCCACGGCGGGGCTCCTGCTGATGCCGCACGCGCGTGCGGCGGCATTGCCCCTGATCTCGGAGGTCTACTACGACGCGGTCGGAAGCGACGACGGCCTCTCCTTCATCGAGCTGTACGGCGCGCCGGGGACGGACCTCGGCGGCTACCTGCTCGAAGGCATCAACGGCAGCAACGGTGACGTGGTGCCGAGCCTCGTGCTCGCGGGCACGATCCCGTCGGACGGCTTCTTCGTCGTCGCCGACGGCCTCTCGGACGGCAGCACCTTGGTGTCGCAGGCCGATCTGATCCTGAACTTCGATCTCCAGAACGGGCCGGACTCGGTGCAGCTGCTCTCGCCGACGGGCGCCATCGTCGACGCGGTTGGCTATGGAGTCTTCGCCGTCGGCGAGATCTTCGCGGGCGAGGGCACGCCGACGGTGGATCCTGCGGCGGGCACGGCGATCGCGCGCATGTTCGCGGACGTCGACACCGATCAGAACGCGCCCGACTTCGGCGCGGCGGCGCCGAGCCCCGGAGTCGGGGCGCTCGCCTCGGTGCCCGAGCCGGGCACGGGTCTGCTGCTCGCGGGCGGGCTCGCCGGGCTCGCGCGCGGCGGTCGCCCCCGCTCGCGACGCGCCTGACCGAATTCCCTCGCGTCGCGCGGGCTGGCCCCCCGGCCGCGTGCCGCAGAGCCCCGGCGCGGTGTGCGCGCGCGCCGGGGCTCGTTGCGCCCCGGCCGCCTGAGAAGGGTAGGAATTCCCCGCAGGGGAACCCCGATCCGCGCCCCCATCCGCCGCGCGGACCCCGTTCGAGCCACAGTTGCAGCCCGGAATGGCCGATGCCTCGTCCCGATGCGCGTGACGTGCGTCGATCCGGGACTCGTGTGCGCGTCCGCTCGCGGCGGTCGACAAGCGTGGACCTTCGCGGGAGACTCGCGCGCTCCGGGGGGAGCACGCCGGCGATGATCATCGGCGCGAACACGAACGTCCGGCATCGCGGCGTCCTGTTCCACGTGCAGACGGAGGACTCCGGTCGCACGAACCCGCACGTGATCAGCCACCTCTACCACCAAGGCACGATTGTCGCTTCGGAGAAGACCGACTACTCCGACCGACTCGGCGTGGGGGACCTCGAAAACGAGGTGCGCAAGCTGATCGAGACGCAGCACAAGAGCATGTTGCGCCGGCTGCGGGCGGGTGACTTCGACGCAGTGATCGCCGAGCGGCTCGGTCCCGCAGCGACCTCGGCGGAGACGCCGACGCCGCTGCCCGAAGAGCCGTCCGCGCCGAGCCCCGCGGCGGCCATGCCCGAGCCCGCGGCCGCGCGCGGCTTCGGAGACGGCATCGTCTCCCAGAAGCCGCTCGACGAAGTCATCCTCGACTACCTCGCCCGCAAGGCGCGCGACCGCGCCGGGCGATCCGAAGGCTCCGGGCGCAAGACCTGAGACGCGCGAGTGACGACGCGACTCGCACGGGCTGCTCGCTCCGCCGAATCCGGCGAGGTCGGCAGCGGACAGCCCGCGGTACGCCTGTACCACGTCTCGAAGTCGTACAGCGCGGGTCACTTCGCGCTGCGCGACGTGAACCTCGAGTTCGCGCGCGGCGAGTTCGTATTCCTGACGGGGCCGTCGGGCGCCGGCAAGACCACGCTGATGCGCCTGATCTTCGCGGCGGAGCGTCCGAGCGAGGGCCAGATCCTGGTGCTCGGCCGCAATGCGCCGCGACTCGGACCGCGCGCGGTGCCGCCGCTGCGCCGGCGGATCGGCGTGGTCTTCCAGGACTTCAAGCTGCTGCCGCGCCGCACGGTCGAGGAGAACGTCGCGGTGGCGCTCGAGGTGGTCGGCGCGCCGCGCCGCGAGGTGAAGGCGAAGGTCTTCGCGGTGCTGAAGCAGCTCGGCCTCCAGCACCGGCGCTTCCACCACCCGCCCTCGCTCTCGGGCGGCGAGCAGCAGCGCGTCGCGATCGCACGCGCGCTCGTCAACGAGCCCGACATCCTGCTCGCCGACGAGCCGACCGGAAACCTCGACCACGAGCTCGCACTCGAGATCATGGATCTGATCGCCGGCGCCGCGACGCGCGGCACCACCGTCGTGGTGGCGACGCACGACCAGGCGATCGTCGAGCGCTACGGCAAGCGCTGCGTGCGGCTGGAGGACGGCCGCGTCGTCGAGGACCGCCCGGCGCCGGGAGGCGCGCCGTGACTCGGCTGCTGGCCCGCGCCGCGACCTGGGTGCGCTCGGCGCTGCGCGGCTTCGCCGCGAGCCCCCTGACGAGCAGCGTCGCGGTCGTGACGATCGCGGTGACACTGATCCTGGTCGGCGCCTTCGCCCTGCTGGTCGCGAACATGGAGTCGGTGCTGGTGCGCTTCGGCGACGCGCTGCGCGTGACCGCCTTCCTCGACGACTCGCTCGACGCCGACGCGCAGCGCGCGCTGGCCTCGCAGGCCACGCGGGTCGAGGGCGTCGAGTCCGTGATCCTGGTCTCGCGCGAGGAGGCGCTCGCGCGCTTTCGCCGCGGTGTCGGCCGCGGCGCCGCGCTGCTCGAAGGGCTCTCCGAGAATCCGCTGCCGGCCTCGCTCGAGCTCTCGCTCTCGCCGTCGCTGCGCTCGGCCGCGGGGCTCGCGCAGGTGGCCGAGCGCGTCGCAAAGCTGCCGGGCGTCTCGGACGTCGCGTCGGGCCGCGACTGGGTGGAGGGCTATCTGCGCGGCGTTGCGCTCGTGCGCGGGGTCGGCACGGGCCTCGGCCTGATCCTCGCGCTGGCCTCGCTACTGATCATCGCGAACACGATCCGGCTGGCCGTGCTCTCCCGCCGCGACGAGCTCGAGATCCTGTCGCTGGTCGGCGCCTCGCGCAGCTTCGTCGCGGCGCCCTTCCTGATCGAGGGCTGGATCCAGGGCGCGCTCGGCGGCGCGTTCGCCCTGGCCGCGCTCTACGCGATCTTCCGCCTGGTGCTGCCGGGGCTCGAGTTCGGACTCGAGATGGTGCTCGGCGGCGTCGCGCCGCGCTTCTTCGAGTGGCGCGAGTGCCTGTCGCTCGTCGCGGCGGGTAGCGCGCTCGGCCTCTTCGGCGCGGCCGTGGCGGTCGCGAGCGAGGCGCGCTCGTGAGGCGAGCCCGCGCGGGCCGCCGCTGGCGGCTCGCGCTCGCGCTCGCAGGGCTCGTCGCCGCCGCGCCCGGCGCCGCCGAGACGGGCGAGAGCGGCGAGGAGGGCGACCTCGCGCGCATCCGCCAGGCGATCGAGGCGAGCCGCGATCGCGTCGCCCTCTACGAGCGGGAGGAGCGCGGTCTGCTCGAAGCCCTCGACGCGATCGACGAGAGCGCAGAGCTGCTCCAGCGCGACGTCCAGCGCGCGCAGCGCCGCGCGCGCGAGTCGCGCGCGGAGCTCGTGAAGAGCGAGGCGCAGGCCGCGGCGGTCGCCGAGCGCCTCGGCGCACTCGAGCGAGCGATGGGCGCGCGCGCCCGGGCGCTCTACCGCGCAGGCGAGCTCGGCGCGATCCCGCTGCTCTTCTCCGCCTCCGACCTGCACGAGTTCCTCCAGCGCGTGCAGGCGCTGCGCCTGCTGCTCTCGCACGACAGCGAGCTGCTCGCGCGTCACCAGGCGGAGTCGAGGGCCTTGCTGGCACGGCGCGAGCAGGCATCGCGCGCCGCCGTGCAGAGCCGCGCGGCCGAGTCGATGCTCGAGGAGCGCTCGCGCCAGCTCGCCGACGAGCGGGAGCGCAAGCGGCTGCTCGTGCAGGATCGCAAGCGCAGCCGCACGCGCGAGCGCTCGGCGCTGGCGGAGCTCGAGATCGCCGGGCGCGCGCTCGAGGAGACGGTCGCGGCGATGCCGGCGCGCCCGCTCGCCGCCGTGACGTTGCCGTCCGGCGCCTTCGCGTCGCGGCGCGGACGCCTGCCCGCGCCGGTCGACGCACCGGTCGCGCGCGGCTACGGGCGCGTCGTCGACGACGAATCGCACACGGCCACCTTCCGCAAGGGCCTCGAGTACGACGCGCCGTCCGGCGCCGAGGTGCGCGCGGTCGCGGCGGGCGGCGTCCGCTATGCCGGCCGCTTCCGCGGCTACGGCAAGACGGTCATCCTCGACCACGGCGACGGCTACTTCACCGTCTCCTCGCACCTCGCCGAGACGCTCGTCGCGATCGGCGACTCGGTGGACCCCGGCCAGCCGATCGGCCGCGTCGGCGACACAGGCTCGCTCGAGGGCCCGCAGCTCTACTTCGAGCTGCGGCGAGGCGCCGAGGCGCTCGATCCGCAGGAGTGGCTCGCGGGCGGCGCCTCGGGCAGGCGATAGAATCCGGACCCTCGCGACGGTCAAGCGCTGCGACGGGCGCGCCGAACCGCTGTCGAGTGCCGGGCAGAGCGCCCCAGGGAGTCGAGTTTCGATGCGCCGCCAGCGGGTCCGCTTCCTCTTCACGTTTCTCGCCGGGGTCGCCGCCGCCGTTCTCGCCACCAGCCTCTCGAACACGCTCAGCGTCGTCGCCGACACGCGCTACGAGGACCTCTCGCTCTTCACGAACGTCCTCAACCTGGTGCGGCGCAACTACGTCGAGCCGGTCGACGAGAGCGAGCTGATCAAGGGCGCCGTCCGCGGCATGCTGGCCGAGCTCGATCCGCACTCCTCCTTCATGGACTCCGAGGCCTACAAGGAGATGCAGGTCGACACGCGCGGCGAGTTCCACGGGCTCGGCATCGAGATCACGAAGCGCGAGGACGGCTTCGTCGAGGTGGTGTCGCCGATCGAGGGCACGCCGGCCGCGAAGGCCGGGCTGCGGCCGCGCGACCAGATCGTGACGATCTGCCCGACCGAGCCGCCGGCCGACTGGAAGGAGCCCTGCCGCTCCACCAAGACGCTGACGCTCTTCGAGGCCGTCAACCTGATGCGCGGCAAGAAGGGCTCGGAGATCACGATCGAGGTCTTCCGAGAGGGCTTCGACAAGCCGCAGCCCTTCAAGATCACGCGCGACGTGGTGAAGATCGTGTCGGTGTCGGGCGAGATGCTCGAGCCCGGCTACGGCTACGTGCGGCTCCGCACCTTCCAGGAGCACACGGCCGAGGACCTCCAGGAGGTGCTCGAGAAGCTCCGCAAGGAGTCGGGCGGGCTCAACGGTCTCGTGCTCGACCTGCGCGACAACCCGGGCGGATTGCTCGACCAGGCCGTCAAGGTCGCGAACGCGTGGATCTCCGACGGGCTCGTCGTCTACACGAAGGGCCGCGCCGACGCGCAGCGCCAGGACTTCCGCGCACAGCCGTCCGGCGTCGAGGCGAACTACCCGATGACGGTGATCGTCAACGAGGGCACGGCCAGCGCCTCGGAGATCGTGGCCGGCGCGCTCCAGGACCACAAGCGCGCGCTCGTCCTCGGCGCGCAGACCTTCGGCAAGGGCTCGGTGCAGACGGTCTACCCGCTCGACGACGGCTCGGGTCTGCGTCTCACGACCGCGCTCTACTACACGCCGAGCGGTCGCTCGATCCAGGAGGTGGGCATCACGCCCGACATCGTGGTGACCGAGAGCACGGAGAACGTCGCGGAGGCGGGCCGCCGCCGCCTGCGCGAGGGCGATCTCGAGGGCCACTTCACGCACGACGAGGCGGAGCCGGGCTCGGCGCCGCCGGCGCCGGTCGCGCAGCAGTCCGACAAGACGCCGCACGCCGAGGGCACGGACGTGCAGCTCGCGCGCGCGCTCGAGGTGCTGAAGAGCTGGACCTACTTCGAGCACATGCGCGGTCCTGGCACGGCCGACATCCAGGAGCAGGCGCGCGCGGAGTCTCCGCCTCCGAAGGTGCAGTCGCCGTCGCCGCAGGAGCCGGTGCCCGCGAGGCCGTAGCCCCGCACGCGAGCTCGGGTGGCCGACGGGCTCCTCTGGGGCCGCCCTCGCTCCATGGCTCGGCCGCGGGCCAGCCGGGAGAGCGATCCAGTGCCGCGCGCGCGGCCTGCGCTGACTTCCGCTCGGGCGTCCCCACACCGTCGCCCGTCGGGCGCCGTTCTCGGTGAAGATCGGATGGGGAGTTATGTTGCGCGCGTGGAGTCCGTCGCGGCAGGGCTGCGCATCTACGCGGTAGGAGAGCTGGTCGCCGGGCTGCGCCGCCTGCTCGAAGACCGCGTCGGGCGCCTCTGGGTCGTCGGTCAGATCGGCGACCTCTCGCGCCCGCGCTCGGGCCATCTCTACTTCAGCCTGAAGGACGAGCGCGGCTCGCTGCGCGCCGCGCTCTTCCGCAACACGGCGCGCCGCCTGCTCTTCGAGCCCGAGGAGGGCATGGAGGTGCTGGCCTACTGCGAGGTCACGCTCTACGAGCCGCGCGGCGACCTCCAGCTGCTCGTGCGCGAGCTCGAGCCGCGCGGCGTCGGCGTGCAGGCGCTGGCCTTCGAGCAGCTGCGTCGAAGACTCGAGGCGGAGGGACTCTTCGAGGCGTCGCGCAAGCGGCCGCTGCCGCGGTTGCCCCGCTGTGTCGGCGTCGTGACCTCGCCTTCGGGCGCGGCGCTGCGCGACGTCCTCGCCGTCACCGCGCGGCGCTTCCCGGCCCTGCCGATCCTGCTCGCGCCCGCGCGCGTGCAGGGGGAGGGCGCCGAGCGCGAGCTCGCCTTCGCGCTCGACGCGCTCGCCCGCCACGACGACGTGTCGGTGATCCTGCTCGTGCGCGGCGGCGGCTCGCTCGAGGACCTCGCGCCCTTCAACAGCGAGCTGCTCGCGCGCGCGATCGCGCGCTGCCCGCGTCCGGTCGTGACCGGCATCGGCCACGAGGTGGACGTCTCGATCGCGGACCTCGTCGCCGACCTGCGCGCCCCGACGCCGTCGGCCGCGGCGGAGCTCTGCGTGCCGGACGGAGCCGGCCTCGCGCAGCAGCTCCGCGCGAACGCGCCGCGGCTCGAGCGCGCGCTGCGCGGGCGTCTCGCGGCGGCGCGCGCGCGCTGGCTGCGGGCCGCGACGCGGCTCCGCGCGGCGGCGCCGGCCGCGCGCATGGGCGTCGCGCGCGAGCGCCGCGCCGCGGCGTCGCGCGCGCTCGAGCGGCTCGCGCGGGGACGCATCGCGGACGCGCGCGCGCGGCTCGCCGCGCAGGCCGGACGCCTGGAGTCGCTCTCGCCGCTCGGCGTGCTCGCGCGCGGCTACGCGCTGGTGCGGCGCGCGCGCGACGGCGCGCTCGTGCGCGAGGCGTCGGACGCGCCGCGGGGCGAGTCGGTCGTGCTGCGCGTCGCGCATGCGACGCTCGAAGCGGAGGTGCGCGCGTCGCGACCCGTGGCCGACCCCGAGCGCGACCGGTAGATTGCGCGGCGATGTCCAGGCGGCCCCACGACGCCGATCCTGAGGCGCCTCGAGGGGATCCGACGCTTCCCTTCGAAGCGGCGCTCGAGCGGCTCGAAGAGCTCGTCGACGAGCTCGAGGACGGCTCGCTCACCTTGGAGCAGGCGCTCGCCACGTTCGAGCAGGGCGTCGCGTTGTCGCGGCGCTGCGCCGAGGAGCTCGAGCGCGCGGAGCGCCGGCTGGAGATGCTGGTGCAGAACGGCGCGGGTGGCGAGCGTGCGCGCTTCGACCCGGACGTCGATGGCTGAGCCGCCGCTCGGCGCCTGGCTGGCCCTGCGCCTGCCGCGAGTCGAGCAGGCGCTCGAGGCCGCGCTGCCGGCGCGCGGCGCGTGGCCGGAGCCGCTCGCGCATGCGATGCGCCACCTGGTGTTCCCCGGCGGCAAGCGCCTGCGGCCCGCGCTCGCGTTGGCGGCGGCCGAGGCGGTCGGCGCGGACGCGGGCGCCGCGCTGCCGATCGCCGTCGCGG
>Ga0335082_10000825_pt1 | contig 32369 bp, 17 predicted proteins | sample Lox_Sample_41_FD_206718 | JGI IMG/M metagenome (GOLD analysis project Ga0335082, IMG submission 206718) | Soil microbial communities from Loxahatchee National Wildlife Refuge, Florida, United States - Lox_Sample_4.1 | ecosystem: Environmental > Terrestrial > Soil > Wetlands | place: USA... | reverse complement strand
CGTCGGCTGCTTCCTCCGCAACGGGCAGTGAGCCGACGTTTAGATCCCGGATGCGTTTGAATTGGCCGTCGAGCATCGACGCAAACGGCTCATTGGTCTGTTGGCCCTGACCTCGATAATGCGCCAGCACCAGAAGATTCTTGGCGCGGGACAGTGCCACATAAAACATCCGCATGACGTCGAATTGTGCAATGCGATCAAGAGGTTCGCCCTCACGCGCCAAAAAAGGTCTGACGACTCTCTCCACGAATTGCGGTTCATTGTCTTTCTTCCTTGGATTTCCCAAAACCACTACCGGAAATTCGAGGCCTTTTGCCTGGTGGATGGTCAGGAAAGGAATGCGCCCGCGCGGGAAAGGGTCTTCGGCGTCTTCGTATTCGCTCTCTCCTCTTCGGTAAAGCGCGAACAAGTAGCTTGAGAAAAACGTCTGTTGGAAGCGATCCTCCGCAAGGAATTGAGCCGACAAAACCGAGCTGCTGTACTCATCTAGGAACCTGGATAAATAGTTTGACAGGAGGCTCAGGTTACAGACTGGGCCTTCATCCCGTGCGCCATTGGCGCCTTCGGCGGCGTCGAACATTCCGCGGAAGTGCTCAAACCCGCAAAACCGGTAGAAGAGGTCAAGAATGTTCCAGTCGAGAGAGGTAGCGCGCGTGATGAGGAACTTCAGAGTGACCGGGCGTCCTCCCTCGGCCCGCCTTCGGATCATGCGCTCGACGTAACGGCTCGCCAACGCCCGCTCTGTTTTGGGGGCAATGCCTCGAACCCCTCGTAGGGGTTGTTTCATTGATTCCGGCCGATATGGATCGTTCAGCCCCCAGCCTTGTTTTTCGGCAAAGGCCAGCAGAGCTTCGTAGTCCTTAACGGCTTGCTTGACCTCGTCGCAACGCGCGACCACAAAATTCCGCAGGTTGGCATCGGCAGCGATCAACCGCTTCGCCCGGCTGAATGCCACGTCGACCCAGTCATAGAAATTCGCGTAGTCCTGCCCGCCGAAGTTCTGCCGCTCTGGCTTGCCGAATGTGTGCATGAATAGGCCGAGCATGTCCACGCATTCGTCCACATCGAGAAAGGTCCTCGCGCGCGGTGCATAGACCTTCAGCCCCTTGGAATCGAGCGCGGCCATCATCCGCTCAACCTGTTTGGATTTCAGCGATGGAAAAAGGAAGGCCACCTGGTTCGGGTCCTGCACCTTACCACTGTCCAGGATTTCCTTTACGAGTCCGGCTATCTCACTGCAAACGGCGTCGGGCTGCTGCGGATCGCTGGCCACAACCGATATGCCATCGTCCTCCCGGTGGGCAGTCAGTTTCTTGATGACCCGGTAGTGACCACCTGCTTTGCCCTTCTTCCGCCAATCAACATACCCGTGAGTAATGAAATTGCCGTAGAAGTCGACGATCTTCTTTCGCGAGCGGTAGTTCTTGACGAGGGGGATCTTTTTCGGGGTGACTGAAAGCGCCGCAGCAAGCCGCTCAGGAAAGTCAACAAAATTTTCCACTGTGGCGCCGCGGAATCGATATAGCGCCTGGTCGTCATCACCGACAACGCAGATGTTCTTGTGATCCGATGAAAGCTCGAAAACGAGTTTCTCCTGGATCGTGTTCGTATCCTGGTACTCGTCGATGATCACGTGCCGGAACATCCGGTCGGAATTCCCGCCCGACTTTCGAAACTCCTGCAAGGTCTTGAGCGCCTCCTGCTGTAGGAGGGAATAATCAGTGAGGCGCGGGTTCGATTCGGCCAAGGTCGTGCAGTACTGGGAATAGAGCTCAATCAGTTCCTTCAATGTCGGGTCTTTTGTCTTCCTGCGAATGACCGCCGGATCAAAACACTCCTCCGAAAATCGGTTGAATAGGGCGATGCAACTCGCGACGGCCCGATGCCTGGATTTCGACGTGTAGCCGTTCGGATCAAAGTAGCGATTGATTTCAGTCGTTGCGGACCCCCAACCCAACGTTTCCAGCATTGCTTTCCACGTCCGGTAGAAGTAGAGGTACTGCTTCAGCTCATCCATCAGGAGTGGAGGCCTGGGTCGAAATCCGCCGGGCGAGAACCGTCGATCGACTATCAAGCGCTGGCAAAGCGAGTGTAGCGTCCCGATGTACATACTCGAAAGATCGAAGTATTTGCCCGTGAGCGCCGTGTAGTAAGAAAGCAGCGCCCTTAAGCCTTCCTGGAGTTGACGCGCCGCTTTCTCCGTAAAGGTCGAAAGGAATATCTGATCCGGCCTAACGTCTCGGTACAGGATCAAGTTGACAGTGCGCCAAAGGAGGACCCGAGTTTTGCCGGAGCCGGGGCCGGCCGTCAGGTAAAGAGGCCCGCCAACATATGTGATCGCGTCGCACTGCTGATCATTGGGTTTAAACCGTGCCCGCGCCCATAATTCCTCCAGCGCCGGTTTGGCCGCCGGTGTTGGAATTGCGCCTTGAAAGACTTCATCGCCTGTTACGGCACCCGCATCCACGGAAGGACCTCCTGCGCAACAGAACTACTTCATCTGCATCTGCTCGCGATGGCCTCGCAGATCAGGAAATACGGATGCTATTATAGCCCGCCGCGTGCTGGCATGAGATAGCCACTCCTCTCGGCAGCAACGGACAGCCTCAACTCCTCAGCGCATCTTTGGCATCAGCGTTCATCGCTCACAATTCCGGATGGGGTATCGCAGGAAACGCTGGATCTGCTGCAATGTGTCAGAATGTGCTTTCGTGTTCCGTGCGCAAAGTGGCTGCGGACGCCCAGGGAGCCGACCTGATCGATGCCTGACCATAATTATTTCGCCAACCTGATCTGGCAAATTGCCGACCTCCTGCGCGGCCCGTACCGCCCGCCGCAGTACGAGCGGGTGATGCTCCCAATGACTATCCTGCGCCGCTTCGATTGCGTCCTGGCGCCGACCAAGGAAAAGGTTCTAAAGGAGCACAATCGGTGGAGCGGCAAGTTCAAGGACGAGGCTCTGGATAAACGGCTCAATCTGGCCTCGGCGCAGCGGTTCCACAATCACTCCCCGCTCGATTTCCAAAAGCTCAAGGGCGATCCAGACCACCTCGGCCAGCATTTGGTGAGCTACATCAAGGGCTTCTCGGCCAACGTGCGCCGAATCTTCGAATATTTCGAGTTCGATAACGAAATCGAAAAGATGAACGAGGCCGGGATCCTCTTCCTGGTGGTTTCCAAATTCGCCGAAGTCGATCTACACCCTGACCACGTGCCGAACCAGCAGATGGGGCTGATCTTCGAGAACCTCATCCGTCGGTTCAACGAATTGGCGAACGAGACCGCCGGCGATCACTTCACGCCGCGCGAAGTCATCCGCCTCATGGTGAGCATCCTCTTCATCCATGATGACAAGCTGTTGGCTACGCCCGGCACCGTCCGCAAGCTGCTCGACCCCGCCTGCGGCACCGGCGGCATGCTCGCCGAAGCCCAAAATTATCTCCGCCAGCACCACAGTGCCGCGCGCCTATACGTTTACGGTCAAGACTACAACAAACGCGCCTTTGCCACCGCCGCCTCGGATATGCTCATCAAAGAGGTGGACCACAATGGTGGCACAAACAACATTCAATTCGGCGACTGCTTTACCGAGGACCAGTTTTCAGGCCAGACGTTCGACTACTTCCTGACTAACCCGCCGTTCGGCGTGGACTGGAAAAAGGAACAGCGGGAGATCGAGCGCGAACGTGAAAAGCTCGGCTTCTCCGGGCGATTTGGCCCCGGCCTCCCGCGAGTGAACGATGGGGCGTTGTTGTTCTTGCAACACATGGTTTCGAAATTCGAGCCTGTACGCCCCGCCGAACAGAAGCATGGCTCACGCCTCGCGATCGTCTTCAGTGGCTCACCTCTTTTCACTGGCGGCGCGGGCTCCGGGCGAAAGTGAGATCCGGAAGTGGATCATCGAGAATGACTGGCTCGAAGCAATCATTGCGTTACCAGAGCAGATGTTCTACAACACCGGCATCGGCACTTACATCTGGATTGTCACCAACCGCAAAGAGAAGCGGCGCAAACGCAAGATCCAGCTGTTGGATGCTCGCGATATTTGGACACCAGGCGGTAGCGAGGAATCGAAACGCGCCCTCGGCGACAAGCGCCGACACCTCACGTCTGCCCATGTCGAGCAGATTGTCCAGCTCTACGGTCGATTTGAAAATGGCGATCGGTCGAAAATTTTCGATAACGATGATTTCGGCTACACCAGGGTCACCGTTGAGCGCCCTCTGCGGCTGCGCTACCAGATGACCGACGTCAGCAAGTCTCGCTTCGTGAAGGTGTGCCCTGCTTTGGCTGATGATATCCAGGCGATTGACGACGCTTGCGGCCGAGCCCCCGAGCGGAACTGGAACGTCGTCTGGCCTCGCATCCAAAACCTGATCCACAGCCGCGGTTCACGATGGAAGTCTCCCGAGCAGAAGTTGTTCCGCACGATATTTACGGAAAGCGACCCGGATGCCGAGCCGGTCGCCGCCGGCAAGGCGAACGAGCCCGACCCGGCGCTCCGCGAGTGCGAGATCGTACCGCTGAAGGAAGACATCGTGGGCTACTTCGAGCGGGAAGTGAAGCCCCACGTCTTCGATGCCTGGATGGACCACAGTAAGGACACTGTGGGCTACGAAATCAACTTCAATCGCTACTTCTATAAGTACGCGCCACCGCGCCCGCTCGAAGAGATCGATTCAGATCTCAAAAGGGCCGAGGAGGACGCCAGCCGTCTTCTCAATGAGGTGATGGTTATCACTCGTTCTTTAACCAGCGGTGTCAATTCGAAGGTGGAGCTCCGTGAATCAGGCGTTTCCTGGCTAGATAAGATTCCCGCGAATTGGAAGACTCTCCGAGCTGCGTGGCTCTTTCGCGAGCGAGATGAACGAGGGGAACCGGAATTGCCCTTGCTGGAGGTCTCGATCAACGCTGGAGTAGCACTTAGAGAGTTCTCGAACGACCAAATTGAGAACACCGCCGCCGACTTTAACACCTACAAAGTAGCGCGCAAGGGCGACATCGTATTCAACAAAATGCGCATGTGGCAGGGTGCGGTCGGCGTCGCTCCAGAAGACGGTCTTGTCAGCCCAGACTATGTTGTTGCCGCGCCGACAGGAAATCTGTCAACCGAGTACGCCGGACTATTGTTTCGTATCCCTGCTTTCAGCGCCGAGTGCGGAAGGCGTTCCCATGGTATCGTCTGGGATCGCTTACGGCTTTACTGGGAGGATTTTCGCGAAATTCAGCTACCGGTACCTCCTCCCGAGGAACAAACGGCCATCGTAACTCACATCGCCTCTAAGAGCGCTCTTTTCGACGGCTCAGGGGCCGCCGCGCAACGTACGATCACCCTGCTCCGCGAGCGCCGCGCCGCTCTGATCGCCGCAGCTGTAACCGGGCAGATCGAAATCGGCGCAACCGCGGAGGCGGCCGACGCCTGATGAACATACGATCCCAGGATCAGACGATGTTGCCTGACGAGCTGTTCTTCGTCGTATCGCGGCGCGAGGTCGAAGCCGGTGATCTCACGGAAGTCCTTGGGAGCTTGAATCACCTGATCAGCACGGTCGATATGGCGAGGAGGTATCGGGAGAGAGTCGATATCTCTTTTGAAGGTTACGATGACGACCGGCGAGAACTGTGGGAAATCCAGGAGATTCGGGATTTCGTCTACCGGTTGGATGAACAGTTTCCCTATTGGCTCTTCTTCCTTGATAAGAAAGTACTTGGCCTTCGTTGTTTGGCTTGGTGTTTCCTGCCTCCCGATCTGACCGAAGAGGCCCAACGAGAGATCTACCCACGTCGGCTGGATGAACTGTTGGAGCGGCGCTGGTTTCCCGCGCTAAACACGCTCGCCCGAGCGGTGGGTTTGAATGAAATCGAGCTAAGGGGCATATCCGACAGATCGGTAGAGTACCTGATCAATGGGCCGACGCCCTGCTGATCGTGCGCCGACGTGGTCTGCCGCCTCCATCCGTCATCCCTCGCATGCTCAATGAATTACACTAGGGTTTCAGCCTATGGCCGCTGAACCCCGCCACTCCGAGTGCGCCTTCGAAACGGTAATCGAAGCGCACCTGCTCCAGCATGGCTACGAGCGCCTTCCTCCCGTTGGCTTCGATCGCGAGCAAGCCATCTTCCCCGACAAAGTTCTCGAGTTCATTCGCGCGACCCAGGCCGAGGAATGGAGAAGGCTCGAAGCCCTCCACCGCGACAAGACCGGTGAGCAGATCCTCACAGACCTCTGCAAGTGGATGGATGCAAACGGCTCTCTCGCCACCCTGCGCCACGGGTTTAAATGCTACGGCCGCACCCTCCGCGTCGCATACTTCAAGGCGGCGCACGAACTGAATCCGGAACTCGAGGCCCGCTACGCCGCCAACCGGCTCGGCCTTACTCGCCAGCTTCATTTCTCGCCGCGCTGCGAAAAATCGCTCGATGTGACGATCAGCCTCAACGGCATCCCCATCCTCACCCTCGAACTGAAGAATCCGCTTACGGGTCAGACTGTCGAGGATGCGTGCCGGCAATATAAACATGATCGAGATCCGTGGGAGCCGATCTTCGAATTCAAGCGCCGCACCCTGGTCCACTTTGCCGTCGATACCGAGTCGGTCCTGATGACCACGCGGCTGGCTGGCCCGGCAACTCACTTCCTGCCGTTCAATAAAGGGTGCGACGGCGGCGCCGGAAATCCGCCCGATCCTGCCGGGCGCACCTATAGGACGGCGTATCTCTGGGAAGACGCCTTACAGCGCGACAGCCTGCTCGACCTTTTGGCACGCTTCATTCATCTACAGGTCGATGAGAAGCGAGATGATCAGGGCCGCAAGGTAAAAGTTGAAGCCATGATCTCCCCTCGCTACCACCAGCTTCAGGCTGTGCGGATGCTGGTTGACAGTGCCCGGGGCGAAGGGGTGGGTCACAACTACCTCATCGAGCATTCTGCCGGTAGCGGGAAGAGCAATACAATCGGGTGGTTGGCGCACCGCCTCGCCTCGCTTCACGATGTCGCGAGCCGGCGCGTTTTCGATAGCGTAATTGTCGTCACCGATCGCGTCGTTCTGGACAAACAACTCCAGGACACCATTTACCAGTTCGAGCACAAACGCGGCGTGGTACAGAAGATCGAGGAAAGCTCGCGCCAGCTTGCGGAGGCACTGGAGAACGCCGTCCCGATCATCATCACCACGCTTCAGAAGTTCCCCTTCGTGTCGCGCCAGTTGCTCAAAATGGCCGAAGAGCGAGGCGAGGCTGGAACCGGGGCTTTGCCGACACGCCGCTGTGCGGTGATCATCGATGAGGCGCATAGTTCGCAAGGGGGCGAGACTGCCACGGACCTTAAAGAAGTCCTGGGTGGCGAGGAATTACGCGAGGAGGCGAAGAAACGCGCGGCCGAAGAAGGTCGCAAGGACATGGAGGAATTGTTCCGCAGCATGGCCAAGCGCGGCCGCCAGGCAAACCTGAGCTTCTTCGCATTCACCGCGACGCCCAAGCACAAGACACTCGCGGTTTTCGGTCGCGATGGCCTGCCGATTCACCGCTACACCATGCGCCAGGCGATCGAGGAAGGCTTCATCCTCGACGTCCTGAAGAATTACACAACCTACGCTACGTATTTCAAACTGCTGAAAGCCTGCGAAGACGACCCCAACGTAGAACGCAAGAAGGCAGCGCGCGCCCTTGCCCGCTTCATGCGCCTGCACCCTCACAACATCGCGCAAAAAACCGAGGTAATGGTCGAACATTTTCAGGCCGTCACACGGCACAAGGTCGGCGGGCGCGCCAAGGCAATGGTCGTGACTGGCTCGCGGCTGGAAGCCGTTCGTTACAAACAAAGCTTCGACCGCTACATCCGTGAAAAGGGCTACGCTATAAAAACGCTGGTCGCGTTCTCGGGAACGGTGCAGGATGACAAACTGCCGGACAGCAGCTACACCGAGGAGGGAATGAATCTCGGCATCAGGGAGAAGGAGTTGCCCGAAAAGTTTTCCACGCCGGAGTATCAGGTCTTGCTGGTTGCCGAGAAATACCAGACCGGCTTCGACCAGCCGCTCCTGCACACGATGTTCGTGGACAAACGGCTGGCCGGCATCCAGGCGGTGCAGACGCTCTCGCGGCTCAATCGCATCCATCCCCTCAAGGAAGATACCTTCGTTCTCGATTTCGTGAACGACCGGGAGGAGATCCGCGAGGCCTTCAAGACGTACTACGAAGGCGCCGAGATGGGGCAGGAAGTCGACCCAAACCGCATGTACGCGATCAAGGCGGAACTAGAGATGGCGGGTATATATCTCGACGAGGAAGTCGAACGCTTCTGCCAAATATATTTCAAGCCGAAGCAACGGCAGAGCGCGATGGATCACCAGGCCATGAATGCCGCGCTCGACCCGGCGGTATCCCGATTCGTGAAGTTGCTGGGGGAGAACGAGGAAGAAGCAGAATTGTGGCGCGGAAAGCTGGTGGCTTTTCGGAACCTCTATGGCTTTCTGAGCCAGGTCATCCCTTACCAGGACTCCGACCTCGAGCGCCTTTACGTATTTTTGCGCCACCTGGCAGCGAAGCTTCCACACCGTAATACCGGCGCGCAATACCAGTTCGACGATGAGGTTCGGCTCGAATACTACCGCCTCCAGAAGATCAGCGAAGGCTCGATCTCGCTGAAGGACGGCGACGCCCGCGCTCTGGATGGGCCTACCGAGGTGGGCAGCGGGCTGGCAAGAGAGCAGCCGGTCCCGTTATCACAGCTCATTGACGTCGTCAACGAGCGGTTTGGAACTGACTTCAACCAGGCCGACCAACTGTTCTTTGACCAGATCGTCCAGGCCGCCGTGACCGACGAAGGTCTGCAACAGGCGGCCGCCGTGAACCCGGAGGACAAATTCGAGCTCGTATTCAAGAATCTCCTGGAACGCCTTTTCGTGGAGCGAATGGACCAGAACGAGGAGATCTTCGTCCGCTTCATGAACGATGAGTCGTTCCAGAAGATCGTCACCACGTGGATGGCCAGCGAGGCGTACCGCCGTCTTCGCCAGTCCGCGCCGCTGCTTGGGGTGAAACCCGTGGACGCGCCAGCGAGCGAGCGGTACGTGAGTTGCGTGCCTCTCGTTCCACTGAAGATCGCCGCCGGCGCGTTTAGTGATCCTCAGCATCTGGAAGACGAAAACTGGGAGTGGGTCAACGTCAACAGTCGCCACCGCCTGCGACCTGGGATGTTCGTAGCCCAAGTGGTGGGCAAATCGATGGAACCCGCCATCCCGGATGGCTCTTATTGCCTCTTCGCCGCCCCTGTGACCGGCACCCGCCAGGGCAAGATGGTGCTCGTGCAACTACGCGACGCCACGGACCCCGAAACGGGCGAGCGCTACACCGTCAAGCGCTACGAGAGCGAGAAGGCTACAAACGGCGGCTCGTGGAGCCATGGCAAGATCACGCTGAAGCCCGTGAATCCCGATTTCAAACCGATCATCATCATCGGCGGCGATGGGGGGAATGTCCGCGTTATCGCCGAGGTTGTTGAGGTCCTTGGCGCTCCCGCCTAATCTGGCTGGTAAGGAGGTCCCTTGCCCGATAACGAGATTATTCTCAACCTTTGGTATGTCCACGACGACAACGGCTTCATCTACTCTCTGCGTGCCAGGTGTTACGTGGGCTCCGGCACCGATGAAGAGAAACTGACGCTGCTACGCCGCTTTGCGCAAACCGACTATTTGATCGCGCAGCCGTTTCCGATTCCGGAGCGATTCCACACAACGATCGTCGAGGGAAATGCGCAGAAGAGGATGGCCGTAATCCATTTGGACTCGCTCCAATCGGTTGGTGGGCCCCAGGTTCTGTTTGACGACGCATTCGTTGCCCTAGAGCGTCAGTTGCCGGCACAAACGAACCTTTCAATCGGCCAGCAACCCCTGATTTGCATTACCCCGCTTCTGGCTGACGACAACGGCGAAATCACGCCCAGTTTTAAAGGCCGCACGAGAACTCGCACTCAAGGCCAGGGGTAGAAGATCCCCAGAGCCCTATCAAAGTCACCCCCCGGGCAAACTAGTGGGCAATCGAAGGTGGCGATTCCAGATGCCACTTTCCTTGGGACTTGAGGCGGAATAGAATGGCGATTCTCCGGCATGCAAACTATGCCGAATTGAAATCTCATGCTCCGATCCAACAGCATCACATACAAGACGACGACGCAGAACATTCTCAATCTAAAAAACCTCTATGAGAACGGACATCTAAACCTGGCGCCGGGATTCCAGCGGCAGTCCGTGTGGACGCAGCGCGACCGCGCGAACTTGATCGACAGTATCCTCCGCAATTACCCGTTGCCGGCGGTCTTCCTCTACAAGCGCGAGGAGGATGGCAATCTTGTGTTTGATGTGATTGATGGCAAGCAGCGGCTCGAATCGGTTTTCATGTTCACTCATGCCATGCGCGGCCGCTTCAGTACCCGCGCCCAGCTTCCGGGCACTGATTCGGTTGAATGGCTCGATTGGTCGACTCTAAAGCGACGAGGTCTTCAACACCTCGTTACCGGGTATGAGCTTCCGGTCATCGAAGTCGATGGCGAAATCGGCGACATCATTAATGTTTTCGTTCGGATCAATTCCACCGGGAAAGCACTGACGCGCCAGGAGCAGCGACACGCGCGGTACTACAACAGCCCGTTCCTTAAGGAGGCCGCACGACTTGCAGCGCGTTTCCAGGAGTATTTGTTGGAAAACGGCATCTTCAGTCAGGGGCAGATTAGCCGGATGAAGCATATAGAGCTGATGTGTGAGCTGATGCTCTCTATGGTGCAAGGCGACGTGCTGAACAAGAAGACGGCGCTCGACCGCGTGATGGCGACCAAATCGTTCGATGGACGCCATCTCGGGAAGGCCTCGCGGATGGTCACCGCGACCTTGCACAGGATCGAGCGGATGTTTCCGCAACTCAAAACCACTCGCCTTCGCCAAGTGACGGACTTTTACTCTCTCGCCGTCCTGATTGGAAAATTCGAACACGAGGGCTTGATCCTCACTGACCGGCGGCGCAACAAGCTGGCCTGGGATCTCTTGCAGGTATTTGCGACGCGTGTTGATGAGGTCCGGGAACTCCAGCGAAAGGCGAAGGGAGCCCGCCCGGACCAGGAGCTTTACCGGGATTACCTTCTGACCGTTTCGCAGATGACCGACGATGTCGCTCAGCGGCGCAAACGGGAGCAGATTTTGCGTGGAATTCTCGGCAGCCTCTTTGCTAGGAAGGACGCTCAGCGCGGATTCACCGCGGAACAGCGCCGGATCTTGTGGAATGCCGCAGCCAATCGAGTCTGCGCTCATCCCAATTGTTCTTGCAAGCTGACGTGGGAGGATTTCACGATCGACCACATCAATCCGTACAGCAAGGGCGGGCGCACCCAACTTGCCAACGCAGCGCTGATGTGCCGCAAGCATAACTCCCAGAAGGGGAACCGTCACAGGTGAAGGGCAACACCAACGGAGAGCACGGCCGGCCGGACAACCGGCGGGCGCATGATCAGATCCGCGCCGGCAGAGGAGTTTTTTTATATGCGGTTTAATGTATGGGCCATGGTGATAACGGGCGCCATATTTCCCGGATTGCGAAATGGACTCGCCGACGCAATCGAATCGGTGTCCCGGGAACCATCGTAGGTCAACACGAATATCACTCAATGGCTGTTCCCGGGGGCGACGCGGGCGCTACTGTAAGCGCTCGAAGAACGTCGCAGCCGCCTCGCCCACCGTTCCAAAAACCGTGCTTCAAGACCCCAGCTCGCCTCGTGAACTGAATCGACGCGGATTCGGTCGCGGCAGCTTCCGCCAACAGCGCCACGCGGGAGGGAATGCCGGACGGTACCGCGCCCGTGCCCCGCGATGAAGTCTCCGTGGGCCCTGTGGCATAGGGAACTCTGCCCCTGTCTGACCGCTGTTCATCAGCGTTTACTGAGGCTTCTTTTCTTTTTCCCGCGCCATCTCATCGAAAAGCTCTTCGACGGTCTTGTTGCCGAGCACCATGTCAGCCATGTTCCGGTGAGCCTTGATGCTGAAGATGGGCTCGCATAGCAGGTCGCGTTTGACGTCCGCGTAATCTGGCCGGTCGCGCGGTACGATGCGGTCAAACTCCTCTTCGAACCCCGGCCAGCCGCGTTGCATGAACGCATCGAAAATTCGCGAATAGTTTTCCGATCCAACGGTCTTCGGTCCCGGTATCGACGGCAGATCCTCGACCAACGCTAACAGCCGAACTGTCAAGGGATCGGTCGGAGGGTTAACGAAAGAATGGAGGAACCATGGTGTTTGCTCCTTTTCCTCCGCCCGCTTTCGCCGCAAATCCTCGATATAACCGAGTTCGTTATGCGCGGTCTCGCTGTCAGGTTCCAATTCCAGCGAGCGTCGCAACGCGGCTTCCGCTTCGTCGAGCCGGTCCAGGTCGACTAACTGGACGCCTTGCCCACGCAGCGCTCGGGCGATCTGGGTGGGGGGCGTCCAGGCCCGAACTGAAGCCGCTCGGACGTAGCAATCGTAGGCCTCCTGGTGTCGATTCAGCCGGCCCAGTAGATATCCCTTCTCGTTCCACAATTCCGGATGATCCGGCTCGAGTTGGAGGCCGCAATCGATGCAGAAAAGCGCCCGTTCGAACAGCCCTTGCTTGCTCTCTACAACGGCCAGTTGATACCAGGCCCTGGAGTACGAGCCGTCTACCCAGGCGATCGATTTCGCCAGTTCCTTCCTCTCGTTCACATAGTGGCTGTGGACAAGGAACTCCTTCTGATCCCAAAAGGCGATCCTCAGAAAGTGGTCATCTTCACGCGTGGGACTCCAATTGGCGGGCATTCCTTGAATCGTCCCCTCCAGCAGCGCTTGCGCATCGGCATAACGGCCTTTTACGATTAGCTCGTCCGCGCGGCGGTTAAAGCTCGGCTCCATTGCAGCAATCATTATCGCGCTTCGCGAATCTCCAATCATCCGGACTGCGCCGGGCCCGATGGTATCTGTTTCAATGGAGAGTTCGCAGGTGCGGGAGTCCAAGAGGTGACAACATGAACCAAGAGCCGGTCCTCGTTGGCGTTGACCTCAAAAGCAAATCGACGGCTGCTGATCTTCTCGATTGCATCGCGGGCTTCCCGCTCTTGATCGATGGGATCAGGAAGAACGAGGCAATAGACGAAGCGACGAGATTGGCGATCACCGATCTCATCAATCTCTTTCGCACCGTGGATGAACAGGGCGAGGACGTAAGGTTGCTTGGGGCCCTCGCGGCGGACCTCCTGTACATCCGCATCTCCGAGTTGCGGGACTTTGATCGCTGGACACGGGTCTACGCGGCAATGGCGCCGCAACTTTTATTTGATCAACTACGCGTCCGGGGTGTCTCCACCTTTTATATCCTGGACAACGCCATCAGGGAGGATCGCTTCGACGCTCTCGCCAAGCTCTTCTCCGACGCCGGCTTCTTGGTGGTCAGCCCTAACCTTGACGGTGCAACCAAGGCCGAGGTGCTCGATCGAATCGACGGCGCCCAGATTCTCCGGAAGCATATTCTCTACGTGGAGCGGGATGCGAGCGTGAACTACCTGGATGCGGTCCGAGGTATGCCGAAGCGCCCGTGGTACACGGTCGCGTTGCGGAATCAGGTACCGACCCTGAACTCGGTCGAGATTCTCCAGTTAGCAGGTTCCCGATAAGGCGAGATGCGAAGTGTATAAAGAGCGACCGGCCTTGTGACTTTTCGCCCGCCGCCGGACACTGAGACGAGCAACCTCCGGCATCTCTCGGGAGCGGAACTTCGTCGCCTGTTCTATCGCCGGTTGGACGAACAGCGACGCGCGGGCGAAATCGCGCCAGAAAAGTGCGAGCTGGGTGAGCATTTCATGGTACAAAGCAGGTCATGTGTGGCACAATCGCGCACAGAGGCACGGCCCATCATGAGCATCGAATCCAATCGTCGGGAGATCGCCAGAGAGGCGAAGGCGATCGTTGCGCTGGCGTTTCGCAACGGGCCCATTGAGGATCTCCATGCTGGTCGACCCTGTCCCACGTGCGCGGGCCAGGACGGGTTTTCCAGGATAACGGATGACGAGATGAAGCTGCTCATGAAGCATGCCGTGGATCACGTGTACCACCTCCTTCTGCTCAGGGAGGAAGACCCGGTCGAGTACGAAACCAAGATTCAGTTCGGCGAGCGCTATACGGCCAAATGGGACGAACCACAGATACCGAAGCGTCGACGGCATGGCTTGGTTCCATAATCGTTTGACCGACGCTCCCCTGCCGCCGGCAGTACGTCCAATTGGTCAGCGACTGCGAGCGGCCGGAATCCTCCACGTTGTCCGCACAGCCAACACCTCCAGCTCGCCGGCACTGCCACTGGTTGGCCATGCCTCCACATGGCCTGCGGGCAATTTGGTCAATCCGATTCACGCTCTAAATAAGGAAATAAAACTCTGTCTCTCCAATGTTGGTGCCACAGGATTTCAACACGCCAAGCGACCGCGCGCGTACCGGTGATAAAATCCGCGGTCTACAGGAGCCGAGGGTCTGGAAGCGGAATGCCCAACCGCACATAACCGCAATGAGCCAGATGGAGCGGATGTTTGAGATCGACCGGCTGCTCAGGAGCCGACGTGCCACGCCGCTCGAAGTATTCATCGAGAATACCTCGGCGTCACGCGCGACGATCATCCGCGACTTGACCTACATGAAGGACCGCCTGCGGGCACCGATCATCTGGGACCGGCAGTTGCGCGGATACCGGCTGGACGGGCCGTTTTCGTTGCCGGCAGTGTACCTAAATGAAGCCGAGATTCACGCGCTCCTCGTTTTGCACTCGTTGGTGGCCCGCATTCAGCCATCGTTCCTTGACGAACATCTGGAGCCACTACGCAAGCTGCTGCAGAAACTGATTGGCTCCGGCTTCGACAGTACTGACCTCGAACGCCGCATCCGTATCCTACAAATTGCTGCCCGCCCAGTCTCCTCACACCATTTCCAGACGGTCTGTAGCGCCCTAGTGGCTAGCCTGCGGCTTCGACTCCGGTACTACAGTCGAACACGGAACCAGGAGACCGAGCGCATTGTGTCTCCCCAACGGCTGGTGCATTACCGCGACAACTGGTATCTAGACGCCTGGTGCCACTCCAGGGAGGGCTTGCGCAGCTTTGCGCTGGATGCAATGCTGGACGCGAGTCCTGAGAAGGAAGGCGCCATTCAGATCCCTGACGAACAACTCGACCAAGAGTTGGGCGCGGGCTACGGCATCTTCTCGGGCGACCTGGTTCGCACGGCCGTGTTGCGTTTCACGCCGGAGATGGCCCGCTGGGTTTCGCGGGAAAGATGGCACCGCTTGCAGGAAGGGTCGTTCGGAGCCGACGGCTCGTACACTCTGAAAGTTCCGTACTCGGCTGAGCGGGAATTGGTTATGGACATCATGCGGTTCGGCCCGGAGGTGGAAGTCCTCGGTCCGCCGGAACTCCGCGAGAGCGTGTCAGCCGCCCTCAGGAAGGCGCTCGACGCCTATTCGCTAGAAATCCGGTAACAGGCTCACCCTGTGAGCCACTGGCCGGCGTACAGTTGTCTCGCAGCCAATTAGAGGTTTCTATGGACGATCGCATTGCCACCGCCTTAGGCGCGGGAGTCCCAGTGGTTACCGCGAGCCGCCGCCTGTCCCGCGCGTTGCTCCACCAATTCAACGAGCTTCAGAACGTACGGGGCGTCGCCGTGTGGGAATCCCCGGCTATCCAGCCCTGGACAGCATGGCTGGACTCCCTGTGGGAGAAATTCCAATTCACCCTGCCAAATCCGCCGGCGCGCCTCGACACATGGCAAGAATGGGCCCTCTGGGATGGCATAATAAGCGGTTCCCCGGGGGCCAATGAGCTGCTTCAGGCTGGCGCCGCGGCGGCCGCGGCCCAGAACTCCTGGCGGCTGGCAACGGAATGGCGGCTGGACCTGCCGCACATTGAGAGCGCTGGCGACGAGGACGCGCTCGCGTTCACGCAATGGGCTCGGCAGTTCGCCGAGACTTGCAAAAACCGGGGATGGATCGATGCGGCCCAGGTCCCAGACCGGCTGCGTGAATCCTTTCGGGAACTTCGACTCCCTCCGCGGGTGTTATTGGCCGGCTTTGACGAGTTGACACCTCAGCAGGTCGATTTCATCGAAGCATGTCAGGGTGCCGGATGCGAAGTTGAAATGGTTGCAGCAAGGTCGACATCGGAGTCAAGCGCTGTCGTTCGAGCACCATTCCCAGACCGGGCCCAAGAGTTGATTGCTGCGGCAAGATGGGCACGCGCATTGCTTGAGGAGAACCCGCGTGCAGCCATTGGGGTGATTATCACGGATCTGGCCGCTAGCCGGGCCACCGTCGAACGGGTGTTCCGCTCCGTACTCGAACCCGCCTCACAGTTGCCCGGCGGCGCCCCAATCTCGCGCCTGGTAAATTTCTCTGCGGGTCAGCCGCTTGCAGATTATCCTATCACTCACAGCGCCCTCGCCATTCTCCGCCTTTCAGCGGACCACAACGACTGGCACGAGGTCAGCGCGCTGGTGCGTGACCGCTACCTCGCCGGCGCCGAGTCCGAACGCACAGCTCGCGGCTTGCTGGACACGCGCTTGCGGGGGAGCGGCCGGACGCAATTCTCGCTGGCCGATGTGCGCAATGATGCCCGGGCCGACTGTCCAAAGTTGAGCCACGCGATCCGCAATTGGCTTAAAGCGAGCGAAAAGATGCCAGCCCGGCAGACCTCCGCAGCCTGGGCCGCAACCTTCTCGGCCCTGCTCGAAGCTGTGGGTTGGCCGGGAGAGCAGCCGTTGAACAGCGTGGAATACCAGACGGTCGAGGCCTGGAAAAAGGCGCTCTCGACGTTCGCGGGTACGGATGCGGTGGCGGCCGAGATGACTGCATCGGAATCGCTATCGCTGCTGACACGCGTTGCCTGCGGAACCGATTTTCAGCCAGAGAGTCCAGAGGCCCCCGTGCAGGTTCTCGGCACGCTGGAAGCCTCCGGTCTCCAGTTCGATCACCTGTGGGTAGCGGGGCTCGACGACGAATCGTGGCCCAAAGCGGCCAGCCCCGATCCGTTCCTTCCGATCAGGCTCCTGCGCGAAGCCGGCGTCCCCCGATGTTCCCCGGAGCGGGAACTCGAGTTCGCTAAACTGGTGACGCAACGTCTGCTGGCCAGCGCTCCGGATATCGTGCTCAGCTACCCGGTCCGGGACGGCGACCGCGATCTATCGCCGAGTCCCCTGATCCTCTGTATGCCGAAGGTAGCTCCGGCGGATCTGGCGCGCTCCGCGAGCGCAACCTGCATGGATACCATCCAGCACGCGCGCGCAGTGGAGCAGATCGTGGACGAGCAGGGCCCACCGCTAGGTGAGGAAGCCTGGCAGCGCGGTGGAACTTGGGTCTTTCAGTATCAAGCAGCATGCCCATTTCGCGCCTTTGTGGAACTGCGGTTGAGCGCAGAAGACCTGGAAGCGCCGACGCCGGGGCTGGATGCGCGTCAGCGCGGCACGCTCGTCCACGCAGCCCTGGAGATGTTCTGGAACGAAGTTCGCACCTACGAAGCGCTGTGCACTCGCTTGGATATCGGTGACGTGGTGCGGACGGCGGTTGCCTCGGCAGTTCGGCACTTCGAAGAGGATCGCGGAGCGCCTCTACCCGAACGTTTCGCGGCCCTAGAACTCCGCCGGTTGGAACGTGTCGTCAACGATTGGCTTGAACTGGAGAAGCGGCGCGAGCCATTCGAGGTTATCAAGCCGGAGGGCGAGCGCGATGCGGAAGTCGGTGGGATCCACTTCCGGGTGAAGATCGATCGCATCGACCGGATAGCCGGCCAGCGCGACGTGATCATCGACTATAAAACTGGCACTACGAGCATCAGGAACTGGGAGACGGAGCGCCCCGAAGAGCCACAGTTGCCGCTCTACAGCGTCGTGTACGGCGAGAGGCCGTTGGCCGGCGTCCTGTTCGGACAGTTGAAGACGGGAGAGGTGAAATTCAAAGGCCTTGTGGACGGCGCAGTGGTGATCCCCGGAGCGGATTCTGATGACCTAGTCGTGCGCATCGCTGAGTGGCGGAAGGTGATGGAGCATCTGGCAGCGGACTTCCGCGCAGGCCACGCAGAGGCAGATCCTAAGGAGCCAGCAAAGTCATGCCGGTACTGTTCGCTGGCATGCCTCTGCCGTATCGCGGAATGCGATGCCTACTGGAACCTGGAGGTCGATTAACATGCCCACCCCCGATGCGGAACAACGACGACATGCTTTAGACCCATCGCGATCGTTCATCGTGCAGGCCCCCGCAGGCTCAGGCAAAACGGAGTTGCTGATTCAGAGATACCTGACGCTGCTCGCCCTGGTGGATCACCCCGAGGGGATCGTGGCAATCACCTTCACCAAGAAGGCCGCGGGCGAGATGCGGCAGCGGGTTGTCGAGGCGCTGCTGCATGCTGGACGGCCGCTCCCCGAGCAGGAACACGAAGCGTTGACGTGGGAGTTAGCCCGCGCCGTACGGGCGCGAAGTGAGGAGCGGCGCTGGGAGTTGTACAGCAATCCAGGCCGGCTGCGCATCCGGACCATCGACTCCCTGTGCGCGTCCGTTACGCGGCAGATGCCATGGCTCTCGCGGCTGGGCGCACCTCCGAACATCATCGAGGACGCAAGTGATCTGTATGCCGACGCGGCACGCCGGACGATTGAGCTGCTGGAGTCCTCCGACTGGTCGGCCGCGGTCGAGGCCTTGCTCGCGCACCTGGACAACGACTTTCAGAAGCTGCAGGTGCTCCTGGCCGGTATGTTGGCGCGCCGCGACCAATGCTCCGACACGTAACCAGCGTGGTCGATGCGGCACAAGCTCGGGCGGCGCTGGAGACCGCGCTTGGCAACGTCATTCGCGACGGTATCGAAACTGCGCGGGCACTGCTGCCGACGAAGCTCGTCCCAGAAGTGGTTTCCATTGTGTCCGCTGCGGGAGCCAACCTGATTTCCGAGGGACGCACAGGCACCGCGACTGTCTGCGCGGGAATGACAGAGCTGCCCGAGTTGCAGGACCTCGACCGTTGGCTAGGCATCGTCGAGACGTTATTGAAGAAGGACGACGACTGGCGGGAGAAGGTCACGGTGGCAAACGGCTTTCCGCCCGGGGCGAAGGTGCTCAAACAGCGCCACCAAACCCTCGTCGCGGCACTGCGTAGCAGTGAACCGCTTCGCGCGGCCCTGGTTGAATTGCGCTGCTTGCCGGTAGCCCGGTTCGAGGAGGGCCAATGGCAAGCGCTCGCGGCTCTCGTGGAACTACTCCCGGTGGCCGCTGCTCAGTTGCAGATTCTTTTCCGGGAGAGTGGTTACGCGGACTATTCCGAAGTCGCCATGGCTGCGCAGCGGGCGTTGGGGGAACCGGAGGATCCCACGGACCTCGCGCTCAGCCTGGATTACCGGGTCCAGCACCTGCTGGTGGATGAATTTCAGGATACTTCGGTCAGTCAGTACGCGTTGCTCGAGAAACTCACGGCCGGATGGGAGGCGGGTGACGGTCGCACGATCTTCCTGGTGGGCGACCCCATGCAGTCGATCTATCGTTTTCGTGAGGCGGAAGTCGGTTTGTTTCTGAAGGCATGCCGCGAAGGCATCGGTGCCATACCGCTAGAACTGCTTCGCCTGACGGCGAACTTCCGGTCCGACAAGGGAATCGTCGACTGGGTGAACGCGGTCTTTCCATCGGTCCTGCCAGGGGCGGAAGACATTCCGACCGGCGCGATTCCGTTCTGTGCATCAATCCATGTGAAACCTGAGGGCGTCAGGCATGCCGTCACGCTCCACCCGTTCATCGGCCGGGACGATGCGGCAGAGGCCGCGTGTGTTGTGCAACTTGCCCGCAACGTCCGGGAACGTGGCGTCAAGACCGCCATCCTGGTGCGCGCGCGCAGCCACTTGACACACATCCTCCCGGCATTGCGCGATTCCGGTCTGCGGTTCCGCGCGGTGGAGATCGATTCGCTCGCGGAACAACCGCTCATTCGCGATCTCACATCGCTCACCCGCGCGTTGCTGCATTCGGGCGACCGAATCGCATGGTTGGCCATCCTTCGGGCTCCCTGGTGCGGCCTCACTCTGGAAGATCTCCTTACACTAACTGGCGACGACGTGCATGCTGCTGTCTGGGACTTGATTGAAGACGATGCTCGGATCGCACGACTGAGCGTCGATGCGCGCCGGCGACTGGCTCGAATTCGGGAAGTCCTCGAAAACACGATGCATCAGCGGCCCGCATCGTTGCGCACATGGGTGGAGGGCGCGTGGCTGGCTCTCGGCGGCCCGGCCTGCGCTGTCGGCCCGGCGGACCGTGAAAATGCTGAAGCGTTCTTCGAGCTACTCGAAGAACTGGACAATGGCGGCCACCTTGATATAGCAGCCCTAACCCGCCGTATAGAGGACTTGCACGCCAACCCAGATCCCGAGGCGGACGACGGTCTCCAAATCATGTCGATCCACAAGGCAAAGGGCCTCCAGTTCGACATGGTGATCGTACCTGGCCTTGGTTGCAAGCCTCGCAGCGACGAGGCCCGTCTAATGCTTTGGTTGGAGCGGCCGCGTCTCGGTGGCGAAGCCGACCTGTTGTTGGCTCCGATCCACGCAACGGGAGCCGACCACGACCGCACGTATGATTACCTGAAGCTCATCGACGCGCGCAAGGCGGAGTATGAGGCCGGGCGGCTGCTGTATGTGGCGGCAACGCGCGCCAAATCCGAGTTGCACCTGTTGGGCCATACGGGCTTCGCTGCGGAGACCGGCGTAATCGAATTGAAGGACCCCGAAGCCGGGTCGCTCCTTAAGCGGATGTGGGATGTCGCGCGCCCCACCTTCGAAGCCGCCAGCCGGGCGGCGCAAGCGCCGCAGACCAACGCAGTTACCGAGCGCAGACCGCAGGCCATTCAACGTCTGGTTGGCGATTGGAGCCTTCCGGCTCCTCCAGCATCGGTCGCCATTCCTCACATCGCCCCGGCTGAGGCAGGAGCCGATGAGGTGGTGAGCTTCCGATGGGTCGGCGATACACTGCGCCATGTCGGCACCGTCATACACCAAATGCTCCGCCGGATTGCGGAGGACGGGGCCACCGGTTGGGAGGCCGACCGCATCGAACGTCAGAAGCCTGCGTACCGCTCCGCCCTGCTAGAGTTGGGCGTACCCGCAGGCGAGTTGGCCCATGCTGTGGAGCGCGTCGCTACAGCGCTGACCCGGACAATGGCCGACGATCGTGGGCGTTGGCTCCTGGACGGAAACTACGTTTCCGCCGCCTGCGAGTATTCAGTTACCGGTGTCGATGCCGGCGAGATCGTTAATGTGCGGATAGACCGTACCTTCATCGACAGCGAGGGAACGCGCTGGATCATAGACTACAAAAGCAGCTCGCACGAAGGTGCGGGCCTCGAGGTGTTCCTCGATAACGAGCGGGAACGGTACCGCGGACAGTTGGAGCGTTACCGCCGGCTGCTCGGCAAGTTAGACGGCCGGCCCGTTCGTATGGGGCTGTATTTTCCGCTGCTCAATGGCTGGCGAGAGTTGGAAGAAGCCTCGCGGGGTGCCGAATCAGGCAACGCGCGAGCATAAGCAGTTTGTCTCGATTATTGGAGGAAGAATGTCATTTCGCTTCATTCACGCGGCCGATATCCATCTCGACAGCCCGCTGTTGTCGCTCGATGAATACCCCGGCGCGCCCGTCGAAGAAATCCGCCTGGCGACTCGCAAAGCACTTGGCAGACTGGTCGATTTTTCGATCGAGAGCGACGCTGCATTCGTGGTGATCGCCGGCGACTTGTTTGACAGCGAATGGCGCGACTGCAACACCGGCCTGTACTTCATTTCGGAAATGAAGAGGCTCCGTGACGTCGGCATCAAGGCGTATATCGAACTGGGAAACCATGACGCGGCGAACCGGATGAGAGCGGGACTGCCGTGGCCTGACCACATTCGCTTTTTCGACTACAAGCAGCCGGAGAGGATTCCTGTCCCGGACTGCGATGCGGCGCTCTACAGCCAGAGTTTTCGGTTGCCACACGTGGATGAGGACCTAACCTCCACCTGGCCCATCGGCGACCCCGGTACATTCAACATCGGTGTTCTCCATACATCGGCTGGTGGCGCTCCAGGCCATGAATTGTATGCACCGTGCTCGCTCGATAGTCTGCGTTCCCGACATTACCAATACTGGGCTCTCGGACATATTCACAGTAGGATGGAACTTGCAAAAGAGCCTTGGGTGGTCTTCTCGGGAAACATCCAAGGACGTCATGTGCGAGAATGCGGCCCACGCGGGTGTTACTTGGTCGATGTAGACGATCATGGCGGAGTGAAACTCACGTTTCAGCCGCTGGACGTGGTGCGTTGGCAGGTACTCCGGGTCGCTGTGGACGAGGAGACAGCGCCGGTCGATGTAGAGGCGCTTGCCCAAGAGGCGATCGAGCGTGCAGTCGCGGAAGCGGACGGCAGGACCCTGGCGGTGCGCATCCGGCTGGAGGGGTCTGGACCTGCATGGAACCGCGCTGCGGCGGACGTTCCCGGTTTAAGGTCTCGAATCCGCATGCTGGCGCAGGACGCGGCGGTCCCTGTCCACGTCGAAAAGCTGGAACTGGCGGCGGTCGCGCCCAAGCGGAGAGATGAACAGGATAGCGGCCCGATAGCCGAACTGCGCTCTCTCATTGACGAATTCAGAGAAGGCGACTCTCTGATGCCGGAACTGCAGGCGGAGTTCGCAGACCTGAAGAGCAAACTCCAAGCGGCCATCCCGCCGGGACAGGAGTGGGTGGACCCACAAGACCCGAAGGTGCTGCGCGAGGCGCTCGCTTCGATTGAACCGCTGCTAGAGGGAGGCCGCCAATGAGACTGGACACGCTGGATCTAATGGCTTATGGACCATTCACCGGTGGGCGACTGGACTTCGAGAAGCCTTTCACCATCGTCTATGGCCTGAACGAAGCGGGAAAGACGTCGGCTCTTCGCGCATTGCTAGACGGCTTGTTCGGCATACACCCACAAACGCCGGAATCATTCGTCCATGCGTACCAGAACCTGCGCATTGGGATCACGCTCTCCTGGAGCGGAGGCCGACTCAGCTTCATCCGGCGTAAGGGCAATAAGCAGACGCTGCGTGCGCCGGACGATTCCACTGTAGTTGAGGATAGTGCACTCGAACGTGCACTGCACGGGATGACGCGCGAGACGTTCGCCACTATGTTCGGCATCAGCCATGAGGCTTTGGTTAGCGGTGGCCGCGCTTTGGCTCAAGGCGAAGGCGAGATTGGCCAACTGCTCTTCATGTCGGCGGCAGGGTTGACCGGCCTCCAAGGAACCCTGGGGCGGTTGGAAGCTGAAGCCGCGGAGTTGTACGCCCCGCGGGCATCCAGCAAGGCGATCCATCAGTGTCTGCGCGATCTGCGCGAAACCGAGCAGGAGTTTTCGAAGAACCAGGTTAAGGTAACAAGATTTCATGAGAACCAGAAAGCGCAACGGGAGGCTGCATCTGAACTGGAGGCGTACGACCGACGGATGGACGAGTTGCGCCGTGAAGCAGAGCGTTTGGATCGCATCCGGAAAGCTCTGCCAACCATCTCAAAACGCTCGCAAGCAGTGTTGGATCTGGAAGGCCTATCCACGGCCGTCCTCCTACCGGAGGATTACGGGGCGCGCCTACAGGACAACGAAGGCCGCCTGACCGTCGCCCAGCGGAATCTCTCGGAGCTGCGCCAGGAACTGGAGGGCATCACTGCGGCGGCAGCGAAGTACCACATCCCGGAAGATGTCTTGGCGGCGGACGAAGTCATACGCTCTCTGTTCGAGGAAAAAGGCGCTATTCAAAAATCGAAGAAAGACTGCGATCGCAAGGTGGCAGAAATGGCCGAACTAAACCGCGGCCTGCTCGAACAGGCACAGCGACTGCGTCCTGGACTGACCCTGGAAGAAGCCGCGAAACTCGAACCAGGGTTGTTGGCCCGCAACCGGATCCAGGAGTTGGCAGCGCAGGCTCCTCGGCTGGAGGCCGACCACGACGCGCTCGCCCGCTCTCGAGAGGATGCTCGCCGGAAGCTGGCGCAATGCGAGGCTACCCTTGCCTCCCTGCCCGAGAGCGCCGACACCACGGTTTTGGCCGCGGCTGCGGATCGCGCTCGGCGAGAGCTGGGCGCGACGGCCGTCCGCGAACTGCAAGCGAAGATCGGCTCCGCAGAAAAGGCTCTGGAACTCTCCCTTCGCAGCCTCTCGCTTTGGAAAGGTTCCGCCGAGGACCTGGAGGGGCTGCCCGTACCCGAGGCGGAGACCATCGAGGAATGCAGGCTGGCCTTTGAGTCGGTTGAGGCAGCGGAAACGCGAGCGCAAGAGAAGCTGGCGGAGGTGAACAACAGCCTGGCTGACACGCAATCAGAGCGGCACCGGATCATTGAGCAGCGGACCGTTCCCACGCGGGCGTCGCCAGCTCAAGCGCGTGAGGTCCGCGATCTTGGTTGGAGAGCCATCAAGCGCATCTGGAAGGAAGGCGCAGAGAACGTGGAAGAAGAGCGCGACTTCTTCGCCAGAGTTGGGCACACAGACCTGGCCCATGGGTACGAGGAAGCCGTCGTCGGAGCCGATCGGGTTGCGGATCGAATGCGCGAGGAAGCTGAACGGGTCAACCGCTTGATGACCCTGGATCAGGAGATCGAGCGTCTGAACGCCCGCGGCCAGGAGGCTCGCAATGGCATGGATGAAGCCCTGAGGGAGTCCGAGGCCGTTCGCGCAAGGTGGTCGGGCATCTGGTCCGTCTGCGGGATCACACCGGAATCGCCTTCGGCCATGCTTGCGTGGCAGAGACGCCGGGCAGGCATTGTGGAACAGGCGGCGCGATTGCGCGACCTTCGCATGCAACTGAAGACATGGGAGGTTGCCGAGATGGCGATGGCAGCCCAACTTGCCGCGGCGCTCCAGCTTTACGGCCGGCCGGCACAGGGCAACGCAGCCGACCTGCTGGTCGTAGCGGAGGCGGTGCTGAAGGCTGCCGCGGAATCAGCACAACAGCGGCGGACGGTGCTGGAGTTGCAGAAGTCTCAGATCACGGAGATCTCCAGGATCGAGGGGAAACTCGCCGAGGCCGGCGAAAGCGTATCGGCGTGGCGGCGGAGTTGGGAGGCAGCGTTACAGGACGCTGGTTTGGCTGCGGGAGCGTCGCCCGCTTCCGTCGAGGCATACCTGACCAGTGTCCGCGAGATCACCGGGGGATTAGCCAAGGCCAACGATCTGAGCGACCGAATTGCGAAGATGCAGGCAGACGCACAGGGGTTCGCCGCCGCCGTTGTGGGGCTAGTCGAGCGCCTCAACCTGACGTTAGGGGCTGTGGAGCCAGAGGCCGCTATCGCGCAACTGCATCAAGCGCTTCTCACAGCCAAAGAGGATCAGAAACTCCTGCGCCAAGAGGTCAAACGGCAGCGCGAGGTCGAAGGAAAGGTGCGCCAAGCAGAGCAAGCCGCGGCCCGGTGCGCCGTGGAATTAGAAGCGCTCTACTGTGAGGCGGGCACCCCGGACGCGCAATCCGCGCGCGAGGCCTGGGTGCGATCTAACAAGAGGCGCGAATTGGAACACGTCCTCGGTGAGTGCGATGGTCGCCTTAGTTTGGTGTCGGCTGGCAAGACAGTCGACGAGTTTCTGGCGGAAGCTGCTTCCGTAGAGGCCGATTCGATTGCGGGGCGCCTGGAGCAGATCGAACAGGAGACCCACAAAATCAAAAACGAAAAAGAGGAAATCGAGACCAGGAGACGAAACCTCGATGCAGAAGGCCTGGCCATGCGCGGAGGCGACTTGGCTGCCTGCGCGGCACAACGCATCAGCGGTATTGCCGGGCGACTAGCTGACGAGGTGGAGCAATACGTTCGGTTGAGAACCGCATCATTCGTATTACGCAAAGCCGTGGAGCGATATCGAAGCCGGAACCAAGGTCCGGTACTCGAAGCCGCCAGCAACCTTTTCGCGCAATTCACACGGAACAACTTTGCGTCCCTGCGGGTAGAGGACGAGGACGGCGCCAGCGTGCTGATCGGCGTTCGCCAAACGGGCAAAACCGTTCCTTTGGCCGGCATGAGTGACGGTACTCTTGATCAGCTCTACCTCGCGTTGCGAATCGCCAGCCTGCAACATTATTTCGCGGCTCACGAACCGGCGCCATTCATCGTCGATGACGTTCTTCTTAATTTCGACGACGAGCGCGCAGCCGCAGCGCTTACAGCGCTGGACGCGCTCTCAACTAAGACACAGATCATCTTTTTCACCCATCACAAACGGCTGGTCGAACTGGCCGAAGCACATACTCAAGCGAAGGTCGGCACGATGTAGCATCGGTCCGTCCTGCACTGGGGAATACTACCTATTGCAGAAGGTATCCGGTAGAGATTTTGGTGGGTGTCTGGCGACAAATGCCATCTTGCCTCAGAAAAACCTCACTCGCTCTTCGGTGCGGTCTTCCTCCAATGCATGATCGTCTGCACTTCCTCCCAAATCTGAGTCTCAAGGATGGGCTCGTGCTGGCCGGGATACATGTGGCCTCTGTAATCGACCTTGCCTGCGTAAATCGGATTCACCAGCAGCCGGTAAAGGGTGGCTTTGGAAAATGGCTTGCCACCGAGGACCTGGCCGCTTTTCGTGACCCACTGTTTCGTGCGCCAGCCTCGGCGATCAATATCGCACAGGACCTGCCGAAGTGACCGATAACTGAGGTAAAGTTGGTACGTTGATCCGACGCGCTGGGCTTCTTCCGGATTGAGGATCAGGCGACCGCCTCGTGGATCGATGTCATAACCACGGACCGGATGACCGCCAGTCCATTTGCCCTTTCGACGGGCGGCTGACATCTTGTCGCGTGTCCTTTCCGAGATGAGCTCCCGCTCAAATTGCGCGAAGGATAAGAGAATGTTAAGCGTAAGGCGTCCAAGGGAGTTTGCTGTATTGAACTGCTGCGTTACAGAAATAAAGCTGACGTGGTGCTCCTCAAACGTCTCTACGATTCGGGCGAAGTCAATGAGCGATCGGCTTAGGCGGTCGACCTTGTAAACCACGATGCAGTCAACCGCCCCCGCGCGAATATCTGCGACAAGCCTTTGCAGCGCCGGTCGATTCATGTTGCTGCCGCTGAATCCACCGTCGTCGTAACGTTCGGACAATGCGATGAGCCCCTCACTACGCTGACTTAGGATGAATGCTTCTCCAGCTTCGCGCTGAGCATCGAGCGAATTGAAGTCCCGGTCGATTCCCTCCTCTGTGGACTTGCGAGTGTAGATCGCGCAGCGGACTGCCGTGCCTGGCTTTTGAATTGGCAGTGGTGTCTTGTCGTGCAACGAGTCGCCTCCTTCGGCAGGCTCCACTTAGGTGAAAAGGCATTGCATTTGCGCGGGCGCTAAATGAAAGAGGGTGGGCGGGCCACTCCAATGATTCTGCCTGGGCTCTGCTGTGTAGCACCATTCAGCGATTGCGGATCAACTGGGCATACAATACTGCCGCGCCGCGTAGTGCCGAGTGGTATGCTGGGCGCGTTGACGTTCGAATTCTACAGATTGCGATTTCATTTCCGCTCCGGGGGGTCGCTCTATTTCCCTCCTTATAAATCCGGCAACATCGTACGCGGCGCTTTCGGCGACCTCTTCCGCAAGCTGGTCTGTTCGCCAGGCTGTCACGATGCCAAGACATGCGCGGTTCGTTCGACTTGCGCATACGCCCGCGTATTCGAACCGCAGGCGGCGCGTGGGGAAGGGCCGAGCGGCTTTGTGGACTGGCCGCGACCGTTTGTTTTCCGCGCTGCGCACTTGGACGGTCGCACGGTCTGCCAAAGGGAGGCGTTCTATTTCGATGTTCATATTTTCGACACACATGACCCGGCTCTGCCGTATTTCGTGCTGGCGTTCGCCCAACTCGCGCGCGAGGGCCTGGGGCCTGGGCGCAGCCGTGCGGAACTGACCTCCGTGGATCAACTGGACTTGAACGAAGTGACGGTAGCGCATGTCTTCGACGGCGATCAGTTCCTGATGGGAGAACTCGCTGCGCCGAACGTAGTGGACCTAAGCGCGACGCCGGAGCGCGTGGGTCGGCTGCGGGTGCGGTTTGTGACGCCCACGGAACTGAAGGCGGGGCACCAGGTGGCGGAGCGACCGGATTTCGGTATTCTGTTCGGCCGACTGCGCGACCGCATCAGCACGCTTCGCGCACTCTACGGCGCCGGCCCGCTGGAGATCGATTTCCACGCGATGGGTGAGCGCGCTGCAGCCGTACGCATGACGCGGTGCGAACTGCAGATGCATGATGTCGACCGCCTATCGTCGCGGACGGGCAAGCGGCACCCGATGGGCGGGTTTGTGGGAGACGCGGAGTATGAGGGTGAGTTGGGAGAGTTCATGGCTTACGTGCGGGCTGGTAAATGGACGGGCGTGGGGAGGCAAACGGTTTGGGGGAAGGGAGAATTGGAGGCTTTTCGGACTAATGATTCCTTCGGGATCTGAAAGGCACTATAATCGGCAAGTTGATCTCTCGATTGAGAGTGAATCGAGGACGCTACGCAGCCGCGAGTGGATCAGTACGCGGACTTCTTCCGGTGGTTGACCGGATTCGGTCCTTATCCATACCAGCGACGGGTAGCCGCTGTCCTGCTTGGGCGTTCGGCGGCTCTTAAGGCAGAGCTCGGCGACGATGTTGCTGCTCTGGAAAGGACTTTGAGTACACAGCTCGCCGGACAGCGGGCGAATGTGGTGCTGCAGGCTCCGACAGGCGCCGGAAAGACGTGGGCGGCTGTGGTGCCGTTGATCTTTTCTGGGGTACAGGGAGATCTGATCGCTGATCGGCTCCTGTATGCCGTGCCCCTGAGGACGCTCGCAGAAAATCTGTACGAGAGCACTAAAGAAAAGCTAAGGGAAAGAAATCTACAGGACCTCTTTCCCGTCCGGTTGCAAACCGGGGAGACGACGGCCGTACCAGGGGTCGGAGATCCGAGTTTCGCTGAGGGGCGGATTATTTTCTGCACGATCGATCAGGTTCTTTCAAGCTATCTCAATATTCCGTTCGGCCTTTCGGCGAGGCAAGCGAACTTAAATGCAGGGGCGCTGGTAGGCAGCCTCCTTGTCCTTGATGAATACCACCTTTTAGATCCTGATCGGTCATTGCAAACAGCTCTTCTACTTTCTCGGCACCTCTTGGACCTGACTGGAATTGTGTGGATGACAGCGACACAGGCGGGGCCGGCCAGGAGGCGCTTGTGGTCCGCCGACAGAGCGAACGCGGTCCCGGTGAGTGTACCAGCAGAGGAGGTGGCGGAGATTGTAAGCCAGCGAGGAAAGAAACGTCGCTGGTTTTGGCAGGCAGAACGCCTGAATGCCGAGTATGTATGGCGCAAGCATCAAACGCTTCCGCCGAGCCGACGGCGGAGCCTTGTCGTGTGCAACACGGTTCATCGTTCTCAGGAGGTGTATGGCCAAATTCGTGCTATCGCGCCCCCCTCAGTTGCCGTACGACTGTTGCATAGCAGGTTCCTCTCTCAACACCGGGCCGAGATGCAAAGGATAGTGGCGCAAGCGTTAGCTCAAGGGAGCAACGAGGAGATGATTCTTGTCGCGACACAGGTCGTGGAGGCCGGTCTCGACCTGTCGGCCACGTGCCTGCATACGGAACTAGCTCCCGCCAATGCCTTGGTGCAGCGCGCTGGGAGGTGCGCACGCTTTGAAGGTGAGGACGGAACCGTCATTGTTTATGATTCACTCGATGCGACGGGAACGCGTTCATACGAGCCTTATGCAGGCGGCGAACCGGGCAAAGCGTTGAGTGAGGAGAACGCCGGTTCGCCCGTCAGCAGCCTGCGCAGGGCGATGGATACGACTGCGGTCGAAGTCGCAAGACTGAGCGGTGATGTCGTATCGTTTCCAGCCGAGTTGGGTCTAATCGATCGGGTTCACACGAATCTGGATTTGGGCGCGATTGAATCATTTGACAGTAGGGAGTGGAGAAGACAGGCCGCAAAGGCGATTACCCCTACTCCGGACCATAGCAACTATGCCTTGGCGGCCGATCTGATACGAGACATCGACTCAGTATCGGTCTTCCTGGCCGACGAGGAGCGTCTAAATCATCCTGAGGCCCGGCTCGCTCCGCGGTACCGACCTGCGGCGGTTTCCGTTCCAAGAAAGTCGCTAGCCGGGCTCTCGAAGTCTGCGGCCAAGCATGCCGGCATCTGGGCAATGCAGGCACCTAGGTATACGGCCGCAGAGCGCGGGGATGGTTTTTGCGGGTACGAGGTAATTGCAGAGGCGGGCGGCGACTACAAAACATGGCTTCTGGCGACTTATCGTTCAGGCCTCCTTGCTTTGAACCCGGTGCTGGCGCGTTATACCCGAGAGTTGGGACTCGAATTAGGCGTTATGTCGCAGCCAGGTGACTGGCAGAGCACCGGCCTCCTTTCCTTCGATTCGGTCGGACAGACTGGAAGTCCGGACCACAGGTACCAAGCCGAGCGGTTCGAGGAGCATACGAATTTGGTCAGGCTGCACGCAACGGCTCTCTGCGGAAGGGAGGGTGCTCGGGACTACTTAATGCACGAACGGAGTTCCCGAGGCGGCGGTACCTTTGAGTTAACCGATCACCGGGTTGGATTGATGCGGCTTGATACGCGTTATGAGTTACCGCCCGGCACAGCAGCGTCCCTGGCTCTGCTATCTGCCGCGCTTCACGACGCTGGTAAACTGGCAGTGCCCTGGCAAGAGGCGGTCTGGAGATGGCAGGCGCTTAAGGCCAGCAGCCGCGCGCACTACCCGGATGGGCCGAACGGTACTTGTCTGTACCAGGCAGCCCGCCACTTACTGGAGGAAAAGGACGCCGGTCAGCGCGTGCTTCTGGCGCACACCGACTACGATGGCGGGTGGCGCTGGCCTGATGGGCGCCAGGAGAGTGACATTGAGCGGGAGTTCGCTCGGCCCAACCATGCACTAGAAGGGGCTTGGATCGCGTTGCCTTTCATTGCAGAGCGCCTAGACCGGAGCGACCTGCCGTCGGAGCAACTTGCGAAAGCCGTGCTGGCTGCGATTTCTCAGCACCATTCACCAGGAAGCGGGCTGGGGGCGGTGGTGAGGAGTCGGCCCGTTCCGGTGACCACCACCGTTCCTGGGGCCGACGAGGCATTGCGCGCCGCTGTCGGTGTGGGTACCCAGGTAAGACTTGAGGACGAACAGCCCAGCCATTGGGCGTGGGAGAGTTTTCTAATAGTCAACGTTCGATTTGATCTGCGGCCGGGTGCGGGATCTCACGACGATTGGGATTGGTGGCCACTGGCGATGGTTCTGGTTCGTGTGGTCCGGCTTGCGGACCAGCAGGCTACCGGCCTCGCCGGCCCTTGCCAAAACCGAGAGGACTAAATATGGCGGCTTTGACGGAAATCCGCGTTCCAAAGTCCAGCGGAACATATGCAGATGTCCTTGCTGCCGTGGGGATTGCCACATTGGTTGATGAGATCGAGGGTCAAAAGGAGCACCTGACAATATCCGATGAGGGGTCCGAATATGTTGTCAGCCTGCCTCGTCCGTTGGGCGATTCTAGTAGGGCGAAGTTATCGGTCGGTTACCAGTACCTAAGCCATGGCAAGGCGGAATCGCCTCCAAAGGGAGTTTTCCCGAAAGCCTATCCATATTTGGAGGAAAAGCGCAAGGAGGAGGCGTGGGACAAATACCAAGAACAAAGGACCAGGCAGTCGTCAGGAAGCCGAAGGAGAAATACGACCGGAGAACAGTTGGCCGCCGAACCTCCTCGGCCGGATGCGCGCTTTACATTGATGAAGGTCATAAACTCGCTTCGGTCGGGGTCTGAGAGCTGGAATGATTTGGTCCGCCTGATTCAGGAAGAACTCACGAATAACGCCGAAAACTTTCTCCGTATCGTGCTGCAACGCATAAAAGGCGAACCCACAGAGATCAAGCACGCAACACACTGGTCAGTGAGCGTCCTGCAAACCTTTACACCAACCGCAGGCAAAGGAGTCAATCGTTCCAAGCCGGATGGAGCCAAACTAGACAACTTGAATGAACCTTGGGCCGACTGGTTCGCGGAGTGGTGTAAGTACCGAGCCGTTGGCTACGTGCTCAATGGGCGCTTTGCGGGCAAAGACGGCAAGGACGTAAAAATAGCTGCGTTGCTTCCCGGGACGCAGGTGACGTTGTCGGCGCTGAGACAAATAGCGGACGAATTTGTTCGTGGATCGTGGCTCGTTTCAGGACGGGCCTATACGAATGTGAAAGGAGACGTGTTTGCGCTGCTGGGGCTGGCCCGGTGGCTAATCGAACGCTCAGAGTTCGCTCCGGTTCGCGAGAATCGTCTTTACCGGTTCTTAAAGACTCGCCAAGCCGGGCTCCCCAG